>ERZ827458.167-NODE-167-length-121123-cov-6.707594_pt1 | contig 121123 bp, 104 predicted proteins | sample MGYA00519706_ERZ827458 | MGnify/ENA primary metagenome ERZ827458 (study PRJEB31778, sample SAMEA3449309) | human gut metagenome | biome: human gut; feature: human-associated habitat; material: faeces | place: United Kingdom | collected 2010/2012 ... | reverse complement strand
TACATTTCTTACCGCCGCCCAGGCGGTCTGCCGTGGAACGGCAGAATAAAATGATTTCATCATTTTATTAAGAAATAGTATTAATCCGGATTGCAGTCGTTATCTTTCTTCCGGTCACAGTCGGTGGGGGTGAACTGGCGGGCGGGGAAGGGAATGCGGCTGAACATTTCGCAGGGGTCTTCGGTGCAGCAGCCCTCGCTGTCGCAGCATTCCTTTTCAGGGATGGCGTATTCCACCATGGGCACGACCAGCTGCACATCCCGTTCCAGCCGGACGATGGAGAACTGCCCCAGGGTGACGTACAGGCGGCGATGGTCGCCGGAGGTGACCAGGTCTTCGTCAAACAGCGCCCGGATGGCATCGGGAATCTGGACGGTGACGGACTCCGCCGCCCCGCTTTCGGCGGCATCCTTGACCTTGGAGCTGAGCACCATGGGGTCAAGCACCTCTACTGCGGACACCAATTAGGCAGGCGCGTCGCCGAATTTTCGCAGGACGACGCGGACATGCCCCTCCCGGTCTACGGAAATGCGGTCAAGGATGCGGCGCATGTCCATGTTGGTGACGGTTTCCAGTTCCAGAAAGCGCTGAATCTCGCCTGTGTAGCGTTGGACGGTTTCCACGGCTTTCTTGCCCGGGGCGAGCTGCGCCAAAGCTCTGTCCAGCGCGTTCAGCTCTTCGGTAATGCCGGTGATTTTTTCTTTCAACTCGGTCAGGCTCAGAATATCGCTGGCGTACATCTCCTGATACCTGCTTTTTTTGGACAGCAGCTTTTTTCGCTTTGCCTCGATCTCCCGCTTGGCCTGCTCCGGATTTTGAGAGGCGGGGAGACGCTTATCCAGGCTTGCCAAAATGTCCGCGACGAAAGCATCCCTGTCCTCAATCAGAGAAGCAAAATACTCCCGCAGCCGTTTCATCAGCTCCGGCTCGTCCAGACAGGTGCGGTTGCCGCATTTCTCGGCGGTATACTGGTCGTTGGTAACGCACCGCCAATAGACCCGCGTGTTCGTATAGGTATAGCTTTTTCGCGTAAAGGAGCGCCCGCAATGCGCGCACTTGATCAGCGTGGAAAAGGTATGCTTGGCGCTGTATCTGCCCGCCATAAACGGCTCGCCGGAATCGTATTGAGTGCGCCGGGACGCCATGATTTCCTGGGTTTTCTGAAACGCCTCCGGCGTGACGATCGCCCAAGCGGGGCGACTGTGACAGAACTGTTCCTCCTCGGGAAGCCGGATTTGCCTGCCGGTGAGATAATCCTCAATTTCGTATTTGTGATTTATCAGAATCCCGCAGTAAATGGGATTCACTAGAACCCGGCGAACGCCCCGGGCGTTCCAGTCACTGCCAAGCTTGGTTTTATCCCGATCGCGGTTGAGGGTCGCGCTGATGGTGCGGCACCCCAGCCCCTGGTCGTTGTAGAGAGAAAAAATCTTGCGGACAATTCCGGCTTCGCCGGGGTTGATTTCCAGGGTGAAGTTGTCAATTCGGTCGTAACCGAAAATCCTCTGGGGGACGCGGCCTTTTTCGGCATTGATTTTTTTACCCCATTTGACGCGCTTGGAAAGATTGCTGCTTTCCTCCTGCGCCATGGCGGAGAACAGGGTGAGAATAAACTCACTGTCCCCCATGGAGTCCATGTTGGCGGTGAGAAACAGGGTGCAGATGCCCATGGATTTGAGCTTCCGGATGCTTTGCAGGGCGTCCACGGTGTTCCGCGCGAAACGGCTGATGTCCTTGACCACCACCATGTCGAACAGCCCCAGCTCGGCGTCCCGGAGAAGCCGCTTGAATTCCTCCCGCTTTTTCAGGCTGGTTCCGCTGATCCCCTCGTCGGCGTAAAGCCTAACCAGCTCATGGCCGCTGCGTTTGGCGTATTCGACGAAAAACTCCTTCTGATGGTTCAGACTGTCGAGCTGTTCGTCCTTATCCGTGGAAACGCGGCAATAGGCGGCAATCCTCATGGGCGGGCGGTCTCGGCTTGCCGGAAAAGAAGCTTCTCGAGAAGAAGCGCTTTCAGCATTTGTTCAAAGCTTTTGGGCGTATTGGGATTTTCAAAGGTAAAGGTCAACTGCGGCGTTTTCTTTGCCATGGAATGTTCCCCCTTCCGTGAAACATCTTATTGGGGGAGGGGAGCGGGAATGCCTCCGACGATCCCGTTTTTGCCCTGATGAGGCCGGGAATGAAACGTCTTTTCAGAAAAAACCGGGAAAACCGCGCAAGCAAAATGCACAGTTGAAAGGCTGCAATTTCGTCATTATGCCAAATGCAACGCACAAATATTTCGCGAATTCATACAGATACTATCAAATTATGACAAAGTGCGAAATAAGATTCCATGTCGACCGAAGGACGTTGACAAATCCGTTTCGCAGTGTTAAACTGATGCCATCCTAGGAAGGAAACAAAAATCCAAATAAAAAAACAGGAGGAAACTATGAAGAAGATTCTTGCATTGCTGCTGGTTGTCGTCATGGCTGTTTCCATGTGCGCCTGCGGCTCCGGAAACGGAACCAATGAAAAGCCCACCACTGCGGACAACAAGACCGCCGACGCTGCAAAGCCCCAGGGCGAGCAGACCGGCACCGTGAAGGACACCGCCATTCTGGCAACGTCCGATGAGCCCTACCGGTTCTTCGCTCAGTCCAAGCAGAGCTGCTCCGGCGCGGATAACCTGGTTCTTTCCAACGTGTATGACTGCCTGCTGCGTCTGGAAGCCGACGGCTCCCTGACCCCCGCTCTGGCGGAAAGCTATGAAGTCTCCGACGATGGCCTGGAGTACACCTTCCACCTGCGCAAGGGCGTGAAGTTCCACAACGGCCAGGAGATGACCGCCGAGGACGTCAAGTTCTCCTATGACTACGGCTTTGAAGGCCCCATCGGCACCGCTCTGTTTGTCAACTACAAGCAGTGCGACATCATCGACGAATACACCGTCAAGATGACCCTGTCCAGCCCCTACGCGGCGTTCCCCTACGGCGTGGCTTCCCGTCTGGGCGGCATCGCCTGCAAGGCTTACTTTGACGAAGTCGGTGACGACGAGTACGTCAAGAACCCCATCGGCACCGGCCCCTACAAGTTCGTCGAGTGGATCAGCGGCGACCACACCACCCTGACCGCCAACGAGGACTACTGGGGAACCAAGCCCGCTATCAAGAACATCGTTATCCAGGTCGTTGCCGACACCAACACCCAGATTCTGGGTCTGCAGAACGGCGACTACGATGTCGTCCGCAGCCCCTCCATCGACGTCTGCACCCGTCTGGACGGCAACGCCGACGTGGCATGGGACAGCACCCTGTCCACCGGCCGTATCTCCCTGTACCTGAACGACTGGACCGGCGCCTGCAAGGACATCAACTTCCGGAAGGCTGTTCAGGCCGGTATCGACAAGCAGATGATCAACGACGGCGTCTACGCCGGCCGCAGCGAAATTCTGAACGTGGACATGTGCTCCAACTACCTGAGCTTTGTTACCGAGGCTGACGGCGTTGAGGTTGTTCCCTACGATCAGGAAGCCGCCAAGGAATATCTGGCCAAGTCCAACTACAACGGCGAAGAGTTCGCGGTGTCCGTTCCCAGCGGTTCCGCTCTGGAGAACGTTGGCAAGATCATCCAGGCTCAGCTGATGGAGATCGGCATCAACTGCACCGTCAAGGCTACCGACTACCCCACCTACTCCGGCGAGTTTGCAAACCGTACCTACGAAGCCTACATTATAAACAATCTCTGCTCCCTGGTTGACGCGGACGGCATGTACACCGCCCACCGCCTGGACAGAAAGCCTTGGGAGAACCGCGTGTTCAAGCGCGACGGCGAGATCTCCGAGATCCTGCTGAAGGCCCGTGCGGCTCAGGGCGACGAGCGGAAGGCGATGTATGTCGAGGCCTGCAACATCGTGGCGGAAGAAGCCTATGACGTACCTCTGGTCAATGACCTGGCGACCATCGCGTACCGTTCCAACATGAGTGGCGTGAAGGCGCACTGCCTGGGTAACATGTACTTCGGCGACTGGAGCTTCAACTGATCCATCCCAGCATTCCCAAGAACTGACTGAGTAAAAGAGGGAAGCGGAACGGTGACACGCCGCGCCGCTTCCCTTTCTTTTCTTTCATTGCCCCGCTTTTTCAAGGAGGAAATCAATGAGCTGGTTAAAATACGCCGGAAAACGGCTGCTGATGCTGATTCCGGTTATCATTTGCGTGACATTTGTTCTGTTCCTGATCCTGTCCGCCGCCCCCGGCGATCTGGCACGTTCGCTGCTGGGCGACGACGCAACGCCGGAGCAGATCGCGGAGAAAAAGGCGGAAATGGGTCTGGATAAGCCCCTTCTGGTTCGCTATGTCCGCTATATGGGCGGTGTTCTGCGGCTGGACTTCGGCGAGTCCTGGATCAACGGCGAAGCGGTGCTTGCCCGTTTTGCCCGCCGCCTGCCCAATACGCTCCTGCTGTCTACCCTTGCCATGCTGTTTGCTGTGGCGGTGGGTATGCCTTTGGGCATCGGCTCCGCCATCAAACAATATAGTCTATTGGACTACGGCAGCTCCTTTGTAGCGATGCTGCTGTTCTCTCTGCCTGCCTTCTGGCTGGGTACCATGTGTCAGGTGCTGTTCTGCCTGACGCTGCACTGGCTGCCCACCTCCGGCTTTGACTCTCCCAAGTCCCTGATTCTGCCTACGCTGATTCTGGGTGCCAACACCATGGCTACCATGATCCGCATGAGCCGCACCAGTATGCTGGACGTTATCCGGCAGGACTACATCCGTACCGCCAAGGCCAAGGGCGCACCCAACAAGACGGTCATCCGTCATCATGCCCTGCGCAACGGCATGATCCCCGTCGTGACCCAGATCGGCGTGAGCTTTGCCGGCACCATCGGCGGCGCTGTGGTTACGGAAAACATTTTCACCATTCCCGGCGTCGGCACCATGCTTTTAAGTGCCGTGAAATCCCGGGACGTTCCCGTGGTGCTGGGCACGATCATCTTCGTGACGGTGATCGTTGGCGTGATCAATCTTCTGGTAGACCTGCTGTGCGCGGTGATCGACCCCAGAATTGACCTGGCATCCTGATGGAGGGCAAAGCGTATGTTGAAACGTCGTAAAAAATCTCTTTCCGAATACAGCACCGGCGAGCTGGTCATGTTCCGCTTCCGCAAGAACAAGCTGGCCATGTTCGGCGTGTTCCTGCTGGCTTTCGTGTTCCTGGCGGTGCTGGCCGCCCCGATTCTGAGCAGCTATGAAAACGTGACCAAGCTGCACATTTCCGACCGGTTCACCAGCCCCAATCCGCTGTACATCTTCGGTACGGACGAATTTGGCCGTGACCTGTTTGCCCGTGTTCTGTACGGCGGCAGAATTTCTCTGCTGTGCTCCTTCGCCATCATCGGCATCGCCTTTGTGGTCGGTGCGCTGATCGGCGGCGCCGCCGGTTTCTTCGGCGGCAAGGTGGATAGCTTCCTTATGCGGATCGTGGACATCCTGATGGCCGTTCCTTCCTCTCTGCTGGCCATGGCCATCATCACCGCCATGGGCAACGGCGTCTGGAAGCTGGTGGTTGCGCTGGCAATTTCCCAGGTGGCGCGGTTTGCCAGAATCGTCCGCTCCTCCGTACTGACCCTGCGGAACGTGGAGTTCGTGGAGGCTGCCAAGTGCTACGGATGCAGCTCCCTGCGCATTATCCTCAAGCACATCCTGCCCAACGGCATCGGCCCCATCATTGTTTCCGCCACGCTGTGTCTCGGCCAGACCATCCTGAGTATCTCCTCCATGGGCTACCTGGGTCTGGGCGTCGCCTCTCCCACGCCGGAATGGGGCACCATCATCTCCGAAAACAAGATCAACATTCAGGCCTATCCCTACCTCGGCCTGATTCCCGGCATCTGCATCTGCCTGACCGTTATGGCGGTCAACTTCATCGGCGACGGCCTGCGGGATGCCTTTGACCCCAGAACCAAGAAATAAGGAGGACGTACAGATGGAAAAGAAACAAGACAACCTGATGGAGATTTCCGATCTGACCGTCCGGTACAATACAGACGACGCAGTGGTTCACGCGGTCAACAATTTCAACCTGAAGCTGGTTCGCGGCGAAGCCCGCGGCCTGGTGGGCGAGACCGGCGCGGGAAAAACCACCCTGGCGCTGTCCATCCTGCGGCTGCTGCCGGAACGGGTGGGCGAGGTGACCGGCGGTTCCATCGTCTATGACGGTCAGGAGCTGCTGAACCTGCCGGAGGCGGAAATGCTGCCTCTGCGGGGCAAGCGCATCTCCATGATCTTCCAGGACCCCATGACCAGCCTGAACCCCACCCAGACGGTGGGCGACCAGATTCTCGAGGTTCTGAACCTGCATTTCCCGGAAATGACCCGGGATGAAAAGAACAAGCGTGTGGACGAGATGATGACCCTGGTTGGCATCCCGCCCCAGCGGAAGAAGAGCTTCCCCCACGAGTTCTCCGGCGGCATGAAGCAGAGAGTCGTCATCGCCATGGCGCTGGTTGCGGAGCCGGAGCTGCTGCTGGCCGACGAGCCGACCACGGCTCTGGACGTGACCATTCAGGCGCAGATTCTGGAGCTGATGAAGCAGCTGCGGGAGAAATTCAATACCTCCGTCATGCTCATTACCCACGATCTGGGCGTTGTTGCGCAGTTCTGCGACTCCGTTTCCGTGGTCTACGCGGGACGCGTGGTGGAGTATGGCCCTGTTGAGATCGTGTTCCAGCGGAAGGAGAACCACCCCTATACCGCAGGCCTGTTTAACTGCATCCCCAATCTCCATGACGATCAGCCCCGGCTGCACCCCATCGCCGGACACATGGCCGACCCCAGAGTGGAATACAAGGGCTGCTGCTTCGCCGACCGCTGCGAGTACGCCACGGAGCGCTGCCGGACGGAAGCGCCGTCCATGCACGTGTGCGGCGAACACGGCATCCTGTGCCACCGTTATGCCGAGAAGGAGGAGTTCTGATATGGCAATGCCTCTTGTTGAAACGAAGAATCTGAAAAAAAATTTCAAGACAGGCGCGGGAATGCTCCATGCCGTTGAGGACGTCAACCTGAAGATCATGCCCGGCAAGACCCTGGGCGTGGTGGGCGAAAGCGGCTGCGGAAAGTCCACCCTGGGCAGAACCATTCTGCGGCTCCAGCCCGCCACTGCCGGTGAGGTGCTGTACAACGGGGAAAACATTCTGAAATACAAGGGCAAGGATATGCAGAAGATTCACCTGAACATGCAGATGGTCTTCCAGGATCCCTACAGCTCCCTTGACCCCCGTATGTCCGTACACAATCTGATCGCCGAGCCGGTGCAGGTGTGCGGCCTGCTGAAAACAAAGGCAGAAATCAATGAGCATGTCCGGGAGATCATGGACATGTGCGGTCTGCCTGCGGATCAGGCGAACCTGTTCCCCCACGAGCTGGACGGCGGCCTGCGCCAGCGGGTCGGCCTGGCCAGAGCCATGGCGGTAAGCCCCAAGTTCATCGTCTGCGACGAGCCGGTCTCGGCTCTGGACGTGTCCATTCAGGCGCAGATCCTGAACCTGCTGATGGATTTGCAGGAGCAGCGGGAGCTTTCCTATATGTTCATCACCCACGATCTGTGCGTGGTGAAGCACATCAGCGACGAGATCATGGTCATGTATATGGGACAGGTGGTGGAGCACGCGAAGACTGCGGAGCTGTTTGCCAACCCTGTACACCCCTATACCAAGGCACTGCTTCACGCGGTACCCACCATTGATCTGTCCAAGCGGAACAGAGAGGGCTTCATGCTCCGGGGCGAGGTTACCAGCCCCATCAATCCTGCACCCGGCTGCCGGTTCGCACCCCGCTGCCCCTACGCAACGGATAAGTGCAAGGAGAATGTCTGCCTGAAGGAAGTCAGCCCGGATCACTTTGTTGCCTGTTCTCTTTGCGATTGAATCACAGAAATAAGGCAATACCGCACAATTTGGCAAGACGGCTGAGGCTAGCGGCCACAATTGCGCGGTGTTGCCATAACGAAAGCGCGGCACCGGTGCGGATGGGGAAACCCTCCGCCCGGGGTTGAGCGTAATTGGAGGAATGACATGGATCTCAATTCTATCAAGACAGAACAGCGTAACAGCCGGACTGCACAGATCGACACCATGAGTACGCTGAGTATGGTCAAGCTGATCAACGAAGAAGATAAAAAGGTCGCCGTGGCGGTGGGAGATGAGGCCGAACACATTGCCCAGGCGGTGGATGTGATCGCCGCTCAGCTCAAGCAGGGCGGACGGCTGGTCTACAGCGGCTGCGGTACCTCCGGACGCCTGGGCATTCTGGACGCCGTGGAATGCCCGCCTACCTATTCTACCGATCCCGGCGAGGTGATCGGCCTGATCGCCGGGGGAAACGAGGCGATTTTCCGGGCAAAGGAAGGCGCGGAGGACGACGAAGCCCTGGGCGCGGAGGATTTGAAGAAAATCGACTTCGGCAGCAAGGACGTGCTGGTGGGCATTGCCGCCTCCGGCAGAACCCCCTATGTGCTGGGCGCCATGAATTACGCCAAGGAGCAGGGCGCCCATGTTATCGGCATTTCCTGCAACCCCGGTTCCCAGGTGGAAAAGACGGCGGAAATCGCCATCACCCCCACCCCCGGCCCCGAGGTGGTCACCGGCTCTACCCGGATGAAGAGCGGCACCGCCCAGAAAATGGTGCTGAATATGCTCTCCACCGGCGCGATGATCAAGCTGGGTAAGGTATACGGCAACCTGATGGTGGACGTGAAAGCCACCAACGAGAAGCTGGTGGAGCGGTGCAAGCGCATCGTCTGCGAAGCCACCGGCGTGGATTACGATACGGCTACCAAGGCTCTGGAGCAGTGCGGCTACCGGGCAAAGGTCGCCATTGTCATGCTGAAAACCGGCGGTGACGTCCATGACGCCGAGCAGCGGCTGGAAGCCCATGAGGGACGGGTCGCCCAGGCCGTGGGGGAGAACTGATTATGGCACATCTGCGTTGTGATTTCCGGTCGGATGCCATGGCAATGAATACCTCTATGACCGTCATTTTGCCGGAGAAAACCGATTTGTCCCAGGTGCCGGTGGTGTATCTGCTCCACGGGCTGGAGGACAACTGCACGGGCTGGACGCGGTACACCAGCGTGGAGCGTTATGCCCGGGAAAAGGGCGCTGCGCTGGTGATCCCGGAGGTTCAGCGAAGCTTTTATACGGACATGGAGCAGGGAATTCCCTATTTCACCTTTATCCATGACGAGCTGCCGGAGATTTGCCGGGGCTTTTTCGGGTTCTCCGCCCGGCGGGAGAAGAACTACATGATGGGTCTTTCCATGGGCGGCTACGGCACGCTGAAATGCGTGCTGCAAACCCCGGAGCGTTACGCCGGCGCGGCGACTTTCTCCGCCGTGGCGGATATCGAGGAATTTGCCGCCGGGCAGACAGCCGCGGAGAAACGAGAGCTTCAGGCCGTGTTCGGCCAGTCCCTGAAAATCCCGGCGGACTGCAATCTGCTGACACTGGCAGAAAAAGCGGATGCGTCCGGGCTGCCGAAGCTTTATATGGCCTGCGGCGAGCAGGACGGTCTGTACGCCGCCAACGTGCGGCTGACGGACAAGCTGACGGCGTTGGGCGCGGATATCCGGTTTGAACACTGGGAGGGCATCCACAACTGGGTGTTCTGGGACGCGGCGGTTCGGAAGGCTCTGGATTACCTACTGTAGGACGAAAGGAAAAAACGGATGGACTTTATTGCAGGAGTAGACGGCGGCGGCACCAAGACCAAGGTAGTCTGCGCCTCGCCGGAGGGAAAGGTGCTGGACACCGCGGTGTTCGGCCCCTTCAATATGAACAGCATCGGCGTGGAGCGATTCTCCGCGCTGCTGCGGGAGCTTTGCGCCTATCTGAACGGAGTGGGTCATTGCCGTGCGCTTTGCATTGGCTCCGCCGGTATCAGCAACAGGGAAATGACCCGTATCGTAGAGACGGAAATGACCCGGGGCGGCATCGAAAACTGGAAGCTGGTCGGCGACCAGGTGATCGCCCTGAACGGCGCTCTGTCCGGCGAAGCGGGTATTGCCCTGATTGCCGGTACCGGCTCCATCTGCTTCGGAAAGAACGGGGCGGGGGACTACGCCCGTTCCGGCGGCTGGGGACATCTGATCGGCGACGAGGGCAGCGGCTACGCTCTGGGCAGGGATGCCCTGACGGCGGTTGCCCGCGCCTGGGACGGCTGGGGCGAGAAGACGCTGCTGTCCCGGCTGCTGACCGAGGAGATGGAACTGGACGACCAGAAAAAGATCATTTCCTACACCTACGGCGGCGACAAGAGCCGGATCGCGGCATTGGCGCCCCTGGTGGAGCAGGCAGCCGGGCAGGGCGACGGGGTCGCTCTGGCAATCATCCGGGACAATGCCGTCAAGATGACCGGCTTAGTCGGCGCGGTGGCGCGTCAGCTGGACATCAAAGCCGGAAAGGTTGCCATGCTGGGCGGACTGCTGGAGCATGACACCAAGCTTCGGGAGGCATTTGTCACGGAAATGGGCAGGCAGTATCCCGCTCTTACCTGCACGGAGCCGGAGCAGGACGCAGCGGCCGGCGCGCTGATGCTGGCAAAAGAAATGCTGTGAGGTGACAATATGCACCCAATCGTAGGATGTATGGAAAAAGACAGCCGTCTCGTGGTGGGACTGATGTCCGGCACCTCAGCCGACGGCGTGGATGCGGCGCTGTGCCGGATCACCGGCCATGGAACGGCGTCTAAAATCGAACAGCTGGGCTTTGTGTTTCAGCCCTTTACCGGGGAAATTCGCCGGGAAATTCTGCGGCTGGCCAGCGGTAACAGCGCCTGCGCGGCGGATTTCTGCAAGATGAATTTCCTTCTGGGGGAGCTGTACGTCCAGGCGGTGGAGGCGCTGTGCAACCAGACCGGCGTCCGGGCGGAGCAAATCGACCTCATCGGCAGCCACGGCCAGACCTTCTGGCACATTCCGCTGCCGGAAACCTATCTGGGACACAGCTTCCGCAGCACCTTCCAGCTGGGAGAAGGCTCGGTGCTGGCGCAGCGGTTCGGCTGCCCGGTGGTGAGCGATTTCCGGGTTCGGGACGTGGCGGCGGACGGCCTGGGGGCGCCTTTAGTACCCTACAGTGAATTTTTGATTTACCGCAGCGAGACCGAGTGCGTGGCCTTGCAGAACATCGGCGGCATCGGCAATATCACCTGCCTGCTCCCAGCCTGCCGGCTGGAGGATGTGTTCGCCTTTGATACCGGCCCGGGCAACATGGTCATGGACGCGGTTTATACGGAGCTGACCGGCGGAGAGAAGACCTTCGACGAGGGCGGCGCTTACGCCGCCGGAGGAAAGGTGCATGAGAAGCTGCTGGAAACGCTGATGCAGGATCCCTACCTTGCGCAGAAGCCTCCGAAAACCACCGGACGGGAATACTACGGCCCCGACTTCGTGAAGAAGATCATGGACTACGCCCGTCAGGAGCACATTTCCGGGCAGGATCTGATGGCCACGGTGACGGACTACACGGCGCAGACCATCCGCTACAGCGTGGAGCATTATTTCCCTCGCAAGCCGGATAAGCTGATCATCGGCGGCGGCGGAAGCATGAATAAGACCCTGGTGCGGGCGGTGGCCAAGGCGCTGCCGGAGTGCCGGGTTCTGACCAACGAGGATCTGGGATATGACAGCAACGCCAAGGAGGCCGTGGCCTTTGCGGTGATGGCCAATGAAACGATTTTTGCCGGATGCAACAACGTCCCCACGGTCACGGGGGCGAAGAATCCGGTGGTTATGGGGAAAATCAGCCTGTAAAAGCTTATGGAAAACAGAATTCGACCTGAAAACCGGAAAAAACCGAATTTTGAAGTTTTCGAAAAGGTTTTTGACCCGGTCATTCCCGGCATTATCACAGCGGGACTCTGCTCCGGCTTCGCGGCACTGATCGCCCAGTTTGTGCCGGGTTATGCGGAGAACCCGGTCAGTGCCGCAGTATATTATTTACTGTCACTGGTGAGTACCGCCTTCATGAGCTTTATGCCCGCCTGGGTGGGCTATTCCGCCTGCGATCAGTTCGGCGGAACGGCCATCCTGGGCGGAATGCTGGGCATGATCACGGGGCTGAGCGAGGTCAACGACCTGGCGCAGACCCTGGGACTTTACAATGCCGCTGACCCCGCCGCGTCCATTCTGTGCAGCGGCCGGGGCGGCGTGCTGGCGGCCATTCTGGGCGGCTGGCTTCTGGCGCGGCTGGAAAACTGGCTGCACAAACGGATGCCCAAGAGCGTGGACATGGTGCTGACGCCCTTCTGCACATTTCTATTGGTGCTGGTGCCGTATCTGCTGCTGGTCATGCCCCTGACCGGCCTGATCTCTACGGTACTGTGCGGCGGCGTGCGGCTGGTGTGCATGAGCGAGCATCCGGCGGTACGGATTCTCGCGGGCTACGGCTGTACGGCGGTGTTCCTGGTGGCAGTGATGATGGGGATGCAGTATGCCTTTGTGGCGCTGTATTCCATGGAGCTGGACAGCTACGGCTACGTGACGCTGTTTCCCACGCTGGCAATGGCCGGTGCGGGACAGGTGGGCGCGGGGCTGGCGCTGCTGGTGAAAGCCCGGAAGGCCGGAAACGCCCGGTTTGCCAACGTGATCGGGGCGACCATCGTCCCGGGCATGATGGGCGTGGGTACGCCGCTGCTCTACGGCGTGACGCTGCCCCTGGGCAGACCCTTTGTGACGGCCTGTCTCGGCGGCGGCTTTGGCGGCGCGTTTATTATGGCCTGCGGCGTGGCGTCCTCCGGCTGGGGAGCTTCCGGTCTGCTTGGCATTCCCATGATGGGCGCGGGGCCGGTGGGAACCAAGGGAATGCTGCTGTACTGCGTGGGCCTTTGCATCAGCTGTATCATGGGCTTTATGCTGACCTTTTTCACCGTACCCGCGGAGCGGGTAAAGGATGTATAATACTATTCCTTCATAAAATGATTTCATCATTTTATGAAAGCCGTTTCACGGCAGACCGCCTGGGCGGCGGTAAGAAATGTATTGACTTCGTTTTTAGCGGCAGTGGCCGCTGGCCGCAATCCTGCGGCCGAATAAAACGCTTTTAAGCGTTTTATTAAAAACTCGTATAAGGCAACACCGCGCAATTGTGTCTGCGAGCCTCAGCCGCCTTTTGCCAGATTGTGCGGTGTTGCCATAAAACCTCATGCAGGAACGCTGCACCACGAAAGAGCGCAAATGACGGTGTATGAAGTTTTTGTACATGATTTCCGGCTGCCCCTGCGTACCGGTGGATGCGCCGGACGCGGGGGCGGATTCTTGCCTTTTTGAGAAAAATGTGCTACAATGGCATGAAAGAAAGTTGGGTTGGGAGATGATTTTGTTGAAAAGTGTTTTGATCCGTGCGAAGCAGTATCTGCCCACGGCCAGCGGCGCGGAACAGGGGGCGCTAAGGTATCTTCTGGAGCATTCCGAGGAGATTCCCCAGCTCAGCGTCAAGGAGCTGTCCCAGCGCTCCTTCAGCTCTGCTGCCACCATTGTACGGCTGTGCAGAAAGCTGGGATTTGAGGGCTACCGGGATATGCAGAAGCAGCTGCTGTTCGAGATCGCCGTGCGCACCCAGGAGGAATCCAAGGGGAACGCCCGGGTCACCGCCGGAAGCACCTCGGATATTGTCTACAAGATCACCTACCGGAACATCGCCTCCTTGGAGGAGACCGTCAAGCTTGTGGAACCCCAGGTGCTGGAACGGGCGGTGGATCTGATCTGCCGGGCGGATTCCGTTCTCCTGTTCGGATTGGGCGCTTCTCAGCTGGTGGCCAAGGACGCGTATCTGAAATTCATCCGGATCGACAAGCCCTGCTCCTGCTGCGAGGACATCCACTCTCAGTACGTCATCGCCAAGAACTCCAAGCCCAATGACGTGGCGATTGTCATCAGCTATTCGGGCAGAACCGAGGAAATTGTTCGCTGCGCGGAATATCTGAAAGCCCAGGGGACGCCCATCATCGCCATCACCCGTTTCGAGCTGTCGCCCATCTCCCGGATGGCGGCCTGCTGCCTGAACGTGATGGCTTCGGAGGAGCTGTACCGCAGCGGCGCCATGTCCTCCCGAATTGCCCAGCTGAATATGATCGATATTCTGTACACGGCCTGCATCAACCGGAATATCAGCCAGAACGTGCGGATGTTCTCCCACAACCGGCTGGATACGGAGAGAGCCTGACAATGAAAGACAAAAGCGGAGATACTCTTTGGTGAGAGTATCTCCGCTTTGCAACGTTGAATATGTACGGAAGCTGCTGCCTGCCTAATTGAGGGCAGTGGCCTCTACCACGGCGGTGGGGCGGTTGGAGGAGAAGACGGTGCAGCCGTCGGCTTCTCCGATGCGGGTGTCGCTGGTGAAAATGTGGGCGCGGCTGTCCTCGCCGCAAAGCACCGCCCGCTTGGAGAATACCGAAAGACCGCTCAGAGTCGCGGGACGGCAGGTGCCGATCACCGCGTCCGCCAGAATGCGGTAGTAGAAGGTGATGTCGATACAGTAGTGATTCCGGTCAAAGGCGACCGGCTCCACATCGATGTAGGTGTGCAGAAGCTGGGCACTGCGTACCCGCACGTTGGCGGCGCTGTCCAGCGTCTGCTGGGAGCTGACGGTGAGATAGACCCGCAGGTCTTCCACGCAGTCCTTATCCCGGCAGGCGTCGGTTATCTTCCGTGTGTGAATGGACATGGCCTGACGCAGATCCTGAGGATTGCAGCGCAGGATGTCCGGGCATTGCTCAGACATGGAAACCCCTCCTGATGGCGTGATTTAAGCGAAAATTGCTTATAGGACAGTTTATGCGCCGCCTGTCAGGAAGTGCATAAATCGGAAGCATCAGGGGAGCGGACGGTTCATACTATTTCTCGATAAAATGGTTAACACCATTTTATCCTGCGAATCCTTCGCAGGCCGCCGGTGGCGGCGAGAAATGTATGGACTTACGTTTTTTGCGGCTACGCCGCTGGCTGCTGAAACAGCAGCCGAATAAAACGGTTTTTAACCGTTTTATTGAAAACTAGTATCAGCCGTCCCAGGAGAAGCGGTATACCGTCTCACTGCGGTAGGTTTCTCCCGCGCGGGTGACGGGCTGCGGCCAGTCGGGGTGATGGAGACTGTCGGGATAGAACTGGGTCTCCAGCGCCACGCCGGAGCGCTTGCCGTAATGAACGCCGTCCTTTCCGGTCTCGTTTAAGAAGTTGCCCGCGTAGAACTGAATGCCCGGGCAGTCGGTGCAGACGCTCATGCTCCTTCCGGAAACCGGGTCAGACAGGGTGGCGCAGGGATTGCAGAAGACCTCCCAGTTGTGGTCGTAGCCGCCCTGAAGCTTCAGCGGTTCGTAGTCCGCGCCGATGTCCCGGCTGATTGGCTTGGGGGCGCGGAAATCCATGGGCGTGCCGGTAACCGGCCGCAGTTCGCCGGTGGGGATGTTCTCGGCATCATCGGGGTTAAAGAAGCGTCCCGGGATGGTGAGCAGCTGCTCCATGGCCTTATCGGTCCGGTCGTGTCCCGCCAGGTTGAAATAGCTGTGGTTGGTGAAGTTGAACACGGTGTCCCGGTCGCAGGTCGCTTTATATTGGATGTGCAGCGCCCCGTCCGCCGTCAGGGCGTAGGTGACCTGAATGACGGCGTTCCCGGGGAAGCCCTGGTCGCCGTTGGGGCTGGAAAGCTCCAGGGTGACGGCGTTTTCCGTGTGGGAAACCGGTTTCCACAGCCGGTGGAAGAAAAAGTCCGGGCCGGAGTGGAGGTTGTTGCCGCCCTCGTTCCGGGACATATGGTAGGTTTTTCCGTTCAGATCGAAGGACGCGCCCTTGAGCCGGTTGGCATTCCGACCCACGGTAGCGCCGAGACAGGCACCGTTTCCCGTGCGGTAGCCGTTGCAGTCGTCATAGCCCAGCACCACGTCGGCGGTGACGCCGTCCCGGTCGGGAACCAGCAGGGAAACCAGCGTCGCGCCGTAATCCGTGACGGCGGCGGACAGCTTGCCGCAGGATATTGTGTAGAGAAAGGTCGCTTCGCCGGAGGGCAAAGTGCCGAAAGATTTTTTCATGAAAAAGTCTCCTTTCATTTTTGGTCGGGAAAAGGCGGGAATTATGTTAAGACCGCTTTTTTGAATTATACTATATTCCGCGTCATATTTCAAACCCTTCTTTTGCGGTTTGCAGGAAAAACGGAACTTTCCCATTCATGAGGGACATCCGCGGCTGGGGGAAGAATGGGGAACTTTTTGATGTAGAAAGCGGCGATACCATATTTTGTGATTTCCTCTTGACAAAACCACAATATCTTGTATAATAGGCCGTGCACGAATTGATTATGAACCGGAGTTCCAAGGAGGAATAGCCCATGAAGATTATTAAGCGTAACGGCGCAGAGGTCGTTTTTGACATTGATAAGATCAACATGGCCGTGACCAAGGCCAATGAAGCGGTGGACGAAAAGGTGCGTATGACCCCGCTGCAAATCGAGAGAATTTCCCAGAGCGTGCAGATCGCCTGCGAGGAAATGGGGCGCAGCCCGTCCGTGGAGGAAATTCAGGATCTGGTGGAGAAGGCCATCATGGCTCACGGCGCTTTCGAGGTGGCCAAGGAATACATTACCTACCGCTACACCCGCAGCCTCCTGCGCCAGTCCAATACCACGGACGACCGCATCCTCAGCCTGATCGAGTGCAACAACGAGGAGGTCAAGCAGGAGAACGCCAACAAGAACCCCACCATCAACGCCGTCCAGCGGGACTACATGGCAGGCGAGGTCAGCAAGGACATCACCAGCCGTATCCTGCTTCCCAAGGAAGTGGTGGACGCCCACGAGGCTGGCATCATCCATTTCCACGACGCGGACTACTATGCCCAGCATATGCACAACTGTGATCTTGTGAATCTGGAGGACATGCTGCAAAACGGTACTGTCATCTCCGGCACCCTGATCGAGAAGCCCCATTCCTTCTCCACCGCCTGCAACATCGCCACCCAGATCATCGCGCAGGTGGCATCCAACCAGTATGGCGGACAGTCCATTTCCCTGACGCATCTTGCCCCCTTCGTCCAAGTCAGCCGGGAGAAAATCCGCAAGACCGTGGAGCGGGAAATGGCCGCCTTCGGCGTTTCTCCCGCGGAGGAAACCATTTCCAAAGTCGTGGAAGACCGCCTGCGGGAAGAGGTTCGCCGGGGCGTTCAGACCATCCAGTACCAGGTCGTCACTCTGATGACCACCAACGGACAGGCGCCCTTCATCACCGTGTTCATGTACCTGAACGAGGCCAAGAACGAGCAGGAGAAGAAGGATCTCGCCATGATCATCGAGGAGACCCTGCGCCAGCGCTACGAGGGCGTGAAGAACGAGAAGGGCGTGTGGATCACCCCCGCCTTCCCCAAGCTCATTTACGTTCTGGAAGAGGACAACGTCCGGGAGGGGACGCCCTACTGGTATCTGACCCGGCTTGCCGCCCAGTGTACCGCCAAGCGGATGGTTCCCGACTATATCAGCGAAAAGAAGATGCGGGAGTACAAGCTCTCCAAGGGGGAGACCCCCGGTCACGGAGACGTGTACACCTGCATGGGCTGCCGCAGCTTCCTGACCCCCGACCGCTCCGGCAACGGCTGGGACAATGTGGCCAGAGCCGGAAACTACGAGCCGGGCAAGCCCAAGTATTACGGCCGCTTCAATCAGGGCGTCGTCACCATCAATCTGGTGGACGTGGCGCTGTCCTCCGGCCGGGATGTGACCAAGTTCTGGGAGGTTTTCGAAGACCGTCTGGAGCTGTGCCACCGGGCGCTGCGGTGCCGCCATGAGCGGCTCAAGGGCACTCTGTCCGACGCCGCGCCCATCCTGTGGCAGTACGGTGCGCTGGCGCGGCTGCCCAAGGGCGAACCCATCGACAAGCTGCTCTATGGCGGCTACTCCACCATTTCTCTGGGCTACGCCGGACTTTATGAGTGCGTCAAGTACATGACCGGCAAGTCCCACACCGACGACGAGGCCAAGCCCTTTGCTCTGTCCGTGATGCAGAAGATGAACGACAAGTGCCTTCAGTGGAAGACGGCGGAGAATATCGACTATTCCCTGTACGGAACACCTCTGGAATCCACCACCTACAAGTTCGCCAAGTGCCTGCAAAAGCGCTTCGGCTTGGTTCCCGGTATTACGGACAAGAGCTACATCACCAACTCCTACCATGTCCATGTGACCGAGCCAATCGACGCGTTCACCAAGCTGCGCTTCGAGGCAGAGTTCCAGCAGCTGTCCCCCGGCGGCGCCATCAGCTACGTGGAAGTGCCCAACATGCAGAATAACATCGACGCGGTGCTGGAAGTGATGCAGTTCATTTACGACAACATCATGTACGCCGAGCTGAACACAAAGTCCGACTACTGCCAGGTCTGCGGCTATGACGGCGAGATCGAGATCAAGGAGGACGACGGCAAGCTGGTGTGGGTCTGCCCCCAGTGCGGCAACACCGACCAGAACAAGATGAACGTGGCCAGACGAACCTGCGGCTACATCGGCACCCAGTTCTGGAACCAGGGACGCACCCAGGAGATCAAGGATCGGGTTCTGCATCTGTAGGAAAACCAAAACGAGACTGCTCAAAAGGGCAGTCTCGTTTTTTCATGGAGGGGGTTTGACGCGGTGTAAAAAGCCCCTTCCCATCACGGGGGAGATGTGCTATAATTTGCTTACATTTAGGAAAGCAAAGGAGACATAATTATGACCGAATTTCGCTATGACACCCAGCTGCTCATCGAGGGGCATGATCTGGATGAAGACGCCATCAACGACTACTTTGTGGAGCATTTTAGGGGCGACTGTCTGCTGGCAGTGGGCGATGAGGATTTGATCAAAATCCATTTCCACACGAACGAACCCTGGAAGGTGCTGGAATACTGCGCGTCTCTGGGAGAGATTTACGACATCGTGGTAGAGGACATGGACAGACAGTCCAGGGGACTGAAGGGATGATTATGCTGCCCTTTTAGGCTCCGGGCGGAGCCTGATCCGCTGCATCAGACCGATCAGCTGCCCCGACAGAATAACCGTCAGCAGGGAATAGCCGATGCGCCGCACGGGAATGTAGGTCAGGGAAAGCCCCAGCACGATCAGGTCGCTGGTGAGGTAAATCCACTGAATGGGGATTTTCGTCAGATGGGAGAGGCTCATGGCCAGGGCGTCGTCACCGGTGGTGGCGCCGCCCGCCCGGACGCAAAGCCCCGCGCCGACACCGATGAACAGCGCGCCCGCCACGGAAGCCAGAAGGGGAAGGCTTGCGATTTCCGGCCACAGGGGCGGGAACAGCTCGCAGACGGCGTAGCTGGCGGAATAGCCGCAGGCGGCGATGGCGGAATAGGCGATGAAGGACCTGCCCAGGGTTTTCCACCCCAGCGCATAGCAGGCGATGTTCAGCACGAAGCTGCTGACGGCGGGGGAAAGCCCGAACCAGTGGTCAAACAGCAGCGTGGCGCCCAGCACGCCGCCCTCGGTCACCCCGGACAGGGCGTGGATATTGTACATACCGAAGGCTTGCAGCGCAGAGCTGAGGAAAGCGACGATACAGTTGGCTGCTTTTAATTTCGGAAATTTTAACGACATTTTTTCGGCTTTTATCTCCTTTTTTGTTATTATATGGATATAATATCATGAAGAATGAAAAATGTCAACACGGCCCCTGACAGGGCGCGTCAGTCCGCCGCAAGCACGATTCTGCGGCGCTGCTCCCCACCGGGGGCTTCCGGCTGCCCCAGGGAAAACAGACCGTACAGGTCGCCCCAGCGCTGTTCCAGCGACTGATAGGGGTGGGGGACGGTTTCTCCGGCGTTTCGGAAAACGCCGCTTTTTTTGACCGCGCTGAGAACGGCGCGGCCTTTTTCGTTAAAGGCCAGCACCCGGACATAGGGGGCGGGAGCGGAAAGTGTTTCCGCCGTAATGCCAAGGTAGGCACACATCATCATACGGTCAAGGCGGGTGCGGGTGTAGCGCTTGGATTTGACACTGGTGAGGATGTCCTCCAATGTGGCTTCCCGGCGGCTGGCGTGCATGAATTTGCGCCACAAGCCCTCCCCGCCGTAGGGCAGGGCTTCAAATTCTCCGTCGGTCATGGTGCGAAGTCGGGCGAGAACCGCCCGTCCCCCGGCGGCAAGGCTGTGCAGGGGCGCATTTTCAAAAATCGCCCGGGCAGGCTCCGGGGCGAAGGAATCCCAAGCCCCACCCTCCAGCATCAAACGGCGAACCGCCGTGGCGGAGGGATTCTCCCGGTGGGGCGCCTGGTCGTGGTAGTCCCCGTCCCGCCGGATGGGGAAGGGAACCATGGGGGAGCGTTGGGCAAGAATGGCCTTGCAATATTCCACGGCCAGAATGTCGTTGGGGCGGCGCAGGATTTCCCCGGACAGCCCCATCTGCGCGAGAGCCTCGGCGCGGGCGGCGGGGAAGGACTTGCCGCTGTCCAGTTCCCGGCGAAGGAGGGGAGAGAAGTCCTCCGAAAGCAGCGCCCGGGCAGTCTCCATCAGAGACGCGGTTTCGCCGGTCTCCGCGCCGAAGCAAAGGGTGTCGCACAGCTTTGACAGAATGCCCACGCCTCCCGCGGCGAAGCCCTCGGCGGAGGACAGGCTCACGGTGGTTGGCAGCTCCACAACCAGGTCGGCGCCGCAGGCGACGGCGGCCTTTGCCCGGAGGGTTTTGTCCAGGACGGCGGGGGCGCCCCGCTGGACGAAATTCCCGCTCATGGCGCATACGATGGCGGTTTCCCTTCCAAATTCCGCCCTGATGCGGTCAAACTGCTTGCGGTGGCCTGCGTGAAAGGGGTTATATTCGGCAACGATACCAACGGTTTTCAAAAATATCCCTCCTTTTTTTGAAAAAATTCCCTTGAGGGCTTGAGAAATTGACGCAAATGCTCTATAATGTGTTCAGTTATGGCTATCATATCACAAACCGACCAAAAAGAAAATATTTATTTAGGAGGCTTTCCCCAATGAATGTACTGATTATCAATGCCGGCTCCTCCAGCCTGAAGTATCAGCTGATGGATCCCGAGACCGGCGCCGTGTCTGCCAAGGGTCTGTGTGAGCGTATCTACATCGACGGCCGTCTGACCCACAACGCCAACGGCAAGAAGATCGTGAAGGATATCCCCATGCCCACCCATTCCGAGGCCATTGCGGCAGTCCTGGCCATTCTGGTTGACCCCGTGGACGGCGTGATCAAGTCCACCGACGAGATCGATGCCGTCGGTCACCGTGTCCTGCACGGCGGCATGGAGTTCTTCGACTCCTGCATTATCAACGACGAGGTCATCGCCGCCATTGAGAAGTGCATTCCTCTCGGCCCCCTGCACAATCCCGCCAACCTGATGGGCATCCGCGCCTGCCAGGCGGTCATGCCCAAGACCCCCCAGGTGGCCGTGTTCGACACCGCTTTCCACATGACCATGCCCCCCAAGGCTTACCGCTACGCCATTCCCACCGAGTATTACGAGAATGACTCCATCCGCCGCTACGGCTTCCACGGCACCTCCCACAAGTATGTCACCAAGCGCGCCATCGAGCTGATGGGCCGCAAGGACATCAAGCTGGTGAACTGCCATCTGGGCAACGGCTCCTCTCTGTCCGCCGTGAAGGACGGTAAGTGCCAGGATACCTCCATGGGTCTGACCCCATTGGCCGGTGTTCCCATGGGTACCCGTTCCGGCGACATCGACCCCGCCGTTGTGCAGTTCGTTATGAACAAGTACGGCATGAGCGCTGACGAGTGCCTGAACATGCTGAACAAGAAGTCCGGCGTGCTGGCGCTGTCCGGCGTGTCCTCCGACTTCCGCGACATCGAGAACGGCGCTGAGGAAGGCAACGAGAACTGCGCTCTGGCGCTGGACAAGTTTGCCTACGAAGTCCGTAAGTACATCGGCTCCTACGCCGCCGCTCTGGGCGGACTGGACTGTCTGGTGTTCACCGCCGGCGTGGGCGAGAATTCCGCTTCCATGCGTGCGCGCATCTGCGAGGGTCTGGAATTCCTGGGCGTCAAGCTGGATCCCGAGAAGAACAACACCCGGGGCAAGGAAGCCATCATCTCCGCCGATGACTCCAAGGTCACCGTTTGGGTCATCCCCACCAACGAAGAGTTGATGATCGCGCAGGACACCGCCGCGCTGGTCAACGCTGCCAAGTAAGTTTTTAGCAAGGAGCCGCCGCCACAGTAGGCGGCGGCTCTTTTCCTTTGGGCATACTATTTTTACCTTGTTTGGAAGGAGAACCACATGGAATCTGTTGTAGAGCGCTTTTTGCGTTATGTGACCTTTGACACCCAGTCGGACGAGGAATCCGACACCTGCCCCTCCACGGAAAAACAGAAGGCGCTGGCCGCCGCGCTGGTGGAGGAAATGCACGGCATGGGCATTCAGGACGCCAGGATGGACGAAAACGGCTATGTTTACGGCACCGTCCCCGGCGACCCAAAGCTCCCCACCATCGGCCTGATCGCCCACATGGACACCGCGCCGGACGCTTCCGGCGCGAATATCAAGGCCAAGGTCGTGGCCTATGACGGCGGGGATATCTGCCTGAACGAGGAAAAGGGCATTTTCCTGCGGGAGACGGACTGCCCGTCCCTCAAAAACCACGTGGGCAAGCACCTGATCGTCACCGACGGCACGACGCTTCTGGGCGCGGACGATAAGGCGGGCGTAGCGGAGATCATGACGGCGGCGCAGCAGCTGCTCACCATGGGCGGCAGGCACGCCACATTGAAGATCGGCTTTACCCCCGACGAGGAGATCGGCCGGGGCGCGGATCGGTTTGATGTGAAGGGCTTCGGCGCGGACTTCGCCTACACCGCCGACGGCGGCCCCGTGGGGGAGATCGAATACGAGAACTTCAACGCCGCCGGTGCGAAGGTCATTGTCCATGGCCTGAACATCCACCCCGGCTCTGCCAAGGGGAAGATGGTAAATTCCCAGCTGATTGCCATGGAATTTCAGAGTCTGCTCCCCGTGGGACAGCGCCCGGAGCTGACGGAGGGCTATGAGGGCTTCTTCCACCTGCTGGGCATGAAGGGCGAGGTGGAGCGTTCCGAGCTGCACTATATCATCCGCGACCACGACATGGAGAAGTTCGAGGAAAAGAAGGCAGTCATGACCGCCGCCGCGGACTTTATCAACCGCAAGTACGGCGCGGGAACCCTGGAGCTGACCCTCAAGGACAGCTACTATAATATGAAGAAGTGCATTGAGCCGTGTATGTACGTGGTGGAGCGGGCGAAAAAGGCCATGGCCGCGGCAGGCATGAACCCGGTGGAGGTACCCATTCGCGGCGGAACCGACGGCGCGCGGCTGTCCTACGAAGGGCTGCCCTGTCCCAATCTGTGTACCGGCGGCGAAAATTACCACGGACGCTTCGAGTTCATCCCCACCGAGGACATGGAGAAATGCGTCCGGATGCTGGTGGAGATTCTGACGGCGTGATTTGCAAAAGCCCCCAAGTGGTTGGGGGAAAGGACTTAAACATGAAAGAAAAACGATTTTTCCCGGAAAAGGGACTGCTGATGCTCTCCGGCGTCGCGTTTCTACTGCTGACCGTCCCGGCGTGGGTGCAGGGCTTTGTGTGGTGCGGCGTGGCGGCGGTGCTGCTGTGCGTCGCGGTGTGGCGGCTTCCCGTCTCCCAACAGAAGGTGCGGGCACTGCTTTCCAACCCTGCACATGCGGCACTGAGCCTCGCGTTCAACGGCGCGCTGGCGGTGAATTTTTACCACATCTGGATCGATTCCCAGAAAATGCAGCGTGTGGCGGGGTGGCTCGGCATGGAGAACGGGCTGTTCGTCCCCCTTTGCGCCGCGTTCTTTGCCATCGCGGCGGCTCCGGCGGTGGGGTGCGTGATTTCCTATTATATCTCCGCCGGTCAAGAGGACTACCGCAGGACGAAAGCGAAAACTCTTCGTTCCGGGGAAACCGGCATTCCCATGGGAAAGGCACTGCTGATTCTGTTTGCCGTTTCCGTGGTGGGCATCAGCGCCATTCTTCGGGCGAATTTCTACTATATGGACGATTCCCCTCGGGCGGCGCTGGGGTATAAGCAGTGGGACTATTTCAGCCGGTATCTCTCGACGGCACTGGCGACGCTGGTGCATGGGGGAGACTATCTGGTGGATGCCGCGCCGCTGCCCCAGATTCTTGCCATGCTCATTATGGCGGTATCCGGGATACTCATGGGGTATATTTTCTGCGAACGGACGACATTTCCGGCTGGGAGCTGGCGGTGCTGTCGATTCTGGGGCTGAATCCTTATTTCCTCGGCTGTGTCAGCTTCCGGTTTGACGCGCCGTATATGGCGTTTTCCGTGCTGGCGGCGGTGGTGCCGCTGCTGTACCGGAACCGGAACACCGCGGCGTATGTGCTTGTGTCCGGCCTGGGGATTCTGGCGGTGTGCACCAGCTATCAGGCGGCGGCGGGGATTTTTCCCATGCTGGTGGTTGCGCTGGCGCTGCGGATGTGGAATCGCGGGGAGTCTATCCGGGAGGTCGGGCTGTTTTGCCTGAAATCCGCGGCGGGGTACGTGCTGGGGCTGCTCTTCTTCAAGCTGGTGATCATGATTCCTGCCGACACCAACTATGTTGGCAACACCCTGCCCTCGGCGGGGGAGCTGATTCCCCACTTCATGAGGAATCTGAGAAGCTATTATTCGCTGATTTTGTCGGATTTCAAGCCCTTCTGGCGGATTGCGGCGACGCTTGCAGCGGCAGCCTTCTGCGTTCGCACGGTTCTGGATTCCCGGCGGAGAACGCTTCCCGCCATCGCCATGACCGCCGTGGCGCTGATTCTGATGGGGATGATGTGCTTTGGACTGTATCCCGCGCTGGCATCCACGGTTTTCGCGCCCCGGGCAATGTACGGCTTCGGCGTGCTGCTTACCGTTTTCGGCATGACGGCGGCGGAAGGGAAGACACGCGTTCCGCTTAAGATACCGGCGGTGGTTCTCAGCTGGGTTTTCTTTGTGTTCTCCTTCGCCTATGGGAATGCCCTGAGCGTCCAGAAGGACTACACGGATTTCCGAACCCAGCTGGTGATTTCGGACTTGCAGGAAGTGGAGGCGTTCCGGTCGGACGCACCGGTGACGGTGCAGCTGTCCGGCTCCATCGGCAAAGCGCCGGTTCTTTGGAACATGCCGCAAAACTACCAGATGCTGAACCGTCTCATTCCCGACACCTTCGGCGGGGGAGACGATCTGACCCAGTACGGGTTCTACTGCTACTATGATCTGCAAAACGTCGTATGGAATCCGGATGTGGACCTGCGGGAAATGGACTTGCCCGTTCTGGAGGACAACATGTACCACACGATCCGCGGCGAAGGCAGCTATGTTCTGGTGGAACTGAAATAGTGAATGATTACAAAAAATCCCGGAAAGCGACAGCCTTCCGGGATTTTTGCTTATAAAACGAAATTACTCAGCAAAGTCAGCTTCTTCGGCAACGGGCTCGTTGGCGTTCACGGTGACCTCAGCGGCAGGCTCTTCGGTGGGGACTTCCTCAGCGGGAGCCTCGGCGGGGACTTCCTCGGCAGGCTCTTCGGCAGGCGCTTCCTCAGCGGCGGTCTCTTCGACGGCCTTCGGCTCCTCCTTGCAGCAGGGGCACTTGGGCAGGGAAGCGAGAACCTTCTTCGCCCAGGCGACGATCTGTTCACCGTAGGTAGCGACAACGTAGACGACGCCGGCGGCGGCAACCAGAGCAGCCAGAACTTTTGCAATTACATTGAATGTTTTCATGGCAATGACCTCCAGGAGATTTTTTATACAAGCAAAGTATAACCAATATCGCCCAAAAAAGCAATACGTAAATTGGGAATAAATTGAAAACAAAACCGGAGCTTTTTATACTATTTCTTAATAAAATGATTTCATCATTTTATTCTGCCATTTCATGGCAGACCGCCTGGGCGGCGGTAAGAAATGTATTGACTTCGTTTTTAGCGGCAGTGGCCGCTGGCCGCAATCCTGCGGCCTAATAAAACGCTTTTAAGCGTTTTATTAAAAACTCGTATCAGACATACCCGTACATTCCCCGAACGCTGACCTCCCCGGCGTTGACGGCTTCCACGCAAGAGTCGGAGAACTGCACCACCAACGCACCCTCGTCGTCCACGTCCAGAGCACGCCCGTGGCGGATTTCTCCTGCGCCCACCACGGAAATTTCCTTCCCGAGGGTGACGCAGTTTTCCCGGTAGAACCGGAGCATGTCCTCCTTGCCGGTAAACAGGGAGGCGTCCATTTCCCACAGCGATTCCATCATGGCGGCGGCGACCCGGCAGCGGTCGATTTCCCGGCCGGCCGCCATGGCGAGGGAGCAGGCTTTGTCCCGGATTTCCGGGGGAAAATCATCCGCCCTCTGGCAGCAGTTGACGCCGATGCCCACGATCGCCCAGCCGACGTCCCCGGCGGGATTCAGCCCCATTTCCGTGAGGATTCCGGCGAGCTTCTGCTTTCCCCAAACCAGGTCGTTCGTCCACTTGATGCCGGGGCGAAGATGAACGGCGCGTTCCACCGCGTGGCACATGGCGGCCGCGACGGCGCAGGTCAGGTGCATCAGCTTCTGGGGGGCGCACTTTGGACGCAGAAGGATGCTCATATAAATCCCCACCCCCGGCGGGGAGAGGAACGACCGTCCCATCCGTCCCCGGCCGCCGGTCTGGCGGTCGGCGATCAGCACGGTGCCATGGGGAGCGCCCTGGGAAGCCAGGACTTTCAGGCGGTTGTTGGTGGAATCCAGCTCGGGAAATACGAAAAGGCGGTCTTTCCAGGGATATTCCCGGGGAAGAAAGGAGAGAATCTGCTCTTTCATGTCAGTCAATGTCGCTGAGCACTTCCTCGGGCGGATTGTCCAGAATTTCGGGGTGGGCGAGAATGCGGCGGTAATGCTTGAAGAAGGCGGCGTAGTAGAAGCCGTCCACGATCCGCTCGTCCAGGGTGAACTTGACGTCCACGTACTTCTTTTCCACCACGGTGCCGTCCTCCTGCACCTCCACCGCCCGGCGCTTCATGCCGAAGGAGCCGAACACCGGCAGGTTGCCAAAATCGTACAGGTGATGATAAATAGGCGGGATGCCCAGGCTTCCCATGGAGGTGAAGAACAGACTCCCGTGGAAGGGGCTGACCTCCAGCAGGAATTTGGGCAGCATCCCGAAATAATCCAAGGTTTTCAGCAGCCACACCGTGAACTTCAGGAATACGCCGGGAATCAACGTAAGGGCGCCCGCCGTGTTGTCAAAATTGGAATCCAGGGGCGTATTCTTCACATTTTCCACGGCGGATTGGAGCTTGCGGTAGACATCATCGGCAGTGTCCCGGGGATTTAAGTGCACTTTGACGATGGTGTCCGGGGAGTCGGCGGTCATTTCCTTCTTGATGGTCATGCAGTACTGAATGTCGTCGCCCCGGGAATAGACCTTCTGTCCCGCGAGGAAGCGGTTCAGGCCGGGATAGCGGCACATGCCCCGGCAATAGGCCGCCAGCAGAACGTGGGTAATGCCGAAGCTGGTCAGACCCTCCCGGCGCTTGCGGCGGATGTAGCGGTCAATGTGGCTGATTTCCAGAGACTCCTCAAAGAGGTTCGCGGAGGTGTTCCGGGTGACCATGATGTAGGGGGAAACCTGCGCCATGGGGGGCAGGGTGCGCAGACGGCGTCCGTCTGTGCGGTCGCCCCAGGTGGGATGGTATTCGCCCACCGGATGCACCCGAATGCCGAAAAGAAGGATCAGCATTCCCAGAACCATGAGAAAGTCCGGTAGGCACTTGCCGCCCGCAGTGAGGTCGCCCCGCAGGAGGAACGCCCGGTAGCAGTACAGCAGGAACAGCAGCGGACAGCACAGAATGGGGAACAGGAGCAGCACGGCGTGCCTGCGGCGTCCGGCGGTGATGTCCGTGTAGAGGAAGGCGAAGAAGATCACCGCGATCCAGAAAAGAAACGCCATCAACCGGCTGGAAACACCGCCGGAGAAGGTCAGGCCGGCGTACCAGGCCATAAGCCAGACGGGAATGGCGGTCTTATAGAACCGTTCTTCCCCGGACAGGAGGGCGATGAGCGCGTACAGCACAGCCGCCGCGATTGGCAGAACGATTTGGCTCCACACGAAATGCGCGTCTCCGGACCCTTTCAAACCGGAGAGCGCAATGCGGGCCACTGCCGAGCAGACCATGCACAGCGCCATCAGCCAGGTCAGCGCGTTTTTGCGGCTGACATAGAGATGAATTCTGTTTTTCATAACAACGTAATTATATCAAACATCACCTGGCTTGGCAATAAGAAAAGCGGGCGTTTCGCCCGCTTTTTGGAAAATCTTAAGCTTTTTCGTCGAAGGGAAAAAAGGAAGTGCCGGATTTACAGCGATTTGGCAAGAGCCGCAATGAACGCCGGGGTGGTGCCGCAGCAGCCGCCCAGCAAGGCGGCGCCGTTGTCCCGGCACTGAAGCATGATATCCGTAAATTCCTCCGGTGTCTGAGCGTACTCGGCGACGCCCTGGTCGTTGATGGTGGGGATGCCCGCGTTGGGCTTGCAGATCAGAGGAACCTTTACGCTGCGGCGCAGCTTTGACACCAGATGGGGCGTCATCATGTCCGCCGCCACGCAGTTAAAGCCCACGGCGGCCGCGCCCGCCGCTTCCAGATCGTGCAGAACCTTCCCGCCGTCCGCGCCGGAGAGCAGCGCCCCGTCGGATTGCAGGGTGAAGGAGTACATGGCAGCCCCCGCGCCCTCCAGCTCGGCGGCGGTGAGAATGGCCTCCGCCTCCTGGGCATAAAGCAGGGTCTCGCCGATGAGCAGATCGGCTCCGCCGTCGATCAGACCGCGGATCTGACGGCGGTAATTCTCCACCAGCAGGTCGAAGCAGTCCGGGTTCCAGCTGTCGCAGTAAATGGCCAGGGTGGTCAGGTCGCCTGCGATGAGACACCCGGGGGCGGCGGAGCGGGACAGCGCCACCAGCGCTTCGTTGAGCTTCTCCGTCTGGGCGTCCATGCCCACGGTTTTCAGGGCGATGGGCTGCGCCTGGAAGGTGGGAGCGTAGATGATCTGACTGCCTGCGGCGGCGTAGGCGCGTTGGAGCGCCACCAGGGGTTCCGGATTTTCCAGTACCCACTGCTCGGTGCAGCAACCCTTGGGCATTCCGGCGGCGCGGAGATTGGAGCCGGTGGCGCCGTCCAGAATGCGGACGCCCTCCTGAATCTTCTGCTGAAATTCTTCTCTTGTAAGCATAAGAATACCTCATTCGATAATCGGCTCGCCGGGGAGCGTGTATCATGCGGCATATCCCGGCAAAAACTGACGGATGGATTGAGATAATTATAAACGATTTTTGAATGGATTGCAACAGGCATTGACCTTTTGAGGAAAATCTGCTACTATAGCAAAAGTCTGGCAAATCTCTGGAAACCAAAAGTTTGGTATTCCCGGAGCTTTTAAGAAAAGGAGATACATTTTTATGAAGAAAACGGTATTAAGAGAATACGCCCGCCTGATCGTCCGCAGCGGCGTCAACGTCCGGAAGGGACAGGAGGTGCTGATTTACGCCGATCTTGACCAGCCGGAATTTGTGCAGATGGTTGTGGAGGAAGCCTATAAGGCCAAGGCGAAGAAGGTCAGCGTGGAGTGGAACTACCAGCCCCTCCAGAAGCTCCATGTCCGCCATCAGTCCGTCAAGACCATGGGCGAGGTTCCCGAGTGGCAGAAGGCCAGATTGCAGCACTATGTGGACGTGGTTCCCTGCCGCATCCACCTGATTTCCGAAGACCCGGACGGCCTGAAGGGCATCAATATGGCAAAGCTTGCCAAGGCCCGGCAGCTGCGCTACCCCATCGTGAAGCCCTACAACGATCAGCTGGAGAACAAGGATCAGTGGTGTATTGCCGCCGTCCCCGGCGCGGCCTGGGCGAAGAAGGTGTTCCCCGGAATGCGCACCAGCACCGCCATGGAGAAGCTGTGGGAGGCCATCCTGTTCACCTCCCGCGTGACCGACGATCCCGTGAAGGCCTGGGAGGAGCACAACGCCGATCTGCATGACCGCTGCGCTTACCTCAACGGCCTGCACATCCGCAGCCTGCACTACACCGCGGAAAACGGCACCGACCTGACCGTGGGCATGATCCCCGAAGGCGAGTGGAAGGGCGGCGGAGACACCAGCCTGCAGGGCATCTTCTTCAACCCCAACATCCCCACGGAGGAGTGCTTCATCTCTCCCAAGCGGGGCGAGGCCGAGGGCATCGTCTACGCCAGCAAGCCCCTGAGCTATCAGGGGCAGCTCATCGAGAATTTCTCCGTTCGCTTTGAAAAGGGCAAGGCCGTGGAGGTCAAGGCGGAGAAGGGCGAGGAGCTGCTCAAGACCATGATTGCCATGGACGATGGCGCGTCTTATCTGGGCGAGTGCGCCCTGGTACCCCAGCACAGCCCCATTGCGGAGAGCGGCATCCTGTTCTATAACACCCTGTTCGACGAAAACGCCGCCTGCCATCTGGCGCTGGGCATGGGCTTTGCCGACACCATTCAGGATTTCCAGAATAAGACCCTGGAGGAGTGCCGCGCCCTGGGCGTCAACGATTCCATGATCCATGAGGATTTCATGATCGGCTGCGACAGCATGAACATCGACGGCATCTGCGAGGACGGCAAAGTTGTACCCATTTTCCGGAACGGCAACTGGGCATTCTGATCGGAAAAACTGCTGACGCACCACGATTTTTCGATTTTTTGAAAAAATCGAAAAAAGTGCTTGCATTCTCCGACAGTTTATGATATGATATCCGGGCGATTAAAGATTGCCCGGGGCTACTATGCCCTTTAACTGATAAGAAAGAGGTGAACGAAATGAAGGAAGGTATCCATCCCAAGTACGAACAGACCACCATCCGCTGCGCGTGCGGCAATGTCTTTACCACTGGTTCTACCAAGAAGGACATTCGTGTTGAGATCTGCTCCAAGTGCCACCCTTTCTATACCGGCAAGCAGAAGCTGGTTGACACCGGTGGACGTGTTGATCGGTTCAACAAGCGGTTTGGCCTGAAGTAAGACCCGCAAATCCCGCACTGCGCGATGCAGTGCGGGATTTTTGTATTTTTGTGGTTGTTCGCGGCGCGGATGTGTGGTATAATAAAAGAAATGGTATGAGGGAAAGTGCCGTCGGAGGAGAAACCGGGGCTTTCCATGAGAAAAGCGGAGGTAATATGGAAGAAAGATTTGATAAACAGACCCAAGAGCGTGCAGTCCTGGTGGGATTGAACGCGGACTGCTTTGCCGAGGAAGAGACTGCCACCGAAAGCACCCTGGACGAGCTGGAAGACCTTCTGGAGACCGCGGGAGGCTTCTGCACGGGCAAGGTGCTGCAAAACCGCCATACCCCCGATTCCCACAGCTTCATCGGCGAAGGAAAAGCCCAGGAGGTGCGGATGCTGGCGGAAGCGACCCAGGCTACCATGGTCATCTTTGACAACGAGCTTTCTCCCGGCAACATCCGGGCGCTGGAGGAGATCATCGGCCTTCCCGTTCTGGACAGGAGCGCCCTGATTCTGGACATTTTTGCCCAGCGGGCAAAGACGAAGGAAGGCCGGCTTCAGGTGGAGCTGGCGCAGTACAAATATCTGCTGCCCCGGCTGTCCGGCATGGGCACGAGCCTTTCCCGGCAGGGCGGCGGCATCGGCACCCGTGGCCCCGGCGAGACCAAGCTGGAATCTGACCGGCGGCATATCCGGGAGCGCATCAACCGTCTGGAAGAAGAGCTGGAACAGGTGCGCAAGGTGCGCTCCGTCCAGCGGGAGCGGCGGATGAAAAATTCCGTCCCGGTGGTGGCTATTGTGGGCTACACCAACGCGGGAAAATCCACCCTGCTCAACCAGCTCACCGGCGCGGGGATTCCCGCCAACAACCGGTTGTTTGACACCCTGGACACCACCTCCCGGCTTCTGACGGTTTCGGACAATCTGGATGTGATTCTGTCCGACACCGTGGGATTTATTGCGAAGCTGCCCCATCATCTGGTGGACGCCTTCCGGGCGACGCTGGAGGAGCTGGAATTCGCCGACCTGCTTCTGCATGTCATCGACGCTTCCGACCCCCATCTTGAGGAGCATATCGCCGTGGTGGACAGGCTGATCTCCCAGCTGGCCAAGCCGGAAACACCGGTGCTGAAATGCTACAACAAGGCCGATCTGGTGTATTCCGACGACATTCCCGTGGGGAAGAACATTGTTGCCATCTCTGCCAAACGGGGAATCAACATGGACGGGCTGCTGAAAGCCATCGAAAGCGCCCTGAACCATGCCCGGCATCATGTCGTGGTGCGTCTTCCCTACGCCATGGGCGGCATGGTGGAGACGCTGCATGACGGCGCCCAGGTCAAGAAAGTGGACTACACCCCGGAGGGCATTGAGATCGAGGCCGTGGTGGACGGAATTCTCTACGGAAGACTCCGGGAATATATCATCAGGGAGTGCTGAGAATTGGACGAGTATCTGGTACCCACCCAATTTGGCGAAGCGGAATTTGTGGAAAAAAAGTCCCGCTTCATCGGCCGCGTCTGGCCTGTGGACACCGAGGAAGAAGCCCTGGCGAAAATCCAGGAGATGAAAAAGAAGCACTACGACGCCACCCACAACTGCTGGGCGTACATCATCAAGGACGGCGCGGTGCGCTTCTCCGACGACGGCGAACCCGGCGGCACCGCGGGGATGCCCATGCTACAAGTCTTGCAGCGGGAGGGGCTATATAACGTAGTTTGTGTGGTGACCCGGTACTTTGGCGGTATTCTTCTGGGCGCCGGGGGACTGGTGCGGGCGTATACCAAGGGCGCGAAAATCGCCGTGGACGCTGCGGGCAAATCCATGAAGCGGGTCTGGACGGCGGTGTACGTGCCGTGTCCCTATCCCTTCTACGAGCGGGTCAGGCTGGAAGCCGCCGCCTTTGGGGGCATCCTCCGCAAGACGGATTTCGGCGCGGAGGTGGAGCTGGAGCTGCTGTTCCCGGAGGGGCAGGTCAGCGCCTTTCTGGAAAAACTCACCGACCTGTCCAGCGGAACCGTGGAGGGCATGGAGACCGGGCAGGAATACCGGGCGTTCCCGGTAGACAGGGAGACTACATAATGGAAATTCGGAAAATTACCCGGGAAAACGCCGGAGACCTCCGGCTGAAAAATGAGCCGTTTGCCATGCCGGGGCACTTTATCCCGGCGCTGAAAGACGGCGTGTGGACGTACCGGGTAGAGAATAGCCCGGAGCGCTGGATGACCTTCCCCGACGAGGAATACGACTTTGAAACGGTGAACCGGGAGGGCGCTGCCTTCGGCGCTTACGAGGACGGCGTCTGCATCGGGCTTGCCATTTATCAGGATTACTATTTTTCTTATATGTATCTGCTGGACCTGAAGGTCAGCTCTGCCGCCCGGGGAAAGGGCGTGGGCAAGGCACTCATCGAAGCGGGAATGGCCGAAGCGAAGGCGCGGGGCTACCGCGGCCTGTACACCCAGGGGCAGGACGATAATCTGAACGCCTGCATGTTCTACTTAAAAGCGGGCTTTACCATCGGCGGCTTTGACAACCGGGTGTACCGGGGGACGAAGCAGGAAAATAAGGCGGACGTCATCTTCTACAAGGAGTGAGGGAATTATCATGACTGTGCGGGAAGAACTGGAATGGCAGGAGCATAAGCGCTTGAATCCTCTGGCGGCCTTCGCCGACCAGAGCAAGGGACGTCCGAGGCAGGAAGAGCCCCGGGCGGAGGACGTGCGCACTTGTTATCAGAGGGACATTGACCGCATTGTTCATTCCAAGTCCTTCCGCCGGCTGATGCACAAGACCCAGGTGTTTTTGCAGCCCGAGGGAGACCACTACCGCACCCGGATGACCCACACCCTGGAGGTCAGCCGCATTGCCGGAACCATCACCCGGGCGCTGGGGCTGAATGAAGACCTGGCGGAGGCCATCGCCATGGGGCATGATTTAGGGCACACGCCCTTCGGCCACGCCGGGGAGGATGCCCTGAGCCAGTGCCTGGGCAAGCCCTTCCGCCACAATGAGCAGAGTCTCCGGGTGGTGGACATCCTGGAAAAGGACGGACAGGGACTGAACCTGACCTACGAGGTTCGCATGGGCATTCTGGGTCACACCGGGGATTACTGGCCGGAGACGTTGGAGGGGCAGGCCGTGCGCCGCTCCGACCAGATCGCCTACGTCAACCACGACATTGACGATGCCATCCGGGCGGGCATCCTCACCGACGACGACATTCCTATCGAAATCACCGACGTGCTGGGGCACAGCCATCGGGACAGGATCAACACCCTGGTCTGCGACGCCATCCGCACCTCCCGGGAATTTGGGAAGGTCTGCCTGTCTCCCGACGTGGACAGGGCGCTCAAAGAGCTGCGCTCGTTCATGTTTACCAATGTCTACCGCAATCCGGTGGCCAAGGGAGAGGAAAGCAAGGCCAAGGATATGCTCAAGCGGCTGTTTGAATACTACATTTCCCATCCCGAAGCACTGCCGGAGGATTTTCAGCCCCAGCTGAGCTTTGACGGCATGGAGCGCACGGTGTGCGACTACATCGCGGGAATGACGGACAATTATGCCGTCGAAAAATTCCGGGAAATCTTCATCCCCATGGGATGGCAGGTTCACGGCTAGAGAATACGTAAAGAAGTTTGACGAAAGGAGGGGAGACCATGCCATTTCCACCGGCATTTATTGACGAAGTGATCGCGCGAAATCCGATCGAGGACGTGGTGGGGCAGTACGTGACGCTGAAGCGTTCCGGCTCCAACCTGTTTGGCCTGTGTCCCTTCCACGGTGAAAAAACCCCCTCCTTCTCCGTCGCGCCGGACAAGGGCATGTTCTACTGCTTCGGCTGTCACAAGGGCGGCGGCGTCATCAATTTCGAGATGGAAATTGAGGGGCTGAGCTACGGCGACGCCGTGCGGGCGCTGGCCAAGCGGGCGGGGCTGGAAGTCCCCGAGGACGAGCAGTACCAGTCCCGATACCGTCAGCAGGAACGGCTCTGGGCACTGCATAAGGAAGCGGCGCGGTTTTTCCACAGCTGCCTTTACGCGCCCATGGGCGCATCGGCGCTGGAATACGCACGGGGGCGGGGAATGTCCCAGATGACCCTGACGAAGTTTGGCATCGGCTACGCCCCGGACAGCTGGGACGATCTGGTAAACGCCATGCGGAAAAAGGGCTACACCGATCAGGAGCTGCGGGATTCCGGTCTTGTGACGGTGTCCAAAAAGAACGGCAATCTTTTCGACCGGTTCCGGGATCGGCTGATGTTTCCTATCATCGACGTCCGGGGAAATGTCATCGGCTTCGGCGGACGCATTATGAATGACCGGGACAAAAACGCCGCCAAATACTTAAATTCCCCGGAAACCCTGATTTTCAACAAGCGAAAGAACCTGTTTGCCCTGAATTACGCCAAGAAAAGCAAAATGGGCTACCTGATTCTGGTGGAGGGGTATATGGACGCCATCGCCCTGCATCAGTATGGATTTGACTGCGCCGTGGCCTCCCTGGGAACTGCCCTGACGGACGACGGCGCAACGCTGCTGTCCCGGTATACCGACCAGGTGGTACTGATCTACGACGGCGATACCGCCGGACAGAACGCCACCCAGCGGGCGATCCCCATGCTGGAAAAGGCGGGGTTGCAGGTCAAGGTTCTGAAAATGCGGGACGCCAAGGATCCGGACGAGTTCCTGAAAAAATACGGCGCCGACCGCTTTAAGATTCTATTGGAGGAATCCTCCAACCGGGTGGAATATCAGCTTGCCGCCATTGCCCGGAAGTATGACCTGCGGGACGACGACCAGAAGGTGCGCTATTTGCAGGAATCCGCCGATCTGATCGGCTCCCTGCCCAGCGCCGTCCAGCGGGACGTTTACGGCGGACGGGTGGCGGAGGCCGCGAAAATCAGCGCCGACGCCATGCAGCTGGAAATCCAGCGGGCGTGGAAGCGGCGAGCCAATCAGGAGAAGAAAAAGCAGGAGAAGATTGACCTGTCTCCCGCCCGGAATTTACAGCCCAAGAGCCGGGACATCCGCTATACCAATATGAAATCCGCCATGGCGGAGGAAATGCTCCTGTCGCTGATTCTGCGGGAAAGCGCTCTGCTGGACGACACCGGCGGCCTGGAAGCGGAGATGTTCTCCTCGGAGCTGCTGGGACGGGTCTACGCCCAGTTAAAACAGCGCCATGAGCAGGGACTGGACGTTTCTCTTGCGGGGCTGACGGATTTGACACCGGAGGAAATGTCCCACATTGCGGGTATCCTGCACAGACAGCAGGGGCCTGTGAACGAGCAGGCGCTGACGGACTGCATCCGCACCATCCAGAGCGAATACCAGTCGTCCCAGGTGACGACGGAGGACGATCTGCTGGCGGTGCGGGAACGATTAAAGGAAAGAAAAGGAATCAAAGCATGACAGAGCTGTTAGAGAATTCTCCGGTGAGTGCCGGCGAGGACGATGTGCGCCAATACTTAAATGAGATCCGGCGGTACCCCCGTCTGACGCCGGAGGAGGAGCGGGAGCTTGCCATGCGCTGCGCCCGGGGAGACGAGAGCGCCATTCGCCAGATGGTCAATTCCAATCTGCGGCTGGTGGTGTCCATTGCAAGAGAGTACGCCGGACGTGGCGTTGCGCTGATGGATTTGATTCAGGAGGGCAGTATCGGCCTTCTGGTTGCGGCGCGGAAATTTGACTATACCAAGGATTACCGTTTTTCCACCTATGCCACCAAGTGGATTCGTCAGGGGGTGACCCGGTGCCTGATGAACCACGGAAGCGCCATCCGGGTGCCGCTGCACACGGCGGAGCGGATGCGGAAAATCGAAGCGGTGCGCACTGCCCTGCGTCAGGAGCTGGGGGAGGAACCCACCGCCGCCCAGATCGCGGAAAAGTGCGGCCTGCCGGAGGAAAAGGTGGCGGAGCTGACCCAGCTGACGCCGGACATCTGCTCCCTGGACGTCCCCACGGGGGACGATGACGGCACCGCCCTGCAATCCCTGCTGGAAGACGCCCAGGCGCCCCAGCCCTATGAGGAAGTGGTGCGCGGGGAACTGGATAAGACGATGGATGAGCTTCTGGGGACGCTGAACGAGCGCCAGCAGCAGATTCTGCGGCTGCACTTCGGCATGGAGGACGGCAACTGCTACTCTTTGGAAGAAATCGGCAAGAAGCTGGGGATTTCCAAGGAACGGGTGCGCCAGGTCGAACGCCAGGCCATGGACAAGCTGCAAAAAATGGGTACCAGTCTGGGATTGGAGGATTTTCTGAATGAATGATCTGGATTTTTCCTTTGAGGACAGCCCGTGGGAAGCGTTTCTGCGAACCAAACGGGCGGGGGATACGGTTTCGGCCGCGAACCTTCTGACCATGCTGGAGGAAGAAAACGAGCAGGTCGTGGAGGACGCCCTACAGGCATTGGAGGACGGCGGCCTGAACCTGAACGTCTTTGACCTGCCCAAAGCATCGGGCGGCGGAGAAGCGGCTCTGCGGCTGCGTCAGGAAGCGCAGCTGGTGGAAAAGGGCTTGAACCCCAAGGAGCTGGAACCCAATGACCCGCTGCGGCTGTACTTAGAAGAGGTTGCGCAGCTTTCCACTTCCGGGGACGAGCAGGCGCTGGCTGCAAGGTGTGCGGCGGCGGATGAACGGGCCATGGAGGCGCTGACCAATCTGGGGCTGCACCGGGTTCTGGAAATAGCCAAAGATCACGTGGGCTGTGGGGTGCTTCTGCTGGATCTGATCCAGGAGGGGAGCCTGGGACTGTGGCAGGCCATTCAGGGCTACCGGGAGGGGGATTATGCCGCCTACCGGGACTACTGGATTCGGCTTTACATGGCAAAGGCGGTTTTTTTGCAGGCCAGAGCCAACGGCGTGGGGCAGAAGCTCCGGGGTGCGCTGGAGGACTACCGCGCCGTGGACGAGCGGCTGCTGTCTGAGCTGGGGAGAAATCCTACCTTGGAGGAAATTGCCGAGGCCATGCACATAAGCCCGGAGGAAGCCTCCGTGGTGAAGAAAATGCTGGACGACGCCCGTCTTCTGGCGCAAGCAAAGAAGCAGCCGGAGCCGGAGGAAGAAACGGAAGCCGAAGAGCAGGCCGTGGAGGACACCGCCTATTTCCAGATGCGCCAGCGCATCCTGGAGCTGATGTCGGTGCTCGACGAGACCGACGCGAAGCTGATTTCCCTGCGGTTTGGCCTGGAGGGCGGAATGCCCCTGAGTCCCGAGGAAACGGGAAAGCGCCTGAACCTGACCCCCGACGAGGTGGTCGCAAGAGAAGCAAATGCCCTGAGCAAGCTGCGCTCAGGGAGATAGAAGGAAGGAAATCTATATGGCAAAACCAATTTCCATCGCCATTGACGGCCCCGCCGGGGCAGGAAAGTCCACCATTGCCCGGAGACTTGCCAAAGAGCTGGGCTTTTACTACGTGGATACCGGGGCGATTTACCGCACCGTGGCCTATTTCTTTGACCTGTGGGGCGTCAGCCCCAAGGACATCGACGGCATCACCCGCTACATCGACGAGCTGACCATCGGCATCGAGTACGACGACGAGGGCGTCCAGCACATGATCATGAACGGTATGGACGTGACCGGCGACATCCGCACCCCCGAGCTTTCCCAGAAGGCCAGTCTGGTCTCCGCCCACGCCATCGTCCGGGATTTGCTGCTGGACATGCAGCGGGAAATGGCGGAGAAGCACAACGTCATCATGGACGGCAGGGACATCGGCACCGTGGTGCTGCCCAAGGCCACGGTGAAGATTTTCCTCACCGCAACCCCGGAGGTGCGGGCGAAGCGCCGCACGGAGGAGCTGATCGCGAAGGGGCAGAAGGCGGACTACAATAAAATTCTCAAGGACATCCAGCAGCGGGACTATCAGGACACCCACCGGGAAATTGCCCCCCTGAAAATGGCCCGGGACAGCGTCAGGCTGGACACCTCCGAGCTGGATATCGACGGCGTCATTGCCGCGATGAAGGAAATCATTGCCCGGAAGGTGACGCTATGAGCGTCCGGGTCGCGGAAAGCGCCGGATTCTGCTTCGGCGTCAGCCGGGCGGTGGAGCTGGTGGAGCAGGCGGCCAAGGGGGGAAAAACCGTGGTCACCCTGGGGCCGATTATCCACAATCATCACGTGGTGGACAAATTCCGCGCCCTTGGGGTCGAGGTGATCGACACCCCGGAGCAGGCTTGCCCCGGCCAGACGGTGATCATCCGCTCCCACGGTGTCAGCCGGGCGGTGTACGAGGAATTGCAGCGCAGGGGCGTGGAGATCATCGACGCCACCTGTCCCTTCGTCAAACGCATCCACGGCATCGTCAGCCGTGCCGAAGAGGAAGGGCAGCTGCCCGTCATTATCGGAACACCCACCCACCCGGAGGTGGAGGGCATTGCCGGATGGTGCCGGGACTGCCGGGTTTTTGAGACCCTGGACGGCCTGAAAAACTGGGCTTATTCCAAAGAAGATCTTAAGAATTCGCCAATTTGCATGGTTTCCCAAACGACTTTAACGGAATCTTTGTGGAAAATGTGCGGTGAATTTGCAAAAAAACAGTTTACTAACCTGAAAATTTTTGATACAATATGTAGAGCAACTGAGTATAGGCAAAGCGAAGCAGCTGGGTTGAGTGAAATCTGTCAGGCTATGGTCGTTGTGGGTGACCCCAAAAGTTCCAACACAGGCCGTCTTGCTATGATTTGCCGAGAACACTGCGACCGGGTATTCCTGGTGGACAATGCTTCCGAGCTGCGGCCGGAGGATTTTCGCGGTGTCAGCGATGTTGGAATCACTGCCGGTGCGTCGACGCCGGCGTGGATTATAAAGGAGGTCAACAAGACTATGAGCGAAATCACGAATGTTGAGACTGTACAGGAGGAGAACTTCGCGGAGCTTCTCGGGCAGTCCATCAAGACTTTAAATACAGGAGATAAGGTTATCGGCACCGTGACCGGAATCGGCAACACCGAAGTCCAGGTCGACCTCGGCACCAAGCATGCCGGCTACATCCCTTATGACGAAGTCAGCACCGATCCTTCCGTGAAGCCGGAAGACATCCTGAAAGTCGGCGACGAGATCGAGGTCTTCGTCGTTCGTGTCAACGACCAGGAAGGCACCGTGCAGCTTTCCAAGAAGAAGCTGGACGGCCTGAAGGTCTGGGACGACATGGCTGCCTGGGCAGAGGACAAGACCACTGTGGAAGGCACCATTACCGAGGAAAATAAGGGCGGCCTGGTCGCCAACGTCAAGGGCATCCGGGTGTTCATCCCTGCTTCCCAGTCCGGCATCGCCAAGGGCGGTGACATGGCCGGTATGGTCGGCAAGACCGTGCAGCTGAAGATCACCGAGGTCAACCGCGCCCGCCGCCGTGTCATCGGCTCCATCCGCGCCGTCAACTCCGAGGCTCGCAAGGCCGCGCAGGAGAAGATCTGGTCCGAGATCGAAGTGGGCAAGAAGTACCATGGCACCGTCAAGTCCCTGACTTCCTACGGTGCGTTCGTGGACATCGGCGGTGTGGACGGCATGGTTCATGTTTCCGAGCTGAGCTGGAACCGCATCAAGACGCCCGCTGACGTTGTGAAGGTCGGCGACGAGATCGATGTTTACGTCATTTCCTTCGACCCCGAGAAGCACAAGATTTCTCTGGGCTACAAGACCGCCGAGATGAACCCCTGGAATCAGTTCATGACCAAGTATTCCGTGGGCGACGTGGTGGACGCCAAGATCGTTAAGCTGATGACCTTCGGTGCCTTCGCTGAGATTCTCCCCGGCGTGGACGGCCTGATCCACATTTCCCAGATCGCTGACCGCCGCATCGGCAAGCCCGAGGATGTTCTGTCCGAGGGTCAGGATGTGAAGGTCAAGATCACCGATGTGGACGCCGAGAACAAGCGTATCTCCCTGTCTATCCGCGCTCTGCTGGAACAGCCTGAAGAGGACGCCGAGTAATTTGTGATGCAACACCGGGGCTGCGCAGGTAGCCCCGGTGTTTTGCTGAATGAGAGACACTTTGTGTTTATAAGGAGGAAAACTATGGTAAAGCATATCGTACTGTACACCCTGAAAGAGGGCGTTGACAAGACCGAGGCCGTGAAGCTGATCGCGTCCGTTCTGGAGCCGCTGGTGGGGAAGATTCCGGGGCTGCTGCATCTGGAGATCCGTCAGGCCTTCAACGGCATGGATTACGCCCTGTATTCCGAGTTTGAAAGCCGGGAAGCGCTGGAAAGCTACGCTGTGCATCCCCTGCATCAGGAGGCCAAGACCCACTTCTTCCACCTGCTGGACAGCCGGGTGGCAGCAGATTACGAGGTATAACTTATCCACAAGTGACAGTCCGGCGGACGGGCGCAGGCCGCAGTCCCGGACGGAAGGAGAAATAGATGAAAGCAATTGTAACCGTAGTCGGAAAAGACCGGGTGGGCATCATCGCGGGTGTCTGCACCGCTCTGGCGGATTTCAACGTCAACGTTCTGGACATCAGCCAGACCGTCATGCAGGGCTATTTCACCATGATGATGGCGACGGAGGTCTCTGCGTGCAACGTCCCGCTGGGAGAGCTTGTCACCCGGATGGACGAGATCGGCAAGGAAATGGGACTGTCCATCCGCGTGCAGCGTGAGGACATCTTTGAAGCCATGCACCGGATTTGAGGGACAGGCCATGCTGAATCAGAAGGACATCCTGCAAACCCAGGATATGATCGACAAGCGGCATCTGGACATCCGAACCATCACCATGGGCATCAGTCTGCTGGACTGCTGCGACCCGGATTTGAAGACCTGCTGCGATAAGATTTATCGGAAGATCACCCGCTGCGCTAAGGACTTGGTGAAGGTCGGCGAGGACATCGAGAAGGAATTTGGCATTCCTATCGTCAACAAGCGGATTTCCGTCACACCCATCTCCATTGTGGCCGGCTCCTGTGAGACGGATTCCTATGTGGAAATCGCCAAAACCCTGGACGCGGCGGCGATCACCTGCGGCGTCAACTTCATCGGCGGCTTTTCCGCTCTGGTGCAGAAGGGCTGCACCACGGGGGACTGGAAGCTGATCCGCTCCATCCCCGAGGCCATGGCGGCTACCGAGCGGGTGTGCGCCAGCGTGAACGTCGGCTCCACCAAGGCGGGCATCAACATGGAGGCCGTGGCGGAAATGGGGCGCATCATCAAGAAAACCGCCGAGCTGACTGCGGATAACGACGGCCTCGGCTGCGCCAAGGTGGTGGTGTTCGCCAACGCCGTGGAGGACAATCCCTTCATGGCCGGCGCGTTCCACGGTGTGGGTGAGCCGGAGTGCGTGCTGAATGTGGGCGTTTCCGGCCCCGGCGTGGTGTACCATGCCTTGCAGAACGTGAAGGGTCAGCCCTTTGACGTGGTGGCCGAGACCATCAAGAAGACCGCCTTCCAGATCACCCGCATGGGTCAGCTGGTGGGCAAGGAAGCGTCCCGCCGTCTGGGCGTACCCTTCGGAATCGTGGATCTGAGCCTTGCGCCCACCCCCGCCGTGGGAGACAGTGTTGCCCGTATTCTGGAGGAAATGGGGCTGGAGGTCTGCGGCACCCACGGCACCACGGCTGCCCTTGCCATGCTGAACGACGCGGTGAAAAAGGGCGGCGTGATGGCGTCCAACCATGTGGGCGGCCTGTCCGGCGCGTTCATCCCCGTGTCCGAGGATGAGGGCATGATCGCCGCCGCCGAGGGCGGCACGCTGTGCTTAGACAAGCTGGAGGCCATGACCTGCGTCTGCTCCGTGGGACTGGACATGATCGCGGTTCCCGGCGACACCTCCGCGGCGACCATTTCCGCCATCATTGCGGACGAAGCGGCCATCGGCATGGTGAACACCAAGACCACCGCCGTGCGTATCATCCCCGCCCCCGGCAAGACGGTGGGCGACCGGGTGGAAATGGGCGGCTTGCTTGGCAGCGCCCCGGTGATGCCGGTGCATGACAAATCCAGCGAGGACTTCATCGCCCGCGGCGGCAGAATTCCCGCGCCGCTGCAAAGCCTCAAGAACTGACTTTTGGTGCAGTTTAATAACCTGTTTGACCAAACAAACCGAGATTCTTGCTATTTCCAAAACTATTTACCGTAAGGGATAAAGAATGCGCCTGCCATTTTGAAATGGCAGGCGCATAAATTTTTACTTTGCCGACAGGTCAACGCTTCTCCTGAGCATACTCATAGGCGGCACGATCTTCGGTAGTTGGATGGTGAATTTCATCTGGGGGGTTCGCGGTTCTTCCAGCGGATTGCCGTCGGAATCGGCCATGATGGGAGCGGTGATGGGGAAGGGGCGCACATCGGGGCCGACAACTTCCAGCGCGTCTCCCGAGCGGAATTTGTTGTTCAGGCGACATACCGCCAGCCCGTTTTCGTCGCAGGATTCCACCTTTGCCACAATCTGCCACTCCCGAATGTACCGGGAGGAAGCTACGTACTGCCCCGGTTCGCCGTAATAGAAGCCGGTGGAGTAGATGCGGTGGGAAATGTGATCCACCTCATCCCGCCAGACGGGGTCAAGCACCCTGCCAGCGGCGGCGTCGTCGATGCAGTGGCGGTAGGCTCCCGTGACGATGGCGGCATAGTAGGCGGATTTCGCACGGCCTTCGATCTTGATGCAGTCCACGCCCGCGTCCATCAGGTCGCTTAAGTGGTCGATCATGCACATATCCCGGGAATTTAAGATGTAAGTACCCTTCTCGTCCTCAAAAACCGGGAAATACTCCCCGGGGCGCTTTTCCTCCATCAGGGCGTACTGATACCGGCAGGGCTGGGCGCAGGCGCCGCGGTTGCTGTCGCGCCCCGTCATGTAGTTGCTCAGCAGGCAACGGCCGGAGTAGCTGACGCACATGGCGCCGTGGCCAAAGGTCTCGATTTCCAGTGCGGGATCGACCTTCCGGCGGATGGCGCGGATTTCTTCCAGACTGCACTCCCGCGCCAGAACCACCCGCTTTGCGCCCAGGTCAAACCACGCCTGGGCGCAGACGTAGTTGGCGATGGACTGCTGAGTGGAAATGTGCTTTTCGCAGTGAGGGGCATATTTCCCGGCGAGGGTGAATGCGCCCAGGTCGGCCACGATCAGGGCGTCCACCCCGGCGTCGTCCAGCTGCTCCAGATATTCCGGCAGCCGGGCGATTTCGTCATTTCTTGGCATGGTGTTCACGGTGACGTGACACTTGACGTCGTGGTCATGGGCGTATCGCACTGCCTTGGGCAGCTCCTCGGGGGAGAAATTCCCCGCGAAGGAGCGCATTCCAAAGCTTGTTCCGGCGAAATACACCGCGTCTGCGCCGTAGGCTACGGCCATTTCCAGCCGCTCCATGTCCCCGGCGGGGCTGAGCAATTCCAGCTTTCTCATTCGTCCTCCGATTGCGTGGAAGCAGCAGCGGCGGCAGCAGCAAACTGCGCACGGTACTGCTCGTGCTCTTCCTGGGTGGTGGAGAACTGGTGCATACCGGTGGCGGGATTCAGAACGTAGTAATAGTAGTTGTGGGACTCGGGATTCAGCGCCGCTTGCAGGCTGGCAAGACCCGGGTTCGCAATGGGCGTAGGCGTCAGACCCACGTGGAGGTAGGTGTTGTAGGGGCTGTCCAGACTGGTGTCGATGTGGTCGGACACGCCGTCCTGGGCGTAGATGATGGCGGCGTCGATGTTCAGCAGGGCGGGGTAATCCCAGTGGAACAGACGGTTGTAGATAACACCGGCGATCCGGGGGCTTTCCGACGGGGCAGCGCTTTCCTTCTCGATGAGGGATGCGACGATGGTCACTTCCCGGACGGTGAAGCTTCCGTCGGTGACGGTGGCGTTCAGGGTGTCGATCTGGGCGCGCATTTCCTCGCTGAACCGGTAACCGAAGTTGTCCAGCATCTTTTCCAGAACCTCCCGGGGGGTGGAATTCTTATAGAAATCGTAGGTATCCGGGAAAAGGAAGCCCTCCAGGCAGTATTTTTCTCCCCGGGTCACATTTTCCAGGAACCAGTAGTCCTTCAGCGCGCCGTTTGCGGCGTAGGCGCTGAGATCCTGGGCGGTGCAGATGCGGTTTTCTTCCAGCAGGGCGAAAATCTGACGGCAGGTGTAGCCCTCGGGGATCAGCAGATTCTCCACGACCTCCCGGGTGGAGCTGGCGGACATCATGTTGACCAGCGCGTGATAGTCGTACCGGGTATTCAGGTCGTAAATGCCGGGGTCGATTTTCTTCTCGGCGTGGGAGATGTCGGCGTAGAAGTGAAACAGGCTCTTGTAGCGGATCAGACCGGCGTCATAAAGCTTGTCGGTGATGCTGTCCATGGTGTCGGACTCATAAACGGTGATGGTGACGGGCTTGTTTTCCCGCCCGAAGGCCAGCACGTCGGCGGCGCAGACCCAGATCATCCGCCCCATAGTCACGCCGATGACCACGATCAGCGCCAGCCACACGATGGTGACCAGAATGTGGGGGATACCCAGCAGACCCTCTCCACGGGTTTTCTTGGGGCGTCCTTTTTTGACGGGACGCTGACGGGCAGGCGTTTTCCGTTCCGGAGCGGGAGCATCCGCCGCGGCGTCAAAACTGCCGTCGTTATCCCGGTATTCCTGTTCCGCAATCTCGTCTTTCGGCGGTTCCGGCTCCGAAATATCTTCGGGCAATTCCTGCAAATCCGGGTCGTCCAGAATGCTGGGGTCGAAGGGCGGCTCCTCCTCGCCGTGTTCCAGCATACCGTGGGACACCATGGCGCTGTCGTCGGGGATGATCTCGCTGCCAATCTCCGGCTCGGCGAGCCGGCTGTCATAGGATTCCTCCATGCCGTCGTCCACGTCCGGGATACGATCCATGAAGGAGCGGCCGCGCTCAGCGTCGTCGGCCGGGGGCGCAGGGGTTTCGTCCGGGGCGGGGGCGTTCGCAATGGGGGGGACGTCCTCATAAACGGGAGCTGCTTCCCGGACGGAATCGTCCTCAAATGCGGGAACGTCTTCCTGGGCGGGAATATTCTCCGCGGCGGGTTCTTCTGCTTCCGCAGGAGCTTCCTCGGGCTGAGAATCGGGTTCCTCCCCAGTCACTTCTTCGGAGACGGGGGTATCCCCGGCTTCCTCCGATTCCTCGTCGGCGGGAAAGAAGGTCAGCTCTTCGGGAATGATTTCCTCCTCGTCCCGTTCGGGAAACTGTCTGTTATCCATATTGTGTTCCTCCAGGTCAGCGAATGACGATCTGTTCTGCGACGGCCTGCGCGGCGGCCTGACCCTTCAGGGCGGCGATCAGTGCCAGACCAAAGGGAACGGCGCAGCCTGCGGACGTGCCGGTGATGAGCTTCCCGTCGGTGACGGCGGGGGCGCAGACCATGTGGGCGCTGCCCATCTGATCTTCACAGCCGGGGTAGCAGGTGGCGCGCTTGCCGTCGGTGATGCCGAGCATGGCAAGAATGGTGGGGGCGGCGCAGATGGCGGCGACGAACCGGTCGTTTTCCCAGGCGAACCGCACGGCCTCCAGCGCCTCCGGGCAGCCCTTGATGGAGGCGACGCCCTTCATTCCGCCGGGGAGGACGATCATATCCAGCTGGGTCAAGTCCATCTGCCCCAGCTCCATATCGGCGGTCACGGGAATGCCGTGGCTTCCGGTGACGACCTTTCCGCCGATGCCAACGGTGGCGACGGACACGCCCGCCCGACGCAGCAGATCAATAGGGGTGACGGCTTCCGTTTCCTCAAAGCCGGTTCCAAGCAACATGTAAACCATATTCAGTCCTCCAGACATGCCGCCACATGGCGGTAGATTTCTTCGTGAATATCCTCAATACTCCGCATTTTCCCGTTTTCCGTGCAGGAAATGATCGTCCATCCGTAATATTCGGCGGCGGCGCGTCCGACGCGGCGGCAAGAAGCGAGATAGGCGCTGTTCCGCTCGTGGATGTCCGCAGTGGTGTGGGTATCCTGTTCCCGGTGGCGCAGCAGCTGCTCCGTAAAATCCGTGGGGACGTCCAGATACAGCGTCAGATCAGGGCGGGGAAGCCCCAGCCGGTCGTATTCAAATTCGTACAGCCACCTGAGAAATTCCTGACGCTTGTCCTCCGGCTCCTTGGACGCCTGATGGACGGCGTTGGAGGTGGTGTAGCGGTCACAGACCACCAGACCGCCCTGCTCGTACCACTGTCCCCAGGCCTTTTTATAGGAGGCGTAGCGGTCGACGGCGTAGAAGGAGGAAGCGGCGTAGGCGTTGACATCCGACGGATTCGTGCCAAACTCCCCACCGAGATACATCCGAATCAGCGTGGAGCTGGGTTCGGAATATTGGGGAAAGACAATTTTCCGAAAGGCAATGTTTTCGTTTTCCAGACGCTGGGTCAGCAGACGAAACTGGGTGGACTTGCCGGAGCCGTCCGTGCCCTCAATGACGATTAGTTTGCCCATTAGAATTCTCCTTATATCACGGACATATTATCATAGCCTACAATATAGCATATTTTTCCCAATTTGTCCACCATTGCGTGGGACCGAAACGGAGTTTTCTCGAATCAACCGCCGAAAAACAAAAAAAGTTGCAAACATGGGGGAAAAGTGATACAATGAAGAAAATTTCGATGAAAAAGGGAAAGAGAACCATGGAAGTTACATTTGAAAGTCTCGGCCTGAGCCAGGCCATGCTGAAAGCTCTGGAGGAAAAGGGCTACGGCTATCCCACCACCATTCAGGTGGAGGCCATCCCGTATTTTCTGCAATGGCGGGACGTCATTGCCAAGGCGCCCACCGGCACCGGAAAGACCTTTGCCTTCGGTATCCCCATGATCGAGCATATCGACCCGTCCAAGGAGGGCGTTCAGGGGCTGATTCTTGCCCCCACCCGGGAGCTTGCCATCCAGATCGGCGACGAGCTGCGGGGGCTGCTGACCTATTTCCAGGGCATTCGGGTGGCGGTGCTGTACGGCGGCGCGGGCATTGGCGGCCAGATCAAGCAGCTGGAGCGCAAGCCCCAGATCGTGGTGGCGACGCCGGGACGGCTGATGGATCACTACAACCGTAAGACCATCCGCCTGGACAAAATCCAGACCGTTGTGCTGGACGAGGCCGACCGGATGCTGGATATGGGCTTTTTCAAGGACGTGACCCGGATCATCGATAAGGTAAAGAACCGGAAGAATCTGGGGCTGTTTTCTGCCACCATCTCCCAGGAGGTCATGACGGTGTCCTGGATGTACCAGCGGGACGAGGTGGAAATCACCGTGGAACCCAAACAGGAAGACCGCCCGGACATTGACCAGTTCAGCATTGCCTGCACCCCGCTGGAAAAGGCGGAGACGTCCCTGCGCCTGATCCGCAGTCAGGGCTATGAGCGGGTGATGATCTTCTGCAACACCAAGCACATGTGCCAGCGTCTCTGCGACGAATTCCAGCGGGCGGGCTTGGACTGCGACTGCATCCACGGCGACATCCGCCAGAGCCAGCGGGAAAAGACCATGCAGCGCTATCGGGACGGAAAGCTGGCCGTGCTGATCGCAACGGACGTGGCCTCCCGGGGCATCGACGTGGACGATGTGGACTGCGTCATCAACTACGACGTGCCGGAGGAGAACGAATACTACGTCCACCGCATCGGCCGTACCGGGCGGGCGAAGAAAAAGGGCGTGGCATGGAGCATCGTCAGCAACTTCCCGGAGAAGGCCAGACTGGATGACATCTGCAAATACTGCAATTTTACCATTCAGCCCATGGTGATGGACAAGGACGGAAACCTGTCGCCCGAGGAAGTCAAAGCCCCCGTGACGCCCAAAAGGAGATTCCGTTGAACCCCCGGGAAAGGGGCTTTCTGCTGCTGACGAGCCGTCTTGGAAACCCTGACCGTCAGGTTCTTTCTACCGCTCAGCTGCGCATGTTGGCGCTGCGGATGCGGGGCAGGGAATGCGCCCAGCCGGAGCGGGAAATGACGCGGCAGGATTTCATTGAGCTTGGCTACGACCGGGAGACGGCGGAGCGGTATTGCGCCCTGCTTTCGGATACCCAGGAGCTGGACTACTACCTGAGCCGGGGGAGAAAAATGGACTGCACCCCCGTCACAAGGGTCAGCGAGGATTACCCCGGAATTCTGCGGCAGCGTCTGGGAATGGACAGCCCCGGATGCCTGTGGGCGAAGGGGGATTTGTCCATCCTAAACACCCCTGCGGTGGCGCTGGTGGGAAGCCGGGAGCTGCGGGCGGAGAACCGGAAATTTGCCGCGGCGGTGGGATATCGGGCGGCGGAGGAAGGATTGACGCTGGTTTCCGGCAATGCCCGGGGCGCTGATCGCACGGCGCAGGAAGCTTGCCTTGCCGCCGGCGGGCGGGTCATCAGCATTGTGGCCGATGAGCTGAGCAAGCAGGCCAGACGCCGGAATCTGCTGTATTTGAGCGAGGAAGATTTTGACGGCGCTTTTTCCACCCAGCGTGCGCTGAGCCGCAATCGCTGCATCCACGCACTGGGGCGAATGGTATTTGTTGCCCAGGCCGACTTTGGACACGGCGGCACCTGGGACGGCACGGTGAAAAATCTGCGCTTCGGGTGGAGCCCCATAGCCTGCTTCCGGGACGGCAGTCAGGCCGCCCGTCAGCTGGAACAGATGGGAGCGTACCTGATCGGCACGGACGATTTGCAGGATTTCGGCGGCCTGATGGAAGAAGAAAAAACGCTTTTTTAGCCCATGGCGCACCCGCCGTGGGCTTTTCGCCGTGACTGCACGTATGATAAGGAAACTTATCCGTCCCTCAAATAGCGGTTTACATTTCTGACAAAACATGCTAAAATAAACCCGATATAGGGGAACACCCCCGGGAAAGGAATCGGCATATGAAAGGTATCATTTTAGCCGGTGGATCCGGCACACGGCTCTATCCTCTGACAAAGGTCACCTCCAAACAGCTGCTTCCCGTTTATGACAAGCCCATGATCTATTATCCGCTGTCCACCCTGATGCTTGCCGGAATTCGGGATATTCTGATCATTTCTACCCCGTCGGATACCCCGCGGTTTCAGGATCTGCTGGGGGACGGCAGCCATTTTGGCATCCGTCTGCAATATGCCGTTCAGCCTTCGCCCGACGGGCTGGCACAGGCGTTTCTGATTGGCAAGGAATTTATTGGGGACGATTCCTGCGCCATGGTATTGGGCGACAATATCTTCTACGGCAACGGTTTTTCCGACATCCTCGCCAGCGCGAGGGACACCGCAGAAAACGGAAGAGCTACCGTGTTCGGCTACTATGTGTCCGACCCCCAGCGTTTCGGCGTGGTGGAGTTTGACGAAAACGACCGGGTCATCTCCGTGGAGGAGAAGCCCGCCAACCCAAAGAGCAATTACGCCATTACCGGCCTGTACTTTTACCCCAAGGGCGTGGCGGAAAAGGCCGGGCAGGTGAAGCCCTCCGTCCGTGGTGAGCTGGAAATCACCACCCTGAATGAAATGTATCTGAAAGAGGGGCGGCTGGACGTGGAGCTTATGGGTCGCGGCTTTGCCTGGCTGGACACCGGCACCATTGAGAGCCTGCTGGAAGCGGCGGAATTTGTCCACATGGTGGAAAAGCGGCAGGGCGTCAAGATCTCCGCACCGGAAGAAATTGCCTACCGTTTCGGCTGGATTTCCGGCGATGAACTGCTGAAAGCCGCCGAGATTTACGGAAAATCTCCCTACGGCCGCCATCTGCGGCAGGTCGCGGAGGATCGTTTCAAGAGCTTCATGAAGAAAAAGGAAAGCGGGGGAGAGCAGTGACCATCATCGTGACCGGCGGCGCCGGATTTATCGGCTCCAATTTCATTTTCCATATGCTCCGCAAATACCCGGACTACCGGATCGTCTGCCTGGACAAGCTGACCTATGCCGGCAATCTGTCCACGCTGGCTCCTGTCATGGATAACCCCAACTTCCGCTTTGTGAAGCTGGACATCTGCGACCGGGAGGGCGTGTACCGGCTTTTTGAGGAGGAGCATCCCGACATGGTGGTGAACTTCGCCGCCGAAAGCCATGTGGATCGCTCCATTGAAAATCCCGAGGTGTTCCTGCAAACCAACATTCTGGGTACGCAGGTGCTGATGGACGCGTGCAGAAAATACGGTATCCGCCGCTACCATCAGGTTTCCACCGACGAGGTCTACGGCGACCTGCCCCTTGACCGGCCTGACCTGTTTTTCACCGAAGAAACACCCATCCACACCAGCTCTCCCTATTCCGCGTCCAAGGCAAGTGCCGACCTGCTGGTGCTGGCGTATCACCGCACCTACGGCTTACCGGTGACGATTTCCCGGTGCTCCAACAATTACGGCCCCTATCACTTCCCGGAGAAGCTGATTCCGCTGATGATCGCCAACGCCCTGAACGACAAGCCGCTGCCCGTCTACGGAACAGGTGAGAACGTCCGGGACTGGCTGTATGTGGAAGACCACTGCAAGGCCATTGATCGGATTCTCCACAACGGCCGGGTGGGAGAGGTCTACAACATCGGCGGGCATAATGAAATGCGCAACATCGACATTGTGAAGATCATCTGCAAGGCGCTGGGCAAGCCCGAGAGCCTGATTACATACGTCACTGACCGCAAGGGGCATGATATGCGTTATGCCATCGATCCCACGAAAATTCACAGAGAGCTGGGCTGGCTTCCGGAGACGAAGTTTGCCGACGGGATTCAGAAGACCATCCGTTGGTATCTGGACAACCGGGCGTGGTGGGAGACGATCATCAGCGGCGAGTACCGGGATTACTATGAAAAAATGTATGGGAACCGGTGACGGAGTATCCGACTGGAGATGAGAAAATGTATCATGTCGATTACAGATATCTGCGCCCGAAAAAGGCGGCGTGGCTGAAGAGAATGTACGATACACCCCTGGAGCGGAAAGAAACTTTGTCTGTATGGCATGGACGGAATGCGACGATTCTGCCTCTGTGTGCACGGGGCGGGGACAATTTGCTTTTTGGACGAGGAGGCGTAGTGGACGAGAACGGACAATATGTCGAGTTGTCCGGTATCCCCACTCGCATCTGGGGTTCCTACGTCTTTCCCAAGGCAGAGCATCGGAATGAAACAGTAGTCTATTGCGGTTTCCTGGTAAATCATTGGGGACACTTTCTGGTAGAAGCGGTTACACGGCTTTGGTATGCACTGGAGAATGACACTGGTGTGGACAAGTATGTTTTCTTTCTAAATGAAAATGAACAAAGGAAACTCAAAGGCAACTATCGGGAATTCTTCCGACTGCTTGGAATCCTGGACAAAATTGAAATTATCAATCAGCCGACTACTTATCGGGAGGTAATTGTCCCGGAAATTGCTTTTCGCTGCATGGAATTCTACAGTCCCAGATTTCTTGCCATCTTTGATGCCATTGCTGACAGGATTGTTCCGTCTCCTGAATGGGTGCCGGAAAAGAAAATCTTCTTTACGCGTACCGGCTTCTCAAAGGGAAATAATCTTGAGTTTGGCGGAGAGTGCCTTGACAACTTTTTTCTGCGGAATGGGTTTACGGTTCTTCATCCGGAAAGGCTTAGCCTTTCCCAAATGATATATCAAATCCGCAATGCCGAAGAAATTGCCACCATTTCCGGCTCCGCCCACCATAATATGCTTTTTGCCCAGAATGGGCAGAGGCTTCTTATTCTGGAACGTCTTGTCATTAATGTGGATTACCAGGTGAGCATAAATCGGATGCGCGGGCTTGGGGTGACGCCTATCGATGCCAATTTTCATCTGTATACCGTGGACACTGCGGGACCGCTGATGCTTGGCTATAACCATATTCTGGAACGATATATTTCCGACAATGGGCTTGTACCGCCCGATAAAGTTTATTGCAGCAAAAAATATCGTGACAGCTGCTTTAAGGCTTATATGGCTTCCTATCAGGATAACTACCGTTACCGCTGGCATATGGAATCCTGGTATCCGGAAATTGCCGATTCTCTTTACGAGGCCTATGAGGACAATTATCCCTATTTCAAGGAATATCTGGACGGAAACCGGCCATTCCTGAAAGAGCATTATTTTCAGATTCACTACTGGAAGCAGCTCCTGAAACGGCTGATTCACTATCATCCATAAAAAACGGAGGCGCAGGAAATGGGTCAGATCAAGGTGACAAAAGCACCCATCGAAGGCTTATATATCATCGAACCGACGGTTCACGGCGACAACCGGGGTTACTTCATGGAGACCTACAACCGGAAGGACATGGAGGAAGCCGGGCTGAATATGGTGTTCGTGCAGGATAACCAGAGCATGTCCACAAAAGGCGTTCTCCGGGGGCTGCACACCCAGGAGAAGTATCCCCAGGGGAAGCTGGTGCGGGTGATCCGGGGGCGCGTTTTTGACGTGGCCGTCGATGTGCGCCCCGGCTCCGAAACCTATGGGAAATGGTACGGCGTGGAGCTGACGGAGGAAAATAAAAAGCAGTTCTATATTTCCGAGGGCTTTGCCCACGGCTTCCTGGTACTCAGCGATGTCGCTGAATTCTGCTACAAGGTGACGGATTTTTACCATCCGGAGGACGAGATGGGCATTGCCTGGAACGACCCCGACATTGCCGTGGTCTGGCCGGAGGTAGTGGGCAGCTATTCCGGCTCTGCGTCCGGGGAGGGCTATACCCTGGCAGACGGCACGCCTTTGCGGCTGAGTGCCAAAGACCGGATTCTGCCCACCCTGAAGCAGCGGAGGGACTGAAAAAATGTACAGTATCGATTACCAATACCTGCGCCCCAAAAAGGCAGAGGCGCTGAAAGCGTGGTACGACGAGCCTTTGGCGGTTACGGAGAACCCTGCCGTGTGGCGCGGGAAAAACGCCACCATTCTTCCCCTGCGCCGTCAGGCGGAGGACAATCTGCTGTTTGGCAGAGGCGGCGTCGTGGACGAAAACGGGGAATACGTGCCGCTTTCCGGTATCGAAGGCCGGGTGCAGTTTGCCTATCCCGCGGAAAAGAAGGAATACCGGGACGAAACGGTGGTTTACTGCGGCTATCTGGTGAACCACTGGGGGCATTTTCTCATTGAGGGCGTGACCAGACTCTGGTATTTTCTGGAAAATGACCCGGGTGTGGACAAGTACGTTTTCTTCCTGGATGAAAACGAGGAACGGGAGATCAGGGCGAATTACCGGGAATTCCTGGAGCTGCTGGGCATTTGGGAGCATCTGGAGATCATCAACACCCCCACGACTTACCGGGAGGTCATCGTCCCGGAGCTGGGGCTGTACTGCCGCAGTCGCTATACGCCCAAGCTCCTGAAGGTCTATGACACGGTGGCGAACAATGCGGTGCCAGACCCCAATTGGGAGCGCCCGGCGAAAATCTACTATAGCCGCAGCCAATTCAAGAAGGGAATGCCCTTTGAATCCGGTTTTGACACGCTGGACGATTTTTTCCGGAGAAACGGCTACACCATTCTCTATCCGGAAAAGGTGCCGCTCGGCCGGATGATCTCCTACATCCGCAACGCCGATGTGGTGGCGTCTCTCTCCGGTTCGCTGCCCCACAATATGCTTTTTGCCCGTCCCGGGCAGAAGCTGGAAATCGTGGAGCGGCTGACCATCAATGTGGATAACCAGGTCGGAATCAACCGGATCATGGATCTGGATGTGACCTATATTGATGCCCATATTCCCATCTATCCCGTGGATTTTGCCGGACCTATTATTATGGGTTATACGGATTGCTTACAGCGTTTTGCCGCTGACCGCGGCTATCAGCCGTCGGATGGTCGCTTTTTGACGGAAAAGCATTATCGCAAATGCTTTATCAAGTATATGAAGGCTTACGAAGATCTGTACAACTATAATTGGTTCATGTTTGACTGGTATGCGCCGTTAACGGAATCTCTGATCGAAGGGTTCCGCGCCGGCCAGGCATACTTTGGGGATTATCTTAACCGAAGAAAGCCTTTTCGGTGGTATCATTACTTGGAGTTCCACTACTGGAAGCAGTTTATAAAACGCCTTATAAAGAGATAGGAAAATGAACGGCAAAAACAGACCTGGAGGTGCTGTGCGTGTACACGGTGGATTATCGGTACTTACGCCCTCAAAAAGCTGCGGCTCTGAAAAAACAGCATGAGGTGGCTTGCGAGAAGCGGGAAACTCCCTCCGTGTGGCAGGGAAAGAATGCCACTGTTCTACCTGTGTGGAAAACGGATCAATTCGGTTGGATTGGCTGCGGAGGTGTTGTGGATGAGGATGGGAACAGCGTTGGGATTTCTGCGGTGGAGTGCTGTGTCAAACCGTGCAATTTCTTTGAATCCGCGGAATACAGGGATAAAAAAGTTGTTTATTGCGGGTATCTGATTCACCATTGGGGACATTTTCTGGTGGAGGGAGTTGCCAGGCTTTGGTATTTTCTGGAAAATGATTCCTCCGTGGATAGCTATGTATTTGCTCTGGACGAGGGCGAGACAAGAGAAATCAAGGGAAATTACAAAGAGTTTCTCACGCTCTTGAATATCTGGGACAAGCTGGAATTTGTCAATAAGCCGACAACCTACCGGGAAGTGATTGTTCCAGATTTGGCTTTTCGCAGATGGGGATATTATTCTCCTAAATATTTGGATATTTTCAATGCGATAGCCGAAAACGTCCCGCCTGCGGTTCAGATGCCGCAGAAAATCTATATGAGTCGCAGCCATTTGCCAAAGCATAGGGATTTGGAGTTCGGCCTTGAAGCGCTGGATGATTTCTTTAAAAAGAATGGCTACACGATCCTTTATCCGGAAGGAGTGTCCTTGTCTCAGCTGATTCAGTATATCCGAAATGCTGAGGTTGTTGCGACTGTATCCGGAACACTGCCTCAGAACATGTTGTTCGGTAAACAGGGGCAAAGGCTGCTCATTATGGAGCGATGCGCATTCATTAACGATTGGCAGCCGCCGGTTGACCGTATAAAGGAATTGCAGACGACTTACGTTGATGCCAACATTCCAATCTATACCGTACCAATGACCGGACCTTTTATCATGGGGTATAACGACATTGTACAGCGTTTTGCGGAAGATAATGGCCTCCTGCCACCGGATGCCAGATTCTATTCCGATAGGTATTTTCGGGCTTGTTTTATTGGATACATGAAGTCATATCGGGATTTGTACCGGTATCAGTGGTTCATGGAGCCGTATCTGATCCCGGAAATGGACTATCATTTGGAAGCGTACGAATACGGTGCTCAGTTTTATAAAGAATATCTGGATGGGAGTCGTCCGTTCCTGTGGCATCATTATTTTGAGTTTCATTACTGGAAACAGCTTGTAAAGCGTCTCTTGAAGAATTTACAAAGCCGAGAATGCTGCGAATCGGAATGAAAGAGTTTCGGGAGAGATTGATATGAAGTTTTTCGTAACCGGCGTTGGCGGTCAACTGGGACACGATGTCATGAACGAGCTGCTGAAACGCGGATATGAGGGCGTAGGGTCTGATATGCAGGAAGCATGTGACATAGCCGCGCCCTACATGTCATTGGATATCACCGACAGGAACGCCGTAGAAAAGGCAATTACGGATGTGAATCCGGATGCCGTGATCCACTGCGCAGCGTGGACGGCCGTGGACATGGCGGAGGATGATGAAAACGTGGCGAAAGTACGTGCTGTCAACGCTGGCGGCACGAAGAACATTGCGGATGCCTGCAAGAAGCTGAACTGTAAAATGACATATATCAGCACAGACTATGTGTTTGACGGTCAGGGAACAGAGCCATGGAAGCCGGACTGCAAGGACTATAAGCCCCTGAATGTGTATGGTCAGACGAAATTGGAAGGTGAGCTGGCGGTCAGCCGGGAACTTGAAAAGTACTTTATCGTCCGCATTGCCTGGGTCTTTGGACGAAACGGGAAGAATTTTGTCAAGACCATGCTGAACGTTGGTAAAACTCATGACACGGTTCGCGTCGTAAATGACCAGATCGGCACGCCAACCTATACGTACGATTTGGCACGGCTGCTGGTGGACATGAATGAGACCGAGAAATACGGATACTACCATGCAACCAATGAAGGCGGCTATATCAGCTGGTGCGAGTTTACCAAGGAAATCTACCGTCAGGCCGGCTATCAGACGAAGGTTCTGCCTGTGACAACGGAGGAGTACGGTTTGAATAAGGCGGCGCGTCCGCTCAACAGCCGTCTTGACAGGAGCAAGCTTATAGAAGCCGGCTTTACGCCCCTTCCGACTTGGCAGGACGCGCTGAGCCGCTATCTGAAGGAAATCGGGTACTGAAAGAATACCGCGTTTCTCCACATTTAGTGCTATAATTTGTCAAATATATCCGCAGGGGACGAAGGTTCATCGTCCCCTGCGGTTTTGTCAATTTTTCCGCATGAAATGCTCTTTCAGAGCAACCTCATTTGCCGCTCTCCAGATCGGCGGCGATAATCCGCTTCATGGCTTCAATGCCCACCTTGACGGCGCCGGTGGTGTCCTCGGTCATGGGCATGGCTAGCCCTGCCTTTTCCCGCTCCTGATTCCACACGGCGTGGAAGCAGCTGCCGCAGCGCACGCCCAGGGCGGCGGCGACCACAAACAGGGCGGCGGACTCCATTTCGCTGGCCTTGACGCCCAGACGCTTCCAGCTTTCCCACTTTTGCAGCAGGTCGTAATACACCGGGGACTTTTCCGGGCTGTGCTGACCATAAAAAGAATCCTTGCATTGGACGACGCCGGTGTGGGTGCGGTAACCCAGACTCTCACTGGCAGCTTTCAGCGCGGCCGTGACATCAAAGTCAGGCACGGCGGGAAACTCAATGGGGGCGTATTCCAGGGAGGTATGCTCGTAGCGGATAGCCCCCGTGGCCACCACCACGTCTCCGGGCAGGACGTCCATGGCGATGCCGCCGCAGGTGCCGACCCGAATGAAGGTATCCGCGCCGATGGCCGCTAATTCCTCCATGGCGATGGAGGCCGACGGGCCGCCGATGCCGGTGGAGCAGACGGAGACCTTCTGCCCCAGCATGGTGCCTGTGTAAATATTGTACTCCCGGTTCATGCCGATATGGACGGGGTTATCAAAGAAGCTGGCAATGGACTGGCAGCGCCCCGGGTCGCCGGGGAGGAAAACGTAACGCCCCACGTCCCCCTTGTTACAGTGAATGTGATACTGCATTCCGACATCCTGCATATAAAACACCTCGTAATTTGGATTTGTTTTTATATTATATTACAAAATTATGGAATTTGCAAGCAGAAATCGGAGCGCTTTTGACGCTCCGATTTGCTGTTAGAAAAAGCTTATCTGACTGGTATCGGGCAGGTCGCCGAAAGCGCCGGCTTCCTTGAGCATCTGGATGTGGGTCTTGGACACCTTGGGACAGGCGGCGGCGACTTCCTCCACGGACAGGAAGGTCTTGCCCTCCCGTCCACGCATCAAATCCCATGCCGCGTTTTCGCCAAGGCCGGAGATCGCGACGAAGGGGGGCAGAAGCCTGCCGTCCTTAATGATGAATTTCGTGGCGTGGCTGTCGTAAATGCTGATGGGCAGAAATTCAAAGCCCCGGATGTAATACTCGTAGGCCACTTCCAGCGTGGTCAGCAGATCTTCGTCCTTGTCCGTGGCGTTTTCGTTGTTCTCGATGGCGTCGATGTTCGCGACCACCGCTTCCTTGCCATGGGTCATCAGCACCGCGTCGAAGCCGCCCTTCTGACTGCGGCGGTAGAAATAGGCGGAATAGAAGGCCAGGGGATGGTGTACCTTGAACCAGGCAATGCGGAAGGCCATCATAACATAGGCCACGGCGTGAGCTTTGGGGAAGAGGTACTTGATCTTCTTACAGGAGCCGATGTACCATTCCGGCACGCCTGCGGCCTTCATTTCCTCCTCCGCGCCCTCGGGCAGACCTCTGCCTTTTCGCACGGCCTCCATGATCTTGAAGGAGCGCTTTTCCGGCATTCCGCAGGAGATGAGATAGAGCATGATGTCGTCACGGCAGCCGATGGCCTGGTCAACGGTGGCGGTTTTGGAGGTGATCAGATCCTTGGCGTTGCCCAGCCACACGTCGGTGCCATGGGAGAAGCCGGACAGACGCAGCAGTGTATCAAACCGGGTGGGCATGGTGTCCATCAGCATCCCCCGGGTGAAGCGGGTGTTGAATTCCGGAATGGCGACGGCGCCGGTGGGGCCGAGAATTTTGTCATCCTCATAGCCCAGCACCTTGGAGGAGATGAAAATGGACATGGTGTCCTTGTCGTCCAGGGGGATGGTCTTGGCGTCGATGCCGGTCATGTCCTCCATCATGCGGATCATGGTGGGGTCATCGTGACCCAGCATGTCCAGCTTCAGAAGGTTTTCCTCCATGGAGTGGTATTCAAAATGGGTGGTGATCTGGTCGGCCTGGGGGTCGTCCGCCGGGTGCTGCACCGGGCAGAAATCCCAGATTTCGTTTTCCTGGGGAATAACCACCAGACCGCCGGGGTGCTGGCCGGTGGTGCGCCGGACGCCGACACACCCTGCCGCCAGGCGGGCTTCCTCCGCCCGGGAGGCAGTCTTGCCCCGCTCGGACAGGTATTTTTTTACGTAGCCGAAGGCGGTTTTCTCCGCCACGGTGCCGATGGTGCCTGCCCGGAAAACGTGGGATTTTCCGAACATTTCGATACAGTAAGCGTGGGCTTTCGCCTGATATTCGCCGGAAAAGTTCAGGTCGATATCGGGAACCTTGTCGCCGCCGAAGCCCAGGAACGTCTCAAAAGGAATGTTGAAGCCGTCCTTTTCAAACTTCGCGCCGCACTTGGGGCAGACGGCGTCCGGCAGGTCGGCGCCGCAGCCGTAGCCCTTGGGAACGTCGAAGGTGGTGTACTTGCATTCCGGGTTGGGGCAGCGGTAGTGGGGCGGGAAGGAGTTGACCTCGGTGATGCCGGACATGTAGGCCACGATGGACGAGCCGACGGAACCACGGGAGCCGACCAGATAGCCATGCTCCAGGGAGTTCTGCACCAGCTTCTGGGCGGACATGTAGATCACGTCGTAGTGACAGTTGATGATGTCGTGCAGCTCCGTTTCCACGCGTTTCACCATCAGCTCCGGGGGATTGTCCCCGTAAAGACGGTGGAACTTGGTATAGACCAGATTTTTCAGGTCTTCCACGGAGTTCTCGATTTTGGGAGCGAACAGGTTGTGGGGGACGGGGCGCAGGGACTCGCACATGTCGGCGATGCGGTTGGGGTTGGTGACAACCACCTCGCAGGCCTTTTCCTCTCCCAGATAGGAAAATTCCCGCAGCATATCGTCCGTGGTGCGGAAGTACAGGGGCATGTCCTTGTCCGCGTCGTCAAAGCCCTTGGTGGCCAGCAGAATGTGACGGAAAATTTCGTCCTCGGGGTTCAGGAAGTGGACGTCTCCGGTGGCGACCACCGGTTTGCCCAGTTCCTCGCCCAGCCGGACGATTTTCCGGTTGTACTCCCGGAGGTCTTCGTCGGTTTTGGCCTCGTATTTTTCGTTTGCCAGCATAAAGCGGTTGTTTGCCAGGGGCTGGATTTCCAGAAAATCGTAAAAAGAAGCAATGCGCTTCAGCTCGTCGTCGCTTTTCCGGTCGAGGATGGCCTGGAACAGCTCGCCCGCTTCACAGGCGGAGCCGATGATCAGCCCCTCCCGCAGTTCCAGAATGTCGGACTTGGGCATCCGGGGCACCCGGCGGAAGTATTGCAGATTGGAGTCGGAAATCAGATGGTACAGGTTGCGCAGACCGATCTGATTCTTGGCAAAAATGATGATGTGCCGCGCTTGCCGGTCAGTGATCCGGCCGCCGGAACGCAGATGGGTCATGGCGGGGTTGATGGCCTGCAAATTGTGAATGTCATGCTCCTCTTCCAGTTTGGACATGAGCTTTGCCATAATTAAGCCGCAGGTCATGGCATCGTCCGCTGCCCGGTGATGGTTGAAGTCGGGCAGGCTCAGGGCGTTGGAGACGATGTTCAGCTTGAATTTGTTCAGCTGGGGCAGGAGGTTCTGGGACAGAATCAGGGTGTCCGCCGCCGTGTAATGGTAGTCGTAGCCGAGACGCTGACATTCGGCGCGGATGAAGCCGGTGTCGAAGTCGGAATTGTGGGCGACCAGAACCCGGTCGCCGATGAAGTCGAGAAACTTGGGCATCACCTCTTCGATTTTCGGCGCGCCGATCAGCATCTCGTCGGTGATGCCGGTCAGCTCCACGATTTTCCGCTCCAGCGGACGCTCCGGGTCAACGAAGGTCTGGAAGCGGTCCACTTCCTCGCCGTTTTTCAGCACGACGGCGCCGATCTCGATGATGCGGTCATTGCGGGAGGACAGACCGGTGGTTTCCAGGTCGAAGGCGACGAATTCCTGATCAAAGGCAATGTCCTGCTCACCATGAACTACAATGCGGTCGTCTACGTCGTTTACATAATACCCCTCACAGCCGTAGAGAATCTTGATATTCTGGTCGGTTCCGGCCACCTTGGCCTTGGAGGCTGCCTTCATGGCGTCGGGGAAGGACTGGGCGACACCATGGTCGGTGATGGCGATGGCCTTGTGACCCCAGGCCGCCGCCTGCTTCACGGCGGCGGCGGTGTCCGTCAGGGCGTCCATGTTGGACATGGTGGTGTGCAGATGCAGCTCCACCCGCTTTTCTCCCGGGGCGGTGTCCTGCCGCTTGGGCATGGAGCCGGGCTGCATGGCGTAGGGCTTGAGCACCATTTCGTTTTCAAACCGGTCTTCGATCAGCTTGCCCTGCACCCGCAGGACGGAACCAATCTGAACGTTTTCCAGAATGGGCTTGGCCTCTCCGGCTTCCATAAAGCGGCTGATACGGACGGAGTTGGTGTTGTCCGTCATGTCGAATTTCACCACGTAGGCGTTGCGCTTTTTCAGCTCCTTGTGGTCTACGGCGAAAACCTTGCCCTCCACGATGACGGTTCCCATGTCCAGGCTCAGCGCCTTCATGGGAACGGGTGTGCCCTTGAAGGGCTTGCCATAGAAGCTTTCGCTGGGGGCGGCGGGCTTGTCCTCTTTCCGGGGCTGGGCTGCCGCAGCGGCGGGGAGCTTTTGAATTTCCGATTCCCGCATGGATTCCGTGGCGGCAAACAGCGCCTTTCCTTCCAGTGCGTTGCCCGCCTCCACGGTAATATGCACCGGGGCGGCGAACCGTTCCCGCAGCACCTGCTCCACCGCCGGAATGTGCTCCAAAAGGGTTTCTTTTCCGTTGGCGGCAAGCTTTACCGTGAGATTCTGTTCACTCCATTCCCACTTCGCCCCGGCGAGAGAACCCCGCGCCATGGAATTGCGGCTGACAAACAGCCACATCAGCTCGTCAGGTTCGATTTTTTGCAGCTCCGATTCCGGGTGGGTCGCGGTCAGCTCCAGCTTTTGCAGGCCGTACAGGCCGCAGATGTCCTTGCGAACCTGCTCCAGCAGCCGCTGCGGGATGTATCGCTCCGAATGCAGCGCCACGTGGATGCTTCGGGTCTCGGGGTCAATGTCCGCAGCGGCGATAGCCGCCTGAGAAAGGGCTGCATACAGCTCCTCAGGCGGCTCATAGTCCGGAAACATGTTCAGAAAGCAGATTTGTTCTTCCATATTGTGTCTCTACAGTGCTTCAATTCGTTTCAGCAGGGCGGGGAGCAGCTCGTCATAGGGAAGTTTTTCCACCTGTACGCCCTTTTCAAAAATCATGCCCCAGCCGTCGCCCCCGGCAATGCCGATGTCCGCTTCCCGGGCTTCGCCGGGGCCGTTGACCACGCAGCCCATGACCGCCACGGTGATGGGCTTTTCACAGTTTTTCAGCGCTTCGTCCACCCGGTTCACCAGACCGATCAGGTCGATGCGGGTTCGTCCGCAGGTGGGGCAGGAGACGATGTTCACGCCGTCCTTCCGAAGCCCCGCGGCCTTGAGGATGTCCCGGGCGGCGTAGACCTCCTGCACCGGGTCGTCGGTCAGGCTGACCCGGATGGTATCGCCGATGCCGTCCAGAAGCAGCGCGCCGATGCCCATGGCAGACTTGATCAGCCCCTGCCGGACGGGGCCGGTTTCGGTCACGCCGATATGAAGGGGATAGTCGCATTTGGCGCGGAACAGCCGCGCGGCGGCTACCATGGTGGGGACGGTGGAGGATTTCATGGAAACGCAGGTGTCGTAAAAGCCCTGTTTTTCCAGCAGCTCCAGATGCTCAAAGGCGCTTTCCACCAGCGCTTCGGCGGTGGGGTGGCCGTATTTTTCCAAAAGACGCTTGTCAAGACTGCCGCCGTTGACGCCGATACGGATGGGGATGTGCTTATCCTTGCACACCTCCACCACGGCCTTGACCCGGTCTTCGCCGCCGATGTTGCCGGGGTTGATGCGGATCTTGGACGCGCCGCCCTCCGCGGCGGCAATGGCAAGCTTATAATCAAAATGAATGTCCGCCACCAGGGGCAGGGGAGAGTCCTTGCAGATGTCCGCAAAGCTCCGGGCGGCTTCCATGTTGGGAACCGCCAGCCGGGCGATCTGGCACCCGGCGGAGGCAAGCTGTCGAATCTGCTTCAGGCTGCCCTCCACGTCCGTGGTTTTGGTATTGAGCATGGACTGGATGACCACCGGGGCGCCGCCGCCGATGGGAACGCCGCCCACCAGAATTTGTTTTGTCATCGTCTTCACCTCTTGAACAGGAAAATGACGTCCTTGAACATAATAATCGCCATCAGGGCAAGCAGCAGAATCATGCCCGCGCCGTGGAGATACCCCTCGTACTTGGGATTGATCTTCTTTTTCGTGACGGCCTCTACCACAACCGTGATCAGCAGGCACACGATGCGCCCGCCGTCCAGAGCGGGGATGGGCAGCAGGTTCATCACCGCAAGGTTAATGGCAATGAAGCCGCCGAAATACAGCATATTCAGCAGCGCGGTGACCTTACTGTCAGAGGCCGCCGCCACCTTGGACATTTCGCTGACGATGCCCACGGGGCCGGACATATCCTGGATGCCCACCTTTCCGCCAAAGAGCATTTGCAGGCTCAGGCGAACCAAACGCACCGTATCCAGGGACTGATTCCAGGCCATCCCCAACTTTTCTAAGAAGCTCGGGGTGCTGAGGGTGAAGTTCATGCCGTAGCGCAGGGCGGTGGAACCGTTTTCCAATTTCACTTCGTGCTTTTCCAGCAGGAAATCCTTCAGAACGACCGTTTCACCGTTCCGGCGCACCGTGATATCGTGAACGTCGCCGGGGTTCAGCGACAGAATCAGGGAAAAATCGGAGTAGGTGTAGAGCCTTTCGCCGTCCACCTCCACGATGCGGTCGCCGGTTTGGAGGCCGTTTTCGCCGTCCACCGTGGCGTAGTCTTCAAAGCTGGCAATCACGGGAACGACGGTCTGCTTTATGGGCAGGCAGACAATGACCATCAGCACAACGCCGATGAGAAAATTCATCGCTGCACCGGCGGCCAGAATGATGAGCCGCTTCCACCAGGCTGCTTTGTCGAAGGAACGGGGATTGTCGCTTCCGCCGTCCTCGCCCTCCATGGCGCAGTAGCCGCCGATGGGGATGCAGCGGATGGCGTACAGGGTGTCGCCCACCTGCTTTTTCCAGAGGGCAGGACCCATGAACATGGAAAATTCGTTGACCTGAACGCCGGAGAGCTTGGCGGCGGTAAAATGCCCCAGCTCATGGACGAAAATCAGGACGCTGAACAGGAAAATCGCAAAAATAACGCTCATAGAATAAATGCCTCGCAATTATTAAGAGTTCGCCCGAACCGCCTCACGAGCCAGACGGTCGGCTTCCAGAATCTGCTCCAAAGTGGGGTCGGCGATGAACGGCACCTGCGGCACGGCGGCATTTACCAGCCGGTAGATGTCGTAAAAGCCGATCTTGTCATTCAGGAACATGGCGACGGCTTCCTCATTGGCGCCGTTCATGGCAGGGCAGGCCGTGCCGCCCGCCTTCGCGCAGTCCCGCGCCAGCGCCAGACAGGGAAAATTCTCCGTATCCGGCGGGAAAAACGTCAGCGGGCCGCAGGACAGCAAATCCAGCCGCTCCACCGGGGAGGAAATCCGCTCCGGATAGGTCAGCGCCAGCTGAATGGGCAGTCGCATATCCGGCGAACCCATCTGCGCCATCACCGCGCCGTCGGTGAATTCCACCATGCTGTGGACGATGCTTTGCCGGTGAATGACCACGTCCACCTGTTCCGGGGGCAGACGGTACAGCCGCATGGCCTCGATGACCTCCAGACCCTTGTTCATCAGGGTGGCACAGTCAACGGTGATCTTTGCGCCCATTTTCCAGTTGGGGTGCTTCAGGGCGTCGGCCTTGGTCACTGTTTCCAGCTGGGCGCGGGTCATGCCGAAAAATGGGCCGCCGGAGCAGGTGAGAATCAGCCGCCGGATCTCATTTCTACTGCCGCAGCCCATAAGGCACTGAAAAATGGCGGAATGCTCGGAATCCACGGGGACAATCTCCGCGCCGCATCGTTCCGCCTCGGCCATCACCAGCTCCCCGGCGCAGACCAGAGTCTCCTTGTTGGCAAGGCCGATACGTTTCTTTGCCCGGATGGCGGCAAGAGTGGGCTTTAAGCCGACCATACCCACCACGGCGGTGATGACGCAGTCGGCTTCCTCCAAAGACGCCGCTTCCATCAAACCCGCCTCACCGAAGTTTACCCGGATAGGCAGACCCTTTATTCGTTCTGTCAGCGCCTGAGCGGCTTCCTGGGTTGCCATAACGGCGAGCCTCGGGGAAAACTCCCGGCACTGCTGCGCCATCCGCTCCACATTGGTTCCGGCGGTGAGCGCCGCTACCCGGATGCCGGGCAGGCGGCGGATAATGTCCAGGCTCTGCCGGCCGATGGAGCCGGTGGAGCCGAGAATACTGACACACTGCACCATAGGCCGCTCCTTACACCGCCATGGGAAGCAGCACCAACAATACTTCCATAGCCGGGGCGACCAGGGTCAGGGAATCGAACCGATCCAGCACGCCGCCGTGGCCGGGAATCAGGTTGCCGTAATCCTTGATGCCGGTCTGCCGCTTGACGATGGAGAAGCACAGATCGCCGAAAATGCCCAGCAGGGAACCGACAAAGCCGTACAGCAGCGCAATGCCGTAGTTGACCCGGAGATTGCCGGGGAGCAGGTCGATAATCAGGGCGTAAAGCAGCATACTGACCACGGCGAAGGCAACGCCGCCCAGTGCGCCCTCAATGGTCTTGTTGGGGCTGACCACGGGCGCCAGCTTGTGCCGCCCGAATTTCAGGCCGATAAAGTAAGCGCCTGCGTCGGACATGAACGCCACCACGAAGGGAATCAGGATGACATACCGGCCGACGTCCATATTCAGAATACGGATGAGGGAGCTGAGCATGTAGGGGATGAGAAGACCCGCCACAAAGCACATGGCAAGGGTTTCAAAGTGAACCTTTATGTGGTCGAGCATCATCTCCGAGAACATCAGGATGAAGAACGCGATCATGAGGATGACAAAGTAGGAATGAATCGCGCCAAAATAGCTCCACATGCACACGGCGGCCGCCATAATGCAGGAGTAAATCACCAGCCGCGCCCGCTTCACCAGTCCCGTCCGGTAAAGAAGCTCGTAGGCCGCGATGGCCATAAGCGCACTCATGACCAGTGACGCGGCAATCACCGGTGCGGCCAGTGTCAGAAGAAAGAGGATCGGCACCAGAATCGCTGCGGAAATAATGCGTTTTTTCATTTCTCTATGTCCCTCCGAACCGGCGGCTGCGCCGGTGAAATTCCTCAATGGCGCTGTCCAGGTGTTCCGGAGTGAAATCAGGCCAAAGTACATTCATAATCACATATTCCGAGTATGCGGACTGCCACAGCAGGAAATTGCTGACCCGCATCTCTCCGGACGGCCGGATGATCAGCTCCGGGTCGGGTACGCCCGCCGAGTACAGATACCGGGAGAAAACATCCTCGGTCAGTGTTTCCGGGTCGGCCTTCCCGGCGGCGACATCCGCCGTGTAAGCCTTCACCGCGTGGATAATCTCATCCCGCCCACCGTAGTTCAGGCAGAAATTTACCTGGACGTCATATTCCTCCGAGCGGCTTTCCGCGTCGTGGCAGAGGGCTTGCAGCTCCGGACTGAGACGGGTCAGGTCGCCGAAGAATCGGAATTTGACCCGGTTTTTCTCCATGTCCCGTAGCGCCTCTTCCAGATACCGGCGCAGCAGCTTCATGATTCCCGTCACTTCCTCCGCAGAACGTTTCCAGTTCTCCGTGGAGAAGGCGTACACCGTCAGGTATTCCACACCCAGGGTGCGGCAGTAGTTGGCGATCCGCCGGAAGGCTTCCGCCCCTGCGGCGTGACCGGCGGTGCGGGGCAGACCCCGCTGCTTTGCCCAGCGGCCGTTGCCGTCCATGATGATGGCAATGTGCCGGGGCGGGGGAGCGCTTTGCGAAAGTGCCATAAAGCACCTCTTTCTAAATGGTTAGGGAAACTCTGATTCAATCGGCAAGGACTGTGAGCGAGAGATTTTTCGGCCAATCGAGGTACCGGAAAGGTTGGAATACTGTATGTACCCGCAAGGGGTATGCCGCATCCGTAAGCCGGCTTACGCCGGCAACGGCTGCGCTATATTTCCCGTTTTCGGTACCGAAGAGTGGGCGGAAAAGATCCGCTCACAGCCGCAGACGATTTATTCAGAGGTTCCTTAGTAAGCGAAATTGCAAAGATAGAAAAATGCAATTTCTGCTGGCGGCCGGAAACAGCCGCCAGCAGGCGTGTTCCATTTGAACGGACAGTTGTCAGATTGCCATCAGTTCCTTTTCCTTGGCGGCAAGAGCGGCGTCGGCGCGCTTGATGTTCTTGTCCAGCAGATCCTGTAAATCCTTCTCGGCCTTCTTCTGGTCGTCCTCGGTGATTTCGCTGTTCTTCTTCAGCTTCTTGACATAGTCCATGCCGTCCCGGCGGATGTTGCGCATGGCGACCTTGGCTTCCTCGGAATACTTCTTGACCTGCTTTGCCAGATCCTTACGGCGCTCCTCGGTGAGCTGGGGGAATACCAGACGGATGACGCGGCCGTCGTTCTGGGGGTTGATGCCCAGATCGGAGGTCTGGATGGCCTTCTGAATGTCCTTGAGCAGCTTGGTGTCCCAGGGCTGAATAATCAGGGTACGGGCGTCGGGGGTGGAGATGGTGGCGACGCCGTTCAGGGGCGTTTCACTGCCATAGTATTCCACGGTAATCCGATCGAGAACCTTGGCGTTGGCGCGGCCTGCGCGGACGGAGGCAAATTCCTCGTCCAGATGCTCCAGAGCCTTGTCCATTCTCCGGGAATATTCTTTGAAATCGACGGTCATTGTATGTTCCTCCTTAGAAATGATTTTTTACGGTAGTACCGATTTCTTCACCGCGAACCACGCGGACAATGCTGTTTTCCTCGTTCAGGCCGAAGCAGACCATGGTCATATCATTGTCCATGGCCAGCGCCATGGCGGTGATGTCCGTGGCCTTCAGGTTCTTTTCCAGCACCTCGCCGTAGGTCAGGCGGGAGTAGCGCACGGCAGTGGGGTCTTTGGCGGGGTCGGCGGAATAGATGGCGTCCACGTTCTTGGCCATCAGCACGGCGTCGGCCTCGATCTCCACGCCCCGGAGTACCGCGCCGGTGTCGGTGGAGAAGTAGGGGTTGCCGGTGCCGGCGGCAAAAAGGACGACCTTCCCTTCATTCAAGTACCGCTCAGCGAGATCCCGGGTAAAATACTCGGCGAACTTGTTCATCTCCACGGCGCTGAGAACCCGGGCGTCCATGCCGTGGCGGTTCAGGGCGTCAGCCACGGCGATGGCATTCATCACCGTACCCAGCATACCCATGGAGTCGGCGTGGGAACGCTGCATCTTATCCGCGCCGTCCTTGACGCCCCGCCAGAAGTTTCCGGCGCCGATGACCAGACCGATCTGGACACCCATGTCCACGCAGGTTTTGATGGATTTGCAAAGCTCGTTCACAATGGTAAAATCAAGCCCCCGATGTGCGTCCCCGGCGAGAGCCTCGCCGCTGACCTTCAGCAGGATGCGCTTATATTTAAGCTCAGGCAAAACGTGATCACTCCTTATCTTCATATCCTTTCCTATTCTAGCGTATCCGGGTCGAATTGACAACTACTAATTTAAGATTTCTTAAAATGTTTTCCGATTTTTCACATTACGGCGGCTTCTGTGTAATTTCCACACAGGCCGTCCCCTGGAAAAGATGGATTCTGGCTGGATTTTTGGTTGCAAAACTGGAAACAGTAGGGTATAATGTCTGGTAATTGGAAAAACCCAAGGAAATGAGAGGGATCATCATGGCTGAAATGACTGAAAGCAAAAACTTTATCCATGCGTTCATTGACGAGGACATCGCCCCCGGCGGGCAGTTTGCGGGGCAGACCGTCCACACCCGGTTTCCGCCGGAGCCCAACGGCTATCTGCATATCGGCCACTGCAAGGCACTGATCATCGACTTCGGCACCGCGGAGAAGTATAACGGCCTGTGCAACCTCCGCATGGACGACACCAACCCCACCAAAGAGGACGTGGAGTTCGTTGAGGCCATCAAGGAGGACATCCACTGGCTGGGCTTCGACTGGGGCGACCGCTTTTACTACGGCTCCGATTACTTTGAAAAGGACTACGAGTACGCGGTGGAGCTGATCAGGAAGGGACTGGCCTACGTCTGTGAGCTGACGCCGGAGCAGTTCAAGGAGTACCGGGGCGACCTGAATACCCCCGCCGTTTCTCCCTACCGCGACCGTCCCATGGAGGAAAGCCTGGATCTGTTTGCCAGAATGCGCGCCGGAGAATTTGAGGACAACCGCTATACCCTCCGGGCAAAGATCGACCTGGCGTCCGGCAACTTCAATATGCGCGACCCGGTCATCTACCGTATCCGCCATATGCACCACCACCGTCAGGGAGACAAGTGGTGCATCTATCCCATGTACGACTTTGCCCATCCCATTCAGGACGCGCTGGAAGGCATTACCCATTCCCTGTGTTCTCTGGAATTCGAGAACCACCGTCCTCTTTATAACTGGGTGGTGGAAAACGTTTCCGTACCCCATCATCCCCGGCAGATCGAGTTCGCGAGACTGGGCATCGACCACACTGTGCTCAGCAAGCGCAAGCTGAGGGCTTTGGTGGAGAACGGCTATGTTTCCGGCTGGGACGACCCCCGGATGCCCACCCTCTGCGGCCTGCGCCGTCGGGGCTATACCCCTAAGTCCATCCGCAACTTCTGCGAGCGCGTTGGTGTGGCCAAGTCTCCCAATACCATTCCCTACGCCTTCCTGGAATTCTGCCTGCGGGAGGATCTGAACGAGACCGCCCAGCGGGTCATGGCGGTGCTGAAGCCTGTGAAGCTCACCATCACCAACTATCCCGAGGGCAAGTCCGAGCTGGTCACCGTGGAAAATAACCCCAACCGTCCCGAGGACGGCACTCGGGAGGTCAGCTTCTCCCGCCATCTGTGGATCGAGCAGGACGATTTCCTGGCCGAGCCAATTCCCAAATACAAGCGCCTGTACCCCAACGGGCCGGAGTGCCGCCTGAAGGGCGCGTACCTCATCACCTGCACCGGCTGCGTCAAGGATGACAGCGGCAATGTGGTGGAGATTCTGGCGACCTACGACCCCGAAAGCCGGGGCGGCGACCCCGCCGACGGCCGGAAGGTCAAGGGCGCGACCATTCACTGGGTGGACGCGGAGAACTGCTGCGACGCGGAGGTCAGACAGTACGACAACCTGTTCAACGACCCCGACCCCGACGCGGCGGGCAAGGATTTTCTGGCCTGCCTGAATGAAAAATCCCTGGAAGTTCTCACCGGCTGCAAGGTCGAGTCCGGCCTCCGGGACGCCAAGGCGCCCGCTTCCTATCAGTTCATGCGTCTGGGCTACTTCTGCCCGGACAGCAAGGACTGCGCCCCCGGTCATCTGGTATTCAACCGCTCCGTGAGCCTGAAGGATTCCTTCAAGCCGGGAAAGTAATTCCTATATTATGGAAAGTCCTGCCGCAATGGGCGGGGCGCATGAGACAGTCAACAGGCACAGTGGGATAATCCGCTGTGCCTGTTCTAATGCCAGCGCCCCTTGCCTCTCCCACTGGGAGAGGTGGCGCGAGCGAGGACGGAGAGGGGAGACCAGGGTGCAATGCCCTCTCAGTCACCTTCGGTGACAGCTCTCCCATAGGGAGAGCCAAGTGGAGTACTTCTCAAAAAAAGTATTTGATATTTTTGCAAAGTACGCTTGACAAAATTTGCAAAGCGCGCTATACTTTACTTGCAAAGTTAACTTAGCATTTTTCCTTGCGGACGCGCGGGGAAATCGAAGGAGTGTTTATGAAAACGAATATCCGCGAACTGCGAAAGAAGAACAAGCTGTCTCAGGAGGAGTTGGCGGATGCCGTGGGAACCACCCGGCAGACGATCACCTCAATTGAGGTGGGGAAGTATACCGCCTCTCTGCCCCTGGCGTACAAAATTGCCCGCTATTTCGGGCTGGCCATCGAAGAAGTGTTTGACTTCTCGGATTTGGAGGGATAAATTATGGAAAGCTACCGTGAAAAACTCAAATTGCAGAATGTGGTTTTTGCCATCGGGTGCGTCGCCCTTGCCCTGTTCTTCGTACTGGGCTTTTTGGGCGAAGCCGGAGTCGTGAAGCTGGCGCCGTCCGTCGGAGACTGTCACTGGCAGTCCCGGTGGCGCGGCTTCATTTGCGGCGCGAGCTTCGGCATTCTGGTGCTGCTGCTGACCGGATTGATCCGGAACCTGCGCGCCCTCAAGGACGAGAAAAAGCTGAAAAAGCTGTATATTAAGGAGAGCGACGAGCGACAGGCACAGATTGTGGCCAAGGCGCTGTGCGAGGCCATGCGGGCAACCCTGATTCTGGGACTGGCGGCGGTTATCGTGGCGGGGTATTTCAGCATGACCGTCAGCCTTACGCTGCTGGTAACAGTCTTATTGGTCAGTCTGATGACCCTGGCATTCAAGCTGTATTTCGGCAAAAAATATTGAGACAGTGGGAAAATCCCGCTTTAACGTGCTTTGGCTCTTCCAACCGGGGGAGTCAAAGCACGTTTTTGAATCGCGTGGTTCCGGCCTGTGTGGCGGAATGCCCGCCTGCAAAAGTTAGCAAATGCTAACTAATAAAGGAGAAATAAAGGAAATTGCCGAAAAAAGATGGGAAAATGCTGGACATTTGTATGGAGCGTATGGTATAATCCGATGGTGGTCGTTTGCGTATAAACGGACAACAAATCGATAAGAAGGTGATATTTGGTGGATTATACCAAGTATGTGTTGAAGAGCAGGGAAGAGTTGGAAGGCTTGCTTGCGGGGAAGGATAACTTCTTTGTTGTCGCCTGCAACAAGTGTTTCAAGGAGTTCAACTCGACCGAAGAGCCGGAGTGCGCCGGCTTCGCGGCCATTGCCGAGGAGCAGGGGAAGCACATTACCGGCACGGCGAAGGTGGACTTTTTGTGCAATCAGGTTCAGACCGAGAAGAAGCTTTCCGGTATTGTACCCGAAGGCACCGAGAACGTGGTGGTCATTTCCTGCGGCCTGGGCGTGCAGACCGTGGCGGATATGGAATCCGTTCCCGTGTTTACGGCAACCAATTCCCTCAATTACACCGGCCATCATGGCATGGCCTTGACGAAGAAGACCTGCGGCGCCTGCGCCCAGTGCTATCTGAACGTCACCGGCGGCATCTGCCCCATCGTGGACTGCTCCAAGAGCCTGGTCAACGGCCAGTGCGGCGGCGCGAAGAACGGCAAGTGCGAGATCGACCCCAAGAAGGACTGCGCATGGGAAAAGATTTACCAGCGTCTGGAAAAGCAGGGTCGCACCAAGGAATTCCTGAATCAGCCCATCCAGCTGCGGGATTACTCCGTGACCAATGTGGACGAGATCAAGGCTTACGTCGCCCAGGCGCGTGCCAAGCGGTACGAGGGCTTCTACGGCGGCGTCCATCCCACGGAAAATAAGGAGTTCACGGAGCATCTGGCGCTTCAGAAGTTCCCCGAACCCGACACCGTTATCATCCCCCTGGCCATGCACATCGGCGCACCGGCGAACCCCGTGGTTCAGCCCGGCGACACCGTGAAGGTGGGTCAGCTCATCGGCGAGCAGGCGGGCTTTATCAGCGCTCCCGTGCATTCCAGCGTCAGCGGCACGGTCATCGCGGTGGAACCCCATACCCATCCCAACAAGGGCCCCGGCGTCATGAGCGTCGTCATCAAGAATGACGGCAAAAATACGCTCCACGAGTCCGTCGTCCCCAACAAGCCTCTGGAAGAGCTGACCCCCGACGAGATCGTTGAGATCGTCAAGGAGAAGGGCATCGTGGGCATGGGCGGCGCGACGTTCCCCACCTACGTAAAGCTGAAGCCCGGCAAGCCCATTGACGCCGTGCTGATCAACGGCTCCGAGTGTGAGCCTTACCTGACCGCCGACCATCGGGTCATGCTGGAGTTTGCCGACGACATCGTGTTCGGCCTGCGTGCCATGATGAAGGCTGTCAGCGCGCCGGAGGGCGTTATCCTCATTGAGGACAACAAGCCCGACGCCATTGCTCTGATGGAAGAAAAGGTCGCGCCTTACGACAATATCCGTGTCTGCGCCGCCAAAACCCAGTACCCCGAGGGCGCTGAAAAGATGCTCATCAAGAAGGTCATGGGTCGTCAGGTTCCCAGCGGCAAGCTGCCCGCCGACGTAGGCTGCGTGGTGAGCAACACCTCCACCGCCAAGGCCATTTCCGACGCCATTCAGAAGGGGATGCCTCTGGTGGAGCGTGTCGTCTCCGTCACCGGCGAATTCATCCGCAATCCCGGCAACTACATCGTCAAGCTGGGCACCAACGTGCAGGAGATCATCGATCACTGCGGCGGCGTCACCGGGGACGACGTGGTGCTGAAAATGGGCGGCCCCATGATGGGCGCTCCCATCATGGACACCAATGTGCCCATTATCAAAGGCTCCAACGGCATCATTGCCATTGCCGCCGATCACACCGAGGAGAAAGAATGTATCAAGTGCGGCCGCTGCATGGACGTATGTCCCATGGAGCTGGCGCCTCTGGATATCTACAAGTACGCCCAGCTGGGTGACGCGGAGACGCTGCTGAAGCTGAACGTGATGGACTGCTTCTCCTGCAAATGCTGTGAGTACATCTGCTCTTCCAAGATTCCTCTGGTTTCCAAGATCAACGCTGCCAAGGGCCTGGTTATGCCCTTGCTGAAAAAGAAGTAAGGGGGACGAACACTTATGTTAATGACGAAACTGAAATCCGAAGAAGTTATCGGCTCCCTGGCTTCCGGCAAGGTATTTATCATCAACTGCCACGGCTGTAAGGAAGTCGGCTTCCCCGAGGAGGAGGCCAAGGCGCTGCAAAAGAAGCTCCAGGAGGAGGGCAAGGTCGTGGGCATTCTCACCACCGACTATGTCTGCAACCCCGAGGAGCTGGCGCTGCGGCTGCGCGGCCCCATGGCGAAGATCGCTGAGGCGGACGCCGTGCTGGTGTTCTCCTGCGGCGTCGGCGTGCAGACCATCTCCCAGATGCTGGAGGACAAGCCGGTCTACGCCTGCTGCGACACCATCGAGCTGCCCGGCTTCCAGGGCGTGACGCCGCTGGAATACGACTGCGGTCAGTGCGGCGAGTGCTTCCTGAACCTGACCGGCGGCATCTGCCCCATCACCGCCTGCTCCAAGAGCCTGGTGAACGGCCCCTGCGGCGGCACCAAGAACGGCAAGTGCGAGGTTAACCCCGAGATGGACTGCGGCTGGGAGCGCATCATTCAGCGTCTGAAAGCCCAGGGTCGTCTGGACGTTCTGCGCTGCCCCACCCAAATGCACGATTTTAATACCGACGAGGCTACCAAGTCCGCCAAAGAATCTGAATAATCAGGAGTGAATAGAATTATGAGAATTACTGAACTGTTTGACAACGGTGAGTTTGTGGTTTCTGCCGAGGTCGGCCCTCCCAAAGGAATTCATATTGACGGCATGGTAGAGGAAGCGAAGAAGTACCTTACCGATGTGCATTTTGTCAACGTTACCGACAACCAGTCCTCCGTCATGCGCCTTGGCTCTCTTGCCACCTGCAAGGTGCTGAAGGACGCCGGACTGAACCCCATTTTTCAGCTGACCTGCCGCGACCGGAACCGTATTGCTCTGGAATCCGACCTGCTCAGCGCCGCCATGCTGGGGATTGACAACATCCTCTGCCTCACCGGCGACCACACCAAGCTGGGCGACCATCCCCAGGCCAAGCCCGTGTTCGATCTGGATTCCGTGTCTCTGCTGTATACCGCCAGCCTGCTGGAAACCGGCAAGGATCTGGGCGGCAACGACCTGGTTGGCGAGCCCCCCAAGTTTGCCAAGGGCGCTGTCGTGTCTCCCTGCTCCGACTCCGTGGACGCGCAGCTGGTGAAGATGGAGCGCAAGGTCAAGGCCGGCGCCGAATATTTCCAGACCCAGGCCGTGTTTGAGCCTGAGAAGTTCATCAAGTTCATGGAGGCTGCCAAGCAGTTTGGCAAGCCCGTCCAGGTGGGCATCATCATTCCCAAGTCCGCCGGTATGTGCAAGTTCATGAATAAGAACGTTGCCGGTGTCCACATCCCCGATGCCCTCATTGAGGAGCTCCAGGCGGACAAGGAGAAGACCAAGGCCGGTATCACCGGCGTGGAGATCGCCGCCCGGATCATCCGGGAGTGCAGGCCCTACTGCCAGGGCGTTCATATCATGTCCCTGGGCTGGGAGTCCAAGATTCCCGCTCTGCTGGAGCAGGCCGGTCTGAAGTAAGAAGAAAATTCATTGATTTATGCAAAGAGCTTGCCGTCTGTGTAATGCAGACGGCAAGCTTTTTCCATGTATTCGCATATTTTAAAGAAAAAATATAACTGCTGTTCGCATGAAAATACAGTCCCGGTAAAGCAAAAAATAACTTACTGTATGGTCACTTTGCTGAATCTTAGCTGGAATGTGAAATGCGCCAATGGTAATTTTCACAAATTCTTAATGGAATCTTAAGCTAATTTGCCATCTTGATTTCCGGGGGTCAGGTGCATATACTGTATCCATGACAGGATCTGTCAAAAACCGCAAAAAGAAGGGAGATTCGTATTTCTATGACAGGTATTGGACTTATCATCGTATTCGTTCTTGCCATCGCGCTGATGATCTACTCCATCAGCAAGCTGAAAATCCATCCGTTCCTCTCCATCATGGCCATTTCTCTGATTTTTGGCCTGATCGCCGGAATCCCTCTGGTTAACACCACGGACGCCGACGGCAATACCGTTAGTGGTATCGCAAACGTCATCGGCGCCGGCTTCTCCGGCACGTTCTCCAGCATCGGCATCGTCATCATCTTTGGCGCTCTGGTCGGCACCCTGCTGGAAAGCACCGGCGCGGCTCTGAAGATGGCCGACTGCGTCGTCAAGCTCGTGGGTGAGAAGCATCCCGAAATCGCCATTGAGCTGATGGGCTGGATCGTCTCCATCCCCGTGTTCTGCGACAGCGGTTTCGTCGTCCTGAACCCCATCCGTAAGGCCATGACCCGCCGCACCGGCACATCCAGCGTTGCGATGTCCGTTGCGCTGTCCATGGGTCTTTACATCAGCCACTGCTTCATTCCTCCCACGCCCGGCCCCATCGCGGCTGCCGGTACGCTGGGCTGCGGCGATAATCTGCTGCTGGTCATGGGCTTGGGCGCTCTTTGCTCCATCCCTCCGCTGGTTGCTGGTTATTTCTTCGCAAAGTACATTGGTAAGAAGGTCAAGGCTGCTGACGACATCACCGACAACGAGAACGTCAAGACCTACGAGCAGCTGGTTGCCGAGTTCGGCAAGCTGCCCAACGCATGGCTGGCCTTTGCTCCCATCGTTGTTCCCATCATCCTGATGGGTCTGGCTTCCGCTCTCTCCATGGCGGGTGTCAAGGCTGACTTCATCAGCTTCCTGGGCACTCCTATCATTGCTCTGGCTGTCGGCAGCATCATCGCCATCATCGATCTGTTCGCCGCGCACAAGGGTAAGGACTTCTACAAGCTGACTGACGACACCCTGAAGACCGTCGGCCCCATCCTGTTCGTCACCGCTGCCGGCGGCGTTCTGGGCAAGGTCATCGCTTCCTCCGACATGGTCAACTACATCAAGGCCAACGCGGAGATCTTTGAGAGCGTCGGCATCTTCTTCCCGTTCCTGCTGGCTGCGATCCTGAAGTCCGCACAGGGCTCCTCCACCGTCGCCATCACCACCACCGCCGGTATCGTGGCTCCGCTGCTGCCGGTTCTGGGACTGTCTTCCCCCGCGCTGGCTTGCCTGACGGTTATCGCCATCGGCGCAGGCGCCATGACGGTGTCCCACGCCAACGACTCCTACTTCTGGGTCGTCACCAACTTCGGCGAAATGACCCCCCAGGATGGCTACAAGACCCAGACCCTCGGCACGCTCGTAATCGGTATTGCATCCATGATCGGCGTGTTCATCGTCTCCCTGTTCCTGCACTAAGATTCAAAATCCTGAAAGGGACGGGTTTACCCGTCCCTTTCTTAGTATGAAACATGGCGAAACGGAGGCAGTTTGTCAGATTCCGTTTCCAAAGGAGGATTTCCTATGCTAACTTTAAGACAGAATGCGCAGGCCATCATTGACCGCGCGCTTGCCGACGCAATGCCGGATTCCGCGGTGCGCCGCGCACTGGAGTGCTTCCGCAAGCCGTCCGGACGTCTCGTCCTGATCGCCGCCGGTAAGGCCGCGTGGCAGATGGCGAAAGCCGCCTACGACGTGCTGGGGAAAGACGTCAGCTGCGGCGCAGTCATCACAAAATACGACCATGTAAAGGGCGCAATCGGCACGCTGGAGCTTTTTGAGGCAGGACACCCGGTTCCGGACGAAAATTCCTATCGGGCGACCGCCCGCGCCCTCGAGCTGGTCAGCGGCCTGACGGAAAATGACACGGTGGTGTTCCTGCTCTCCGGCGGCGGCTCCGCGCTGTTTGAAAGCCCCCTGATTCCGCCGGAAGAAATGGCGGACGTTACAAAACAGCTGCTGGCCTGCGGCGCGGACATCGTGGAGATGAATACGCTGCGTAAGCGCCTTTCCGCGGTGAAGGGCGGCCGGTTTGCGGAGCGCTGCCTGCCTGCGAAGGTGTTTTCCATCGTTCTGTCCGACATTCTGGGCGACCCGTTGGATATGATCGCCTCCGGCCCCGCTTACCCGGACAGCTCCACCAGCGCACAGGCAATGGCCATCGTGAAAAAATACGGCTTGCGCCTTTCCAAGCACGCCCAGTCCCTTCTGGTGCAGGAGACGCCAAAGACCCTTTCCAATGTGGAGACCCATATCACCGGCAGCGTACGCCAGCTGTGTGCTTCTGCGGAGGAAACGGCGCGGAGCCTTGGCTATACGCCCGTGGTGCTGACGGACAGTCTGCGGTGTACCGCCCGGGATGCGGGCAGCTTCCTTGCGTCCATCGCCCAGTATAACCAGTCCAGTGAAAGGTCTCTGGCCTTCATAGCAGGGGGTGAAACGGTTGTCCATTTGACCGGCACCGGTCTGGGCGGCCGCAATCAGGAGATTGCCCTTTCCGCCGCCCAGGAGATTGCCGGTTTCCGGGACACCGCCGTGTTTTCCTTCGGTTCCGACGGAACGGACGGCCCCACGGATGCGGCGGGCGGCTACTGCGACGGGGAAAGCTGCGCTGCTCTTGCCGCCCGGGGCGTTTCCATCCCGGACGTTTTGCAGCAGAATGACGCCTACCACGCACTGCAAAAATGCGACGGCCTGATCCTGACCGGCCCCACGGGAACCAATGTCAACGATCTATCCGTTCTGCTGATCCGCAGATAAACGGGTGTATTGACAAGCACCACTTTTTCGGTATAATGAAATAAGCCAGACAACAGATGCAGCGCAGACCGGAAATCCGGTTTGCGCTGCGTTTTTCGGGAGAGATCGGAAAGGGTGAACAAAAATGGTTCAAATCAGAAGGGTAGAAGCCGGGGACGAAACCAGCCTTGCCTACATACAAACCGAAAGCTGGAAAGCGGCATTCGATGGAATTATCTCCGCCGAGCGGCTTGCAGAGTCCACGAAAATGGAACACGCCGTCGATATGTATCAAAGGCTTCTGGCGGCACATAAGGGGAACGGCTACATTCTGGAGCTGGACGGGAAGCCCCACTGCATCGCCTGGTGGGACGCGACCAGAGAAAAGGACATGCCGGGAACGGCGGAGTTGATCTGCATCCATTCCCTCCGGGACAATTGGCACAAGGGCTACGGAAGCCGGATGATGGAGCGGGTGCTGGCGGATGCCAAAAGCGCCGGATACGCCAGAATTATGCTCTGGGTGTTTGACAGAAACGTCCGCGCGATTCGCTTTTACGAAGCCCACGGGTTCGCCGCGAGCGGAAGAAAGCGGCCTGCTTTCGGCGCCGTTGAGGAAATGTATATCCGTGAGCTGTAACGCCGGGATTTGCGGGAGAGATCAGCCATGAAGAAAATCGAGACAGAGCGCTTAATCTTGCGGTAAATGACGCCGGAGGATTTCGACAGGCTGTACGCCGTGCTTGCCGATTCCGGCATTACGCCTATACCTTCGGCGATGCTTAAGGCAACACCGCACGATTGCGTCTGCGAGTCTCAGCCGCCTTTTTGCCCCACTTCCGCAGTTCCGAAAATGGGAAATATTGCGCAGCCGTTGCCAGCGCAAGCTGGCTTACGGATGCGGCATACCCCTTGCGGGTACATACAGTATTCCTCCATTTTCGGAACTTTGAATTGGGGCAAAAATTCTGGCTGAGACTTCTTGCCGAATTGTGCGGTGCTGCCTTAACATGCTCCGGGCATTGTCTGTATCAACAAATCCCTCTGTTGCAGCTTACTTTTTACGGACGAAAAGAATGCCCAGGGTACCGGGGCCGCAGTGGCAGGAGACAGTGCAGCCGGCCAGGGTTTCGTAAACCTTACGGAAGCGGCCGTAGGTGGACACGGCTTCCATCACGGCTTCGTGGCACTCGTCGCTGACGCCGGTGTGGGTGATGAAGAGAAAACCGTCGTCCAGATCGTCCCGTCCGTCAAGACGGTCTTTGACATAGTTTGCAAGGCACTTTGCGTATTTTCCGCGATACTTTTTCGCTACGCCCATCTTACCGTCCTTCACCTCAATGCAGGGCTTCAGGTTCAGTAAGTTCGCGCCCAGTGCGGCGGCGGAGGAGCAGCGGCCGCCCCTGACCAGATAGTCCAGCCTGTCTACTAAGAAGCTGGCTTCCACCCGGGAGGTGAAGTCGTCCAGCTCCCGCTTCAGCTCGTCCAGGGACGCGGCGGTTTTCGCCAGCTCGCAGGCTTTCAGCACCACCAGACCCTGACCGGTGGACAGATTCCGGGAATCGACAACCCGGACATTCTCAAAATCCTCCGCGGCAATGCAGGCGTGGCGGTATGTAGAGGAAAAATCCGAGCTGATGCAGATATGTATTACGCCGTCATATTCGCCAGCGTATTTTGTAAAATGCTCCTGATATTCGCCGACGCTGACGGCGGAGGTGGAGCAGAGGTCGCCGCCTGCGGCAACGTGGGCGAAAATCTCGGCGGGGGTGATGGTCACGCCGTCGATGTATCCCGTCCCGGCCTTGATAACCGTCAGGGGAGTGATGGCGATGTTGTATTCTTCCAGAATGTCAGCGGAAAGGTCGCAGGTGCTGTCAGCCGTGACTTTGATGTTCATAACAGTTCTCCTATCGGTTTGTTGAATTGACGATGGGATTTGTTCCCATCATGAAGCAGCAGGGTTCCGTGTTCTTCCGTCGCAGATAGTCCGCGCCCCAGTCCCGCATGGCTACGAGAACGGGCATCAGACTGCGGCCGGTTTCCGTCAGGGAGTATTCCACCTTGGGCGGGATGACGGGATATACCTCCCGATGAACCAGACCATTGGCCTCCAGCTCCCGCAGCTGCTGGGTCAGCATTTTTGGGGTCGCGCCCTTGATGACCTGACGCAGTTCCGAAAAACGGAGGATTCCCTGGGAAAGATGCCACAAAATCAATGCCTTGTATTTTCCGCCGATCAGCTCCAGGGTGGCTTCCACTGGGCAGTTGTCTTCCTTTGCCATTCCGTCACCTCCTTACGGTATCCAAAAGGGTAGTATGGCACATAATAGTGCATACTTGCTTTTTTGGATTATCCTGGTAGAATGGTATCATAAATGAAGGGAATAGTCAATGAATTTATCCGGAATACGGGGTTCATTTGCGGATTCCCCTGAAATGGAGGGAGAATCATGAAACTGAAATTCAATGTCACCGGCATGACCTGCGCGGCCTGTTCTGCCCGGGTGGAGAAGGTGACGAACGCCGTTCCCGGCGTGGAAAAAGCGGAAGTGAATCTTCTTGCGGGAACCATGCAGGTGGAGGCGGCGAGCGAGGACGTCGTTCCTGCCATCGTCAAGGCGGTGCAGGACGCAGGCTATAATGCCGCCCTGCCCGGCGAAAAGAAAGCGGAAAAGGCAGAGGCAGCACCGGCGGAAGCTGCTTTGAAGGAAATGAAAAAGCGGATCATCGGCAGCGCGGTCTGCCTGATCGTCCTCATGTATTTCACCATGGGACACATGATCGGCCTGCCCGCGCCCCACTGGTATCACGGCGTGAAGAATGCCCTGGTGGCGGCGCTGCTGCAATTTATTCTGACCCTGCCCGTGGTGTACCTGAACCGGGTGTACTACAGCAGAGGCCTGAAAGCGCTGTGGCACCGTGCGCCCAATATGGATTCTCTGATCGCCGTGGGCTCGATGGCCGCGTTGGGCTATGGCGTGGCGGCGCTGTTCCGGATGGCCTACGGTATGGGGCATGCGGATTGGGAGCTGGTGCAGTCCTACAGCGAGAACCTGTATTTTGAATCCGCGGCCATGATTCTGACGCTGATCACCCTGGGCAAATTCCTGGAGACCCGCGCCAAGGGCAAGACAGGCGATGCCATCCGTTCGCTGATGGACTTAAGCCCCAAGACTGCCTCCGTGCGGAGAAACGGGGAGATCGTGGAGATTCCCGTGGAGCAGGTCGCGGTGGGGGACATCGTCATCGTCCGCTCCGGCAGCAGCATTCCCGTAGACGGCACCGTGTTGGAGGGCCGGGCGTCCGTTGACCAGAGCGCCCTCACGGGAGAAAGCGTCCCCGTGGAAAAGGGCGTGGGAGACAAGGTCGCCGCCGCGACGGTCAATACCGAAGGCTATCTGGAATTTCGTGCGGACAAGGTGGGCGAGGATACCACGCTGGCCCAAGTCATCCGCATGGTGGAGGACGCGGGCGGCTCCAAAGCGCCCATTGCCCGGCTGGCGGATAAGATTGCGGGCGTGTTCGTCCCGGTGGTTATGAGCATTGCGGCGGTGACGTTCATCGTCTGGATGATCGCGGGATACGATTTGGAATTTTCCCTGAACCGTGCCATTTCCGTGCTGGTGATCTCCTGCCCCTGCGCGCTGGGGCTGGCCACACCGGTGGCCATCATGGTCGGCACCGGCCGTGGCGCCAAGATGGGCGTGCTGTTCAAGAACGCCGAGGCGCTGGAAAACCTGCACCGGGTGGACACCGTGGTGCTGGACAAGACCGGTACCCTCACCACCGGCAAGCCGGAGGTGACGGACGTTCTCCCCGGTGCGGTCGGCGAGGATGCGCTGATGCGGATCGCTGCCGCCCTGGAAAGCAAATCCGAGCATCCCTTTGCCAAGGCGATTCTGAACAAGATGGGCAGTGAAACTTACCCTGTCGCAAAGGATTTTGAGACCCTTCCCGGCCGTGGCGTTTCCGGCATCGTGGACGGCGTCCGGTGCTACGGCGGAAACGGGCGGCTGATGGAAGAGCTGGGCGTCAAGGTTCCGACCATGCCGGCGCTTGCCGGTGAGGGAAAGACGCCCCTGCATTTTGCCAATGAAAAGGGCGCTTATCTCGGCACCGTTGCCGCCGCCGACGTACTGAAAGCGGATTCTCAGGCCGCCGTGCAGGCGATGACAAAAATGGGACTTGACGTAGTGATGCTGACAGGCGATAATGAAGCTACGGCCAAGGCCATTGCCCGGAAGGCGGGCATTGCCCATGTGATCTCCGACGTGCTGCCCACGGACAAGGCCGGGGCGGTCGGAAAATTGCAGGCGGAGGGGCACCGGGTGCTCATGGTGGGCGACGGCATCAACGATGCGCCTGCCCTGGTCAGTGCCGACGTGGGCATGGCCATCGGCGCGGGAACGGACATTGCCATTGAGTCGGCGGACGTGGTTCTGATGACCGGCTCCCTCACCGCCGTCAGCGGCGCGGTGGAGCTGAGCAAGGCCACCATCCGCAACATCCGGCAGAATCTGTTCTGGGCGTTCTTCTACAACACCCTGGGAATTCCCCTTGCCGCCGGTGTGCTGTTCCTGCCTCTGGGATTGTCCCTCAGCCCGATGTTCGGCGCGGCGGCCATGAGCCTGAGCAGTGTGTTCGTGGTGACAAACGCTCTGCGTCTGCGCCTGTTCAAACCGAAGACTTCCCCGGCGACCGTGGAAGTCCCGAAACACGAAGAAATTAAGGAGGATACAATTATGAAAACGGTTATCAAGGTCAACGGAATGATGTGCGCTCACTGCAAGGCTCACGTGGAGACTGCCTGCAAGGGCGTTCCCGGCGTGACGGACGCGGTTGTCGATCTGGACGCCAAGAATGTCACCGTCACCGGCGACGCGAATCTCGCGGCGCTGAAGAAGGCCATCACCGACGCCGGTTATGAGGTGGTGGAGTGAGAGCGGATTTCTGGTTTGATTCCTGCGGCGCGGGGAAGATTCACGTTTGCCGCTGGATGCCGGAGGGAGAGCCCAAGGCGGTGTTCCAGATCGTCCACGGCATTGCGGAGGTGGCGGAGCGCTACGACGCATTCGCCCAGGTGCTGGCGCAGCGGGGCTTCGTCGTGGTGGCCGACGACCACATGGGTCACGGCGAGTCCGTAGGCGAAGGGGACACCAAGGGCTACTTTACCGGCGGCTGGTTCAGCGCCGTGGCGGACAGCTACCATCTGCTGGAAATGACCAAGGCGGAATATCCGAGCCTTCCCTACGTCCTGTTTGGCCATTCCATGGGCTCCTTTATGGCGAGAACCATCCTGTGCAAGTACCCGGACAGCGGCATTGACGCCGCCATCATCTGCGGCACCGGCTGGCAGCCTGCCTTTGCGCTTCCCGCCGTCATCAAGGTGGTGGAGAGCGTGTGCAAACGGGTGGGGGAGACCAACCCCGACGAAACCCTCCACAAGCTGGTGTTCGGCGGCTACAACCGGAAGGTGGAGCATCCCCGCACGGAATTTGACTGGCTGACCCGGGACGCCAAGATCGTGGACGCCTATATCGCCCATCCCATGTGCGGCTTCACCGAAACGACGGGGCTGCTGCGGGATCTGATGACGGGCATCCGCCACATCGAGAAGCCGGAGAGCCTTGCCGCCATGCGCAAGGAGCTGCCCGTATTTTTTATTGCGGGCGGAGACGACCCCGTGGGCAACTACGGCAAGGGCGTCCGTCGCGCAGCCGACGCGTTCCGCAAGGCGGGAATGACGGATGTTTCCCTGCACATTTACCCGCTGTGCAGGCATGAAATTCTCAACGAGATCAACCGGGAAGAGGTTTACGGGGACATTCTCCAGTGGCTGTCCTCCCACATGAAAAAAAGTTCGCCGTCAACCTAATTAGTCCGATTTATTGGACAGATAGCATGGTATACTATGGCCAGAAACCAAAAGGAAAGGTTGATGGCTATGTTTCAGATGCGTTATGTGGGTGGACACGTTCAGGTGTATGACAGAAACGGCAAGTTCCTGTTCTCGGCGGATACCGAGCGGGAGGCCAGGGAAGAGATGGAGGATTATGCGGAATCTGCGGCTTGATATTTGCTACGACGGCACCCGCTACCGGGGCTGGCAGCGCCTGCCCGGAAGGGACGACACCATCCAGGGCAAGCTGGAAACGACCCTTTCCCGGATTCTGGAGGAACCGATCGAGGTCAGCGGCAGCGGCCGCACCGATTCCGGGGTACACGCGCTGGGGCAGGTGGCGAATTTCCACTGCGAAAGCGCCATGCCGTCGGAGGAGATTTTGTCCAAACTGCGGCAGTATCTTCCTGAGGATATCGGCATATATTCCTGTGTGGACGTGCAGCCCCGGTTCCATGCCCGCCTGAATGCCCGGGCAAAGACCTACCGCTACCGTATCTGGAATTCTCAGGAGCCGCGGGTTTTTGAGCGGCGGTACGTGGCGGCCATGCCGGAGAACCTTGACCTGGACGCTATGCGCCGCGGGGCAGCACTGCTGACGGGGGAGCATGATTTCTCCGCGTTCTGCGGCAATTCCAAAATGAAAAAGTCCACCGTCCGCCGGATTGACTCCATCGACATTCAGCGGCAGGGGAAGGAAATCCAAATCTCGTTCACAGGCAACGGCTTCCTTTACAACATGGTGCGGATTCTGGTTGGTACGCTTGTGGAGGTCGGCAGGGGAGAGCGGGAAGCGGAGAGCATTCCGGCGCTGTTCGGCGGCAAGCGGGAGGACGCGGGCTTCCTGGCGCCTGCCCAGGGGCTGTGCCTGATGGAGGTTGAGTATTGAACATTCAGATTTTCGGTAAAAGCAAGTGCTTTGACACCAAAAAAGCGGAGCGCTACTTCAAGGAGCGGCGCATCCCCTTTCAGTCCATAGACCTGAAGGCATACGGCATGTCCGGCAGGGAATTTGACAGCGTTCTCCGGGCGGTGGGCGGCATTGACAACCTCATCGACTGGGACGGCAAGTCCCCGGATATCACCCTCATGAAGTACATGGACGACCAGCGGGCGAAGGAAGACAAGGTCTTCGACAATCCCACCCTGATGAAAACGCCTGTCGTGCGCAACGGCAAGCAGGCCACGGTGGGCTACTGCCCGGAAATCTGGGCGGCATGGGAATGAACATAATCAGTCACGAAAGCGGTTCTCCGAAAAGGAGAACCGCTTTTTTGACATTTTCTCAAATTATCTCTTGCAGTTTCAACAAAAAAGTGGTATGCTAGGAGGACAAAATGACCAAATACATCGACGGCCTGAATCGAATCGTCTGGGGCGCGCCGGCCTTGGTGCTGATCGTTGGCGTGGGGCTTTACCTGAGCCTGCGGCTTCACTTCGCCCAGCTGACGCTGTTCCCCGGAGCGTGGAGGCGGTTTGTCGCCATGCTCCGCCCGGGGCGGAAAAGCGAGGACGGAGTTACGCCCTTTCAGGCGCTGTGTACGGCGCTGGCGGCGACCGTGGGGACGGGAAATATCGTCGGCGTTGCCGGCGCGATCTGTCTCGGCGGGCCGGGAGCCGTTTTCTGGATGTGGATTTGCGGTGTCCTCGGCATGGTCACGAAGTACGCGGAGGTCACGCTGGCGCTTCGCTATCGGGTGAAAACCCCGGCGGGCTGGATCGGCGGCCCAATGTATGTGATTACCCAGGGCTTGGGGGCGAAATTCTCGCCTATGGCCGTTGCCTATTGCCTGTTTGGCGTGATCGCGTCCTTCGGCGTGGGTAACGCCACCCAGATCAACGCCGTGATTTCCGGCGTCAACGATGTGGTGACCCGCTTCGGCGGGGAACAGACCAAACTCGGCAACCTGGTGATGGGACTGGTGCTGGCCGCGCTGGTGGGAGCGATGCTCCTTGGGGGCGCGAGACGCGTTGGTATTGTGGCTGAGCGGCTGGTGCCGTTCATCTCCGCCGCGTATATTTTGCTCTGCGGGGTGGTGCTTGCCTTACGCTGGCGGGAGGTTCCGGCGGCATTCGCGTCGATCGCGGCGGGGGCGTTTTCTCCCCGGGCGGTGACGGGCGGCGCTCTGGGGTCTGCTTATCAGGCGCTTCGCGTCGGATGCAGCCGCGGGGTGTTCACCAACGAGGCCGGCATGGGCACCGCGTCCATTGCCCACGCTTCGGCGGAGGCTTCCCACCCGGCGGAACAGGGACTGATGGGGATTATGGAGGTCTTCCTCGATACCATCCTCATCTGCACGCTGACGGCGTTGGTCATTCTCGTCAGCGGCGTGGCGATTCCCTACGGCAAAGACGTGGGTGCGGAGCTGACGACGAAGGCGTTTGCCACGGTATACGGGGATTTTGCGCCGATCTTCATTGCCGTTTCCCTCGTCTGCTTTGCTTTTGCCACGGTGCTTGGATGGGGACTGTACGGTGCGCGGTGCGCCCAGTTTCTCTTTGGCGCGCGGGCGTGGAAGCTTTTTGCCGCGGCGCAGATGGCGGCCGTGGTCGCCGGGGCGTGCCTGCAAACCGGCGTCGTCTGGTCGGCGGCGGAGACCGTCAACGGCCTGATGGCGATTCCCAATCTGACAGCTTTGGCGATTCTCACCCCGGAGGTGGTTCGCCTTACAAAAGAATACAGGAAGCTCTGATTCCGGCGAAGATTCAGAGATTCCGAAAGAAAATCCGGCGGAAGTACCGCCGGTGGAGGTAGTTATGCAGATATCCATCAACGCAAACCGGTGTGAGCCCTCGCCCATGCGGAAATTCCATCCCTACGCCGTGGAGGCGGAGAAAAAAGGCAAGAAAATCTATCACCTGAACATCGGCCAGCCCGACCTGCCCACGCCCACGGCTTACTATGATGCCGTGCGGAATTTTGACCGCAAGACCCTGGCCTATGCCGAGTCTCCCGGTATGCCTGTGCTCATTGACGCTGTGCGGGGCTATTACCACAAGCTGGGGGTGGATTTGGCGCCCAACGACGTCCTCATCACCACCGGCGGCAGTGAGGCGCTGCTGATGACCTGCCTGAGCATTCTTGACCCCTACACCGAGGTTATCATCCCCGAACCGTATTACCCCAACTACACCACCTTCGTCCATGCGGCGGGCGGCGTTATCCGCGCCCTGCCTACCAACCCCTGGGAGGGCTACCACTATGCCAAGCGGGAGCGGATCGAGAGCCTGATCACCAAGAACACCCGCGCCATCCTGATCACCAACCCCGGCAACCCCACAGGCGTCGTTCTCGACCAGAAGGAAATGCGGATGATTGCCGACATCGCCAAGGAACGTGACCTGTTCCTGATCTGCGACGAGGTTTACCGGGAATTCTGCTACGATGATAAATTCGGCGTGCCGACCATGGCGCATTTCCGGGACATCGACGAGAATCTGGTCATCATCGACTCTGCGTCCAAGCGGTTCTCCGCCTGCGGCGCGCGGGTGGGCTGTGTTGTGACCCGGAATAAGGAGTTGCAGGCGGCGCTGCTGAAATTCTGCCAGTCCCGTCTGTCCGTCGCCACCATCGATCAGATCGGCGCAGCGGCGCTGTATACGGTGGATCCCGAATTCTTCCGCCGGAGCAAGGAGGAATACCGCCGCCGCCGGGATACGGTGATTTCCAAGCTGCGTCAGATTCCCGGCGTGGTGGTGGAGGAACCCATGGGCGCGTTCTATGTCATGGCGAGCCTGCCGGTGGACGATGCGGACAAGTTCCAGTATTGGCTGCTGGAGAACTTCGACCATCAGGGGGACACCGTTATGTTTGCCCCCGGCGCGCCCTTCTACGAGACCCCCGGCAAGGGCGTCAACGAGGTGCGTATCGCCTATGTCCTCAAGCAGGAGGATCTGGAGCGGGCTATGGACGTGCTGGCTCTGGGCATTTCCGAATACCAGCGCAAGGTCATGAGAATTACCCCCGTTCCTGTGGGATAACAGAATATTCCCATGCCGGACAAGCACAAAACGCTTGCCCGGCATTTTTTCGCCGGAAAACCCCTCGGCCTTCCTTCCGTGCTTCGACTGCTTGTTCTCCCCGGAAAGGGTATACTGTAGCCAAACCGGGAAAGGGGAGAAGCGAAATGCTAAAACGGCTTGTATTTGCTTTATTGGTGGTTGGACTGCTGCTGGGAGGTGCCATTCCGGCCTACGCCGCCCAGACGGGTTCCATCCGGGTTATCCCGGAGACGAAGCCGCCCGCCGAAAGTGCCGTGACGCTGTACCATGCGGGCGTCGAAGCGGACGGCGGCTACTGGCTGGACGAGGTTTACGGCGGGGGACTGATAAGGTGGGGCGACCTGCCGTCCTTGTCGCTGGCGTCGTGGCTGGCGGAGCATGAGGCAGCGGAGGGAACAACGGTTCCCTTTGACGCGGAGGGCAGCGCCCTCTTTTCCAATCTGTCGCCGGGGCTGTATCTCATCAGACAGACCGGCGTTTCGACAGGAAATAACACAATACCGCCCTTTGTGATCGAGCTGCCCTATGAGGACATCTGGGAGATCACGGTACGTCCTCAGACGATGACCGCCGATCAGTCACCGCCCCCTACAGGACAGGAGCCGGCGCCGGTCATTGCCGCGGTGGTGCTGGCGGCTTCGGGAACGGGGCTGCTGGGAATGGCTGTCTGCACGAAACGGAAGCGCGCCATTGGTTGACGGGGCTGTGGCGTCCCGATTGCGCATTTTTGGAAAAGATTCTCTTGTATGGATGGCGCAAATGTGATACACTGAAATCATCCGACAGAGAGGTGGAGTGCGTATGAAAAAGGTTTTCCTTGGCCTCACGGCGGCCACGATTCTGTACGCCGTCTACAATGTCATCCTCGACATTAAAGATGGGGTCTTTGATGGCCTTACCATTGTAGGGCTGGTGTTTCTGCTGCTGGTCGCGGGCGTGTTTGCCTTCCTGGCATGGCTGTTTGACGGGAAATCCCCGGTGAAACGGACGGCGGAGCAGGCAAAAAACATCGTGAAACAGGAGCAGGAAAAGATAGACGCCTATGTGAGCTATTCGCCTGCCATCAAGCGGCGGATCTGGAAGTTCCGGATCATCGGTCTGATTCTGATTGCCCTGGCGGTGTGGCTCTGCTTTGTTGGAAACTGGGATAATATCCCGGTGTCCATTGCAACTGTGATCCTGATTATCGGCATTGCGGTGTTCAACATGGGTTCTCCGGCGGACTACAACGCCATGACGGATGGGGGCGCCATGATTGCCATGGATGCGCCCCGGAAGATCGATGAGTTTTACCGGGCGTTTCAAAATGAAAAGACGCCCCTTGGCTCTGCGTACCTGGGAAAATTTTCCACTAGCCCCTATACCAGCCTGATTTTCGGGCCGAATGTCCGGGGGGAGTTTCTGTATTTTTACCTGAACCGTGACGGGCTGATTGGCTATGTGGGCTACTCCATGCTGGATGCTGCCATTTCGGAGCGCCTGACGGAACCCCGTTTCCCGGCGGAAGCCGATGCGGGGGAGAGCCTTGCGGGGCATCTATGCTACCATTCGGACGTCTTCCTGATGCGGGAGTGGCTTCAGAAAAGCCTGGAACATTTCGTGAAAACCGGCAGGATTTTGCCCTATCAGGAAATCTCTGCCTCCCAGATCTATACCTTCAGCGAGGATTTCAAGCTGACGGGGCAGCATTTTACCGTCCAGGATACGGACGGCAATGTCCTCTACACCGTGGACGGAACGGTGCCGCTGGTGAAGCTGCGGGTGCTGGACAGGTACGACCGGGAGGTTTTCGCCATGACCAAGCAGCTGGGTCACGCGCTGGCTACATACAAGTTCTATCAGGACGGCGAAGTTTACGGCACGCTGGAAAAGCAGTTTGATCTGGTGCGGGACCGCTTCACCATGGAGGTGACGGAAGGGAAACTGGAGCTGCGGGAATACAGCGGCACCGTTGGCCACAACTACAAGGTCACGCTCAACGGCGAGATGCTGGGCGCGATCATGGACGACATGGATTTGACCGTTGAAAACGCGGTGTTCGATAACGCCTATCTGATCGTCTACCGGCCGGATAAGCTGCCGCTGCTGGTGTGCATGGCCGTGATGGCCGCCCGGGAGTTGGCGAGAGACAAAGAGGGCGCGATCACAAATCATATGTAGGAGGAAAAGAGAGATGAAAAAGGAAATTGCGCTGCTCGCGGCGCTGATTCTCAGCATTTTGCTGCTGGGCTGTGAGGAAGCGGCGACCTATGCCACCGCCGACGATGCCAAGGCGGCGCTGAATGGGCAGGGCGTGATCACCATCAATGGTGATTTTTCGGAAGCCAATCAGGCCGGCGACATCCGCGTGGACGGCACCTTCGCCGGATTCATGCGGGAAACGGGGCTAATTAACGGCAAATGGACGATTTCTGCGAACTACGAGGAGTGGTTTTACGCCAAGTACGTCACGGACGAGCCGGTGAACCACCAGGAGGGCGTCAATTCCGGCTCCACCCTGGGCTTTTATGACATGGACGACAACTGTCTCGGCTATGCCCAGGAGCGGGTGGATCCGAACTGGGACAACGCCTATATCGTCTATTTCCTCGACCCGGATTTCACCCCCATCGGACTGTACGCGTCGGAGGACTGCAAGACGCTGTGGGACGACAGCGAGACCGTACTGGCCGAGGGCGATATCGATTGGAGCTATTCCAGCGATATGTGCACCGTCACCATCACCCCCACCGGCGGCAAGGATGTCCCCCTCTTTGCGAAAATTGCCATGTATGTCAAATTGTACTATGAAGCGAACATGCTGAAAATGTGATTCCATGACAAATGCCCCCAATATGCACAGTAAGCGTGCATATTGGGGGCATTGTGTTTTTCAGATGCGGGTGAACTCGTAGTTCTCGAACTTTAGCTGATCGCCCACATCCACGCCAAAGGGCAGCAGCGCAATGGCGACCTCGGAGACAACGCCGGTGTCCTCGTATCTGACGTAGGCGTAATCGCCGCGAATGTCCGTGACGGTGCAGAGCATAGTGGCCTCCTTTACCGGATGAAGTGGGTGGGGGTAACCGGGTCAAGCTCCGGCAGGCCAAATTGCGCCTTGCCGAGGGCGACGGACTTCATCAGAAAGGTCATGTTCTTGGCAAGATTCCGGACGGTGGCGATGCCCTCCAAGTCCTGCGCCGCTTCGCCGGGGACGCGACCGTGGACGCTGTTCCAGTAATGGCTGGACGCGACGGGCATTCCGCTGATGGTGAAATACTTGTTCAGCTCGTCAAAGGTGGCGGAGCAGCCGCCCCGGCGGGCAACTACCACGGACGCGCCGACCTTCATCCGCTTGTCGAAGCCGGTGCTGTAAAACAGCCGATCCAGAAAGGCCACCAGCGTGGCGTTGGCCGAGGCATAATAGACCGGGCTGGCTGCAACCAGACCGTCAGCTTCCCGAAACGCCTCCGCCGCTTGGTTGACCACGTCGTCAAAGACGCATTTGCCGGTCTTCCGGCAGCTTCCGCAGGCGATACAGCCCCGGATGGGCTGATTGCCCACCTGGAGAATTTCGGTTTCGACGCCCTCTGCGGCAAAGACCTCCGCCATCTGGGAAAGGGCATAGGCCGTATTCCCCCTTGCCTTGGGGCTTCCGTTAAGCAGCAGTACCTTCATATCATTCCTCCCAATAAGTTTGGAAAACCCGTCCCCGTTACCGGGGACGGGCAGTTTTCGTTTGCGCAGAATCGGAAGTATAGGACGATTAGTCCTTGTACATCTCGACCAGCTTGTTCAGATGCTCCCAACGCTCCTTGGCGGCAGCCTCGTTCTTGGCGAACAGATCGGTTGCACGCTCGGGGAACTCGCGGGTCAGACGGCTGTAACGAGCCTCGTTCATCAGGAACTCCTGATAGCCGTCCTTCGGAGCCTTGCTGTCCAGCTGGAACTTGCCGGTGTCCTTGGAAGGATCGAAGCGGAACAGGTTCCAGTAGCCGCACTCAACGGCCTTCTTCATCTCGGCCTGGCAGTTGGTCATGCCGCCCTTGATGGAGTGCATCTCACAGGGAGCGTAGCCGATGATGAGGGACGGGCCATGGTAAGCCTCGGCCTCGGTGATGGCCTTGATGGTCTGAGCGGGGTTGGCGCCCATGGCGACCTGAGCGACGTAAACATAGCCGTAGCTCATAGCGATCTCAGACAGGGACTTCTTCTTGGTCTCCTTACCGGCAGCCGCGAACTGAGCGACCTGGCCGATATTGGAAGCCTTGGAGGCCTGTCCGCCGGTGTTGGAGTAAACCTCGGTATCGAAGACGAAGACGTTGACGTCCTTGTTCTGTGCCAGCACATGGTCAACACCGCCGAAGCCGATGTCGTATGCCCAGCCGTCGCCGCCGAAGATCCACACGGACTTCTTGGACAGATATTCCTTCTTGGACAGGATGTCCTTCACGGTGTCGCAGCAGACCTTGGCTTCCAGATTCTCGATCAGAGCCTTGGTAGCGGCCTTGTTGGCCTCGCCGTCGTTGTAGGTGTCCAGCCAAGCCTGGCAAGCGGCCTTGCGCTCGTCGCAGGTGGTCTTCTCCATGACTTCCTTGACCTTGTTTGCCAGGGACTCACGGATGACGGCCTGTGCGGTGTACATACCCAGACCATGCTCGGCGTTGTCCTCGAACAGGGAGTTCGCCCATGCGGGACCACGGCCTTCGGCGGTCACGGTGTAGGGAGAGGTAGCGGCGGGACCGCCCCAGATGGAGGAGCAGCCGGTGGCGTTGGAGATGTACATCCGATCGCCGAACAACTGGGTCACCAGACGGGCGTAGCTGGTCTCGGCGCAGCCGGCGCAGGAGCCGGAGAACTCCAGCAGAGGCTTGCGGAACTGAGAACCCTTGACGGTGTTGTCCTGCATGTCCTTCTTCTCGCTGACCTTGGAGACCATGTAGTTGAAGACGTCCTGCTCAGGCAGCTCGTTCTCCTGGGGAACCATGGTGATGGCCTTGGTGGGGCAGACGCCGACGCAGACGCCGCAGCCCATGCAGTCCAGAGGAGACACGGCCATGATGTACTTGTAGACGCCCTTGCCCTTGCCGGCCTTGACATCCACCAGACGGGCGTTCGCGGGAGCGGCAGCGGCCTCTTCAGCGGTCAGCGCGTAGGGACGGATGGTGGCGTGGGGGCAGACATAGGCACAGTTGTTGCACTGGATGCACTTGGTCTCGTCCCAGTGAGGAACGGTAACGGCAACGCCGCGCTTCTCGTAGGCGGAAGCACCCAGGGGGAACTGGCCGTCGGGCAGATCGGCGAAGGCGGAAACGGGCAGGCTGTAGCCGTCCATTCTGCCGATGGGGTTCAGGATGGTCTTGACGACCTTCACGGTGTCGGGACGGCCTTCCAGAACGGTCTCGGGCTTGTTGTCCTCAGCGGTAGCCCAGGAGGCGGGAACATCGACCTTGTGGTAAGCGGTAGCGCCCACGTCGATGGCGTTCCAGTTCTTCTCAACAACGTCGCGGCCCTTCTTCAGGTAGGAATGCTCGGCAGCGTCCTTCATGTACTTGATGGCATCCTCAGCGGGCATGACCTTCGCCAGGGAGAAGAAAGCAGACTGCAGGATGGTGTTGGTACGCTTGCCCATGCCGACCTTAATGGCCAGGTCAATGGCGTCGATGGTGTACAGCTGAATGTTGTTGTTGGCGATGTAGCGCTTGGAAGCGGCATCCAGATGATGCTCCAGCTCCTCCAGATTCCACTGGCAGTTGATCAGGAACACGCCGCCGGGCTTGACGTCCTGAACGATCTTGAAGCCCTTGGTGATGTAGGAGGGATTGTGGCAGGCAACGAAGTCGGCCTTGTTGATGTAGTAGGGGGACTTGATGGCCTTGTCGCCGAAGCGCAGGTGGGAAACGGTGACGCCGCCGGTCTTCTTGGAGTCGTACTGGAAGTAGGCCTGTACGTACTTGTCGGTGTGGTCGCCGATGATCTTGATGGAGTTCTTGTTGGCGCCGACGGTGCCGTCGCCGCCCAGACCCCAGAACTTGCACTCGATGGTGCCTTCCGCGGCGGTGTTGGGGGAGACCTTCTCGTCCAGAGACAGGTGGGTCACATCGTCCACGATGCCGATGGTGAACTCGTTCTTGGGGGCGTCCTTCGCCAGCTCTTCGTAGACGGCAAAGACGGAAGCGGGGTGGGTATCCTTGGAACCCAGACCGTAACGGCCGCCGATGACGGTGACGTCGCTGCGGCCGGCCTTGGCCAGAGCCATGACCACGTCCTGATACAGAGGCTCGCCCTGAGAGCCGGGCTCCTTGGTGCGGTCCAGAACGGCGATCTTCTTGGCGGTGGCGGGGATGGCCTCCAGCAGCTTCTCAGCGCAGAAGGGACGGAACAGGCGAACCTTAACCAGACCCACCTTCTCACCGTGGGCGTTCAGGTAGTCGATGACTTCCTCGGCCACGTCGTTGATGGAGCCCATGGCCACGATGATGCGGTCAGCATCGGGCGCGCCGTAGTAGTTGAACAGCTTGTAGTCGGTACCCAGCTTCTCGTTGACCTTGTTCATGTACTTCTCGACCACTGCGGGCAGCGCCTGATAGTACTTGTTGCAGGCCTCACGATGCTGGAAGAAGATATCGTCGTTCTCATGGGAGCCGCGCATGGCGGGGCGCTCGGGGTTCAGGGAGTGCTTGCGGAACGCCTCAACGGCATCCATGTTGCACATTTCCTTCAGATCCTCGTAATCCCAGATGGCGACCTTCTGAATCTCGTGGGAGGTACGGAAGCCGTCGAAGAAGTTGATGAAGGGAACGCGGCCTTCGATGGCGGACAGGTGAGCGACAGCGCCCAGATCCATGACTTCCTGCACGTTGGTCTCGCACAGCATGGCAAAGCCGGTCTGACGGCAGGCGTAGACGTCGGAGTGGTCGCCGAAGATGTTCAGAGACTGAGTAGCGACGGTACGGGCGGAGACGTGGAAAACTGCGGGCAGCAGCTCACCGGCGATCTTGTACATATTGGGGATCATCAGCAGCAGACCCTGGGAGGCGGTGTAGGTGGTGGTCAGAGCACCGGCAGCCAGAGAGCCGTGGACAGTACCGGCGGCACCGGCCTCGGACTGCATCTCGACGACCTTAACGGTGTTGCCGAAGATGTTCTTCCGACCGGCGGCAGACCACTGGTCCACGTTGTCAGCCATGGGACTGGACGGGGTGATGGGGTAGATGCCAGCGACCTCGGTAAAGGCATAGCTGACGTGGGCGGCAGCAGTATTGCCGTCCATGGTTTTGAATTTTCTAGCCAAAATGAATACCTCCTAAAGTATTTCTAATTTTGTCGGGCATATTATACCACTTTTCGTGCAGTTTGTAAAGCCATCAAACGACACTCATATAAAAAATTCATGCTTTTCCACAGGAAAGATTTAGCAAAACTGTACATTCTGCAAACAAGAAAACTAAGGCAACACCGCACAATTGTGCCTGCGAGTCTCAGCCGTCTTTTTGCCCCACTTCTTCAGTTTGAAAAACGAGAAATACATACAGTATTCCTTCGTTTTCCAAACTTTGAATTGGGACAAAAATCCTGGCTGAGTCTCCTTGTCAAATTATGCGGTGTTGCCCTAAAAAAGGATTGCCTTTTCCGGTAGAATGGAGTATGATGGAGAACAAAAGAGAAAAGGGGGACGGAAACATGATTTGCAGCGTCCGGACGCTGGGCATCTCCGGGATCCAGGGCAGCGCCGTCACGGCGGAATGCTACATTTCGCAGGGACTTCCCGGCTTTGATATCGTGGGATTGCCCGACGCGGCGGTGAAGGAAGCGCGGGATCGGGTGCGGGCAGCGGCGAAGAGCAGCGGCCTGTCCTTTCCCGTGAGCCGCATTACGGTGAATCTAGCTCCCGCAAGCCTGAAAAAGGCGGGGACGCATTACGATCTTCCTATTTTGTTAAGTATTCTCGCAGCCTGCGGAAGCGTCCGGCGGCCGAAATCCACCAGCGCATTCCTTGGAGAGCTGAGTCTGGACGGCACCATCCGCCCCATTTCCGGCGTGCTGCCCATGGCGCTTGCCGCCAAGCGGGAGGGCATTCAGGCACTGCTCGTCCCGGCGGAGAATGCCCCGGAGGCGACGCTGGCACGGGGGCCTGCGGTGTATCCCGTCCATACGGTGGCGCAGCTGGCGGCGGGGCTGAACGGGGAGACGACGCTGGAGGAAGAACCGCTGTGGGTACCCTCCCGGGAGGATACCGTCATGCCGGATTTCAAGGACGTGCTGGGGCAGGAAAACGTAAAACGGGCGCTGGAGGTCGCGGCGGCGGGCAGCCACAATGTGCTGCTCATTGGCCCGCCGGGTTCCGGCAAAAGTATGCTCAGCAAGCGTTTGCCCTCCATTCTCCCGGATATGACCTGGGAGGAGTCTTTGGAGGTCAGTCAGATTTATTCTGTTATGGGGATGCTGACGCCCAGCAATCCCCTTGTGACCCGGCGGCCGTTCCGTTCGCCCCACCACACGGTGTCCAACGCCGGACTTGCCGGGGGTGGCTCCAACCCAAGGCCGGGAGAGATTTCCCTTGCCCACAAGGGCGTGCTGTTTCTGGACGAAATGCCGGAGTTCCGGAAGGACACACTGGACTTGATGCGCCAGCCGTTGGAGGACGGAAAGGTCACCATCTCCCGGGTTTCCGGGGCGGTGACGTACCCGTCGGAATTTATGCTGGTGTGCGCCATGAACCCCTGCAAATGCGGCTGGTACGGCGACCCCTCCGGGCGGTGCCGCTGCTCCCAGCGGGATGTGGACAATTACCGCAGCCGCATTTCCGGGCCGCTTCTGGACAGAATTGACATTGTGGTGGAGGTTCCCTCCGTCCATTTTGAGGATTTGCGGGAGCGGGCGGAGGCGGAACCGTCGTCGTCGGTAAAGCAGCGGGTCAACGCCGCCCGGGACATTCAGAACCGGCGCTTCGGCTCCGGCGGAATGTGCAATGCCCGGATGGGGCCGGAGGAAATGCGCCGCTATTGCCATCTCAGCGAGGAATGCGCCGAGCTGATGAAGGGCGCGTTTGAAACCATGGGCTTAACGGCGAGAAGCTATGACCGCATCCTAAGAGTCGCCAGAACCGTAGCAGACATGGACGGAAGCGAAGACATTCAACCCCAGCACATCGCCGAGGCCATTCAGTACCGGGCGGTCAATTTGGGAAACCGATAAACAGGAGAACGAAAATGAAGGAAATTTTTCTACTAAAGCTGGGCGAGATCGTCCTGAAGGGCGCGAATAAGCGCCAGTTTGAGAACAAACTGCGGCAGAATGTCCGCCGCCGTATGAAGAAGTACGGCAATTTTGACGTGTATATTCTCCAATCCACGGTGTACGTGGAGCCGATGGACGAGGAAGCGGACGTGGATGGAGCGTGGGAAGCCTGCCGCTCCATTTTCGGCGTGGTGAGCCTGTGCCGCTGCCGCCCCTGCGAGAAGGATTTGGACGCGATCTTTGCCGCCATCGAAAATTACTTGGGGGACGATCTGGACTGTGCGAAGTCCTTCAAAGTGGAGTCCAAGCGCTCGGACAAGCGCTTCCCCCTGACCTCCATCCAGCTGTCCCAGGAAATCGGCGGACGGCTGGCGGAAGCCCACCCCGGGGTGGAGGTGGACGTCCGTCACCCGGAGTACACCGTGTACGTGGAGGTGCGGGACTTGTCCGCCTACGTCCACGGCCCTGCCGAACCGGGAGCGGGCGGCCTGCCCACCGGCGTTGGCGGACGGGCGATGGTGCTGCTCTCCGGCGGCATCGATTCCCCCGTGGCGGCCTATATGATGGCGAAGCGGGGCGTGGAGGTGGAGGCCGTTCACTTCTTCTCCTATCCCTACACCTCTCAGCTGGCCAAGGACAAGGTCATCGAGCTTGCCCGGCTGGTGACCAAGTATTCCGGGCGGATGACCGTGAATGTGGTATCCTTCACGGAGATTCAGGAAGCCATCCGGGACAACTGCCCCGAGGAATTTTTCACTCTCATTATGCGCCGGTTCATGATGGAGATTGCCCAGCGCATTGCCAAAGGTGACGGCTGCGGCGCGTTGATCACCGGCGAAAACCTGGGTCAGGTGGCGTCTCAGACCATGGAGGCCATGACCGTCACCGGCGCCGTTGTAGACATCCCCATTTTCATGCCTTTGGTCGGCATGGACAAGAAGGACATCATTTCCATTGCCCGGGAAATCGGGACACTGGACACGTCGATCCTGCCTTATGAGGACTGTTGCACCGTCTTCACGCCGAAGCATCCCAAGACCAAGCCCACCCTGGGGCAGGTGGAGAACGCGGAAAAGAAGCTGGACAGGGAAGCGCTGATCGCCCGGGCGCTGGAAAATGTGGAAAAGATCAAGGTGACGTATCATGACGAGCCTTTGCTGTGATGTTCTGAAAGCGCTGCGGGGAAAGACACTGGTCACTGCCGAGAGCCTCACCGGCGGCGGCATCGGCGCGGCGCTGACCCAGGTTCCCGGCAGCAGCGAGGTTTACAAGGGCGGCGTCATCTGCTATACCAACTGGGTCAAGGAGAACATTCTGGGCGTGCCGGGAGAAATACTGGCACGTGACGGCGCGGTGTCCCGCCCGACGGCGGAGCATCTGGCCTCCGGCGTCCGTGCTCTGCTGAAGGCGGACGTGGCCGTGGCGGTCACGGGTCTGGCCGGCCCCGGCGGGGACGAATTCGGACACAGCGTGGGAACGGTCTTCATCGGCTATCAGGACGCGGCGCATTCCGACGCGAGGGAATATCACTTCTCCGGCGACCGGGAAGCGGTGCGGAATCAGACGATTGAAGCCGCGCTGAAACTGGTTCTGGAATATCAAAAGGAATAATTATGCCCGCTGCTTTGAACAGAGAATGAAGCGTATCGGTATGGATACGCTTCATTTCTTGTGCCAACATATGCAGCCCCTTGGCTCTCCCCCTGGGAGAGCTGTCACCGAAGGTGACTGAGAGGGCTTTACATCCTGGTATACCCTCTCCGTCCTCACTTCGCTCGGCCACCTATCCCAAAGGGAGAGGCGAGAGAAGTGCGGTGCATCATAGATAAAAATTATGCCCGCTGCTTTCAAAGCAGCGGGCATTTGCTATGCTCAGGTCGGGTCGTAGTTGACGATGATGTCGTGCTCTCTCAGGGCAGCAACGTCGGAAACGGGGTTGCCGAACACATTCACCTGTACCAGGCAGTAGCAGTCGGCAAGGGAATCAATGTTGCTGATCTGGTTGTAATCCATATAGATATAGGTCAGGGATCCCATTTTGCTCAGATTGTCCAGACTGGTCACCGCATTGTAGGCACCGTCGATGACCTGGAGCTTGCAGCCCTCCGGCCATTCGGGCAGCGCCGTGACCTGGTTGGAGGAGAAGACGAACCGCTCCAGATTGACCAGGGTGGAAAGGGCGGAGATATCCGTCAGGGTGTTGTTGGAAATGTCCAGCTCGGTCAGGGTCGTGCAGACGGCCAGGGGAGAGACATCCGTCAGCGTGTTGTGGTTCACGGACAGCCGGGTCAGCATTTGCAGGCCGCTCACGCCGTCCAGACTGGTGAGCTGGTTGTTGTCTGCCAGCAGGGTCGTCAGCCGGACGCAGCTGGCCACGGGGGCAAGAGTGGCCAGGGCGTTGTAGGAAACGTCCAGGGTTTGCAGGTTGGACAGACCTGCCAGCGCGTCGAGACTGGTCACGGCGTTGTGCTGGAGGTTCAACTCGGTCAGGGTGGTCATGGAGGACAGCACGTCCAGATTCCGGATGGTGTTTTCCCCCAGATTCAGATAGGTAAGGCTCTTGGCGCCGGACAGCTTTTCAATGGTACTCAGGCCGCATTCCACCATGGTCAGCTCAGTCAGAGAGGGGAGCCCCGCAATGACGGACAGCTCGTCCGGGCTGAACCGGCTGCCGCTGAGGTCAAGGGACGTGAGCTTGGTCAGAGAGGACAGGCTCTCCAGAGAATCGATGTCCTGATTGTTGATGACCAGCGTTTCGAGATACGGCATGAACGTCAGGTCGGTGTAGACCTTCGTGTCCTCGGGAACGGTGAACTCCGTGATCTGCCACAGCTGGCTGGTGTAGACGCTGTCGCCGTCTCTGGTGCCGGTCACCTGCCGCAGAGCCGCTTCCATGGCCGGGTCGGCAAACTTGACCTCTTCGATGACGCCGGTCACGGTGTAGCCCAGAACCGTCAGGGGACTGACGAGACCGTTGTCGTCCACGGCGATGGCATAAACGGTCGTCTCACCGGCGGGAAGGGTAATGGGGCTTTCGTAAACGGGGTTCTGCACGGAGGGGTATTCGCTGTCGGTGGTGTAGTAGAGCTTTCCGGCGGCGTACAGGGTGACGTCGATATACTGGCTGTAGTAGCCCGGCGCGTAGTTGCTGATGGGGGCGTCAGGCCGCTGCGCCTCGATCTCGGCCTTGATTTCCGGGTTCGTGATCTTGTCCAGCAGAGAGACGGCATCCAGCAGCTTGTCCTGCTCCACATAGGTCTTGCAAAGAGCGGTGAACAGCTCGGCGCTGGGGTCGGAATTGATGGCGTTGGTCAGGGTGTACTCGGCCTTGGTGTAGTTGCCGTCGGCCTTATACAGGTTCGCCAGCTCGATGGCCACATTCTCGTCGTGATTGGAGAAGTTGTAGGCAAGGTCATAGAACCAGGAGGACAGGCGGGAATTGCCGTGGAGGTCATTGTATCGAGCCTGGGTCAGCAGAAAGTCCCGGGTGAACCCTCGGTCATAGGTAAACAGATACCAGCCGATGCTGGCAATGATCAGCACCGCCAGCAGGAGCGGCACCAGAACGCGGATAAACTTCTTCATAAAATTGCTCCATTCCAATGGAATTTCAAGAAATTATACAACAAAACGGCGATAAAGTCAAGCATACGGGGAAAAGTTGCGGTTTTGCGGAACTTTCGGGCATATTGAAGCTGAAAATGGACGGTGCGGGACGCTTGACAGGGATGATAAAATATGCTATAGTAGTATAAAATAATACTTGTGGAGGAACTATGAAACAGAACGCGATCATCCGCCTGGCAGACAGACCGGAATATAATACTATTTCTTAGGGTCTATCTGAAAACCGGGAATATGACCAACAGCGAGGGATTTTTCGCCTGATGAAGCCATTTTTCCGCAGGAATACTTTGTGTATTACAAGGGAAAATGGTGCACAGCAGGCGGAAAAGACCCGCTGTTTGGGCATGTTGACGGTTTTCAGATAGACCCTAAGTAAAATGATTTCATCATTTTATTTAAGCCGTTTCACGGCAGACCGCCTGGTCGGCGGTAAGAAATGTATTGACTTCGTTTTTTAGCGGCAGTGGCCGCTGGCCGCAATCCTGCGGCCTAATAAAACGCTTTTAAGCGTTTTATTAAAAACTCGTATAAGGAATCCATGGCGCAGGGCGACGGGGAACCGGAGCCGACCAGACTGTACATCCGTGAAGCATAAAATTTCGGCTGCTGCGGTTTTCCGCAGCAGCCGATTTGCGTCATTTTGCCTGTTTCATGGAAAGACCGATGCGGTGGCGCTTTTCGTCTACACTCAGGACGACTACCTTCACCACGTCGCCGACCTTGACCACCTCGCTGGGATGGCGCAGACGCCGGTTGCAGACCTCGGAAATATGCACCAGACCGTCCTGATGGACGCCGATGTCCACGAAAACGCCGAAGTCGATGACGTTGCGCACCGTGCCGGTCAGCTCCATGCCGGGCTTCAAATCCTTCATTTCCAGCACGTCCTTGCGCAGAATGGGGGCGGGCAGCTCGTCCCGGGGGTCGCGGCCGGGCTTGCTCAGCTCCTTAGCGATATCAAGCAATGTCGGCTCGCCCACGGCGCATTCCGCGGCGGCCTTGCTCAGGCCGTAGGCGTTCAGCTTTTCCGTCAGAGAGGAGAAATCCTCTCCCTTTTTGCAGCCCAGAAGGTTCAGCAGCGCCTTGGCGGCGGCGTAGGACTCGGGGTGGACGCCGGTGTTGTCCAGAATCTCCTTGCTTTCGGGGATACGGAGGAAACCGGCGCACTGCTCAAAGGCCTTGGGGCCGAGCTTGGGAACCTTTTTCAGCTGAGCGCGGCTGGTGAAGGGACCGTTTTCCTCCCGGTAGGCGACGATGTTCTTCGCCGTGGTGGCGGTCAGACCGGAAACCTGCTGCAACAGGCTCCGGGAGGCGGTGTTGGCGTCCACGCCCACGGCGTTGACGCAGTCCTCCACAACGGCACCCAGAGCGGCGTCCAGCTCCTTCTGGGGGCAGTCGTGCTGGTACTGTCCTACGCCGATGGCTTTGGGGTCGATCTTCACCAGCTCGGCAAGAGGGTCTTGCAGCCGCCGGGCGATGGACACGGCGGAGCGGAGATTGACGTCGTAGTCAGGAAATTCCTCCGCCGCAAGGGGAGAGGCGGAGTAAACGGAAGCGCCCGCTTCGCTGACGATCATGTAGCTGGCCTCCGGGAAGGATTTCAGCAGCTCCACGGTCATGGCCTCGGTTTCCCGGGAAGCGGTGCCGTTGCCGATGGCGATGTGCCTGACGCCGTATTTGCGCATAAGAACGGACAGGGAGGAAATGGCCTCCTGCTTCTTCCGCTCATTGAATGTGGGGTAAACCACGGTGGTGGCCAGCACCTTGCCGGTGGCGTCCACCACGGCGACCTTGCAGCCGTTGCGGTATCCGGGGTCAAGCCCCATGGTGACGAAGCCTTTGACAGGGGGCTGCATCAGCAGCGGCTTCAGATTCAGGGCAAAATTGTGGATAGCACCCGCATATGCCCGGTCGGACAGGTCGCTGCGCACCTCCCGCTGGATGGAGGGGAAGATCAGACGCTCATAGGCGTCCTCGGCGGCAGCGCGGACGAAGGCAGAGACCTGCATGGTGGGCTTCAAAGCGGCGCGGCACACCAGCGCTGCGCCCTCATTGCCCGCGAGAATGACGTTGGGCTTGAGAACGCCCTCTTTTTCGCCCCGGTTCATGGCGAGAATCTGATGATCCAGCACCCGGGATATGGGCTGGGAGAAATCGTAGTAGAGCTTGTAAACGCCGTCGGCCTCCGCATCCTCGGCGGCGGTGCAGGTCAGCGTACCCCGGCGCATCACCAGCTCCCGCAGAGATTTGCGGATGTCGGCGTCGTCGGAAAGGTCTTCGGCAATAATGTCATTGGCACCTTGCAAGGCTTCCTCCACGGAGTTAACGCCCTTTTCCGGGTCGATAAAACCCGCGGCCAGCCCGGCGGGATCCTGACCGTCCTGGGCAAAAATGGCCTCGGCCAGAGGCGCAAGTCCCTTTTCCCGGGCGATGGAGCCACGGGTGCGGCGTTTCTGCTTATAGGGGCGGTACAGGTCTTCCACCTCCGCCATGGTGGCGGCGCCGTCGATGGCGTCGGACAGCTCCTGGGTCAGCTTGCCCTGATTTTCGATGGACTTCTTCACCTCGTCCCGGCGATCCTGGAGGTTGCGCAGATAGGTCAGGCGGGTCTCCAGATTCCGCAGTGTGGTGTCGTCCATGGTGCCGTGCATTTCCTTACGGTAGCGTGCAATAAAGGGAATGGTGTTGCCCTCGTCCATGAGGTTCACCACATTCTGAACATATTCCAGTTTCTGACCCAATTCTTCGGCCAGAATTTCGGGGATTGATTTCATGCTTGTGTCTCCTTTGCGATTGTTTTGCCTGCGCCGGCTCAGGGCTTTACCGCCCGGGTGGCGAGGAAGGTTTCAATGTTGCGCTCCTGGAGGTATCCGTTGCCGTTGGTGTCGCCGTACAGATGGGTCAGGCGAAAACCGGCTTTTAGCTGGCCGCCGATCTGCTCTTCCAGGGTGTGGGAAAATTCGATGCCGTCGTCCTGCTGCTCCAGCTGGCGAAGCTGGGCTTCGTTTTTCAGGGGATTGAAGGGCATGGTGTTTTCAATGGTTTTCTCATCGAGACCCACCATAAAGTTGATGCCGTTGTCGAATCCGGCGAGAAGTGCGCCCCCGCGGCGCAGAACCCGGAAGCACTCCCGGAAAATGGGTTCGACCTCCTCCACATAACAGTTGGAGACCGGATGGAAAATGAGGTCGAAGCTGTCGTCCGGGAAGGGGAGGGGCTTTGTCATGTCGGCGCGGACGACGGTGATGTCGTAGCCCTCCCGTTCGGCGACGACCCGCTCACTTTCCAGCTGCTTTTGGGAATAGTCCAGCACGGTGCATTCCGCCCCCAGCGCCGCGAAAATGGGCATCTGCTGTCCGCCGCCGCTGGCAAGGCCGAGGACGCGCTTTCCATTCAGGTCGCCGAACCAGTCATGGGGGACAGGCTTGGTGGGGGTGAGAACCACGTCCCAGTTTCCGTTCACAGCGTCCAGATACGCTTCGTGGGAGACAGGCAGCCCCCACTGCCAGCCGTTTTCCACCCACCGATCGATGGTGGCGGCATTGATATCCTGATAATGCAAGGTGATCCCTCCAATTCTATCCCGGGAAGTATACCATGGATTTGAAAATCCCGCAAGTTTTTTCTTGACAATCTTTTCCCACCGCGCTATAATGTGCAAGTAACCTATGGGCCTGTAGCTCAGCTGGGAGAGCGTTCGGTTCGCATCCGAGAGGTCGAGAGTTCGAGTCTCTTCAGGTCCACCAAAGTAAGATAATCCGAACCTTAGACCGCAATCGGTCAGGGGTTCGGATTTCTTGTTTTTCCCAATGATAGCCGCGACGGTTGGCAGACAAGGCGGGCAGGCACAATCTGTGCCTGCCCGGTTGTATGAATTTGGAGATTTCCCTTACGGCTTTGTGAGAATGGCGCTCATGTCGGTCATTTTTTCGCCCAGGGTGAAGGTGACGGCCTTGGCGTCGTGGGTTAGGCGGTAGGCTTCGCCGCTTTCGCCCTTGCCCAGCAAATCGGAGAGCAGGAACGCGGACGCTGCGCCCCTGGTGACAAAGACGGTTTTCTCCACGCCCTGCGCCCTGAGGGTGCGGATGCCGCTGAGCTTGCCTGTGAGAATGGCAAAGTCCTCGTCAACGGTGACGGTCAGCACGCCAACCGTTTGCTCCGCCGTGTAGGCGATGTCCCTGCCGTCCCTGTCGGTCACGCGGTAGAGGGGAAGTTTTAACCGGCTTCCCTCATCCGGTACGGTGTGGGTTTCCCCGCACTGGTCATACCGCACACACTTTGCGGTCTTGGTGCCGTCGCGCGCATAGGTCGCATCGTTGTTGGAAATATAGTCCTCAAAGAGATGCCCCAGCTTGCTGTCCGTGTCCGTTACTGTGTTCGTTTCCGTGCATCCACCTGTGCCGTAGCGGACACACTTTGCCGTTTTGGTTCCGTCCTGTTCGCAGGTGGCATTGTTGTCAGAAACATACGCCTCCTCGTCAAAGCTATGACCCAGCATACTTCCGGTATCCACAACCGTATCTTTTTCCGTGCAGCCACCCCTGCCGTAGCGCACGCACCTTATCGTCTTGGTGCCGTCCTGTCCGCAGGTGGCGTTGTTGTCGGAAACATACTCCTGCCCTGCAAAGCTGTGGTTCAGGGCGGGGATATCCTCGTTTTTTGTGTGAGAGGAATGCCTTGTGCAGGTGTAAGTCTTAATTCCCTTTTCCGTGCAGGTGGCAGGCTTTGTCACCCTGCCGCTGTCCCACGCATGGTCTCCGGTTGGGTTTGTGATCGTTTCGCTGGGAGTTCCCGTCATGACACTGCCGGGCGCGTAATATTCGATTTTCCCGCTGGGGTTCAGCGCGCAAATATCCGGCTCGACCTCTGTGCCGTTCACCGGACCGTTTTGGTCACGTACGCCGCCATTGCCGATAGGGGCTCCCTGTCCGTCGCTGTCTGCCTTGCCGCCCCGCACCTTCAGCTTCGCATCGCCGGAAACCGTGACGTCTCCGCTGCTGCGTGCATCAAGGCCGCCGCCAATGCCTGCGCCGCACCTGCCTCCGGCGGCACTGACCTCGCCGCCGGAGATCGTGATGTCATTTCCATCCCGATGCATTCCGCCGCCGATACCCGCAGCGAACATGCCGCCGGTGGCAGTGACCTTGCCGCCAGAGATGGTGATGTTATTGCCATTGCCCCAACCTCCGCCGCCGATACCGGCACCGTAGTTGCCGCTATTTGCGGTGACTTCGCCGCCGGTGACAGTGATGTCGCTGCTGTTACCGTAAGCACCGCCACCGATGCCAGCACCATAATTCCCGCCCCGCGCCGTGACCTTGCCGCCGGTGATGGTGATGTCGCTGCCAGCGCCGCTGCTTCCTCCGCCGATGCCTGCGCCGTCCTGACCGCCCTTGGCGTTCAGGGAGCCGTCTTTATCCTTGTCCTGAATGGTCAGATTACCGTCGCTGTTCTTTTCCAGGCCGGCATGAGAGTGACCGCTCTTAAGCGCGTTGCTTCCGTTCAGCTCGATGTTCACATTGCCCTCGCCGGTGGTGGAAACGGCGGCCTTGCCCGCACCGCTCACGTCGATGTTCACGCCGGAGAGGGTGACGTTTGCGGTCTGATCCTTCTCCGCGTTGATAGTGACGGTGTTTCCCGTGGAGCTTCCTGTAATGACGGGGGCGCTGTCCGGAACATCGACCTGCGACCCCTGGGTAACTGTCTGCCCGCCGCTCCCGGCGTTTACGATGATGTCGCCGTTGCCAATGTCCCAAGTCGCCGCCAGCGCCGACATGGGCAGGCTGACGAAAAGCAGCAGCGCAAGGAGCGTTGATACGATGATTCTTCCCTTCATGTGCAAATGCCTCCTTTGTTTTTTTGGTCGATCGCCTCGATTTCTTTTTTTACGTATACACAGTTATACTATCAGAATACTATCAGACAATTCGGATATTTGCAAGAGCTTGTTCGGGCAAAAATCTGCTTTTGATGCTCTCGCCGTATGCCTGCCAGTTTGCTGCTGGTATGTATAGAATTGCTCCTTTGTCATTTCTGCACCTCTTTTCGTTTTCTGCCCATATCACGCCGGAAAAGGGACGTTTCGGAGAATTACTTTCAAGACTTCCTATAAAGTTCGGAAATAAAGCAAAATCTCCCTTTTTCGCCGTATAGTTGTCTCGATACAATCCAACTGGGGATGAAAAAAGGACGGCGGTAATTTACCGTCGTCCTTTTCTGGTAATTCCAAATTGCAGAGTAAAACCAAGCGCAGAGCCATGGAAAAGGAAAACGCCGAAATCCTTTAGAGATTTCAGCGTTTTTCCTTATTTGGTCGGAGTGTCGGGATTCGAACCCGAGGCCTCTTGGACCCGAACCAAGCGCGATACCAAGCTTCGCCACACCCCGTTAACTCTGGTATTATAATGAATTATTTCCCCATTGTCAAGTGCCAACCGCCGCTTTTTCCGCCTGTCCGTATTTTTATCACGCCGCGTTCATACACTCTCCCGAGGTGGTTTCCATGAGTTACCGGGTGGAATATGCTTCTTCCGGAATCAAAAGAAAGCAGATTCGGCAAAGAAGGAACAAAGCCTTGCTGCTGACGGCGGTCTGCTTCCTGATCTTTCTGCTGATCGCCGGCGGATTCTGGCCGAGAGGGGCGCAGGCGCTTCGGGAGATACTTCTTCCCGGCGACAGTGCGGCGACGGCGGCCGCATGGGCGGAACTGACCCGGGAGCTGCATGCCGGAGCGCCGGTGGGCAGCGCGGTAGAGAACTTCTGCCGGGAGATTTTTGCGAATGCGGGACTTTGTCCGGGTTGACGTTTCCGCCTGCCTGATGGGCGCGTTTCTGCTGCTGACACTGTCTCTGAACTGGCTCCTGTCCGCGCTGGCAGCGGCGGCGTTCCATGAGCTGTGCCACGGGGCGGCAATACTCCTTCTTGGCGGGCGGATCTGGGGCGTTCGCATCGGCGCGGGCGGGGCGGTGATGGAGACGGAACCCTTGAGCAGCGGCAAAGAGCTGGTCTGCGCTCTGGCCGGTCCCGCAGGAAGTCTGCTGCTGGTGCTTACTTTCCGGATATTCCCACGGGTTGCGGTCTGCGCACTGGTGCAGGGGGCTTTCAATCTGCTGCCGGTGTTTCCTCTGGACGGCGGGCGGGCGCTGCGCTGCGCTCTGGTGCTTTTTTGCCCGAAACGGGCAAATCGAATTGCTGTTTGGACAGAATGGGGAACACTGGGGATATTGGGCGCTCTTGCACTGACGGCCACGTTCTACTGGAAGCTGGGAATGCTGCCCCTGACGGCGGCAGCTTTGCTGACAGCCAAAGCATTCCTGCGAAAAAGGCCTTGCAAACTGACACGGTTCGGGGTACAATAGGCGGAGAACTTTTTAATGAGGTATCACTATGACCGAACGGATGCAGCGCATTCTCCCCACCGTGCAGAAACCGGCACGCTATACCGGCGGAGAATGGGGCGAGATCAAAAAGGATTTGAAGGACGTCCGGGTGCGCGTGGCCTTCTGCTTCCCGGACACCTATGAGATCGGCATGTCCAACTTAGGAATGCGTATCCTCTACGGCGTCATGAACCAAATGGATGGTGTCTGGTGCGAGCGCGTGTTCGCCCCCTGGGGAGACATGGAGCAGGCTATGCGGGACAATGCTCTGCCCCTGTGGGCGCTGGAAAGCCAGACCCCCGTCCGGGAGTTCGACATGATTGCCTTTACCATCGGCTATGAAATGGCGTACTCCAATATATTGAATATGCTGAACCTTGCGGGCGTCCCCCTCCGCTCCAAAGACCGGGATGGGCTGAAAAACATCGTGTTCGCCGGGGGCGTCTGTGCCTTCAACCCGGAGCCGCTGGCGGATTTTATCGACTTTTTTTCTCTGGGCGAGGGCGAGGACATCACCGTGGAGATCTTGCAGCTCTACGACCGGGCAAAGGCCGAGGGCTGGAGCAAGGATGCCTTCCTCCATGAAGTGGCAAAAATTCCCGGCGTGTACGTTCCCGGCTTCTACCGCCACGAGTATAACGATGACGGAACCCTTGCCGCCATCGTGCCGCTGGAGGGTGCGCCCGAGAGGGTAACAAAGCGCATCATCGAAGACCTGGACAATGCTTATTTCCCCACAAAAATGATCGTTCCCTCCACCGAAATTGTCCATGATCGGGCAAATCTGGAGGTGTTCCGGGGCTGCATCCGGGGCTGCCGGTTCTGTCAGGCGGGCTTCTCCTGCCGCCCGGTGCGAAAGAAAAGCCCGGAGGTGCTGTACCGTCAGGCGGTGGAGACCCTGCGTGCCTCCGGAAACAACGAGATTACCATTTCCAGCCTATCCACCTCCGATTACCGGGGGCTGAAGGAACTGACGGACGAGCTGATTCCCTACTGCACGGAAAACCGGATCAATCTTTCCGTTCCGTCTCTCCGGGCGGACAATTTCTCCCGGGATCTGATGGAACGCCTTCAGGCAGGCGGCCGGAAAAGCAGCCTGACCTTCGCCCCGGAGGCCGGAACCCAGCGATTGCGGGACGTCATCAACAAGAATCTGACCGAGGATGAAATTCTGACGACCTGCGCCAACGCCTTCTCCGGCGGCTGGAACAACGTCAAGCTCTATTTCATGCTGGGACTGCCAACGGAAACGGACGAGGACGTTCTCGGTATCGCGGAGCTGGTGTACAAGGTGATTCTGACCTGGAAGGAACAGGCCGTGAACAAGAAGCGGGGGCTGCGGGTGCATGTCGCCACGGCGTACTTCGTCCCCAAGCCCCACACGCCCTTCCAGTGGGAAAAGCAGATCACGCCCCAGGAATACCTGCGCCGCTGCCGTCTGCTGAAATCCCACTTCTATTCCAAGTCCATCGAATACGACTATCACGCGCCGGATTTGAGCCAGCTGGAAGCGGTCTTTGCCCGGGGCGACCGGCGGCTGGGTGCGGTGATCGAGGAAGCCGTGAAAAACGGCGCACGGCTGGACGGCTGGGACGAATATTTCGACTACGCCAAATGGCAGGACGCCTTCCGGACATGCGGCGTGGACGGAGATTTTTACACCGTCCGGGGCTACGGCGAGGACGAGCTGCTGCCCTGGGACACCATCGACGTGGGCGTGACAAAGAAATTCCTGAAGCTGGAACGAAAACGCGCCTACGAAGCGAAAATCACCCCGGACTGCCGCCACGGCTGCGCGGGCTGCGGCGCGGAAAGACTGCTGCGGGAGGTGTCGTGCGATGCTTAGAGCGCTGTTTCAGAAAACGGGCAACGCCGTGTATCTCTCCCACCTCGACCTGATGCGGCTGTTCCAGCGATCATTCAAGCGGGCGGGGCTGCCCCTGACCCACACCCAGGGCTTCAACCCCCGCCCCTCGGTGTCCATCGCCCTGCCCCTGAGCCTTGGCGTGGAAAGCCGGTGCGAGCTGCTGGATTTTGAGCTGGAGACGGACGCATTTTCGTGCGACGAAATCTGCACCCGGCTGAATCAGGCGCTTGTGGAGGGCGTACACGTCCTCTCGGTGTACGCCGGCGGCGGAAAAATCAAGAATCTGGCGTATCTCGACTGCGCCGTGCTGCTGGAATACGACGCGGGCGTGCCGCAGAACGCGGCGGAGCAGATCGAAGCCTTGTTCTCCCGGGAAGATGTGACCGTGGAAAAGAAGGGAAAAAAAGGTGTGGTGGAGCAGAATATCATCCCCGTGATACGAAAATTTTCTGCCACGCCGGTATCGGGCAATGTCCTGAAGCTTGAGGCGCGGGTCTGCTGCCAGAACCCGTCCCTGAATCCCATGCTGCTGGGCGCCGCCGTAAACCAGTATCTTCCCGACCTCGCGCCGGATTTTATCCGGTACAGCCGGGTGGAAATTTATGATACCAATGAAACCATTTTCAGATAAGGAGTAACGTCAAATGGAAGAATATATTTTGGAAGAATGCCCCATCTGCCGGGGCGCGGGTCTGCTCATGCACGAGGGCGGCTGGAACGTACAGGTGGAGTGCGCGGATTGCAGCGCCCACACCGTGTACGTGGAATACGAGGACGAGGATGAGAAGGCCGAAGCCGAGCGGAAGGTCATCCATCTGTGGAACATCGGCAAGGTGATCACCAGTGAGCGCGGCGAGTGAGACCGGGGCGCTCCTGCGCCGCCGGATTGCCCAGGTCAGCGAGTTGGCTCCCGGCTCCATCGGGGACATGCTGCATTTTGAACTGCTGGACTGCGACCCGGAAGCGGGGGACTATTGGCTCACCTGCCGGACGGAGGACTGGATGCGCAACCCCGCGGGGACGCTCCACGGCGGTCTCGGCGCGACGGTGCTGGATCAGGCGATGGGACTGATTCCCTACTGCCTGAAAACGGAAGCTGGAACCGCCCCCGCCGTGCAGCTCAGTGTGAACTACCATCGTCCCCTGATCCCGGGGACGGAGGTGCTGGTAAAGGTGCATGTGGTTTCGGCGACCAGGAGTCTGATAACCCTGTCAGCAGAAGCACGGTCAAAGGAAAACCCGGAAAAGCTGTGCCTGTCCGGTACAGGTCTATACTTTTGGAAACCGGCGCAATGAGGTGCTCAAACGCCACCGCGAAAAAATAATAAAAAAAGGAAAAATAATGGTTGCATTTTTCGAGAAGGTGTGCTAATATATTCAGGCAGTCGAGAGACGCAATCAAAAATCCGGGTGTGGCGAAGTTTGGTATCGCGCTTGAATGGGGTTCAAGAGGCCTCGAGTTCGAATCTCGACACTCGGACCAGAATGCCGTGAAATTCGTATGAATTTCACGGCATTTTTCTCTTGTCAGTTTATATAAACAGCTTACTGACGGAAAGGATATTACCTTTCTTGCTACCAATGGCTGAGTATGGCAAAAGCGCACGGACGAAACCGTCCGTGCGCTTTAGTGCAATCGGTATCTGGGGAATTCACAGATTGTATTCCATAGCATTTTTGCTTACGTCTGCTTCTCTGATGCGGAAAAAGCGCAGACCTTCATACATGGATTTTGCCGCATCGTTTTCTTTAATACAGTATAAAAATACTTAAAAGCCCTTCTATGCGCGTCGTATCGACGGTTCTTTTATTATTAAGTTAAGGACAGCATACCAGATATTCAGAAAATGCCAACCCATGTGCGCTTTTTCAAATTCAAAACAGGAAAAAGCGCCGGAATCACGAAGATTCCGGCGCTTTTCGTCAATTTATGTAGAAGCGCAGTTGGCGGGGGACTCATCCAGCTGCTTGACCGTAATGGAGGATACCCTGTGGGCGTCCAGCTCGGAAACGGTGATTTCCAGATGCTTCGTGGTGAAGGACTCACCCTTGACCGGCACCTTGTTCAACTGCTCCATGACCCAGCCGCCCACGGAAACGCTGTCGGATTTCAGTTCCACATCGAAGAACTCCATAAAGTCCTCCAGACTGACGGAACAATCGACCCGGTAGAGGTTTTCTCCCAGCTTCTCAAAATCCTCCTCGACCTCGTCGTGTTCATCCCAGATCTCGCCCACCAGCTCCTCCAGAATGTCCTCCATCGTGACGATTCCCAGCGTGCCGCCGAAATCATCGACCACGACCGCGATGTGGGACTTCTGGTGCTGGAGCGTTTTCAGAATGTCCCGGATTTTGGTGTGCTGATAGACGAACAGCGGCTCCGTCATGATCTGGGAGATGGGATGATCGGTCATTTTTCCGTTGATGTAGAAATCCTTCTGATGGAGAACGCCCACGACCTGATCAATGGTATCCCGGTAGACAAGCAGCCGGGAGAACCGGGACTGGGTGAAGGCCTTTGCGATTTCCTCGTGGCTCTCGTGGATGTCAACGGCTTCCAGCTCGATGCGATGGGTCAGAATTTCCGCCGCCGTCAGGTCGCCGAACTCCAGGGCGTTTCGCAGAAGCTCACCCTCGTTCTCATCAATGCCGCCGTCATGCTCCACGTCCTCCATGAAAAGAAGCAGCTCTTCATGGGACATTTTGGCGTTGCCGTCCGTCTTGATGAAGCGGGAAATCAACTTTTTGCACTGAGTGAAGAGAAAATTCAGCGGCGTCAGCACCCATATCCACAGGCGGATGAACGGCGCGCTGAACATGGCGAAACGCTCCGGGGTGTCCTTTGCAATGCTCTTGGGTGTGATTTCGCCAAAGAGCAGGACGACGAGAGTCACGACCACGGTGGAGATCGTCGCGCCGATATCGCCGTAAAGTGCCACGAACAAAAGCGTACCGATGGATGCTATGGTAATGTTTACGATGTTGTTGCCAATCAGGATGGTAGAGATCAGCCGGTCATAATTCTCGGAAAGCTTAAGGGCCAGCGCCGCCCGTTTGTTTCCATTGTCGGCGAGAACCTTCAGCCTGGTTTTATTCAAAGAAGAGAATGCCGTTTCCGTTGCGCTGAAATAGGCAGACATGGCAAGACAGACTGCCATTGCGAAAATGCTTCCAATGTGATTCATACAAAACTCCTTTTTCTGTTCATATATTGTCGGACAAGATCATACGCCTATACTCTGTATCGCAGGAGCGGGCGAAGATGAGCCATATAGGAACAGGGAATTGGGGAGTAATTGTCAGCACCGTCGCTACTGTCGGATTCCACGGTCTTTCCTCCTTCCGTTATCGCAAAATGAGCTGCATAGGGTTTGCCGTCCATTATAGCATGGCTGCGGCAAGGATTTGGTTAAGAAATATATGCTGCCGTTAAAATCAACGATAAAATGGGGAATGGCAGGAAAGAAAGAGGCTTTGCCGACAAAAAAGGATGTTAAAAGTTCTGTTTGCAAAGATAGACTGTTTAACCGAACACGCCGTCTTCCGGAATTTGGGAAATCGGCTATTGACAGAACCGGCCTTTGCGTGTAGAATGGTGGCAATCGAATAGAAAAGCGATGACGAAGACGGATTTGATCGTACAGCCGATAGAGAGCCGGGGAGGGTGGAAGCCCGGTGGACTGCCTTCAAAATCCCATCCCTTCCGAGCTGGAGTTCCCCAAAGCCATGCAAGTAGGGTCTCCCGCGTGGACTGCGTAAGTGTCTAGGGCTTGTTGGAGCCTGAAAGAGGTGCGCTTGCGCGCACAATTTGAGTGGTACCGCGGGTATTTTATGACTCGTCTCAAAGAAATTTGAGACGGGTCATTTTTTATATTCAATTCAAAAAAAGAGGTACGGGAAATGAAACTGAGTAAAAAGAGTCTGCTGGTGGTCAGTGTTATGCTGTTTGCCCTGTTTTTTGGGGCGGGAAATCTGATTTTTCCGCCGTTTCTGGGGCAGAACGCCGGGGAGAAAACCCTGCCGGCCATGATCGGGTTTCTTGTGACGGCGGTGGTGCTGCCGGTGCTTGGCGTGGTGGTGGTCGCGCGGTTTGACGGGCTGGAAAAGCTGGGCAGGCAGGTGGGGCCGCGCTTTGCCCTGGTGTTTGCTGTGCTGATCTACCTGTCCATCGGACCGGGACTGGGAATTCCCAGAGCCGCTTCCGTTCCCTTTGAAATGGCGGTGGCGCCCTATTTGCCGGAGGGGAGCAATCCGGCGCTGTGGATGGCGGCCTATTCTTTGGGCTTCTTTCTGATCGCCCTGTGGCTGTGCCTGAACCCCGGGAAGCTGGTCGATCGGATCGGCCGGGGACTTACCCCGGCGCTGCTGGCACTGCTGACGCTGCTGTTCGTCAGCTTCCTGTTCCGGGGAGAGACTGACGTCGCGGCGGCGCAGGAGGGATACCGGGAGGCGGCGCTGCTCAAGGGCTTCACCGAAGGCTACAACACCATGGACACCATTGCCGCCCTGAATTTTGGGCTGGTAATCTCCACGACCCTGGGGACGTTCGGCCTGACGGAGAAGAAAGATAAAATGCGCTACACGGTTCTGGCGGGCGTGCTGGCCGGGTCGATTCTGGCGGTGGTGTATGCAATGCTGTCCTACATGGGCATGTGCAGCTCCGGCGTTTACCCGGTTCAGGAGAACGGCGCGTGGACGCTGCGGTGTATCGTCTATCAGGTGTTTGGCGGCACCGGCGCGGTGCTGCTGGCGGCCATCTTCACGCTGGCCTGCCTGACCACCTGCGTAGGCCTGATCAACTCCATTTCCCAGTATTTTTCCACCCTTTTCCGGAAAATTTCCTATCGGGCGTGGGTGTATATCATCACGTTTTTCTCGTTTCTGGTGTGCAATCTGGGGCTGAGCATGATTCTGAGCATTTCCATCCCCATCCTGAACGCCATTTACCCCGTGTCTATTGTGCTGATTCTGCTGGGACTGAGCCACGATCTGTGGAAGGGAAATCGCTTTGCCTATCCCATGACGGTGGCGGGAACCGCCGCGGTCAGCATCGCTTTTGCGCTGGGCGACGCGGGATTGCCGCTGGGCGCTTTGGGGCAGCTGCTGCATAAACTGCCGCTGTACCGGCTGGGCTTCGGCTGGGTCTGCGTGGCAGCGGGAATGCTGCTGCTCAGCTTTGGAGTGAACGCCCTGTGGGGCAGAACGCACGCGGCGGAGAAATGCGTGACCCAATGACCGATCCGCCGGCAGAACGACGCTGATAGAGGGCGTGGCTGTAAGGGACGTAAAGAAAAACACCGTAACCCGTGAAGGTTTGGCGCTTTCGTTCCGTCTGTTCTGTAGGCTGGATAATACCTCTTTGTCGATGCTTTTGTGCCATAATATAGGGCAGCACCGCACAATTGCGTCTTCGAGTCTCAGCCGCCTTTTTGCCCCACTTTCGCAGTTCCGGAAATGGGAAATACATACAGTATTCCACCATTTTTGGAACTTTGAATTGGGGCAAAAATTCTGGCTGATACTTCTCGCCGAATTGTGCGGTGTTGCCCTAGAAGTATTTTCTGTAACGCTCATAATACGAGCGTCTGCATATCGGCAGAAGAAATGCGGATATGCTTATACCATCCGGCCGATTGTCTGCAATGCTATAGAGTAAATTCCGCTGCCCCGCCGAAAACCGGCGGGGCAGGAATTCCCGAAAAAGGGAAATTTACGCTTGACAAATCGGGTTTCCTGTAGTATTATAACCGGGCTGGACAGAGAGCACCGTGATGGAGAAGTCGCGTAGCTGGCCGAGCGCGCACGATTGGAAATCGTGTATACCCCAAAAGGGTATCGAGGGTTCAAATCCCTCCTTCTCCGCCAAGAAAAAAGCCCCTTTTACCGATAGAACATGGTAAAAGGGGAACTTTTTTACCCATTGTGAAAAATGACGGCTACCAGAAATCTAGGCTGCCTTAGAGCTTGAAATAGGAGAGCAAAAGACTGGGGGCTGTAATAGCCCCCAGTCTTGATTATTTCTTTGTATATGTAACTGTCAAACCATCATCAGGGTGATATGTCCATGACACCTTATATTTGTCATTTTCTTCGACTTGGCGTCCCATCAAAGCAGATGTGTTTATCATATCTGAATATACGGAACCGGGAAAGCCCAATTCTTTATTTGCGTATTTGACGGCTTCCAGAACGCCCTCTTGATGGCTGGGCAGCATGAGTGCCCTAACAGTCGGATCCATATTGTCCCAAGTATCTGGTATCGTTTCAAGTGTAAAATAGTTGTTACCAGAAGCAACAGAACCAGCAATATGAACACATTTGTTTTCAACTCTATCAAACTTGGATGGGATTAAAAGAATTACAATAACGATAGCAACTATTGCAACAGCAGCACCTATAACACCTAATTTCTTTTTTGATAATTTCTTTTGGGGCTTATCCACAATTTCAGCGGTGTTTTCGGGCTCTGCTGGATTGCTTCCATCTTCAACATGGTTTCCTTTTGCTTGCAGTGTCTTTGATAGTTTGTTAAGCAGCGCGAGTAATTTTTCCACTGGGCAACATCCTCTCTGTTTGTTTTTTTACTTTTTAATAGTAGCATATTAGTTCCTATTTGTCAATATTAAAAGGACTATCAGGAACTTATAAATTAGTACCATTCCCTATAAAATAAACATAAGGGGATGGTATGAAATGCTTGATATGAAGATTATAGGCGAAAACATCAGAACAGAGCGCAAAAGGCAGCTATTGACTATAGATAGATTGGCTGAAATGGTTGGGATAACTGAGAACTTTTTAGGGAAGATAGAGCGTGGCGAAAGTATGCCAAGTTTTCCCACTATGGACAGTATCGCTTGTGCGTTAGGTGTGAGTATTGATGTTCTTAAAGGCAATTACAGACATAATACAGAGTATCAGTATATAAAAAGTCTCATGGAAGTGAGTGGACTGTCACAAGAGAACAAAGATAGGTTTATTGATTTTATAAGCACCAATATCAAATACTTCAAGTAATCGCAGTATTGAATTAAAATCCTTTTTTGAAATAGAATTCGGTTGGGACATGCCTACAAACCGCGATAGAATAAGGCTTTTTTGAACTTGTATCTATAATGAGCGTAGAAACCATAAAAAGTCCGGGCTTTTCCTCGAGAAGTGGTGAAGCCCGGAACTTTTTCTGTATTTGTGCAGATTCACGGAAACTATGGAATCGTGCGGAAGTATGAAAAAAAGCGAGTGTTCTTAACAGCCTTTCAAATGCTGTAAGAACACTCGCCATGGTCGGAGTGTAATTATAGGATCTCAAAAAACACAGATATATCAATGGTTTGCTGGTAGTCGGCAAGAGGTATTTATTCTAAAAATTCAAAATAGCGAGAACAACGCCGCCCAACAGTGACAACGGGCGGCGTTTTGTAAGTCCAATCATCCCCGCCATACCGGCTACATATCCTTTTAAGCCAGATGAAATATACGCTTCAACATGTAGGCTATTCTAATTGCTCATAGTGGCTTGGCATAAACCTGCATATCTCAAATTGGGGAATTGATTTTAATAGCGACTGAATTTGACATGGATAGCGTATAGTTGCCGTTAGAATATCTGAAAGGAGGGTTTGACATGACAACTAAAATATCCTACAATGTAAACAGATATTTGGCGGATATCGTCAAACAATTGGAGGTATTGCCTGTGACTTTGGATGGAGTTTTATCAAATGTCAAAGGAGCTTCACCAGTAATGCTCCTCGATGCATCTCATAAATCATTGTCTTTGATTTCGGATGAGCCATTCTATATTGGAACGAATTTTAAACAGATAAGTTCAAATTTGAATTCCAGATTTGTTCTTGTATCTGCCCCTGGTGCCACGGGCAAGAGCGCCTTTGGCCGATATGTCGCATACAAGAATAAAGCCATTTATTGGAATTTGGCTGAGCTAAGCATTGGAGATGGCACTTTCCAAGGAACGCTATATAAAGCGTTAGGTGCAACTAAAATTTCCAACTATGCAAGGCAGCTTCAAAACGGAGAAGCTATACTTGTGATTGATGCATTTGATGAAGCGGAGATTATCTCAGGTCGAAAAAATGTCGAAACATTTTTAATTGAAGCCAATGAATTTCTCGAAGAATCTTCCATTCCATCAATTATCTTGCTCTCGCGTACAGAAACAGCGCAAAATATTGCAACATTATTTAGGGAGAGAAAAATCCCGTATATTCATTATGAGATAGACTTTTTCCCAGAGACAAATGCAAAGGACTTTGTATTACGAATTGCGACAAAGAAGAGAAAAATGTCGCCTGCAATTGAAAGATGCGTGAATGAGTATTTTTTACAAGTCCAATCATTGATTTCGGATAGAGATGTTCGTAGCAACTTTTTAGGGTATGCCCCAGTACTCGAGGCAATTGCAACACATATATCTGAAATTACAAATACATCTAAACTGTTGAGCGAACTAAAAGATAACCCGGATGAGGTTTTCCTAATTAACAATGTAATGGAAAACCTACTTGCACGCGAACACGATAAACTTGTTTCAGCTTTTAAAGAGAGATTGAAAGCAGAGCAAGAAAAAATTGAAGATTGGGATTTAGTATATACGAAAGATGAGCAACTTATCCGGCTATTGAATTACATTTTGTTTGAAGAAGTGGATATTGACGAGTATTCTTGTGCCTCAGTTCCGATATTTCTTAAAGATGATTATGCGGAAATGCTAAAAATCTTCCTGCCTCAGCATCCGTTTGCACAGAATGTATTTGATAATACCGAAGGACAGCAAAGTAAATCCAAGATTGATTTTGCAGGGCCTGCATTTAGAGACTATTGTTTGGCTTATACCATTTTGAGGCCAGAATGTGAAGCCAGTGCAGAGTTATACTATCAGCAAGAAGCTGCAACTTCGCGCTTTCCATCTCCTTTGTTCTGGAATCACTATGTTGATATGGGTGATAGGCACATCAGTAGTAAGCACTTCCCTTATGTTTACGAAGCATTTCGTTCCAAAACTAATATAGGTTATCAGGCATCTCTTGATGTATCTCAGGACGAAATAGGCATTAGTGCAATTTTCAGAATCAATAAGGGGGCAGAAACTGTAGATTCCGCGACCCTTGAAGTTGATCCTAAAGAAGAATATATATTTGACAGTTTGAGCAACACTTCTGTCTGTGTTGACGGGGTTGTCAAAATAGGGCAGAAAGAGAATGTGTCTATCATTGATTCTTCTGTCTTTTGTAAGAGAATTATTCTAAGCGCAAAGACTATTACAATCAGCGCATTTTCACCGAATACCACAACACTACAGAGCAATGAACCTGTTCAAGTAGTAGGAACAACTCCTGCTAATTTTATTGTTAATGCCGATGGAATGATTCAAATCGATTTCCCAAATGTGAGCGATTTCCCGAGGCTGATTCAGTTTCGCCATAGCTTTTCAGTAGATGACCCAACTGATATATATACTTTTATATATTATTTACGAAAAATCTTCTCAAGTTTCAGAACGCATAAGAAAGATATGCCCGCAAGAGATGCTGAAAAGATTGATTTTGTTGTGGTAGCTGGTTCCCCGTTAAAAAGGAAAATCTTTGATTTCCTATTAAGCACTTCTATTATGTTTAGAGAGGCTCATCTATATAAGGTGAATTTGATTGAAATGAGTAAGTACAACATAAGCTGGGGCGCTTTGACCTCCACAAATATAAAACAGCTTAAACCTGTGTTTGATGAATTTTGCAAGTGGAATAAATAAATATCAATTGAACAACGCCGCCCAACAGGACAACGGGCGGCGTTTTCATATATAAAGCCATGAAGGGAGGTCACTTCCACCCGGCCAGTCTGCGGACTGGCTTTTTTCATGCCACAAAAAGGAGGTTTGCAAATGGCAGATGATAAGAAAAATATTCCCGATGTAGCCCCGCCTACTGAGGCATCCGCTCCCACGGTAGAAGCTGCCACCGTGCCGGAGCCGCCCGCTCCCGAGCCTGCGCTGACTGACGCAGAGGCGGTTATGCTGGAACAGGAGGGGCACGCGGCGCTCTTTGAAATGGGCGAGGCCGTGCCTGATCCCGCTGACGCTGTTACCCGCGCCGAAGTGGAGGAGCCTGCCGCTCCCGAAGCTCCCAAGACTGAAAAGGAGCAGTCGCAGCCGCCCACTCCCGGCAAGGACAATCTTGCCCCGGCACATTCCAGCAAGGTGGTGGATTTTGCCGCCGCTCGTGACGAGGCGGCCAAGGAGGAGAAAAAGGTAGCCAGGCAGAAGCCGCCCACGGAAAAAGACAAGGCTGCCAAGCCCGGCAGGGGCCGTCCGCCCAAGGATGGCAAGGCCGCTCCCGATAAGGCAAAGCCGCCCAAACCTCGGGACAAAAAGTCCC
>ERZ827458.166-NODE-166-length-121791-cov-10.121468_pt1 | contig 121791 bp, 107 predicted proteins | sample MGYA00519706_ERZ827458 | MGnify/ENA primary metagenome ERZ827458 (study PRJEB31778, sample SAMEA3449309) | human gut metagenome | biome: human gut; feature: human-associated habitat; material: faeces | place: United Kingdom | collected 2010/2012 ... | reverse complement strand
GACCCTATCTCTCTTTCCTTTTTTGTGTTTGTCCAAGATGTATTGTAGTCCTACATGCGATTTCCGGCTTTTGCTGACAGCGCAGTTGCAAAGCAGGCTTTGTACAAAAATGGATAAGGAGAATTATATGGAGTGGCTGAATCCTTTTGGACTGCTCATCATTGCGGTCATTATGATTCCAAACATTCTTTTCGCCGTCAAATGCAAAGACAGCTTTGCGAATCGCTGGAGCAATAAAGCGGTTGAAACTATGGAACAAATCGGCAGGTTCGGCTGTTTTGGTTTCATGATCTTCAACATTCCCGGGACCTGCTTGGGATGGTGGTCTGACGCGGCGTTCATAGTCTGCTTTATGGCGGATGCTGTATTGGTGATCCTTTACTGCGCGATCTGGGCTGTCTTTTTTCAGAAAAACAGTTTGTTCAGAGCTCTGGCACTCTCCATCATTCCCTCTGTTTTGTTCTTATTCAGCGGGATCATGAGTCGTTCGCTGCTTTTAATCTTCGCATCCCTGTTGTTTGCACCCAGTCATATTCTCATTTCGTACAAAAACGCAAAATAATCTTTCCCCGCAGAGCAAACGCAGTTGCATTTTTGGGGCGCATCATCCAACCCCCGGCTTGAAAAAAGTCCAAAGCCGGGGGTGGTGTCGTTTTTTCACACGCCGCTTTCGCCGTAGTTGGCCAGCACGCGGGCGGAGGGGTCATCCACGTCGCAGCCGGGCCAATCCCGGTTGGGCATCCAGAAGCCGGACACCATGGCGGCCTGACCGGGATAATATTTTTCGAAAAGCTGGCGGTACAAAAGACTTTCCTTGGTAAACGGACTGGCAAAATCGTACTCTGCGCACCCAGCGCGGAAGGTCTCATCCGTGTAAAGGGATTCGGCATAGGCCTTCAGATCGTCCACCATGGAGTGCCCTACTGCGTCGCTGAAAGCGGCTTTCTGCCGCCAAAGAATCTCCTCCGGCAGAATGTGATCGTCGGCAAAGGCCTGACGGATCAGGTATTTGCCCATATCGTGACGATTCATTTTCAGCGCCGGGTCAATGGCCATGGCGTAGCGCACAAAGGCCAGATCGCCAAAGGGAACGCGGGCTTCCAGCGAGTTGACGGAGATGCAACGGTCGGCCCGCAGCACATCGTACATATGCAGCTCCCGGATGCGCTTCTCCGCCTCATGCTGGAACGCGGCCGCGTCCGGGGCAAAATCCGTGTACTTGTAGCCGAACAGCTCGTCGGAAATCTCGCCTGTCAGCAGCACCCGAATGTCCGTATGCTCATGAATGTACTTGCACACCAGATACATGCCGATGCTGGCCCGGATGGTGGTGATGTCATAGGTGCCCAGCAACGCCACCACAGGCTCCAGCGCGGCCAGCACGTCCTCTTTGGTGATGATGACCTCCGTGTGGTCGCTGCCGATAAACTCCGCCACCTTGCGGGCGTATTTCAGGTCGATAGCGTCCACATCCATGCCGATGGAGAAGGTGCGCAGGGGTTTGTTCAGCTTGCGGGCGGCGATGGCGCACACCAGTGAACTATCCAGACCCCCGCTGAGCAGGAACCCCAGCGGCGCGTCCGCGTCCAGCCGCTTCTCCACCCCGGCGGTCAGCAGGTCATGCAGTCCCCGGCAGACGGTGTCTTCATCGGCCATAAGGTATTGATCTGCCCGGGCCGGGTCGGCGTAACGGACAAATTCCCCGCCCGCCCAGTAGCAGCCCGGCGGAAAGGGCAGGATCGTTTCGCACAGCCCCACCAGATTCTTGGCCTCGCTGGCGAAAGCCATGGAGCCGTCCGCCAGCACGCCGTAATACAGGGGCCGAATGCCGATGGGGTCCCGGGCGGCGATAAGCCTGCCGGACTTTGCGTCGTACAAAATCAGGGCAAACTCCGCGTCCAGCACCTTGAACAGTTCCAGTCCGTATTCTTCGTACAGGGGCAGCAGAATTTCACAGTCGGAATCGCTTTGAAAGGTATATTTTTCTTCCAGCCGCTTCTTCAGCGGACGGAAGCCGTACAGTTCGCCGTTGCAGACCACGTAACTGCCGTCCCGTTCAAAGGGCTGCATCCCGGACTCGTTCAGGCCCATAATGGCCAGCCGGTGGAAGCCCAGATAGCCGCAGGGAATTTCCGTCAGCCGGGACATATCCGGCCCACGGGACAAAGTACGGTCAAAATGCTCCCGCAGGGTCTCCACCGGGATCGACTTGCTTTCCACACCAAAAATCGAGCACATAAAAAGCACCTCCAAAGTTTCCCGCGGCATCGTCTGATGATTTCAGGACGAATGCCGCGCTCCGTGGTGCCACCTGATTTGCTTCTTTGACGGGTTCTGACAAACCCCGGCCGCTGTAACGGGCGACCGGCCCGCCGCCCCTACTTGCGCCCCGGCGCTTTCAGTTTGGACTCGGAAGGGTTCTTTCGTTCGGGCCGCCCGCGGGCTTTTCAGCTGCCGCCCGCTCTCTTTGGGTGCGGGAACCGAGGTACTTTGCTTCCTCAACGCTTTGCATATCAATAAAAAAGACAAGGGCATCAGACGCTTCTGCGTCGTCGGCACCCTTGCCTTGGTTGGAAGTATACAACGGGTCACGGCCCGCGTCAACGGAAAATTTTGTTTTTTTCCTGTTTTACACAATCGGCTTCATTTCCACCAGACGGTACCCTTCGGCCTCTGCCGGGTCATGAGTGACCAGCACCACCGTTTTATTCCGGGTGTACTCCCCTACCGCGCCCTGCACGGCCCTTTTGGTTTCCGCGTCCAGCCCCTTATAGGGTTCGTCCAGAAACAGAATGTCGAAGTCCGCCAGCAGCGCCCGGGCAATGGCAACCCGGCGTTTCATACCGCCGCTGAACTCCCGCACAGACCGGGAAAGGCTCTCCTTTTCCAGCCCAAGCCGAAGGAGCAGCGTTTCCGTCTCCACCGGCAGACCGCCGCACACGAACCGCACGTTTTCCGCGGCGGTCAGCTGTTCCAGCAGCCGGTCTTCCTGAAAAACGGCGCTCATGCGCAGACCATCCAGCCCCGCGATGCCGCCGCCGTCCGGGCGTTCCAGTGCCATCAACAGCCGCAGCAGCGTGGTCTTGCCGCAGCCTGAAGGCCCCATCAGGCAAAGATGCTCGCCGCTTTCCATCGTCAGCGAGAAATCCCTCAGCACGGGCTTTCCGTCGTAGGCTTTGCACAAATGCTCGATGCGGATCATGCGCAAAGCCTCCTTTCGATCAGTCCCACCAGCAGGGACAGCAGCTTTTCGCAGCCCACGCTCAGTAGCACGATAGTCAGCGTCCAACAGAACAGATCGGGCGTTTCCAGATAAATCTTGGCCTGATAGAGCTTTTCGCCGATGGAACCGGAGGGCATTCCGATAACCTCCGCCGCCACGCCGCTTTTCCAGCACAGGCCGATGGCGATATTCATGCCCGACCGCAGGTAAGGCATGGCCGAGGGCAGATAGATGCCCCAAAGCCGCCGGGCGAAAGGCACCCGAAACAGCCGTGCCATTTCCAGAAGCTGGGGATCGGTGTGGCACAGGCCGGTCAGCGTGTTCTGATACAGCACCGGGAAGGCGATCATCAGGCTGATGAGGATGGACAGGTTCCGGCTGGGCACCCACAAAAGCGCCAAAATGACAAAAGAAGCCACAGGAATGGCCTTCACGGTGGCGGTCAGGGGACTGAGCAGCTGCCGCACCCAGCGGTGGCGGTAGCTGAGCACTGCCAGCACCAGCGCCAGCGCCAGACTCAGGAAAAAGCCCAGCAGAATATGCCCCAGCGAGAAGCCCACCGATTGCCAGAACTGGGGCTGCCACAGGAGCTGAAAAAAACGCTGGATCGCCTGCAGGGGCGATACCAGCAAAATGGGCTCGTCCACCCAGCGGGCGGCGGCCTCCCAGCAGAGAAGCCAGAAGGCCACCGCCCACAGGGGGATAGAGCGCTTTTTCTTAGCGCTGGAAGTAGAAAGCGTCATCCGGCAGCGCGCCGCCCACGGACTGGGGGTTCTGGTCGAAGAGCACCTTCAGATAGCCGGAAAGCTGCTCCTTCATTTCCGCCCCTTCGATAAACACGATCTGGCAATAGGGCAGAGCCTTCTGAGCCACAGCCTCGGGCACGATGTCAAAGGCGGCGATCAGCTTGGCGGCATCGTCCACGTTGGCGTTCACATATTCCACGGAGGCCTTGTAGCCGTCCAGGAACTTGCTGACTTCTTCGGGATGCTCGGCCACATAGTCGGTGCGGGCAATGACGATGCCGGTCAGCATGGCGCTGGGTTCCTCGCTGCCTTCCTGCAGTTTGGCCCACTCAGCGGTCAGATCCAGCGCCACATGGACGCTGTCCTGCTTCATCTGGGCGGTGGTCACGAAGGGCTGAGGCAGCACGGCCACGGAGCCTTCGTTGCTCAAGAGGGCGGCCAGACACTCGGAATGCTCGGACTTGTATTCCACGGTCACGTCTTTTTCGGGGTCAATGCCGTTGCCTTCCAGCAGGTAGTTCAGGGCATATTCGGGGGTGGCGCCCTTGCCGCTGGAATAAATGGTGCGGCCCCGCAGATCCTCAAAGGAATGGACGGTCTGTTCGCCGTTTTCCACCACGTAGAGAATGCCCAGCGTGTTGATGGCCAGCACCTGCACCTTGCCCTGGGTGTTGTTGTACAGCACAGAGCCCAGATTGGCGGGCACGGCGGCGATGTCGATCTCGCCCTTCACCAGCTTGGGGGTAATTTCGTCGATCGCGGAAGCAATGCTGAAATCATAGCTGGCGGCCTCGTCGGTCATCAACTTGCTCAGGCCCATGGCGGTAGGGCCCTTCATGGCCATCACCCGGGGCAGGGCTTCGGTTCCCTCGGCGAAAGAAACGGCGCACACAGACAGCGCCATGCAGGCGACCAGAAAAACGGAAAGCAGCTTTTTCAAAGCGTTCATAATCAGATATTTCCTCCTGTTCAATCAGTTTCATTGGTAGGATTGGGTTTGGACTGCACCAGAGCACTCTTGACCTGTACGCCGGGAAGATTGCCCATCTTGCCGGTCATGGCCCCCAGTTGATCGTTGGTGCCCCGGACGATCAGGCAGATCACAGACTGCCCCCGGGACGGGCTGGGTACGCCCATGCGGCCTTCGATCATGGCCGCAAAGGAAGACAGAATTTCGTTGACCTTCGGCACTGACTGCCGATCCTCGATCACGATGCCCACAAAGCCCAGACGTTCCTCCGTCATCCGGCACGCCCCCCTTTTTCAAAAACTTGTTGAAAACACAAAAACCGTCAGACGCACCTCTGCGCCTACGGCCCTTTTCGTTGATTCAGCATATGGCTTCCCCTCCCTCTTCTTGGACGTTGACGCATCCCCGTCCGCAAATTAGAATGATGTTTCCGCGGCTGGCCCTCACGTTTCCGCTCGGGTTTGCCGCCAAAAAGAGTATACCCCATTTTCGGCAAAATGAAAAGCCCGGGCGAAAAAAACATCAAGACTTTTCAAAAAGGCTTTTTTCAGCCGTCTCCTTCCCCCGGGCCGCACAGCACCAGAATCGCGCCGTCTGTCGCGCGAACATTCACCTGATAAGCGTCCAGCACATTGATTGGCGAGCAGAAAAAGAATTGCCAGTACGGCACGGACAGAAACTCGCTTTCATGAACAATGCCGTATTGTACCGTTTGGAAACGCGCCAGCGTCGCGTCCGTTTCGCCATAGGCGTACTCCATATTTTCAATGGCGATGGCCAACGCTTTTTCCAGCGGCATATCCCCCTGCAGCGGCTCGTCAAAGCAGGAACCACGCGCCTTCAAGCCTTCAAAATACAGCGTATTTTCCGCGCCCTGCGCTTCCAGAAGGATTCCGCCCTGCGTCAGCTCCGGCTTTCGCCCCAACGGCTGAGGAAGATATCCCGTCACGATCCAGCCGCGTATTTCCTTTCTCTCCTCATTGTCGCAAAAGGAGACATAGGCCATTTCATAGGTTTGCAGCCAGTCTTCGTCCTCCGGCATCCCTTGCTCGGGAGGCTCCACCAGCCGGTACTCCTCGTCCTCCTGCAAAGTGGCGATACACTCCAGCCGATCCGAAAACACGGGCGTTTCCACCGACACATAATCCGCCAGTGCCAGCGCGCAGCACAGGATCAGCCATAAAACCAGCGCCATGGCTCTGTGAAAAGGCTTCATCGGTTTTCCCTCTCTCCCGTTTTCTTTCCCCAATAAAACGAAAGAAGGATGGCAATTTCATCCATCCTTCTTTCGGGAATTTTCTTTTGATTACGGCAGCTTTTCTACCGCCACATCATAGGCGATCTTCAGCTGCGGGTCGTTCATATCGCCGATATCGTACATCACGTCTTTGTTTTCCTCCGGCATTTCAGCGATCACCTCCGGCGTGATACCCTTGTGATGCACCTCGTTGCCGTTGGGGGTGAAGTACTGGGCCACCGTCAGCTGCATTCCAGCGCCCCGGGTTCCCACGGGCAGCACATACTGCACCACGCCCTTGCCGTAGGTGGTCACGCCCACGATGGTGGCGCGGCCGTAGTCCTGCAGGCAGCCGGAGAGGATCTCACTGGCAGAGGCGGAGTTTTCGTTCACCAGCACCACCAGCGGGATGTCGTTCTTGCCCTGATGGAGCTGATACGTCTCCTCGCTGCCGTCCCGGTAGCGCAGAGAGGCCACCGTGCCGCTTTCCAGGAACAGATCGGCCACCTTCACCGCGTCGTCCACCCAGCCGCCTGGATTATCCCGCAGGTCGATGAGCAGCACCTTCGCACCCTCGTCCAGCAGGCTGTTCATATGCTCCTTGAATGCCGTGGAGCAGTCGCCGCTGAACTCATAGAGGGAGATATAGCCCACGTTGTTTTCCAGCATACAGGAATTGACGTAATTCACGTGCACCTGCGCCCGGGTGATGACGAAGTCCATCAGCTGGCCGTCCCGGAGCACCTGCACGTTGACGGGCTTGCCCACTTCGCCCCGCATGATGTCCACTGCGTCCTGCAGGCTGGTGGCGGTCACGTCCAGATCTTCTACCTTGGAAAGAATATCGCCCTTGCGCAGTCCGGCTTCCAGCGCCGGGCTGTCCAGAAAGACCCGGGTAACGGTGCACAGGCCGGTCTGGTAATTGGCCATGATCTGGATGCCTACGCCGGCGTAGTTGCCCTCGTCGTCCGCCCACATCTTGGCATAATTCTCCGGGGTGTAATAGAAGGTGTAGGGATCGTCCAGACCGTAAAGAAGGCCCATGGCCGCGCCCTCCAGCATCCCTTCCTCGTCCGGCTCCTGATAATAATACTGGTCGACGATCTGCTTGATCTCGTCCAGTTCTTCGTATTGCTTGAGCCGCTCATACTCCTCCTTGGAGATTGTGACCATCTCGCCGTCGCTGGCGGTCGTGCTCTCGCCGGTCAGCGCGTCGGTAATGGTGGTGGGCAGCAGCGAGCAGCTGGTCAGCATGACCAGCACCAGCGTCAGAAGAACCGTCATCTTGCGGGCCTTGGTCCATTTCATACGATCACCCCATTTCCATTCATTTGAAAATCACAGAATTTCTCTGGGTTTTTCCTGTCCGCAGCGCTTGAGCTTGTAGAGGATCTTAAACGTCACCGCATCGTCGAAGTGACGAAGATCCAGACCCGTCTGCCGCTGCACCTTGTCCAGCCGGTACACCAGCGTGTTGCGGTGGATGAACAGCTGCCGTGCCGTATCGGAAAGGTTCAGATCCTTGCGGAAGAACATTTCGATGGTCTGCAGCATTTCTTCGTTAAAAAGCTTGGCCGTCTTGCGGTTGAAAAGCAGCGAATGATACCGCAGGCTGTCCTCCCGGGGCACGCTCATCAAGAAGCGTTCCAGCATGAGGCGGCTGAAGAGAAAAATATGCTCCTCCGGATTGAACAGCTGGCCCACTTCGATGGCCCGTTTGGCCTCGGCATAGCTTTCGCCCAGCAGAGCAAGGTTATTCTTGCTTTCGCCCACGCCCGCCGCCATATTCAGGGCGGCTTCTTCCATCAGGGTCTCCTGCACGGCCAGCACGTACTGTTCCAGCTCCGCCGCGCCGTCGATGCCCTCCATATCCTTAACAAGGGCCGCTTCCCGACGGTTCATTTCCACCAGCACATCCGTTTCGCCCAGCGGCAGCAACTCGCCCAGCGTACTGTAGGCACTGGCCTTGTCGGTATCGTCCAGCTGGAACACAATGACGCAGCGATTCATTTCCAACGGAATTTTATGTTCCGCCGCCCGGGCCGCCAGCTCCGCGCCAGTCAGCTCCTGCCGCAGCGCCTTGCGGTATACATCGGAATAGCCGGAAATGGAAAGACTGCTCTTGAGCAGACTCATGACCATAGCGTCCGCAAGGCACAGCACGTCGCCCGCGCCGGGCGCAGAGGCCTGCGCCGCCAGATACAGTGCGGGATGAATATCCAGAACCCGCACCAGCGCGTCGCCCACATGATGGTTGATCCCGGAGGCCAAAGTAGAAGCGGGCACGGCAATTCCCGGGCCGTCCTCCGGCACGATGCAGGCTCCGTCCGCGTCCAACAGACGCATGGGAAGACTCAATTCCTGAAAAACTTTGGCGATTTTGCGAAGATACCGCTTTTCAATATACACGCGAGGCTTGCTCCTTTCCTGTCCCGGCCAGCGCCGGGAGGCCAAAAGACCGCATCCATTATAGCGGATTCCGACAAAAAAGTACAGTCAAAACCCTTTGGGAAAGAAGCGGAAAAGTTGTAAAAACAAAGGAAGATCAAATGAAACAAAGGCGAAGTTATACCGGGTAATCGTCCAGGCGCTCGATATCTGCGCCCAGCAGGCGCAGCTTTTCAGGCAGATTCTGGTAGCCACGCTCGATATGTCCTGACGGGTCGCTGAGCAGCGTTTCCCCCTCCGCCATCAGCCCGGCCAGCATCAGCGCCGCGCCCGCCCGGAGATCGGTACTGCGCAGGCTGGTTCCCCGCAGCGGATAGCCGCCCTCCACCAGCGCCACGTTGTTCTCCACCCGGATACGCCCGCCCAGACGGCAGAGTTCAGCCACGTGCATGAAACGGTTCTCGAACACGGTTTCGTGGATCATGCTCTGCCCGTGGCAGCGCAAGGCCACCACGGTCATCGGGGCCTGCATATCGGTGGGAAAGCCCGGATAGGCTAACGTACGCACCTCGAAGGGCGAGACTGCCGAACCGCTGAGCCGGATGCCCGCGTGGGTCTCCCGAATGCCAACGCCCGTCTCCGCCAGCTTGAACAGCAGAGAGCGCAGATGCTCCGCACAGGCTCCCCGCACCAGAACGCTGCCCTCGGTGACGGCGGCGGCGCACAGCAGCGTCCCCGCCTCGATGCGGTCGGGAATGGGCCGGTATACCGCCCCGTGAAGCCGCTCCACCCCCAAAATGGTGATGGTCTCGGTGCCCGCCCCGGAAATGCTGGCTCCCATCAGGTTCAGGCAGTTGGCCAGATCGACGATCTCCGGCTCCTTGGCCGCGTTTTCCAGCACCGTCAGCCCCCGGGCCAGCGCGGCGGCCATCATCAAATTTTCCGTGGCGCCCACGCTGGGCAGGTCCAGATAGATTCGCGCCCCGGAAAGCCGTCCCGACAGCTGCCGCTTGCCGCCCAGCGGATGCACCTGCGCGCCCAAGGCCTGCAAGCCCTTCAAATGAAGGTCGATGGGCCGCTGCCCGATGGCGCAGCCTCCGGGCAATCCCACACACGCACTGCCGCTGCGGGCCAGAATGGGGCCGAGGATCAGAATGCTGGCCCGAAGGCGGCGCATGTTTTCCTCATGAAGCGGGCTTTGGGGCTGCAGGGCGCAGACGGAGACCTCCGTTCCGCTGCGTGTCACCTGCGCGCCGCAATCCCGCAAGATGGTCAGAAGCGTTTCCACATCCGTGATGCGTGGCACTTCCTTCAATACCAGTGGTTCCTCCGTCAGCAATCCCGCGGCCAGCAGCGGCAGCACCGCGTTTTTGGCGGCGTGCACCTCCACTTCGCCGCTCAGCACCGGGCTGTGACGGATGAGATAAGTTGCCATGTTCATCCCTCCTGTCGCGGTCATTTTGACCCCGGCGCAAAAGCCGCATGAGGGGTGGAAAGGTTTTTCAGCCGCCCCGAAAAGCTTTTTTCAGCCGTTCTTCGGCAGGCTTTGTCAGCATAGCGTCCGTTTTGCGCCTGCAGCCGTCCCTTGGCTGGCGGCATTTGTCTCGCCCGTTCTTTTCCGAAACGGGAAAGCGTGCTATAATAAAGCCAGTTTTTGGAAAGGATCAGGTTCCGATGGATCGATTTGTCTTGAAGGCTCCCTACCCCGCCGCAGGCGACCAGCCCGCCGCCATTGACAGTCTGGCCCGGGGCGTGTTGGAGGGCAAAAAAAATCAGGTGCTGCTGGGCGTGACCGGCAGCGGCAAGACCTTCACCATGGCCTCCGTCATCGAACGGGTACAGAAGCCCACGCTGGTGCTGGCTCATAACAAGACGCTGGCCGCTCAGCTTTGCAGCGAACTGCGGGCTTTTTTTCCGGACAGCGCGGTAGAGTATTTCGTCTCCTACTACGACTATTATCAGCCGGAGGCCTACATCGCCGCCAGCGACACCTACATCGAAAAGGACGCTTCCATCAATGAGGAGATCGACCGTCTGCGCCACAGCGCCACCGCCGCGGTGCGTGAACGCAAGGACGTGATTATCGTCGCCAGTGTCAGCTGCATTTATTCCATGGGCGACCCCAGCGAATACGAAGGCATGATGGTCAGTATGCGCCCCGGAATGCAGCTGAGCCGCAATCAGCTCATTGCCCGACTGGTGGACATCCAGTACGAGCGCAACGATATGGACTTTTCCCGCGGCAGCTTCCGCGTCAAGGGCGACGTGTTGGAGATCATTCCCGCCAGCGAGCGGGAGCACGCTCTGCGCATCGAATTTTTCGGCGATGAGATCGAACGCATTCGGGAGATCGACGCGGTCAGCGGCAACGCTATCAGCACGCTGGAGCACGCCGCGGTCTTCCCTGCCACTCATTATGCGATGGACAAGGAAAAGATGCTGCAAAACCTCAGCCACATCGAAGAAGATCTGGCGGTGCGGGTGAAGGAACTGGAGGACGAGAACCAGCCCCTTTACGCCCTGCGGCTGAAGCAGCGCACCAATTACGATCTGGAAATGATGCGGCAGATCGGCTACTGTCAGGGCATTGAAAACTACAGCCGCTACTTCGACGGCCGCAAGCCCGGGGACGCGCCTTACTGCCTACTGGACTATTTCCCCAAGGATTACCTGATGATTATCGACGAAAGCCACGTGACCCTGCCGCAGGTGCGGGCCATGTACAATGGCGATCACATGCGCAAGAAAAGTCTGGTGGACTACGGCTTCCGTCTGCCCTCCGCCTACGATAACCGGCCGCTGCTGTTCGACGAATTTAACGAGCGGCTCAATCAGGTCATCTACGTCAGCGCCACGCCCGGCGAATACGAGCTTTCCATTGCCGAAAACACGGTGGAACAGATCATCCGCCCCACGGGGCTACTAGACCCGCTGATTTTGCTGCGCCCCGCCACCGGTCAGGTGGATGATTTGGTGGGCGAAATTCACAAGACCATCGAAAAGGGCGAGCGGGTGCTGGTGACCACGCTGACCAAGCGCATGGCGGAAAGCCTGACCGAATACCTGAGAAATCTGGGCATCCGGGTGCGCTATCTGCACAGCGACATTCAAACCATGGAGCGCACCAAGCTGATCCGTGATCTGCGGCTGGGCGAGTACGACGTACTGGTTGGCATCAACCTGCTGCGGGAAGGGTTGGACATGCCGGAGGTCAGTCTGGTGGCCATCATGGACGCGGACAAGGAAGGCTTCCTGCGCAGCCAGACCAGCCTGATCCAGACCATCGGCCGCGCCGCCCGCAACGTGGACGGCCGGGTCATCCTCTACGGCGACATTCTCACCGAGAGCATGGAAAAGGCCATGAACGAGACCAACCGCCGCCGGGCTCTGCAGCAGGCCTACAACGAACTGCACGGCATTACGCCCAAGAGCGTCCAAAGCACCGTACAGGCGCTGCTGCGCATCACCGATGACATGAAGGCTGGCGCGCCGGAGTCCATGAGCGAGGAAGAACTGCAGGCCCTGATGCAGTCGGTGGAGGATCAGATGCTTTCCGCCGCCAAGGCGCTGGATTTCGAGAAGGCCGCCAAGCTGCGCGACCAGCTTTTCGAGCTCAAGGGCGAGAGCGGTAAGGAACAGCAGATTCAGAAACCGCAGACTCGCCGCCGGTGGAAAAAGAGAATCTGACAAATGCCTTTCTTTTTCGTGGTTTCTGTGCTATAATGGGCTAAAAGTTTCCAAATCGAATAGGAGGCATCTTTATGACCCAGACCAAGACGGAAAAAAAGAACCCTCTGGTAAGCGTACTGGCTGTTCTGCTGGTCGTCGCGGTGATCGCTGCGGTGATCGGTTTTGTGGGCAAAAATAACGCCATGAACGACAGCGCCGCCTTTGCCGCACAGGTAAAGGAACTGACCGAACAGACCGAGACCCTGCAGGCCGACGTGGACGAAAAGGCCGCTTCTCTGGAAGAAGTGCAGGCCAAGTTGACCGAAGCGGAAGCGCAGGTGGAAACGCTGACCAAGGAAAACGAGACCGCTGCCGCCGACAAGGATCAGCTGACCAAGGATCTGGAGGACGTGAAGGCATCTCTGGAAAAGGCGCTGGCGGATGCGGAAGCCGCCGCCACGCAGGCCAAGGCCGATCTGGAAGCCGCTAAGGCCGCAGGTGACGATGCACTGGCCAAGGCCAAGGAAGACGCCGCTGCCGCCGCTAAGGCCGCCGAGGATGAGACCGCCGTGCTGCAGGCGCAGATCGACGAACTGACCAAGAAGTTGGCCGATGCCCAAAAGACCAATCCGTAAGGGAACTTTCATAGATAGGTGCAGCCCCGGCAAATTTTCGCCGGGGCTGTTTTTTCCTGTTTTTGGATGAAATATGCCCGTACAAACGTTGAATAGGCAGATACCATCCAAGGAGGTTCGATCATGCGAAAGATTCTGTGCTGTCTGACTCTGCTCCTTTTCCTGCCCGTGGCGGCGCTGGGAAAAACCATCACTCTCATCGACGACGAAACAACCGCGCGTCAATTCGCCCTCTGCTTCTTCGCCAATCCTTTCGTGGATGAAGCGGTTACAGACGGGGAAATGCAGGTCAAACGCATCGGCGAGGATTATCACGTCGACGTTCCCGCCAACGACCGGCACGGCGCGCTGATGCTTCGCTTCGATGCTGCTGGCGTTATCCGGCAGTACTGGAATCAGACGTGGCGCTTTCCCAGGCTGACCGCGTGGGATCCCGGCTGGACCGGCGTCCCCAAGGACGAGCAGGACGCGATCTGCGACGGGACAGAAGCCTTCAGCAGGATCCTTCTCAGTGGCCGTTTCTACGACCTTGTAGCGCTGATGCGCAGCGACGAAAACGAGCGGAAGGGAATCTTCACCCTCCTGCTCAATCAGGACGAGGCCTATATGGCCCTCAGCGCCGAGCCCCTGAAGCTGTATGGTTTTCTGGATATAACCTGCCCGGAAGCCGTTGATTATGGCGTTGCGGTATCCTTTGTGAACGCTTCCGTCCTGGCCAGAAGCGCGGTGGCCGACCAGCTGACCCGCGACTCCCAGACCGTTCTTTCGACGGAATTGCCGTTTTTCAACGCCATGGGCTCCACTGCCCCGAACGGTTCTCCCATCCCGGTCTGGGAAGTGCTGGTACACGTGGAATATACGGATCGCAACGACGTCTATTACGTGATCCTGAATGCCCAAACCGGCGAAATCCTCCAAGTGGAACTGCAGGAACATCAAAGTTTGGGATAATTTTCCAACAATATAAAAAACAGCCAGCGTTTCTTGGCACGCTGGCTGTTTTTGAGCTATAAGATTCTCCGTCGATTGGCGGCTTTTTTCGAATCGACTGGCACAAAGCCCTGTTAGACCCGCGAGCCGCAAGGCCTTCCGCCGAGCGGCGGTAGTTCCACGGCCAAACAACTTTTCCACGGATCCCCCGCGTCCGCAGGGCGCGGTGTGGGGTGCAGGGGCACTGCCCCCGCCTGCTAGAAGTTTTCGACCAGGTTGATGTCGGTGTAACGCTTCATGCCCGTACCGGCAGGAATCAGCTTGCCGATGATGACGTTTTCCTTCAGGCCCAGCAACGGGTCCACCTTGCCCTTGATGGCGGCATCGGTGAGGACGCGGGTGGTCTCCTGGAAGGAAGCGGCGGACAGGAAGCTCTCCGTGGCCAAACTGGCCTTGGTGATGCCCAGCAGCACGCGCTTGGCGATGGCGGGACGGCCGTCGGCCTCGATGGCCGCGCGGTTGGCTTCCTCAAAGCGGTAAATATCCACCAGAGAGCCGGGCAGAAGCGTGGTATCGCCGCTGTCCTCGATGCGGACCTTGCGCAGCATCTGCTTGACGATCACTTCGATGTGCTTGTCGCTGATGTTAACGCCCTGCTGACGGTACACGCTCAAAACTTCGCGCAGCAGATAGTCCTGCACAGCCTTTACACCCAGAATGCGCAGCAGATCGTGAGGATTGATGGAACCTTCGATCAGCTCCTGGCCGGCTTCCACCAGCTGACCCTCCTGAACCTTCAGACGGCTGCCGTAGTTGATGGCATAGGTCTTGGATTCGCTGGGATTGTCCACGTTGGTGACGGTCACTTCGCGCTTCTTCTTGTTTTCGCCCAGCGTGACGCGGCCGCTGATCTCGGTCAGGATGGCGTCGCGCTTCGGCTTGCGGGCCTCGAAAAGTTCCTCGACGCGGGGAAGACCCTGCGTGATGTCCTCGCCACTGGCGATACCGCCGGTATGGAAGGTACGCATGGTCAGCTGGGTGCCGGGCTCACCGATAGCCTGAGCGGCGATGATACCCACGGCTTCGCCCACGTCCACGGCGCCGCCGGTGGCCAGGTTCATGCCGTAGCAGCGGGCGCACACACCAGTCTCATTGCGGCAGGTCAGCACGCTGCGAACCTGAACCTTGGTGATACCGGCCTTGCAGACCAGCTTGGCCTTGTCGTTGGTAATGGTCTCGTTGAGGGCGACCAGAATCTCGCCTGTTTCGGGATGCACCACATCCTCGGCGGCCACGCGGCCCACCAGACGGTCTTCCAAACTCTCAATGACCTGATTGTTGATGCTGATTTCCTGCAGCGTGATGCCGCGGACCTTCTCGCCCCGGGCTTCGAAACAATCCTGCTCGCGGACGATGACTTCCTGAGACACGTCCACCAGACGGCGGGTCAGGTAACCAGAGTCAGCGGTACGCAGAGCGGTATCAGCCAGAGACTTACGGCTGCCATGAGAGGACAGGAAGAACTCCAACACCTTCAGACCTTCACGGAAGTTCGCGCGAATGGGCAGTTCCAGCGTGCGGCCGGAAGGAGAAGCCATCAGGCCGCGCATGCCGGCCAGCTGGGAGACCTGCGCCGCGCTACCACGAGCGCCGGAGTCGGTCATCATACGAATGGGGTTGAACTTGTCCAGACCGGGAAGGATCATGTTCCGCAGGGTGGCGGTGGTGGTGTTCCAGATATCCACGACCTTGGTATAGCGTTCTTCCTCGCTCATCATACCCATGCGGTACAGGCTGTTGATCTCCTCCACCTGTGCGTCGGCAGCGGCCATGATCTCGGGCTTTTCCTTGGGAATCTTAATATCCGTCACGGCAACGGTAACAGCGCCGATGGTGGAGTACTTGAAGCCCAGATTCTTGATATTGTCCAGCACCTGAGCTGTATCGTGGATGCCATGCTTCAGGTACACTTCATCGACGATCTTGCCCAGTTCCTTCTTGCCGCACAGGGTATCGATCTCCAGCGCGAACATTTCGTCCAGGCAGGTACGGGGCTTGCGGCCGATATCCTGCGGGATCACCGCGTTGAACAGCAGACGGCCCAGCGTGCAGTCGATGGTGCGCTGGCCCTTTTCGCCGTTGAACTCCCGCTCAATGCGGACGCGGATGGGAGCCTGCAGGCTCAGCTGACCCAGCTGATACGCCATCATGGCTTCGTCGGGGCTGATGAAGGAGCGGCCCGCGCCCTTGCCGTTCTCGTTGACGATGGTCAGGTAATAGCAGCCGATAACCATGTCCTGAGAGGGCGACATAACAGGCTTACCATCTTGAGGCTTCAGGATGTTGTTGTGGGCCAGCATCAGGAAGCGGGCTTCCGCCTGCGCTTCCATGGACAGCGGCACGTGGATAGCCATCTGGTCGCCGTCGAAGTCGGCGTTGAAGGCGGTGCAGACCAGCGGATGCAGCTTGATGGCGCGACCTTCCACCAGCATGGGTTCGAAAGCCTGAATGCCCAAACGGTGCAGCGTAGGCGCACGGTTCAGCAGCACGGGGTGCTCCTTGATGACTTCTTCCAGAATGTCCCAGACCTCGGGACGGCCCTTTTCCACCATGCGCTTGGCGTTCTTGCCATGGTGCGCCTTTTTCAGGGTCACCAGACGCTCGATAACGAAGGGTTTGAACAGCTCCAGCGCCATTTCCTTCGGCACGCCGCACTGATACAGCTTCAGCTCGGGGCCGACGACGATAACGGAACGGCCGGAGTAGTCAACGCGCTTGCCCAACAGGTTCTGACGGAAACGTCCCTGCTTGCCGCGCAGCAGATCGCTCAGAGACTTCAAAGCCCGGTTGCCGGGGCCCGTCACGGGACGGCCGCGGCGGCCATTGTCGATCAGAGCGTCAACAGCTTCCTGCAGCATACGCTTTTCATTGCGGACGATGATATCCGGCGCGCCCAGCTCCAACAGTCTCTTCAGACGGTTGTTACGGTTGATGACGCGGCGGTACAGGTCGTTCAGGTCGCTGGTGGCGAAGCGTCCGCCGTCCAGCTGCACCATGGGGCGCAGATCCGGGGGAATGACGGGCACCACGTCCAGGATCATCCACTCGGGCTTGTTGTGGCTCAGGCGGAAGGCTTCCACCACCTCCAGCCGCTTGACGGCGCGGGCGCGCTTCTGACCTTCGGTCTCGCGGTCGCGCTCCTTCTCGGCCAGTTCGGCGATCTCCTTCTTCAGCTTGACGCTCAGATCGTCCAAATCGAGGGCCTGCAGCATCTCCTTGACGGCCTCAGCACCCATTCCGGCGCGGAAGCTGCCCTTGCCGCACTTGGCTTCGACTTCACGATACTTGGCATCGGTGATCAGCTCATACTTCTTCAGGCCGGTCTGGTTGCTGTCGCCGGGATCCAGCACGATGAAGTTGGCGAAATACAGCACCTTCTCCAACGTGCGGGGACTGATGTCCAGCAGCATACCCATACGGCTGGGGATTCCCTTGAAGTACCAGATATGGCTGACGGGCGCGGCCAGCTGAATATGGCCCATGCGCTCGCGGCGCACCTTGGCGCGGGTGACCTGTACGCCGCACTTGTCGCAGATCTTGTTCTTATCCTTGAACTTGATGCGCTTATACTTACCGCAGTTGCATTCCCAGTCCTTGGTCGGTCCAAAGATGCGCTCGCAGAACAGCCCGTCGCGCTCGGGCTTCAAGGTGCGGTAGTTAATGGTTTCGGGCTTGCAAACCTCGCCGTAGCTCCACTTGAGGATCTGCTCCGGCGATGCCATTCCGATTTGGATGGAATCCAGATTGGTCAGTTCAAACAAAACGCGGCACTCCCTTTCGGTTTATGGCAATAGGGATTATTCGTTATCGTCGGGGGCGTTGTCGGCATCGTCCAGATCCACGCCTGCCAGATCGTCGCCCAGATCCATGTCGAAATCATCCAGATCGTCGTCCAGACTGAAGTCCAGATCAACGTCTTCGTCGGCGACTTCCGCAGCGGTCTCGTCCGCGGCGGTCTCCTTTTCCTCTTCTTCGTCTTCTTCATCGAAGTGGGAATTGGTGGGCTCGTCCAGATCGTCGTCGTCCAGCTCGCGGATGATGATCTCTTCCTTATTGGCATCCAGCACGCGAATATCCAGCGCCAGAGACTGCAGCTCCTTGATAAGCACCTTGAAGCTCTCCGGCACGCCGGGAGCGGGGATGTTGGTGCCTTTGACGATGGCTTCGTAGGTCTTGACGCGGCCCACGATATCGTCGCTCTTCACGGTCAGGATCTCCTGCAGGGTGTTGGCGGCGCCGTAAGCTTCCAGGGCCCACACTTCCATTTCGCCGAAGCGCTGACCGCCGAACTGGGCCTTGCCGCCCAGAGGCTGCTGGGTAACGAGAGAGTACGGGCCGACGGAGCGGGCGTGCATCTTATCGTCTACCAGATGGTGCAGTTTCAGGAAGTACATGATACCAACGGTAACGGGGTTTTCGAAGGGATCGCCGGTACGGCCGTCATACAGCTGGATCTTGCCGTTGGGCTTTGAGCCGTCCACGGGCCGCAGGAAGCCGTAGCCCGGAACCTCGCTGGCCTTTTCCAGCAGCACTTCGATGTCGTCCATGGTCGCGCCGTCGAACACGGGGGTGGCTACGTGCCAGCCCAGCGCCTTACAGGCCATGCCCAGGTGGACTTCCAGCACCTGACCGATGTTCATACGGGAAGGCACGCCCAGAGGATTCAGCACGATCTGCAGCGGCGTACCGTCGGGCAGGAAGGGCATATCCTCTTCGCGCAGAATGCGGGACACAACGCCCTTGTTGCCGTGACGGCCGGACATCTTGTCGCCCACGCTGATCTTACGCTTCTGAGCAATGTAGACGCGAACCATCATGTTCACGCCGGGGCTCAGCTCGTCCTTGTTCTCCCGGGTGAAGATCTTCACGTCCACCACGATACCGCCCTCGCCGTGAGGCACGCGCAGAGAGGTGTCGCGGACTTCGCGGGCCTTTTCACCGAAGATGGCGCGCAGCAGGCGTTCTTCTGCGGTCAAATCGGTCTCGCCCTTAGGCGTTACCTTACCGACCAGAATATCGCCGGCGTGGACCTCCGCACCGATGCGGATGATACCGTCCTCGTCCAGATCCTTCACTGCGTCGTCGCCGATGTTGGGAATATCGCGGGTGATCTCTTCCGGTCCCAGTTTGGTCTCGCGGGCCTCGGACTCGAACTCTTCAATATGAATGGAGGTGTAAATATCGTCCTTCACCAGCTTTTCGCTGATCAGAACGGCGTCCTCGTAGTTGTAGCCTTCCCAGGTCATGAAACCGATGAGCATGTTGCGGCCCAGGCCGATCTCACCGTTCTCGGTAGAGGGGCCATCCGCCAGCAGATCGCCCTTTTCAATGACCTGACCAGCCTTGACGCGGGGACGCTGGTTGATGCAGGTGCCCTGATTGGAACGGGCGAACTTGCTCAGATGATAGGTGTGTAGCTCGCGATTTTCATCGCGGATCACGACCTCGCTGCCGGAAACCTTCTCCACCACGCCGCTCTGCTTGCTCAGCAGGGTAACGCCGCTGTCGTGGGCGGCCTTGTATTCCATGCCGGTGCCGACAAAGGGGGCCTCGGGCACCAGCAGCGGCACGGCCTGACGCTGCATGTTGCAGCCCATCAGGGCGCGGGTAGCGTCGTCGTTCTCCAGGAAGGGAATCATGGAGGTGGACACGGAGACCACCTGACGGGGGCTGACGTCGATCAGATCCACCTTGGTCTTGGGCACCTGAATGATCTCGGCCTTGTCGCGGACGGCCACGTTGTCGTTGACGAAGGTGCCGTCCGGATTCAGGGGCTCGTTGGCCTGCGCCACCAGATAGAAGTCCTCTTCATCGGCGGTCATGTAGACCACGTCGTCCGTTACCCGGGCGTGCTCCTTGTCCACCCAGCGGTAGGGGGCCTCGATGAAGCCGTACTCGTTGATGCGGGCATAGGTGGCCAGAGAGCCGATCAGGCCGATGTTGGGGCCTTCAGGGGTCTCAATGGGGCAGATGCGGGCGTAGTGGCTGTAATGCACGTCTCGAACTTCGAAGGAAGCACGGTCGCGGTTCAGACCGCCGGGGCCCAGAGCGGACAGGCGGCGCTTGTGGGTCAGCTCGGCCAGCGGGTTTGGCTGGTCCATGAACTGGCTCAGCTGAGAGGAGCCGAAGAACTCCTTGATGGCGGCGCTGACGGGACGGATGTTGATCAGCTCGCCGGGGCGGACTTCATCCGCGTCCTGAATGGCCATGCGCTCGCGCACCACGCGCTCCAGACGGCTCAGGCCGATGCGGATCTGATTCTGGAGCAGCTCGCCTACGCTGCGCAGGCGGCGGTTGCCCAGATGGTCGATATCATCGGTGAAGCCGATACCGTAAGGCAGACCCAGCAGATAGCTGACGGAAGCCACGATATCCTCGGGCAGAATATGCTTGGGGCACAGATCATGCACGTGTGCCTTCAGAGCGTCGCGCAAATCTTCTTCCTTGGGATTGCCGTCCAGAATCTCCTTGAACAGGGGATACAGAACATACTCCTGAATGCCCACTTCCTTGGGATCGAAGGACAGGTACTTGCTGGCGTCCACAAAGTGGTTGCCGACGACCTTGTGCGCCTGACCGTCGATATCAATGTAAGCGCTGTTGATACCGGCGTTCTGGATGTCGCGGGCCATTTCCTTGCTGATGACGTCGCCGCCCTTGACCATGACTTCGCCGGTCTCGGGGTTGACAATGTCCTCCGCCGCCACGTGATCCTGAATACGGGTGGCCAGAGACAGCTTCTTATTGAACTTGTAGCGGCCCACGCGCATCAGGTCATAGCGCTTGGGATCGAAGAACAGAGAATTGAACAGATTCTGGGCGCTTTCGCGGGTAGGCGGCTCGCCCGGCTTCTGCCGCTTGTAGATCTCGATCAGGCCCTCGTCCCGGCTCTTGGCGTTGTCGCCGCGCTGGATGGTGGCCATCAGGCGCTCGTCCTCGCCCAGCGCGTCGATGATCTCCGCGTCAGTGCCATAGCCCAGTGCGCGCAGAAGCAGCGTCAGGGGCAGCTTGCGGGCACGGTCAATACGAACCCACAGTACGTCGTTGGAGTCGGTCTCGTACTCCAGCCATGCGCCGCGGTTCGGGATGACTGTGGTGGCAAACAGATGCTTGCCGGTCTTGTCGATCTGATCTTCGTAATATACGCCGGGAGAGCGAACCAGCTGGCTGACGATAACGCGCTCCGCGCCGTTGATGATAAAGGTACCGTGCTCGGTCATGAGGGGAAAGTCACCCATGAACACATCGGATTCCTTGATTTCGCCGGTCTCACGGTTCTTCAGACGGACAAACACCTTCAAAGGAGCCGCATAGGTCATGTCTCTTTCCTTGCAGCGTTCCAGAGAATTTTTGGGCTCGTCCAGCGAATAGTCCACGAACTCCAGCGACAGGTTTTCGGTATAGTCCACAATTGGCGAAACGTCGTCCAGCACTTCCTTGAGGTCTACCTCCAGGAAGCGCTTGTAAGAGTTTTTCTGCACTTCGATGAGATCGGGCATGTCCAAAATCTCTTCGATGCGGGAAAAGCTCATGCGCTTTCTCAGCTTCCCCATTTGAACCTCATGCACCATAAATGCCATCACCCCTTATGTTGTCGCAAGCGTCGTCATGAGCTTCTCCCTAACAAGAATTTCTTGTTGCATTTTTGCCGCGGGGCATGTACAATACCAATCAGGCAGTATGCTGGGCACAGCTCGGTTCCGATACTGATGCAATTTTATATTATAGCGCCCGAATCCACCCGTGTCAATACATGTGTGCAAATTTACCTATGTTTATATGGAAAGAGGCGGCCTGACATGACCAAATTCGGCGAAGTGATCGGCTACGACCCCCAAAGCGGCGTGGCCGTCATCCGTTATACCCGTCCGGAGGCCTGCGCCAAATGTGGGGCCTGCGGCGGCAAGGCACAGGAAACCGTCATCCGTCTGAAAACCACCGAAGCCTGCCGTGTTGGCAACTGGGTGAAGGTGGAGCTGCCCGACGGGCGTTTTCTCCATGCCGCGGCGCTGGCCTACGCCGTCCCGCTGGGATTGTTTCTGGCTGGTCTGCTGCTGGGCTACCGCTGGCTGGGCGGGGAAGGCGCGGCGATTTTGACCGGCCTTCTGGGGCTTGCGCTGGGAATGCTTTTTCTCCGCCTGAAAGACCGGGCGCTGGCAGGTCGTCCCGAATGGACGCCCCATATTACCGCCGTCTACGAGGATCGTTCTGCCGTGGACGTGCTGGGCTGCCCTGGCCGGGAGGGTCTGTGACCCTTTCACAAAAAAGGGCGGAAAACTCTTCATATTCCCCAAGGGATAAAACTTGCCAAAACGCTGTTCAAAAGCGGCTTTTTATGCTATACTAACCTTTGCTGGAAGGTTGTGGGCACACGCCTTACGGACAATTGCATTTTTCCGAATGCGGTACGCGGCGGCAGCAGAGATGCCGTTTCGCTCTGCATCTTTCCTTTCGGGCGAATGGAAAGGTTTGGCATTTCAGCTTTTGAAACGCTCTTTACGGTGACGCTCGACGCGCTTTCGCCGTTCCAAATACCCCTGCGTGGCAGGAAAGGAGGCCGTTATGGCACAACAAGCACAACAACAAGAAGAAAAGCTTCGGATCATTCCTTTGGGCGGCGTGGACGAATTCGGCAAAAACATCACCGTGGTGGAATACGGCGAGGATATGCTGGTAGTGGACTGCGGTTCCATTTTCCCGAAGGAAGATATGCTGGGCGTGGATCTGGTCATTCCCGACGTGACCTACCTGATCCAGAACAAGGATCGCATCCGCGGGATGCTTCTGACCCACGGCCATGAAGACCATATCGGCGCCACCCCCTACGTGCTCCGTCAGGTGCCCATGCCCCTGTACGGCACCAAGCTGACGCTGGCGCTGGTGGATCTCAAGCTCAAGGAGCACCGCATCGCCGGGATTCCGCTCAACGTCATCAAGCCCCGGGACGAACTGGATCTGGGTTGCTTCCATATCAAATTTATCCACGTGAACCATTCCATCGCAGGGGCCGTGGCCATTGCCATCACCTGCCCGGCGGGCACGATCGTTTTCAGCGGCGACTTTAAGGTGGACTTCACCCCCATCGACGGCGAGGTTACGGACTTGGCCAGCTTTGCTATGCTGGGCAACGACGGCGTGATGTGCTTCCTCTGCGAATCCACCAACATCGCCCGCAAGGGTCACACCATGAGCGAGACCAAGATCGGCCAGACCTTCATCGACATGTTCCAGGAGGCCAAGGGCCGGGTGATCGTGGCCATGTTCGCCTCCAACGTGCACCGCATCCAGATGGTGGTGGATTCCGCCGCCATGTTCGGCCGGAAGGTGTGCTTCATCGGTCGCAGCATGGTCAACGTGACCCGCGTCGCCATGACCATCGGCGAATTGCACATTCCCGAAGAATACATGATCGACGTGGACGATCTGGACAATTATCCCGACGAGGAAGTACTGGTGGTCACCACCGGCAGTCAGGGCGAAGCCATGGCCGGTTTGACCCGCATGGCTTACGGCGAGCACCGCAAGCTGCAAATTCGTCCCACCGACATGGTCATCATCTCCGCCTCCCCCATTCCCGGCAACGAAAAGCCCGTGGCCCGGGTCATCAACCAGCTGTACCGCTGCGGCGCGAACGTCATCTACGGTCAGCTGGGCGAAGTCCACGTTTCCGGCCATGCCTGTCAGGAAGAGATCAAGCTTCTCCATGCCCTGTGCAAGGAGAAGTACTTCATCCCGATCCACGGCGAATATGCCAACCTCTGGCAGCACGCCGAGCTGGCGGAAGAGCTGGGCGTAAAGAGTTCCAACATTATTATTCCCGAGATCGGTCAGGTCATCGAAATGAGTCAGGACAGTCTGGCCATCACGGGCGTGGTGCCCACCGGCGGCGTTCTGGTGGATGGTCTGGGCATCGGCGACGTGGGCAACGTGGTGCTGCGCGACCGCAAGCACCTCAGTCAGGACGGTCTGATCATCGTGGTTATGGCCATCGACCGGGACAACGGCACGCTGGTTTCCGGCCCCGACCTTATCAGCCGCGGTTTCGTCTACGTGCGGGAAAACGAGGACATCATCGAGTCCAGTCGGGAACTGGCCCGCCGAATCATTGCGGACTACGGTTGCATCGACGGCAGCGAGTGGCAGAATCTGAAGAACCGCATCAAAGACGAGCTGCACCGCTACATTTTCGAAAAGATCAAGCGCAACCCCATGATCCTCCCCATCATCATGGAAATCTAGGCAGGGGGTGACCCCCTGCACCTCAGACTGCGCGCCATTGGTGCGCAGGGGATTGGGGGGGACATGCAAGTTGGCCGGGGTTTTACCGCCGCTCGGCAACGGGCCTCGCGGCTCGCGGGTTGGGTAGGGCTAAAGCAGAAACTGTTTTCCTTGACCGTTTGCTATCCGTCAACTTGACAGAGCTAATTCTGCAAGCGGAAAGAAGCTGCTGCATTCCTCGGGAAGTAACGAAATGGTTTTCCCTATCTGCCTCCCTCATCATCCAAGTATCACGACCTTGGCCGGGTGCGCTGGCCTGAAGCAAGCCGCGACAAGTGCCGCCGCTTGCTTTTTTATAGGAAATGTTTTCCCGACGAACGAACCAAAGGAGGGCCTTTATGACGCTCGATCTGGTATGCCGGTATTTTCTGCTGTTTTTCTTCTGCTCCATGCTGGGCTGGCTGATGGAAGTCACCTGCAAGCTGTTCCAATTCCACCGTTTCATCAACCGGGGCTTTCTCATCGGGCCCTACTGCCCCATTTACGGCTTCGGCGCGGTGTTCGTCACGCTGCTTCTGTCCGGCTTCTCCGACCACCCGATAGTGGTCTTTCTGCTGGCCATGCTGGTCTGCGGTACGTTGGAATATGTGACCTCCTATGTCATGGAGAAGCTGTTCCATGCCCGCTGGTGGGACTACAGCCAGCGCAAGTTCAATCTGAACGGCCGCGTCTGCGCCAACACGCTGATCCCCTTCGGACTGCTGGGGCTGGTGATGGTCTATTTCCTCAAGCCGCTGGTTTTCGGCTGGTTTGACGCCCTGTCCGAAACGGCGCTGTACGTGCTTTCCGGTTCGCTGGCGGCGCTGCTTCTGACCGACACGGTGATCTCCACCACGGTTCTGGGCCGCATCCGCAAGAACACTTCTCTTTCCGAGAAGGACGACACGGAGGCCATCACCAAAAGCGTGCGGGAGACGCTGGCCCGGGATTCCGCGCTGGTGCGCCGCACTCTGCGCGCCTTCCCCTATGCCAAGCTGTATAACGGCAAGGCGCTGGAAAAAGCCCGTGCTGCCCGCGCCAAGCTGAAAGCCGATCTGAAGCAGGCTCAGCTCAAGGCCCGTGCAGATATAGACGCCCGGGAAGAAGAACTTCGTCTGGCGGTAAAGGAGCGCAAGGCGATGGTCAAGGCCAAAAAAGAAGAACTTCGGGCCAAGCGGAAAAAGGAAGCCTGATTTTCCGACCCCTCGAAACGATTTTCCCGGAAGAATGTTGCTTTCGTGCAGCGTTTTTCCGGGGATTTTTTGCTTTCCTTCCTGAAATTCCCCTTCGCCTATTGATACGCAGGCCCATTCCAGCGTATAATAAGCTGTATGCTTATGGCGTTTCCGGCCCGTCCGGGCATGGCATACAAGCAGCGGGCCGTCTTTCCCCGGACGAAAGCGGGCCGCATCAGACGAGGAGAGACACCACCTATGAGCACACCTCACATCCGGGATTATCAGGGGAAGCATATCCATATGATCGGTATCGGCGGCTCCAGCATGAGCGGTCTGGCCCAGATGCTGCTGGAAAAAGGCTACCGGCTGACCGGCTCGGACAATCTGGAGACCTATGCCACCCGGCACCTGCGGGACGATCTGCATATTCCCGTGACCATCGGCCACAAGGCGGAAAACGTCCACGGGGCCGATCTGGTGGTCTACACCGTGGCTATTTTGCCCGACAACCCGGAGCGGGTGGAAACGCGGCGGCTTGGCATTCCGGCCATCGAACGGGCCACGCTGCTGGGCCAGCTGATGGAAGGCTACGAAACCGCTATCGGCGTGTGCGGAACCCACGGCAAGACCTCCACCACGTCCATGCTCAGTCAGGTGCTGCTGGAGTGCGGCAAGGATCCCACCATTCATATCGGGGGCAATCTGGACTTCATCGGCGGCAGCACCCGCATCGGCAAAAGCCACACTTTTTTAGCCGAGGCCTGCGAGTTCAACGCCAGCTTTCTGCACCTGCGGCCCACGGTAGCGGTGGTCACGAATATCGAGGAAGATCATCTGGACTTCTACAAGGATATTGACGATATTCAGCAGACCTTCGGCAAATTTCTGGCCCTGCTGCCGGAAAAAGATGGCTTGGCCGTTGGCAACGGCGACGACCCCCGGGTAGTGGAGGAACTGGAAAAGCTGCATTGCCGTCACTACACCTTCGGCTTTGGCGAGGGCTGCGACTACCGTCCCGCCAACCTGCGCTACAGCGAACTGGGCTGCGGGGAGTACGACCTCTCCTTCCGCGGGGAGGATTTGGGCCATGTGAAATTGAAGGTGGCCGGTTTCTTTCAGGTGGCCAACTCGCTGGCGGCGCTGGGCTGTGCCCATCAACTGGGGGCGGATATGGCGATCGCCTGCCGGGCGCTGGACGAGTTTGCAGGTGCGCACCGTCGCTTTGAGCTGACCAGCGTCGTGGAAGGGGTCAAGCTGTATCACGACTACGGCCATAACCCCACCGAAATGCGCAATGCCTTGAGCGTAGCGGCCATGCAGCCCCACAACCGTCTTTGGGCGGTAATGCAGCCCCACACCTACAGCCGGGTGAAGCGGCTGTTCAAGGACTATCTCACCTGCACCAAGGCGGCGGATATCACCCTAGTGACGGACATCTACGCCGCCCGGGAAAAAGACCCCGGCGACATCAAGGCGGAGATGGTGGTGGAGGGCATGAAGGAAAACGGTGTGAACGCCATTCACACCCCCTCCTTCGACGACACGGAGGAATACCTGCGGGCGCACTGGCAGCCGGGCGATCTGGTGCTGACCATGGGCTGCGGCAACATCAACCAGCTCAACGACCAGATCGCCGACCACGAAAAGGCCAAAGAAACAAAATAAAGGGGAAAAGAAATGCTTCAGTTAAACGACATCAGCCTTCAGTTTGCGGGAGACCTTCTGTACAAGCACGTGGATCTGCTTTTCCAGCCGGATCACTGCTACGGCATCATCGGAGCCAACGGCGCGGGCAAATCCACCCTGCTTAGGATCATCTCTGGCGAGCTGCCGCCCACCACCGGCACCGTGACCATCCAGAAGGAAGACCGCATGTCCGTGCTGGAACAGAACCACTTCAAGTACGACGAATACTCCGTGATGGACACGGTCATTATGGGCAACCAGCGGCTGTACGACATCATGAAGGAAAAAGACGCGCTTTATATGAAGCCGGACTTCAGTGACGAGGATGGTGAGCGTGCCGCGGTGCTGGAAGGCGAGTTCGCCGAAATGAACGGCTGGGATGCGGAGACGGAAGCGGCGCAGCTGCTCAACGGCATCGGCATCCCCACGGAGCTGCATCAGGCCCAGATGAGCACGCTGGACGGCCGCCAGAAGGTGAAAGTCCTGCTGGCGCAGGCGCTGTTCGGCCATCCGTCCATCATTCTGCTGGACGAGCCCACCAACGGTCTGGACGTGGAAAGCACCGAATGGCTGGAAGATTTTCTGGTGGACTGCAGCGCCATCGTCATCGTGGTCAGCCATGACCGTCACTTCCTGAACGCGGTCTGCACCAACATCGTGGACGTGGACCACGAGACCTGCAAAATGTATGCGGGCAACTACGACTTCTGGTATGATTCCAGCCAGCTGTTCCAGCAGCTGATGCGCCAGCAGAACAAGAAGCGGGAAGAAAAGATCCGCGACCTGCAGGAATTTATCCGCCGCTTTGCCGCCAACAAGTCCAAGAGCCGTCAGGCCACCAGCCGCAAAAAGGTACTGGACTCCATGCAGATCGAGCAGATGCCAGCCTCCAGCCGGAAGTATCCCTTCGTGGGCTTCGAGCCGGAGCGGGAAGCCGGCAAGGACATTCTGACTGTGGAGAACCTGTCCAAGACCGTCGACGGCGTGAAGGTGCTGGACAATGTGACCTTCACCGTGCGTAAGGGCGACAAGATTGCCTTTGTGGGCGACAACGAAGCGGGCGCGACGGCTCTGTTCCGCATTCTGGTGGGCGAGATCGAGCCCGACGAAGGCAGCTTCAAGTGGGGCGTGACCATTAGCCAGAGCTATTTTCCCAAGGACAATACCGCCTATTTCGAAAACTTTGATGGCAGCCTGATCGACTGGCTGCGACAGTATTCCACCGACCAGACCGAGACCTATCTGCGGGGCTTCCTAGGCCGGATGTTGTTCAGCGGCGATGAAGTATACAAGCCCGCCAAGGTGCTCTCCGGCGGCGAAAAGGTACGCTGTATGCTCAGCCGCCTGATGATGAGCAAGGCCAATGCCCTCATTCTGGATCAGCCCACCGACCATCTGGATCTGGAAAGCATCACCGCCCTGTCCAACGGCCTGCAGGCTTACCCGGGCAACCTGTTCTTCGCCAGCCACGACCATCAGTTCATCGATGAAATCGCCAACCGGATCATCGAATTCCCGCTGGGCAAGGAAGGCTGTCTGGACTATGCCGGGGGCTTTGAGGAATATTTGGAATGGAAGAGAAGCCGGGCATGATCAAGCTTAAACCGGGCATTTACCGGCATTTTAAGGGAAACGAATACCGCCTTCTGTACACGGCCCGTCATTCCGAAACGCTGGAGGACATGGTGGTCTATCAGGCGTTATACGGCGAGCGCGGCGTCTGGGTCCGTCCCGCCGCTATGTGGTCGGAGGAGGTGGAGCGGGACGGCTATCGCGGCCCCCGCTTTCAGTGGGTGCGGGAGGAAGAATAGTCAAAACAGCCACAGCAGCTTTTTTTGCTGTGGCTGTTCCTGTCTTCGCTTTCATGCTATGATAGGGAAAAGAAAGCATCGAGGAGGTATGAGTCCATGATTTTCTGCTTTTCCGGAACCGGGAACAGCCGGTATATCGCCCGGAGGGCGGCGGAGGCCCTGCGGGAGCAGGTGACCGACCTGAACGCCAAGATCAAGGCGGGCGACCATTCCCCCATCCAGACGGGCCGAAACGTGATCGTCGTGACCCCGACGTATGCGTGGCGTATCCCGCGGGTCGTAGCTGACTGGCTTGTCCAGACGAAACTGACCGGGGCGGAACGCATCTGGTTTGTGATGGACTGCGGCAGCGAAATCGGGAACGCGGCAAAGTACAACCGCCAGCTTGCCGGGCAGAAAAATCTGCGCTGCATGGGAACGGCGCAGATCATCATGCCGGAAAACTACATCGCCATGTTCGATGCACCGCACGCGGCGGAAGCCCGGGAGATCGTGCAACAAGCAGAGCCGGATATTGCGGGCGTTATTGCGCGTCTGGAAGCGGGACAGGCTTTCGCCGCGCCCCGCAACACGTTCTACGACCGCTTCATGAGTGGCCCGGTCAACCCAGTCTTCTACCGTTTCTTCGTGAAAGCCGAAGCATTTCAGGCAAGCAGCTCCTGCACCGGCTGCGGGCAATGCGTCCGCAGGTGCCCGATGAACAACATTCGGCTCGAAAACGGCAAACCCGTCTGGGGCAAGGAATGCACCCATTGCATGGCCTGTATTTGCTATTGCCCGGCAGAAGCCATCGAATATGGGAAAAAGAGCTTTGGGAAACCGCGCTATCAGTTTGAAAAAATCAAAACCACCGCCCCATTGGTTTAGGCCTGAAAACCACGGCGTGGCTGGCTTTGGCGTCGACGAAATGCAAAAAAACGGGAGCGCTCCGTCAACGCCGCGCGGAAGCGGTTACTGTCCCGCCGTCGCGCCGTCTCCGCTGTCCGCAGGGCCCAGCAGCGCATCCAGATTGCTGCCGCCTGCCTGCGCCAGCGTGCGGAACACCTTTTTCAGCACGAGCTGATTTTCTTCGGGCACTTTTTTCAGCGTTTCCCGCACCGCGCCAAAATTTTTCAAAAGGCCCATGGGAATCTCCTTCACCCGCTGCGCGCCCGTGGCGGCGACCAATTCAAATAGGGTGTTCACCATCACCTGCCGCTCTTCCGTCGTGCACTGGGCCAGAAAGTCGTGCAGCGTCCGATCGGCGTAGCGGCCGGAGCGGGTCAGGTTGGCCCGGGTCTGGAAACGCGGCCCGCGAATGTGCCACAGGAAGGGATTATGCTGCAAAATGCCTACGCCGTCGCTGTCCACGATGGTATATTCGTCGTGATAATCCAGCAGCATACCCACGATGGAGGATTCCGGCACGAAGGAGCAGATTCGAGAAGAAATTTCTTCATATTCCGGGCTGCCGGCAGTCTGATCGTCCAACCCGGGGTCATCGAAGCTGTACACGCCCAGCACCTTGGCGCGAACGTCCGCAGGCGAACGCACGGCGGCGTACAGCGCCAGATTGCCGCCCTTGGAGTGGCCGCAGGTGTAGAGCCGTTCAAACTGCCGGGCGACCTCCGTCAAAAATGTTACTGCGTCGGTCTGGGCGGGCACCGGCGACTCAAAGCCCATGTTAAAGTCCTCCTTCCACCCCACCACGGTGGAATCGGTGCCGCGAAAGGCCGCCACAGCCGTCCTTTCGTCCAGCTGGAACAGTGTGGCGGAAAACTGCTTTTCCCCGGCCGGATCGAAATGATAGGCGAACTCCTGCACCTGCACCCCGCCGAAGCGCTCGCTCTCCGCCGCCGTCTTCCACAGCTGGCAGCGCTGTTTTTCAGCGTCGTTACGGAAAGCCGCGTCCGGCGGATACAGTTCCGCCGTCAGCTGCGCCAGTGTTCCGGGCGTGAATCCGCCCGGCATCCGTTCCAGGGGGCAGTAGGACAAAGTGGCGAAGATCAACAGGTCAACGGCGTTGATGGGAGCGCTTTCAAAACTCAGGTCGCCGCGCCAGTCCAGATAATCAAACATGAGAGTCAACCTCCTGTTTTTTCCGTTCTCAAAGGCCCTTCCGTCCTGCTATTATAACGGAAAAAACAGGAAATTTGCAACGTTTCACTTTCTTTCTCAAAAGAGAAACACAGTTTTTTAGAAAAATCTTTGCATTTCTTCTCAGGTCATGATATAATGCGTGTGTTGCCCTAGGTAGGGTCATGCGGTACAGGTTCCTTCCCCGGTTGTTCGGAAGCTGGAAACCCAAGACGCAGGTTACTTCACCCAACGGCAAACAGAACAAACCAAATTTGGAGGGAACCAACAATGTTTGAAGACAAGACGCTGGTATGCCGCGATTGTGGCAAGGAATTCGTGTTCACCGCTTCTGAACAGCAGTTCTTCGCTGACAAGGGATTCCAGAACGATCCCACCCGCTGCCACGAGTGCCGCGTTGCTCGCCGTAACCGCGAGAACCCCAATCGTGCTGAGCGCCAGATGTACGAAGTGATCTGCGACGGCTGCGGCTGCACCACCCAGGTGCCTTTCCAGCCCAAGGGCGATCGCCCCGTGTATTGCCGCGAGTGCTTCGAGCGCAATCGCAATCAGCAGTACTAAGAGCTGAGACCAAGAGACCGTTCCGCAAGGAGCGGTCTTTTTTCGTCCCCTCCTTCCCCCGGCGAATGGGCATTGTGCCTTTCCGGGCAACATGCTATAATGAAAGAAAGACGCTCGATTTTGGGCCTGAAGGAGGAGCATTTCATGGCAGAGACGATCCGAGGAAACTTTCGTTCCGTCACCGGGCAAGAACTGGAAAAGCGACTGTGGCCTGCAGAGGGACAGCCCAAAGCAGTGGTGCAGTTCGTCCACGGCATGGCGGAGCATATCGACCGCTACGATGCGCCCGCCAAGGCGCTGAATCAGGCCGGTTTCATCGTCGTGGGCCACACCCATCTGGGCCATGGCCAGAACGCCGTGGTGAAGGGCTATTTTGCCGAAAACGACGGCTGGGACGCGCTGATCGAAGACACCAACGCCCTGCGCCGGGAAACGCAGGCCCAATACCCCGCTCTGCCCTATTTTCTGTTGGGGCACAGCATGGGCAGCTTCGTGGCCCGCACCTACTGCCTGAAATACGAGGAAGGGCTGGCAGGAGCAATTTTCAGCGGCACCGGCCATTTTGGAAAAGGCATCGTCACGGCGGGAAGCGCTATCGCCGCCATTCAGTGCTTTTTCGGCGGCGCGCAGAAGCCCTGTATGCTGCTGCATCATATGAATTTCTCCGCCAATAATCAGAAGGTGGACAATCCCCAGACCGACAGCGACTGGCTCACTCGGGACGCGGAACAGGTGGCACTGTACAAGGCCGACCCGCTGTGCGGTTTCCCCTTCACGGCCCGGGCCTACGCCGATATGTTCAGCGGCCTGCGCCGGCTGTACCCGGAGCACCTCTCCGCCATGAAGAAGGACATACCCGTGCTGCTCTTTGCCGGAGATCATGACCCGGTGGGCAGCAACGGACAGGGTGTGCGGCAGGTGTATGAGGAGATCAAGGCCGCAGGTGTTCAGGACGTGACGCTGAAGCTCTACGAGGGCGGACGGCACGAGATGTTCAACGAGATCAACCGGGAAGAGGTCTACGCCGACCTGATCGGCTGGCTGAACAGCAAGCTGGCCTGACCCCAAAGAACACCGAAGAAAGAAGGCGGAAGGTTGGAATCCGAACAGTTAACGGCGGTGGTGCAGGACACCACCTTCCGCAACGATGAAAACGGCTATACGGTGCTGCGGGTCACGGTGGGGCGCACCACCCAGACGGTGGTGGGGCAAATGCCGGAACTAAGCCCCGGCGAAAACGTGACCTTCGAGGGCAGTTGGACGGAGCATCCCGCCTACGGCAAGCAGTTTCACGCTCTCAAATGCACCATCACCCCGCCTACGGGCAAGACCGCCATTGAAAAATACCTTGGTTCCGGCCTGATCCGGGGCATCGGCCCCTCTACGGCCAAGCTGATCGTCCGCCATTTCGGAGAAAACGCGCTGGAAATTCTGGACGAGCACCCGGAACGGCTGACCGAGGTCAGCGGCATCGGCAAGAAAAAAGCCGCCATGATTCTGGAAAGCTACGCCCAGCAGATGGGAATGCGCCGGGTGCTGGTGTTTTTACAGAACTACGGCATCAGCCCCAATCTGGCCATGCGCATCGCCAAATACTATGGTGAAAATACGGTGGAGCTGGTTCGGGAAAACCCCTACCGCATGGTGATGGACATCGACGGCGTAGGCTTTCTGACCGCCGACCGCATCGCCCTGAGCATGGGCATGGATCCTCAGAGCGAGTTCCGCATTCGGGCCGCGCTGTTTTATCTGCTCAGCGAGGCAGCCAACAGCGCGGGCCATACCTACCTGCCCCGAGAACTGCTGTTGGAGCGGGCTGCGGCCATGCTGCACGCCCCCGCGGAGCTGGTGGACGCGCAGATTTCCCACGCGCTGCTGGAAAAAATGATGATCGGGTTTTCCATTCCCGATTGCGAAAACGCCCTTTGTCTGCCTTTATATTATCTGGCGGAAAGCGAGATCGCTTTGCGACTGACCCGGCTGATGCACGCCCGCCCCTACAAGCGTGTGCAGGGTCTGGACGGACGCATTGCCGAATACGAAAAAGAGACCGGCGTTTCTTTCTCCCAGACCCAGCGCAAGGCCATTCGCAGCGCCGTAGAAGAAGGCGTGCTGGTCATCACCGGCGGCCCCGGCACCGGCAAGACCACCATCATCCGCTGCATTTTGTCCTTGCTGAAGGAGGACAACGACATTCTCCTGTGCGCGCCTACAGGCCGCGCCGCCAAGCGCATGAGCGAGGCCACCGGCGAGGAGTCCAAGACCATCCACCGCCTGCTGGAATACGGCGGCGACAGCGGCGCTTTTGCCCGCAGCGAGGACTATCCGCTGGAATGCGACTGCCTGATCGTGGATGAAATGAGCATGGTGGACGTGACCCTGATGCGGGGGCTCATGCGGGCGGTGCTGCCCGGCACCCGCGTCATTCTGGTAGGCGACGCGGATCAGCTGCCCAGCGTGGGCGCGGGCAACGTGCTCAAGGACATTCTGGACAGCGACGTGGTGCCCTCCATTCGCCTGACGGATATTTTCCGGCAGGATGAAAGCAGCATGATCGTGCTCAACGCCCACCGGATCAATCACGGTGAAATGCCTGTTCTTCGCAGCCGGGACACCGACTTCTTCTTTACCCGCAAGGTGCTGCAGTCCGAAGCGGCGCAGGCCATTTGCGACCTGCTGCGCTCCCGGCTGCCAAAATATCTGGGTTTCCCCAGGGAGCAGTGGCAGGCGCAGGCCACCCGCTGCATTCAGGTCCTGACCCCCACCAAAAAGGGCGACTGCGGCGCGGCCAACCTGAACCGGCTTCTGCAGGAAACGTTGAACCCGGAGCGTCCCGGCGTGGATTCCCTGCTGCACGGCGAGACGGAGTACCGAGTGGGCGACAAGGTCATTCAGACCAAAAACGATTATCAGATCGAGTATACCCGTCAAACGCCCTTCGGCCCCGAAGAAGGGCAGGGCGTGTTCAACGGCGACGTGGGCTATATCGAGCGCATCGACCCAGCGGAGCATATGATGACCGTGCTGTTTGACGACGACCGGGTGGTCACGTACCAGAAGCAGCAGTTGGACGCGCTGGATCTGGCCTACTCCCTGACGGTGCACAAAAGTCAGGGCAGCGAATTCCCGGTGGTGGTGATGCCGGTAGTAGGCGGTCCGCCCATGCTGATGGCGCGGAACCTGCTCTACACCGCGCTTACCCGCGCCCGGCAGCTGGTGGTGCTGGTAGGCCGGGAGGAAGTAATCCAGCAGATGGTGGAAAACGACCACGTGGCCAAGCGCTACACCACGCTGAAAGACCGGCTGCTGGCTGCGGCGCAGCTCGGCCCGGAGGCCTGACAAAATCACTGCCAGAAAGGATATACCATGATTACCGATTGCTACGATATTCAGTCGGAGCCCTTGCTCAGCCTGCGGGATTTTTACGGAGAACCCGGTCACAAGGTAGAAAAATGCCTGATTCTTTTTTCCAAGCACATCCACCAGCACTTGCTGGTCAACTTCGACTGCGAACCCATCGGCACGTTAAACAGTTGCAACGGCAGCAAGACCATTTACCAATTCTGCCACGAGGGCGAAAACATCGGCTTTTACCTGACCGACCTCGGCTCGACGCTGGCCGGTTCTCTTTGTTACGAAGCCAGTTGGGTAACTGGCGCGAAGAAATTCATCATGTTCGGCTCCTGCGGCAGCCTGGACCGGGAAAAAACCACGGGCAAATTTATTCTTCCGACGGAAAGCTACCGGGGCGAGGGGTGTTCCTACTACTATGCCCCTCCGGCGGATTACATCCGCATCGCCAACAGCAACCGCATGAAGGAAATCTTCGAATCGCTGAACATTCCCCATGTGCAGGGGCGAGTCTGGACGACTGACAGCATGATCCGGGAGACAAGAGGGCTGGTGGCCCAGCGAAAAAGCGAGGGCTGCATCGCCGTGGAAATGGAGCTGGCTGGCGTACAGGCGGTCTGCGATTTTTACCATCTGGAGCTCTTTGATTTTCTGGAAGCGGGCGACGTGCTGGAAGACAGCGGCTACGAAGTGGCCGGTCTGCCCGGTGCCAACCACGCTGTGGGCAAATTATACATTGCCCTCGACGTGGCTCATCGCATCTGAAAAAACCGCCGGGATGCAGAATCGCTGCGTCCCGGCGGGTTTCGTTTATTCTCCCTTGAAGATCTGGATCAGCAGGCTGCCTTCGCCTGTGCTGAAAGCGTCGATCCGAATGGGGAAATCATAGTCGTTGCGGAAAACAAAATTCAGCTTGGCGTTGCCAACGGCAGCGTCCTGATGCATGGGCAGGTATTTGGCACAGCCCGGGCCGTGAGGACGGCGGTACAGCACCGTCAGGCCGGAAAGCTGCCGCACAGCGTTGTACAGAGTGGAGCTGCTCTGGCAGGTGCCGCCACCGTAGCCCAGCTGGCTGCCGCCGTCGATCAGCACCGGCGCGGGGTGATACCCGTTAGTGCGCTTGTACGGGCCGATCTGCGCGTTGAAATCCAACGATTCCCCGGGCTGCATCACCCGAGTCATCAGCTCGCAGCTGCGCACGATATTCAGGCAGCGGCCCTCGTTGCCCTCCTTGCCGGTGTTGTACTCAAAGTAGCTGGCAAAGGCCGCGATGGGCGTTTCGGCGCTCAGCGGCTCGTCCGTAGGCGAGACGGGCACCAGATCGGTCAAAAGCGACGCGTCAATATAGCCGTAGGAACGCCAATAGAGGATTTTGGCAAAGCCGTCCACAAATTCCAGCACGGCGATCTTGCTGCCCTTGCCGATCTGAATGGCGTTGATGGGCGCGTTGTTATCGGGAGTCTGATGAACCGGGGCTACGTCGGTCGTGGTCGCCACGTACTGGCTCAGCACCGTTCCGTAAGGCGGCGTGGAGGCCGGGTCGATGGGCACCACGTCCTCGCTGATCCACGTGCGGATGACGTAGCCCACATTGCCGTTGTATTCCGCCAGCACATAGGAGGGATAGACCGCGTAGACCGTGATGGTCTCGCCCTTATTGATGGCGCAGACCACGTCGCTTTCGCTGCTCTGCTCCGCCCGCATCCGAATGGTATTGCCGTTGGAGGTAAAGGGCTTGATAACGGCCCGGTACAGCGGCGTCAGGCCTTCGATGCTGGCCCGAACGCCCTGCGCATCCAGTTCCGACACGTTGTCTTCTTCGTCGCTGGCCACGCCTTCGACCTCGACGTCTTCGCCCAGCTGCGGCGGCTCCGCTTCACTTTCCTCGGCCAACGCCATCGTGCAGCACAGCAGCACGCACAGCAGCAGCGCCCAGACCGCTTTCCATTTGGAATGATTCATGGATGGTTCCTCCTGAATTGGAAAAATCTGGTTCAGTCTTTTTCCGGTGACGACAGCAGCAGACGGTAAAACCTCCGGGCCCGTCCGTCGTAAGCGGGCTTTTCCACCATGCACTGATACCCAGCCCGTTCAAAATTCCGCCGGGAAGGACCGTTTTCGGGATCGACCGTGGCATAAACCGCATATCCGCCGTTCGTGCGGGCCATTTTTTCAAACAGGCGCAGGAACGCGGTATGCATCCCCTGCCCCCGGGCGGATGGACGAACCATCACATCGTGGAAATCAAAGCTGCCGCTGACCGGCTGTTTCAGTGAGGCCGCGTAGCTATGGCTTCCACGCAGTTCGCCCGGGGTCAGTTCAGCAAAGCCCAGCAGCGTTTCGCCATCAAAATAGGCAAAGCCCTCACCCGCGGAAACCACCTGCAAAAACTCCGCTTCATCGGAAGGAAAATACCAGCGCGGATCCGGCAGCGCCTCCATCACTTCCCGCTGAAGCGCCAGCATCGCCGGTACATCGGCAGGGGTCAAAAGCCGGGGAACAAGGCCGTTTACGGCATAGGCTTTCAAATCTTGGGGCAGTTGCAAAATCGTCGCCTCCTGCAAAAACCAAAAATGCTTTCTTATTATAATCTTTGGAAGCCGGTGCTGTCAAATACGAAGAACTCCCCCTTGCCCCGGCCTTTCAAGCTGATCCGCCTTTTGAATTTTTCTCCAGGAAATTTTACAAAATCTGTTGACAGTTTTGCTTCGTCGTGTTATTATAGCACCACGTTAACGCACTAAAGCGATAACGACGAAAGGAGAAAGAACGATGACGATGTTGAAGAAAGTTTTTGCTTCCCTGCTGGCTTTGGTAATGCTCCTGACCCTTTCCGCCGCTGTGGCCGAGGACAATTCCCTGCAGGCGGTTCTGGACAAGGGAACCTTTATTATCGGTCTGGACGACAGCTTCCCGCCCTTGGGTTACCGGGATGAAAACAACGACATCGTCGGCTTCGATATTGACGTTGCCCGTGCAGTAGCCGAAAAGCTGGGCGTTGAATTTATCGCCCAGCCCATCAGCTGGGAAGCCAAGGAACTGGAGCTTTCCTCCGGCAATATCGACTGCATCTGGAACGGCATGTCCATCACGCCCGAACGGGAGGAAAGCATGGCCATGACCTTCCCCTACCTGAACAATCAGATCGTATGCTATGTCAAGGACGATTCGGACATCACCTCTCTGGCGGACCTGGCTGGCAAGAGCGTAGCCGTGCAGAATGGCAGCTACGCCGAGGAGCTTCTGCTCAGCGACGCTTATGCCGACGCGAAGGCTTCTTTCGCCGACATGCCCGGTTTTGAAGACTATCTGACCGCGCTGATGGATCTGCAGCAGGGCGGCGTGGATGCGGTCATCATGGATCTGGTGGTGGGCGACTACCGCATCAACTCCATGGGCGCCGAAAACCTGAAGGCCGCCTTCCCCCTTGAGGACGACAACTACGGCATCGGCTTCCGCAAGGACGATCTGGCTCTTCGGGACAAGGTGCAGGACATTCTGAAGGAAATGAAAGCCGACGGTTCTCTGGCAGCCATCTCCGAAAAATGGTTCGGCTCCGACATCACCGTCGTTGCGGACTGAGTCCGCTTACGGACTGCGTGCGCTGGCGCGCAGGGGCGCAGGGAGACATGAAGCTTGGCCGGGGTTTTACCGCCGTGGCACAACAGGTGCCACGGCTCGCGCAAGGGGTAGTACCCCTTGACTCCGGACTGCGCGCCAGCGGCGCGCAGGGGTGCAGAGGGCCACGCAGGCTAACCGAAGTTTTACCGCCGTTCAGCAACGGGCCTCGCGGCTCGCGGGTCTGGTAGAGCTCCTTGCCAGTTGAAGGCGAAAGGCCGCCATTCGGCGACAGGCCTCATGGCTCGCTGAAAAGGCCAGCGTGGATTCTGAAACACGCTGGTCTTTGACCATGCAGAGCAGGATTCCCCCGCCCCTCCGCCGAATTTTATCCTCCATTCCCCTATCAACCACCAAAGGAGCTCCCCATGGCTATCAAATTCTTCAACGATCCTTCCAAGCTCTGGAACCTGACGGAGCTTCTGCTGCAAGGCGCAGGCGTGACCCTGAGCATCTTCTTTCTCACGCTCCTTTTCGCCGTGCCGCTGGGCGTGCTGTTCGCTCAGGCACGCATGAGCAAGCACGCCGTCCTTCGCGCCCCAACGTCCCTGTATATCTACCTGATGCGCAGCACCCCGCTGATGCTGCAGATCATGTTCGTCTACTTTTTGCTGCCGCAGATCCTGCCATTTAAGGTGGATCGCTTTTCGGCGGTCATTTTTGCGTTCGCCGTCAACTATGCCGCCTATTTTGCGGAAATTTTCCGTTCTGGCATCCAGTCCATCCCTGCGGGACAGTACGAAGCCGCCAAAGTGCTGGGCTATACCAAAACCCAGACGTTTTTCTGCATCATCCTGCCGCAGGTGGTCAAACGAGTGTTGCTGCCCATGACCAACGAGATCATCACCCTGATCAAAGATACGGCCCTTGCCTCCACCGTGGCCGTGGTAGAGCTGATGACCATCGCCAAAAAGCAGGTCAGCTCGTCCAGTTCCGTGGAGCCTTACCTGCTGGCCATCGTGTTCTATCTGGTGCTGAACGGCGTGGCTGAACAGCTGTGCAAGCTGGCGGAAAAGAGACTGAGCTACTATCGCTGAAAGGAGCGTGACCGGCCGATGATGCTGGAAGCAAAAGAAATCTGCAAGGGGTTTGACGGTCTGGGCGTGCTGCGGGGCATTTCTCTGTCCATCGCGCAGGGCGAGGTCATGGCGCTGATCGGCCCCAGCGGCTCCGGCAAAAGCACCCTGCTTCGGTGCCTGAACCAGCTGGAGACCATCGACTCCGGCGAGATCACGCTGGATGGCGAAACCATGTGCTCCATGAAGGACGGTGTTCTGACCTACGCCCCGGAAAAAAAGCTGCGGGAGCTGACCCTCCGCATGGGCATGGTGTTTCAGTCCTTCAACCTGTTCCCCCACCGTACGGTGCTGCAAAACCTGATCGACGCGCCGATCCGGGTCAAAAAAATGTCCCGGGAACAGGCCACGGAGCAGGCGCATTATTTTTTGAAAAAAGTCGGTCTGGAAAGCAAGGCGGGCCAATATCCCTACCAGCTTTCCGGCGGTCAGTCCCAGCGGGTGGCCATCGCCCGGGCGCTGTGTATGCACCCGGAGATCCTCTGCTTTGACGAGCCCACTTCGGCACTGGACCCCGAGCTGACGCAGGAAGTTCTGGCCGTCATGCGCGATCTTGCGCAGGAAAAAATGACCATGATGGTGGTCACCCATGAAATGAGCTTTGCCCGGGACGTGGCCGACCGGGTGGTCTTTATGGAAGGCGGGCATATTGTGGAGGAAGGCGCGCCCCAGCAGGTGTTCCATTCCGAAAATCCCCGCACCCGGCAGTTTATCGGTCTGGTGTCCGGCTGAAAGACCGGCTGTTCATTCTTTTTCATTCAGCTCCCTCAGCAGGGTCAGATACCCGCTGAGGTTTTTCATTTCCTTGCGCAGTTGCCCCGCGCCGGGCAGCATGCTTTCCACATAGGCATGAAAAGCAGGGCTATGGTCTGGATGTACCCGGTGCGCCAGCTCATGCACCACCACATAGTCGATATGCTGGGGCGGAAAATGCATCAGCGCCACGTTCAGCCGCATCCGTCCGTCGGAGGCCATGCTCCCGTACCGCGCCTTCGCGTAGCCGAAGCTCAGAGCCGTCGGATACACCTGCATCCGATGCGCCCATTTTTCCACATAGGATGAAAGCTCCCGCCGGGCTTGTTCCGCCAGCCAGTTCAATACCTGCTGGGCCGGGCGTCCCGTGCGCGGAAGCGTCAGCACGCCGTCCTGCATCGTTGCCCGATGAACAGAATCGTAGCTGATACGAACCCTTCCACCCAAATAGGGAATACAGCCGCCTTCTTCCAGCGAGAAACCGCACGTTCGGCTCTCGGCCGCCGAAAGCTCCTGCCGTTTCCGGGCGATCCAGTCCTGCTTTTCCAGAATAAAGGCTTCGATGGTGCGCAGGGGCATCCGCAGGGGTGCGTGGGCAATCAAACGGCCCTGCCGGTCAAGGGTCAGGGCCAGAGTTCGACGATTGGAGCGCCGCAATTCATAGTTTTTTTCAATCATAATTGATTCCCGGGTAATAACAGGCCGTGCGCACAAATGTGGCGCTGCAGCTGCGGGCCAGCAAGCGCTGCATTTCGTTGCGGCGGATCACGTCGCATTCCACATGGTTCACGCCGCGTTCGCTAAGCGTTTTCATGCCTGCAGCGATCAGGCACTTGGCCATGCCCAGTCGCCGATAATTGGGCGACACGTACAGGCCGATCAGTTTGGCGGCCTGACCCTCGCCGGTGAAGGCGATCTCCCCCACCACATCCTGTCCCCGGCAAAGATAGAGAGCGAAGAAGTGCGGCAGCGACATATACCGCTGAAGCAGCGCAGGCTGCCATGCATCCAGCCGGTAGGCGTTCATCCGCATCAGAAACGCCTGAATCTCCTGCGGCGTGTTCAGCGGCACAAAGCCCATATCATAGCCCATAGGCGCGGAAGGACGGGCGTTTGGCACGCCCAGACTGATCACATCCAGCGCATCCGTCGCGTCAAAACCGCTTTCCAGATAAAAGGCCATCATAGCCGTATCCTGCGGGCTGACCTGTGCAAATACCCGGGCGGGAAGCTGGGGCGTCTGTGCCCGAAGCTGCTGTGCCCGTCCCAGCAGAGCGCCCAGCAGCATATCCTTGCCCGGCCCTTTCGACCGAATGCTCAAGTACAGGTTAATGGGTCTTTCGGGAAACAGATACGGGTGATAGGTTTCTATCAGAAACCCGTCCGCAACGGTCATGTTGGCGCTGTCCGCCACCAGAAAGGTATTTTCCGGGGCCAGCCCATTCACGCTTTGCGGTGGGTGAAAAATATACATGCAGTGACTCATCCTTTCCGGCTCTGCCACTCGTCCGGCGATTTCAGAGCATACGAAATACGCTCTTTTCTGACAGCGTACACTTTATTTTACCCCAATTCTTCCAGATATGCAAGCGCCACCTGGCGCTGCGGGTTTTGGGGAAAATCGTCCGCCAGCTTTTCAGAAAACGTTTCCGTTTTTTACGTTTCTTTTCGTCGACTTCGTCTTGCTTTTTTGTTGAAAATGATGTATATTGTGCTTACGAAAACGATTGAGTTACGGACAAACAGATTTTCCCCATCTGCGGCTCGTCGGATTCCCGTTCCCCATCCCCACGGAAAACAGAATGGAGGTTCGCCTGATGAACTACGGCCATTTCGATGACGCTCACTGCGAATATGTCATCACCCGTCCGGACACGCCCTATCCCTGGATCAACTATCTGGGCAGCGAGGACTTCTTTTCCCTGATGAGCAACACCTCCGGCGGCTATACCTTCTACAAGGACGCGCGGCTTCTGCGCATGACCCGTTACCGCTATAACAACGTCCCCACCGATGCGGGCGGACACTACTTCTACCTCAAAGAGGGCGACGTGATCTGGAATCCGGGCTGGCAGCCCACCCAGACCCCGCTGGACAGTTACGAATGCCGGGTGGGCACGGGCTACACCAGCATCACCTCCTCCAAGAACGGCTTAAAGGCTTGCCAGACGGTCATGGTACCCCGGGGATATACCGCCGAGGTCACCCGGCTGACCCTGACCAACGAGACCGCCGAAACGAAAAAGATTTCCCTGTACAGCTTCATCGAGTTCTGCCTGTGGAACGCGCAGGACGACTCCACCAACTTCCAGCGCAACTACGCGCTGGCGGAAATGGAGTTTGAAAACGGCGGCTCCACCATCTACCACAAGACCGAATACCGGGAACGCCGCAATCATTATGCGGTTTATTCTGTCAATACGCCGGTGGACGGCTATGACACCAGCCGGGAAGCTTTCATCGGCCTGTACAATGGCTTTGGCAATCCGCAGGTGGTGCGGAACGACGCGCCCACCAACAGCGACGCTCATGGCTGGGCGCCTATCGCCAGCCACTGCATCCGCCGCGAATTGAAGCCCAGTGAGACATTGAGCCTGATCTTTGTGCTGGGCTATTGCGACAACCCGGTGGACAAGAAGTTCGTTGCCCCCGGTGTGATCAACAAAGAACCCGCCCACGCGCTGCTGCGGGAGTTCCAGACCGACGCACAGTTTGACGAAAAGCTGGCGGCGCTGAAGGCGTACTGGGCCAGTCTGCTCAACCACTTCCACGTGGACAGCCCGGACGAAAAGCTGAACCGTCAGGTGAACCTGTGGAACCAGTACCAGTGCATGGTCACCTTCAATATGAGCCGCTCTGCCAGCTACTTTGAAAGCGGCATCGGCCGCGGCATGGGCTTCCGCGATTGCAGTCAGGATCTGCTGGGCTTCATCCATCTGATCCCCGAACGCGCCCGGGGCCGTATTCTGGACGTGGCCGCCACCCAGTTCCCGGACGGCAGCGCCTATCATCAGTATCAACCCCTGACCAAGCGCGGCAACATGGACGTTGGCAGCGGCTTCAATGACGATCCCCTGTGGCTGATCTACGCCGTGAATGCCTACATCAAGGAAACCGGCGACATGAGCATTCTCGGCGAGATGGTCGATTTTGACAACGATCCCGCACAGGCTCAAACCATGATGGTGCATCTGAAGCGTTCCTTCCACTATATTGCCGAACACAAGGGCCCCCACCAGCTGCCCCTGATCGGCCGTGCGGACTGGAACGACTGTCTGAACCTGAACTGCTTCTCCGCCGAGCCCGGCGAGAGCTTCCAGACCGTCACCAACAACGACACCGGCATTGCCGAGAGCGTTTTCATCGCCGGCATGTACGTGGGCGTAGCGGACGACTACGCCAGCCTGTGCGATCGGATGGGCGAGACGGAAGAAGCCGCCTTTGTCCGTGCGGAAAAGGCGGCCATGATCGAAGCGGTAGAGAAAAACGGCTGGGACGGCGAGTGGTTCCTGCGGGCCTATGACGCTTTCGGCCACAAGGTCGGCAGCGAAGAAAACAAAGAGGGCAAGATTTTCATCGAGCCTCAGGGCATGTGCGTCATGGCGGGCATCGGTGTGGACAACGGCATGGCTCAGAAGGCCATGGACGCTTCGAAGAAGTATCTGGAATTTGAGTACGGCGACGTTTTGCTCTGGCCCGCCTACACGGAGTACCATCTGGAGCTTGGCGAAATCAGCAGCTATCCGCCGGGATACAAGGAAAACGGTTCCGTTTTCTGCCACAACAATCCGTGGATCATGATCGCCCAGACGGTACTGGGCCATGGCGATGCGGCCTTCGAACTGTACAAGAAGATCGCGCCCGCTTACATTGAGGATCAGCAGCTTCACCGCACGGAGCCCTACGTCTACGCCCAGACGGTGAACGGCAAGGAAAGCTATCTGCCCGGCGAAGCCAAGAACAGCTGGCTGACCGGCACCTCGGCGTGGAACTTCTTCGCCATTTCTCAGGCCATTTTGGGCGTGAAGCCCCAGTTTGACGGTCTGATGATCGACCCCTGTCTGCCCGCTTGTCTGCCGGAGGTCACCATCCGCCGGGAGTTCCGGGGCAGCGTCTACGACATCCACATCGTCAACCATTCCGGCGGCGAAAAGGCGCCCGTTCACATCACCGTCAACGGCCAGCCCATCGAAGGCCAGATCATTCCCCTCCCCGACGCTCCCGGCGCTCACCTCCGCGTCGAAGTCAGGAGCTGAGCAGGGGCTGAGCCCCTGCACCCCGGACTGCGCGCCATGGGCGCGCAGGGGCGTAGGGAGACATGCGGCTTGGCCGCGGAATTACCGCCGCTCGGCGACGGGCCTCGCGGCTCGCGTGTCTGGCAGGGGTAGTACCCCTGCACCCCGAACTGCGCGCATGGGCGCGCAGGGCACTAGCGGGACATGCCGCTTGGCCGTGAAGCCACCGCCGCTCGGCGACGGGCCTCGCGGCTCGCGGGTCTGGTGCGATTTCCAGTATGCTGGCGAATACAGACCGCCATTCGGCAACAGGCCTCATGGCTCGCTGAAAAAAGCCAGCGTGGATTTGAACCCATGCTGGCCTTTTGCGCTGCAAAAATATTCAAGTTACACTGTAACATCCCGAGCTGCAGGGCTTCCGTATGCTTACCTCCAACTGCGGGGGCAAGGGCGGCGATAGGCAGCGGAGGGAAAAAGCCTTGCCCTTTTTGAAAGAGGAAAAGAGTGAGCACGAGCGCGCACGATTGTAGGTGATCACTATCCAACTATGTTGCGCGCGACATTGCGAACTCCCTCTTTCAAAAATGGGCAGTAAAAGGCTTTTTCCCGGAGTCGCCGTGCCGCTGGCTTTCTTTTGCACACTTTTCTTTCGCCACCGAAAGAAAAGTGTGGACGCCCCATAGGGCTGCAAGCCCTGCTCCCGCGCCGTAGTCGGCGCATCATTCCCCATCAGGGAAAAGGTATGCGCCTGTGGCCGCACCAAAGGTCCTTCTGCTTGTACTCTATTCCCCTTCGTGTTTCGCATCCATAGGTCAGCAAACGTCTCTCCGAAATCGACACATTCTCCCGATGCACCCTCGGATTCCAAACGCAAAAGCGCACAGTAGGACGATTTGTCCTACTGTGCGCTTTTCTTCAAAACCTACGTCTTTTGTCAGGAAAACTCAGGCAAATGCCGATTTTCAGCCTATTCCTTCCTCTCCAGCACATACTGGTCATACCCCAGCGCCTCGTACCCCAGCCGCCGGTATAGCCGAGCCGCGCCTTCATTTTCCGGCTCTACTTCCAGCCGGAACCGGCAGCAGTCCGGGTAATAGGCATTCAGTAACCCAAATACTTTGCTGCCCATACCCTTGCCCTGATAGGGCGGCAGAACGTACAACTCCTCCACCCAGACGCACTGGCCTCCGCATTCCTGAGAAAAGCTCTTTGCCGTCAGGGCATAACCCATGCAGGTTCCGTCCTCGTCTTCCAGAAGAAACCCGTCCGCATAGACGTCGGAACGCATCATCTCATCAAAGGTGCGCTCGAAATAGCTGTCCGGCACGGGATGCATCACTGCGGGCGAATGATAAAACTCCCTTGCCAGCCGGAGATAAAGTTCCCGATCTCGTTCCTCGCAGCGCCGAATGTGCATGAAGCTCCTCCTTTTCAAACTCAACGGTTGCCGTACATGGCCTGATAGTAGTTTTGATATTCTCCCGCCAGAATATGCTCCCACCATTGCCGGTTGTCCAGATACCACTGCACCGTTTGATGAATGCCGTCATCAAACTTCGTGCGGGGCAGCCAACCCAGCTCGGCGTGAATCTTGCTGGGATCAATAGCATAACGGCGGTCGTGGCCGGGGCGATCGGTCACGAAAGTAATCAGGCTTTCGGGCTTGCCCAGCTCCCTCAGCACCGTTTTCACCACGTCCAGATTGGTGCGTTCGTTGTGGCCGCCCACATTGTAGACTTCGCCCTCCCGGCCCTTGCGCATCACCAGATCAATGGCAGCGCAGTGGTCTTCCACATACAGCCAGTCGCGGACATTCTCGCCCTTGCCGTATACCGGCAGACTTTGGTCGTTCAGCGCCCGGGTGATCATCAGGGGGATCAGCTTCTCCGGGAAATGATAAGGCCCGTAGTTGTTGGAACACCGGGTGATGCTCACCGGCAGATGGAAGGTGCGGAAATAGGCCAGCACCAGCAGATCGGCGGACGCCTTGCTGGCGGAATAGGGCGACGAAGTATGAATCGGCGTGTCCTCGGTGAAGAACAAATCGGGCCGATCCAGCGGCAGGTCGCCGTAGACCTCGTCGGTGGACACCTGATGATAGCGCTGTACGCCGTACTTCCGGCAAGCATCCATCAACACCTGCGTGCCCATAATATTGGTGCGCAGGAACAGCTCCGGCTGGGTAATGGAGCGGTCTACATGGCTTTCCGCAGCGAAATTCACCACGATATCAGGCTTTTCTTCTTCAAAAAGCGCGTTGACAGCCTCCCGATCCGCAATATCCCCCTTCACAAAACGGAAACGGGGATTTTTCAGGGCTTCAGTCAGATTTTCCAGATTGCCCGCATAGGTCAGCGCATCCAGGCAGACTACCCGATCCTCCGGGTGATGCTGCAGCTGGTAATACACAAAATTCGTGCCGATAAAACCCGCGCCGCCGGTTACAAGAATGGTCATATGCGTTCTCCTTTGCGCTTCAATGCGTCAGTTTTCCATACTTCTATCGTAAAGGATCTTTCCTTCGGCCACCCGCTTCAGATGCTCACCATAGGGAGATTTCCCATAGCGTTCGGCGGACTCCAGCAGTTTTTCCTTGCTGATCCATCCCTTGTGATAGGCGATTTCCTCCAGTGCGGCGATCTTGATGCTCTGACGCCGCTCGATCATCTGCACGAAGCTGCCCGCCTCGATCAGGCTGTCCATGGTGCCCGTATCCAGCCATGCAAAACCGCGTCCCATGATCTTCGCCCGAAGGGTGCCATCCTGCAGATACATATCGTTCAGCGTAGTGATCTCCAATTCGCCCCGTGCGCTGGGTTTCACCTGCTTCGCCAGCTCGCAGACCCGCTTGTCGTAGAAATACAGGCCGGTGATGCAGTAGTTGCTCTTGGGATTCTTCGGCTTTTCCTCCACGGAAAGCACCTTGCCGTTGGGGTCGAACTCCACGATGCCGAAGCGTTCCGGATCGTTGACGAAATAGCCGAAGATCGTAGCAAGCCCATTTTCCGCATTCTCCGCCGCTTCCCGCAGCATAGCGGAAAAACCGTTGCCATAGAAGATGTTATCCCCCAGCACCATGGCGCAGGGCTCTCCGCCGATAAAATCCTCGCCGATTAGAAAAGCCTGCGCCAGTCCATCCGGGGAGGGCTGCACCGCATATTGGAGCGAAATGCCGAACTGGCTTCCGTCCCCCAGCAGCTGCTGAAAGCGGGGCGTGTCCGTGGGGGTCGAGATCACCAAAATATCCTGAATTCCCGCCAGCATCAGCGTAGACAGCGGGTAATAAATCATCGGTTTGTCATAGACCGGCAAAAGCTGCTTGGAAGTCACCATGGTCAGCGGATACAGCCGCGTTCCTGCGCCGCCTGCCAGAATAATTCCTTTCATCGCTTGTGTCTCCTTTCCATCGGTGTCTCTATTATACACAAAAAATAAATAGAAGTAAACTGTGGCTGCAAAACACAATTTTGGCAAACGAAAAGCTCTCCGCCGCCCGATAGACGACAGAGAGCTTTTGATTGATCGTGTCAGGCTATTTTCCTGCCACTCACACGGGCATAACCTTTTCTTCCTTGTTCAGCATGGTGCTGTCCACACCAAGCTGCTTGGCCTGACGATACTGGAAGAACTTGGTCGCCACCTGCGGGAACAGGGCGTAGCTGAGCACGTCCTCTTCCTGCTGATAGTAGTCGCGGATCTCTTCGCGGTACTTATCCAGCTCCGGAGGAATGTCGTCGGCGGGACGGTGGGTGATGACCTTGTCATCGCCGATGCACTTTTTACGCACTTCTTCGTTCACCTCAGCGGGCAGACGGCCATATTCGCCGCGCAGCAGCGCCTTGGATTCCTTGGGGACCATTTTATAGCGCTCGCCGCTGATGACGTTCATCACGGCCTGCGTACCGACGATCTGGCTGGTGGGGGTCACCAGCGGAGGATAGCCGAAGTCCTTGCGGACACGCGGCACTTCCGCCAACACATCGTAGTACTTGTCCATGGCGTTGGCCTTCTTCAGCTGGCCGATCAGGTTGGACAACATTCCGCCGGGCACCTGATAGATCAGGGTGTTCGCATCGGTGGACAGCACACGGGCAGGATCGCGCCAGCCTTCCTTGGTCAGCTCATCCGCCACGCCGCGGAAGTAGCCGGCGATCTCGGTCAGAGCCTTCAGATCCAGACCGGTGTCGTGCTCGGTGCCCTGCAGGGTCGCCACGATGGACTCGGTGGTGGGCTGAGACGTGCCGTTGCCCAGCGGGCTCAGGCAGGTATCCACCACGTCCACGCCCGCCTCGATGGCCTTGAGCAGGGTCATCGCGCCGGTGCCGGTGGTGTCATGGGTGTGCAGCACAATCGGAATGTCTACTTCCGCCTTCAGGCGCTTCACCAGACTGTAAGCGTTGTAGGGAAGCAGCAGGTTGGCCATGTCCTTGATGCAGATCAGGTCAGCGCCCATCTTCTGGATATCGGCGGCCAGCTTGACGAAGTAGTCCTCGGTGTGGACGGGGCTGACGGTGTAGCTCATGGCCACCTCCGCAGTGCCGCCGTACTTCTTGGTGGCCTTCACGGCGGTTTCCATGTTGCGGATATCGTTCAGCGCGTCGAAGCAGCGGATGATGTCGATGCCGTTTTCGATGCTCTTTTTGACGAAGAACTCCACCACATCGTCAGCATAGTGCTTGTAGCCCAGCAGGTTCTGGCCACGCAGCAGCATCTGCAGCTTGGTGTTGGGCAGACCCTTTCGCAGGATGCGCAGGCGCTCCCACGGGTCTTCATTCAGGAAGCGCAGGCAGCTGTCGAAGGTCGCGCCACCCCAGCACTCCAGAGAGTAGTAGCCGATCTTGTCCAGCTGAGCAAACATAGGCTCCATCTGGGCGGTGGTCATACGCGTGGCAGCCTGACTCTGGTGGCCGTCGCGCAGAATGGTATCGGTAATTCCAACCTTAGGCATATTTGTCACCTCTCAAATCACAATCAGCCGAACATACTCAGCAGCATACCGGCAGCGATAGCGGAACCGATAACGCCGGCCACGTTGGGGCCCATGGCGTGCATCAGCAGGAAGTTGCCGGGGTTGGCCTTCTGGCCCTCCACCTGACTGACGCGGGCCGCCATGGGAACGGCGGACACACCGGCGGAACCAATCAACGGGTTGATCTTGCCGCCGGAAAGCTTGTTCATCAGCTTGGCCAGCAGCACGCCGCCGGCAGTGCCGAAGCCGAAGGCAACCACGCCCACCACCATGATGCCCAGCGTCTTGGGCTGCAGGAAGGTGGAGGCCGTCGCCGTCGCGCCTACCGTGATGCCCAGGAAGATGGTCACGATGTTCATCAGTTCGTTCTGGGCCGTCTTGTTCAGACGATCCACCGCGCCGCTCTCCTTAAACAGGTTGCCCAGCATCAGACAGCCCACCAGCGGAGCCGCAGAGGGCAGCAGCAGGCTGACGATAATGGTCACGGCAATGGGGAAAATGATCTTTTCCTTCTTGGAAACGGGCCGCAGCTGTTCCATCACGATGGAGCGCTCTTTCTTGGTGGTCAGGGCGCGCATGATGGGGGGCTGGATCACAGGCACCAGCGCCATGTAGCTGTAAGCGGCCACCGCGATGGGGCCCAGCAGGTGCGGGGCCAGCTTGCCGGTCAGGTAGATGGCCGTGGGGCCGTCCGCACCGCCGATAATGCCGGTGGAAGCCGCTTCCTGAGGCGTAAAGCCCATGACGGAGTAGCACACGATAAAGGTGATGAAGATACCCAGCTGCGCGGCAGCGCCCAGCAGCAGGGTCTTGGGGTTGGCGATCAGAGGACCGAAGTCCGTGGTCGCGCCGACGCCGAGGAAGATCAGGCAGGGATAGATGCCAAGCTTCACGCCCAGATACAGGTAGTCCAGCAGACCGGGAGTGATGACTTCACCGGCGGTCGCCAGTTCGACGCCCAGCAGGCTGTACACATGTCCGTCCGCCAGATAAGCGCCCGCGGCATTCATGATGATCCGCACGGAATCATAGGCCACCTGACCATCCACCACCAGTGCGCCGGAGGCGTTGAAGGCCACGGCGGAGCCGGAGATGGTATCCACGATGGTGCCCAGCAGCTGATTGCTGGCGTCCAGAATGGAACCCTGCGCTGTCACTGTGTATTGCGCCGCATCGATCAGGTTGGAAGAATTGAACAGAATACTTCCGCCGAACAGGTTCCAGTTGGCATGGCCGCCCGCGAACAATTCCTCGTGGTACATGCCGGCGATCGGAAGGTTGGTCAGCAGCATACCAAAGGCGATGGGGACCATCAGCAGGGGTTCATAGCCCTTGACGATGCCCAGATACAGAAGCACGCAAGCCAGACCGATCATGATCAGCGGCATGGGATCCTGCAGGAGGGAATAAATACCGGAATCCTGACAGAGTTTCAACAAGCTCTCGCCAACGTTCATGGTTTGAAATCAACTCACTTTCTTTACAAAATTCGGGAAAGAACGAAGTCGATCTCAGCCGATGACCACGAGGGGATCGCCGCTGTTGACGGTCGCGCCCTTGTTGACCAGCACCTGCTTCACGGTGCCGTCGCAGGGAGCCATGATCTCGTTTTCCATCTTCATGGCTTCCAGAATGACCAGCACGTCGCCCTTCTTGACGCTGGCGCCGGTGGCGACCTTCACGTCCAGAATGTTGCCGGGCATGGGCGCGTTGATCTTTTCACCGCCAGCCACGGGGGCGGGAGCAGCGGCAGGTGCGGGAGCGGCGGCAGGTGCAGCCACAGGGGCGGCGGCCACAGGAGCAGCGACGGGAGCCGCCACAGGAGCGGACGCAGCGCCCACTTCCTCCACGGCCACGGAATACTGAACACCATTGACGGTAATGTTGAACTGACGCATGGGGTGTATCCTCCTTACAAAAACATGAATGATTAGTAACGGCTGTAGGTCTGTTCGTCACGTCCGGCACGCTTCCAGGCGGGCGCGTTGGAAACGCGCTTCACATGGCGCACCACAAACCCGTTGGGGCTTTCCCAGACGGCGGCGATAGCGGCGGTAATGGCGGCGATCACTTCCGGGGACACGCCGTCCGCAGCGACGGCCGTCTGCACCGGGGGAGCAGCGACCGATTCCGCTTTTTGCTCGGTCTTGGGCGCAGGCTTTTTGCGTTCCTTCGCAGCCACGCCCAAAATCGTGATAAAGCCGATCAGAAGCACCAATCCCGCAAATACCACGATCATGCCCAGACCTGCCACGCCTAAACCAAAGGTGAATTTTTCCACGGTAAACCCTTCCTTTCGGCGTTACATGGGCAGGTTGCCATGCTTCTTGGGGGGATTGGAATCCCGCTTGCTCATGAGCATTTCCAGCGCAGAGATCAGCATGGCGCGGGTCTGGGCGGGTTCGATCACATCGTCCACCATGCCCTGCTTGGCCGCGTTCAGGCAGCCGGCCACGTTCTCCACATATTCGGAGGCATACTTGGCGCGGGCTTCTTCCACGCTCAGTTCCTTATCAGCCTTCACTTCGTCCTGATAAAGCACCGCCACGGCGGCCTCGGGGGTCAGAGCGGAGATCACGGCAGAGGGCCACGCGTAGGTCACATCGGCCATGGCCTTGCCGCCCATGGCGACGTAAGCCTGACCGATGGCGTCGCCGGTCACGACGGCCACCTTGGGCACGGTCGCTTCGGCATAGGCGTAAAGCAGCTGGCTCTGAGCCTTGAACAGCCAGCCCTGCTCCTTCACGCCGTTCACTTCCACGCCGGAGGTGTTCAGCAGGCTGACCACGGGGATGCCGTAGCAGTCCATGAAGCGCACGAAACGGGCGGCCTTCTGCAGCGCACCGGCGGTCAGCTTGCCATTCGCGGCCACCAGACCCACGCTGTAGCCGCCCAGACGGGCCAGCGCCACCTTCACGGAGGGCTCGTAAGCCGCGTACAGCTCCAGCAGCGTACCCTGATCGGCCACGGCGTTCAGCAGAGCGTCCGCGTCAGCAGGATCGATGGCGGGCAGCAGACGATTCAGGTCGTCCGCGTCCACGATCTCCGCGTCTTCCAGATTGCTGGAGGGCAGCAGCGCCAGCACCTGACGGGCCTTCAGCAGGGCCTCGTCCTCGCTGGCGGCGGTCAGAGCGCAAGCGCCCATTTCAGCAGCGACCTTCGCGCCGCCAAACTTCTCCGCATCCACCTGCTCACCGTTCATGGCGGCCATGACCTGCGGTCCGAAGACCATCAGCTGGCCTACCTTTTCAGCCACGATGGACACGTCGGCCAGCTGAGACAGCAACGCCGCGCCGCCGATGCAGGGGCCCAGCACCAGTGCCACCATGGGGCACACGCCGCTCATCCGGGCCATCTTCTGGTAAATTTCAGAATACGCGCTCAGTGCCTGCGCACCCTCGTCGATGCGCACGCCAGCGCTGTCCATCAGCGCCAGCACGGGAGCGCCGGTCTTCTGCGCCAGTTCCAGCAGCTTGACGATCTTTGCTGCCTGCAGCTGGCCCATCGCACCGCCGCGCACGGTGAAGTCCTGAGCAAAAAGGTACACCGGGCGTTCCTCGATGGTGGCATAGCCGGTGACCACACCCGCGCCCTCATCGTTCCGGCTCACCAGCGCAAACAGCTCCACAAAGCTGCCCGCGTCGGCGATCTTGGCAATGCGCTCGCGCGCGGTCAGTTTTCCGGCATCCCGCTGCTCCTTCAGGCGCTTCTCGTCCCCTGCCAGAATTTCCTGGCGAAGACTGAGCACCTTTTCCAGTCCTTGAGAGTTATGCATTTCCGTTCTCCTTCCACGCCGTTGAATAATATCAGTTGGTTGGATCAAGCCGGAATAATCCAACTTCATCCTGATTTTCACTATTCCATTTCTCCCACCTGTTTTCCTGCCTGATCGTGATATTTTTGACAAAATTTTTCGTTTTTTTATTTTGGACCCTTTTCTTCCCCCAAAAAGGAAAAGACGCGGATCTCATTTTGGAGACCCGCGCCGCGCCGGTCAAGCGTTATGTTCTTTCTGATGCTTCATCGCCGCGCCGATCAGCTCCCGGAAGAGCGGATGGGGCCGGTTGGGACGGCTCTTGAACTCGGGGTGATACTGCACCGCTACGAAGAAAGGATGATCGGGCAGCTCCACGATCTCCACCAGATCCCGCTCGGGATTGCGTCCAGCCACGACCATGCCGGCCTTTTCAAAGCGCTCCCGGTAATCGTTGTTGAACTCATAGCGGTGACGATGCCGCTCCCAGATTTCCGTCTCGCCGTAAGCCTTGGCGCTGACGGTACCGGGGGTCAGTTCGCAGCGGTACTTGCCCAGTCGCATGGTGTGACCCAGATTTTCAAGGTTCTGATCCTCCATCAGGCCGATGACGGGATCGGGCGTATCGGGGTCCATTTCAGTGGTATTGGCCATGGGCAGGCCCAGTTTATGCCGGGCAAATTCGATCACGGCCATCTGCATTCCAAGGCACAGGCCCAGAAAGGGCAGACCATTCTCCCGCGCGTAGCGGATCGCGGCCATTTTACCTTCCAGTCCGCGGGAACCGAAGCCGCCGGGCACCACCAGTCCATCCGCGTCCTTCAGCAGCTCGGCGGCGTTTTCGTCCGTCACCGTTTCCGCGGCGATCCAGAGGATGTGCGCCTTCACACCATGGAAAATACCGCCGTGCTCCAGCGCCTCTACCACGCTCAGGTACGCGTCGGGCAGCTCCACATATTTGCCCACCAGCGCGATATTCACCTTTTCCTTGCAGCCCAGCTGGCGTTCCACCATGGCGCGCCACTCGGCCAGATCCGCTTCCGGCGCATCGATGCGCAGAAGCTCCAGCACCTTGTCATCCAAATGTTCCGCGTGCAGAAGCAGCGGCACCTCATACAGGCTGCGGGCGTTCTGATTTTCAAATACGCAGTCCTTGGGCATATTGCAGAACATACCGATCTTTGCGCGCATTTCTTCGGGAATGGAGCGTTCGGCCCGGCAAACCAGAATATCCGGTGCGATGCCCAGCCCGGACAGTTCCTTCACGCTGTGCTGGGTAGGCTTGGTTTTCAGTTCGTTGGCCGCGTTCAGGTACGGTACCAGCGTCACGTGGATATACAGGCAGTTGTCCCGTCCCACCTCGGCGCGCATCTGGCGGATGGCCTCCAGAAAAGGCTGGCTTTCAATATCGCCCACGGTGCCGCCGATTTCGGTGATAACAATGTCGGGAGGGTTCTCCGTGCGGGAAACGGAGAGGATGCGATCCTTGATTTCGTTGGTAATGTGGGGAATGATCTGCACCGTCGCGCCCAGATACTCGCCCCGGCGTTCCCGGTCGATGACGGTCTTGTAGACACGGCCGCTGGTCACGTTGCTGCGCTGACTCAGGCTTTCGTCGATGAAGCGCTCGTAGTGGCCAAGGTCAAGGTCCGTCTCCGCACCGTCGTCGGTCACGAACACCTCGCCGTGCTGGTACGGATTCATGGTACCAGGGTCTACGTTAATGTAGGGATCCAGCTTCTGCATGGAGACGCGCAGCCCCCGCAGTTTCAGCAGCCGTCCCAGCGACGCCGCCGTGATGCCTTTTCCCAGGGAAGAAACCACACCACCCGTGACAAAGATAAATTTCGTTTGCATCCCGAACACTCCCCCCGCATTTGATCCACGTTACCAATCTAAAAATAAAAAACCTTTCATATTCTAGGCACCGTCGAGCCGTTCGTCAAGGATTTATGCAAAAGAAAAACAAAAAAATTGACCGCGATTCTTCCACTCCTTTGGGAGGAGGGAAAAGACGCGGCCCATCGTTGTTTTTTTCAAGCATTCACGCCGTTTTCATGCTTCTGCTGAATCTCTTTCATCGTCACGTCCAGTTCCCGGTAAAAATCGCCGATCTGCCGTCCGTCCACCAGCCCGTGATGGCACAGCACCGTGACCGGCATGGTCACGCGGCCGCCCTCCGCCTGATACTTTCCCCAAACGAAACGGGGATTGCTGTCCGCCGGGATGGGCGTAGGTTGAGTCACGGAAGTGTAATGCACCCACGGCACGGTGGACACATAGAAATATGGCAGCAGGTCCGAGGTATCCTCCTCGATGGTGCCGTGACGGGTCGCTTCCTCCTGCACAGGGCGGGCCGCCTGCAGGAACGGCACGAAATCGTCCCGGCAGTCCAGCTGGCAATAGGCGTAGGTTCCATCCTCCCGCGCCACGGTGTGGGAAGTGGGACACCACGGATATTCCAGAATCTCCCCATCTTTGATCCGCTGACGGAGGGCGGGCACCCGGTTGGCCGCTCGGGCTGCACACCACAAAAACGCCAGGAAGAACGGCACGCCGCTTTCCTTCTGCCAATGATAAAACTCCGTAATATCCACCTGAACCGTCATGCCCACATAGGGATAGCCCATGGTCAGAAAATAGTGAAAGTGCTTCGCCCGGGGATAGGTGCTCAGGTCGATATGAGTCGGAACGGGTGTCTGAATGGCCATGATGGTTCCTCCGTCTTTTGGGATTGGTTGTTATCCGATTTCATCATACCGCCCTCCCTTCTGCCTTGTCAACGGCATTTTCCAACCTAATGTCCATAAGTCCCTGTTCGAATTGACACACTCCATAAAAAAGGCTATGATAAGATGTATTTTTCCACCCGGAAGGACTGATACCGTGCGCAAAGCGGAAATCCGCTTGAGAAATCGTTTTTTCATTCCCGCCTACTGGCTGCTGGCGGCAGTGCTGGCCTGCATTGTCACCCTGAGCCTCAGTTTTTGGCAATACGGTACGGCGGAAGGGTTTGCGGGCGCCCCATGGCGCTCTCTTATGCAGATCGCATGGCGAACGGCGGCCTATGCGCTGCTGGGTACGCTGCTGGATCGTATGCTGAACCTGTCTGCCGCAGCAAAGTCCCTCTCCCCCTTCGCACTGGGCGGCGGGCTTTTGTTGTGCTGGCTTCCCTATTTATATTGGATCTTTCCCGGTACGGTCTCTAATGACAGCGTGACGCAGGTGCTGGAGATCATCGGAGTAGAAAAGCTGGGCAACGCCAATCCCATTTTCCAGACAGCGCTGATCTACTTCTTCCGTGGCGTCGGCAAGGTGCTGGGCAGCGCGGACGCGGGCGTATTTCTGTACTGCATGGTGCAGGCGCTGCTGATGGCTTGGCTGCTGGGGGCGCTCCTTTCCGAGCAGCGAAAGAGTGGCGCGCCCCGCTGGCTGACGGTGACTTCCTTCCTATTTTATGGGCTATGTCCCGTGTTTCCCTTGTTCGCATTCTGCGTGGGCAAAGACACCAACTTCTCCATGGCGGTGCTGTGGCTGTCCCTGTTGATCGCCCGGCGGCTCCTTTCCCAGTCAGACGGCGAAAAGGTCTCCCGCTGGGAAACGCCCTGCCTGTGCGCGGCGGCGGTGCTTTGCACACTTTTACGGAACCCGGGCTTTTATCTGGCTCTCCTGACCCTTCTGATTTTACTGATCTTTTCCCTTCACGGAAAGCGCCGTGTAGAGGGACAATGGAAATCCCCCGTTTGGGCGCTGGGCTGCATACTGGCGGTTTACGGAGCGCTGCATCTGCTTCTGATCCCGGCCTTGGGCATCGAGCCCATGCCAGCTACGGAGAACTGGTCCCTGCCGCTGCAGCAGGTGGCGCGGGTCGCCGCGACCCATCCGTTGACCGACGAGGAAGCCGCCGCCATCGACGGCGTACTGGAACTGGACAAGCTGGCGGAAAGCTACAATGGCGAGCTCAGCGACCCGGTGAAGGATCTTTGGCGCAAGGACTCAACGAAGGAGCAGACCGACGCATTTTTCCGCACATGGCGCAGTCTCCTGCGAAAATATCCGCTTACCTGCCTGAGCGCCACGTTTCATAATACCTATGGCTATCTGTGTCCCGGCTTTTTGAGCCGGATCAAGCCGACCCTGCTCATTGGGCGGCAAAAGACCATGACTCCTGCGCTGGAAGCCGCCTTCCCCTATTCGGTCAACGTCCGGGCGGACGACCTGAAAGCCCTGATGAACCGGCTAAGCGATTTCGCCCCCTTTCGGGTATGGATCGCCCCGGGGCTGTACGCGTGGGCCTGTCTGTTCAGCCTTACGCAACTTCTGCGAAGCCGAAAAAAGCGGCTGTTGATTGCCGCCGTGCCCGCTCTGTTTTCGCTGGCAGGCTGCCTGATGAGCGCCGTCAACGGCTACTTCCGCTACGCCATGCCGCTGTACCTGTGTGCGCCGCTGCTTTTGTGGCTGTGCGCCTGTTCCAACCCTCATACAAAGGAGTGAAAAAGTCATGAAGCTATTGGTTGCTCTGCCCTGTTACAATGAAGCCGAAAAAATCCAGAAAGTCATTCAGGAGATTCCCTCTTCTTTTGAGGGGATCGACGAAAGGCGGATTCTTGTGGTGGACGACGGCAGCGCCGACGAAACCGCCAGTCTGGCTCACGAGGCTGGAGCTGTTGTCATTCGCCACAAGGTCAACAAGGGGCTGGGTCAGACTTTCCGGGACGCGGTGGAATACGCCGTGGTTCACGGTTTTGACATCATGGTCAACATGGACGGCGACGGACAGTTCAACAGCCAGAACATTGCCGACCTGATCGCGCCCATCCTTCACAACGAGGCGGATTTCGTCACCGGCTCCCGTTTCATGACCGGCCGGGAAATTCCTCACATGCCGCCCATCAAGCGCTGGGGCAACGACCGCATGACGAACCTGATCAGCCGCCTGTGCCGCCGCAAGTTCACCGACGTCAGCTGTGGCTTCCGCGCCTACAGCCGGGAGACCCTGCTGAAGATCAATTTTCACGGCCGCTACACCTACACGCAGGAAAGCTTCATTTCTTTCTGCTTCGACGGTCTTGCCATCCGGGAAGTGCCCATTGACGTTACCTATTTTCCCGAGCGGAAAAGCCGGGTGGCGGGAAGCATCCCCAAGTATCTCAAAAAGACCTCCGGTATTATCGTAGGGCTGATGCGCGATTATTACCCCATGCGCTTCTTCGGTTCGATCGGAGGCGTTTTCCTGATCCCCGCGCTGGTCTTCGGCCTTATGTTCCTGATCCATTATCTGAAGGTAGGCTACTTCAGCGGCTATCTGTTTGCAGGGTTGATTTCAGCTTTCTGTCTGCTGATCTCCGTGCTGATGTTCTGCTTCGGCGTGGCCATGGAGAGCATGGTGCGCGTCAACCGCAACGAAAACCGCATCCTGTACGAGCTGCGCAAAAATGCGCCCATTCAGCCTGAACATCCCGAAGAGGTGCTTTACAAATGAAGATCATGATTTCCATCGATCACCCCGCATGGATCCACCAGTTTCGCTACATCATCCAGAAGGAAAAGGAAAAAGGAAACGAAGTGACGGTGCTGGCGCTGGATAAGGACGGCGATCTGGAACTGCTGCGGAGCTTTGGCATTCCCTACATTCTCTGTGCTCATTCCACCGGCAAGAATATTGTGGAGAAGGGCTTTCTCTTTCTGGCCACCTGCCTGAACCACACCTATTACGGTCTGAAATACAAGCCGGATATTTTCATCGGCCGCGGCTCCCCCATGCTGGCTATCGCCGCGTGGGTCTGTCGCAAGCCCCATCTTCTGTATGAAGATACGGAGGTCAGCAAGTTCAGTCTGAATATTTGCAAGCATATCTCCACCAAAATTCTCACCCCCCGCACCTTTCTGACCGATCTGGGCCCCCGGCAGGAGCGGGTGGATACCTACAAGGAGCTGTTCTACCTGCATCCCTCCGTCTTCACGCCGGACGCTCAGAAGCTGCGGGACGTGGGCTTTGACCCGGATGAGCCATATCTTCTGGTGCGTTTCGTGGCCTTCAACGCCAGCCACGACATCGGCATCAAGGTCATGTCCGATGAAGAAAAAATCGCGCTGGTGAACCGTCTGTCGAAATACGGCCGGGTATATATTTCCTCCGAGGGCCCCGTGCCAGACGAATTGAAGGACAAGCTGCTCAAAACGCCCTACCATCTGATCCACCACGTGCTGGCCTTCGCCCAGCTGGTATTCAGCGAAGGAGCCACCATTGCCAGCGAGGCGGCTGTGCTGGGCGTTCATGCCCTGTACGTCAACACCATTCAGAGCGGCTCCACCCGGGAGCAGAGCGAGCGTTACGGCCTGTTGTACTGCTTCCACGACCCGGACGAGCGTTTCCGTCAGGCGGCGGACAAGGCCGTGGAGCTGCTGGAAACGCCCCATCTGGTGGAAATGGGTCAGGCCAAGCGACGCAAGCTGCTGGAAGAAAAAGTGGACATCAACGGCTACTTCATGCAGGAAATGGACCGGCTGGCCAAAGTGGGGAGGAAAGGCAAATGACATGGCTGGATCTGGGCAACGGCTGGCGGAATCTATTCCTGTTGTCGGCCTTTCTGCAGGCCGTTTCGCTGGGGACGCTGTTTGCAGCCCGCCGCTGGTTTTCCACAGGGAGCCGTCTGGCCTGTTTTCTGACCGGCGCTGCGGCAACGCCCCTGCTGGAATACCTGTGGATGCTGGCGCTGGCCTTTCTCTGGCCCCATGCACCCAAGCTGGTCTATATCGGCGTACCGCCGCTGGCTGCCGGTATTTTGCTGGCGGTGATGCTGCTGCGCCGCATTCGCCGGATCCCGGCGCTTTTCCGGCGGGGACTGGCGTTTGTCCGCCGTCTTTGCCATTTTGACAAACCTGCGCTGATCGCGCTGTGTTTCGCCCTGTGTATGGTCATTTTGCTGGCCCCGATGTGCGTCCGCTTCCTGTCCAGCATGAACTGCGCGGAAGCCAGCGACGCGGGCGAATATCTTGCACTGGCGCAGCGCTACTGCACCGACCGAAACGTTAGCGAACTGCTGGAAAAAAACGAAACGGAAGGCCATTTCCGCGGCCACAGCCACTTCCCCTCAATGGAGCTGTACATGAGCTACGGCCTGTTCCATACGGGCGGCGACAGCTTCGGCTACCCTTATGATAAACCCGCCTTTACCGCTATCGGACTGCTTTTATTCTATGTGGTCGCGGCTTACGGCGCGCTGCTTTTGACCTTCTGCCGGGAAAAAAAGGGCTGCGCGCTGCTGGGCGTTCTTTTGTTCAATCTGGTGCCGAATCTTTACTATTCCGTTGCATCCGCTCCCCGGGATATGTGGCGCATTCTGGCGGTCTTACTCAGTGTATTGGCCTTTGCGGGACTTCAGCCCCGCAGCCGCAGCGTAAAAGCCTATCTCGGCAAGCTTCTGTTCGCCTTTGCCCTGTGCTTTACGGTGATGAGCACCCATGTGGTATGCTTCGTAGTGCTGCCCTTTGTGGTGGTGGCGTGGGTCGTCTGGCGCTGGATGGAGTCTCTGATGCTGCGCCGGGGCGGAGCAGGACGGACACTTCTTTCCTCCATCGGCGTGGCACTGGCCGGGGCGGCGGGCACCATTACCGCCTATCTGGGCAATCTGTGGTGCTTCCGCCAGTGGGGCGAAATGTCTCCGTGGCGGCTGATGGCCAGCTTCACGGATGCTCCGTGGTACGACCTGTACATGAAGATCGAATACAAGCTGGAGGAGACCACCACCCATCTGGATTTCTGGTCGGCCCGAAACGACATTCTGCTCAGTTATGCCACTCCCGTGGGCATCTGGGGCTTCCGGCTGGCGCTGCTGGGCCTTCTGGTCGGGCTGATCTTCGTGATCTGGCGGCGTGTTGTCCTTCGCCGGCAATCCCAAACCCTGCTGATGAACGCCGGTCAGGACGGCCCCACTGCCGTCGTTCTTTCCTTCCGGGAGGACGACTCCTTCCGCACCGTATCGCCGCTTTTGTTCTGTTCACTGTGTACGCTGCTGACCGCCGCGTCCATGCTGGGCTTTCTGGACACGCCCCTGTATAGCTTTTCCGGCTCGTTCCTGAAACTGCCCCGGTATACGCTGCAATGGTTCCTGCTGGCCTGCGTCATGATCTGTGTCTCCCTGTCCGCTCTTTCGGACGTGTGGCCCAAGCTGTGCGAACAAGGTAAGCACTGGCTGCGCCGTAGGCAATGGCGCAGCCCTGCCGGGCTGGCCGACGCGATTCATCGGATTCCTGCATGGTTCTGCGCCCTGCTGTGTGTGCTCGGCATGGTGCAGGGCACCCGGCAGACGGGCTACGCCGCCAGTTTCTACCGCAACAGCCGCAATGTGATGGAAAACGAAAGTCTCCTCATGGACAACGGCTTCCGGGAACATTACGGTCTGCTGATGACGCTGGCGGACGCGCTCCCGGCTGACGAAACCATCCTTATCACCCAATCCGGGTATCAGTATCCCCTGAAAGGCAAAGGATACCTGTTGCAGAGCAATCCCATCGTCCCGATTCTGAACATGACGGAGGCGGAAATTCCCGGCGAGCTGGAGCGGCTCCATGTGGGAATGATCGTCACCAATCCCTCGTTCTGGGACGATCGATATCTGATCAAGTCCACCCTGAACGATTACCTGACCACGCTGCCCTCGGAGCAAATCGTCGAAACGGGATTTCTTCGCTTTTACCTGCTGGATCCCGCTTTGGTTCCCGTGGCGCAGGCTGCGCTGGAAACGACGAATTGACGCTTGCAGCCAAGCCCCCTTTCCCCTATTCTGCCGATTCAATGGAGGTCTCTATGAACTGTCCCAAATGCGGAACGCCGGTCATGCCCGGCGCAGCCTTTTGCCCCATCTGCAACGAGCCCCTGCAGCAGTCGCCAACCATCCCGCCCCAGGGCTTTCCCAACGACCCCAACGCCGTTTACGGTCAACAGCCGGGCTATTCCCAGCAGCCGCCGGTCAACGGAATGCCGGGCGGCTATCAGCAACCCTATCCCAATGGCTATCAGGCGGGGCAGCAGTCCGGTTATCAGCCGGGCTATCCGCCCTACCAGCAGACCTACCCCACCGGCTATCAGCAGCCTTACCAGTATGGGGAAACGCGCCAGAATCCTTTTTCCAGCGCCATGAGCGAGCTGCCCCACGTATTTTCCCTCAGCTTCAAAAACCCCGGCGAGGCTTTCCACAGTCTGTTGGAGCGCAGCGACACCATCACCGGCCCCATTCTGTGCGGCGTGGTGTTGCTGCTCAGTTTCTTCGCCGGAATGACCGTAGCCCGCGGAGTGGTCAGCATTTTCTTTTCCGCCGTCTCGTCCCTGACCGGAGTCAGTCTGGCCGGAAGCGCCAGTTCCATGAATCAGGGCATCAACTATGTGGCCGGGCGCATCGCCCCTTCTGTCGGCGGCGTGACGGTGCTCTGCCAGTTGATCTCCATGCTGGTGCCGGTGCTGGTCAGCGGCATTTACCTGCTGGGCATCTGCAAGGTGCCTTTCTCGTGGCCTGTGATTTTCGGGCTGGTCAGCATCCCCAGCATTCCTTCGGCGGTAGCCGCGCTGGCCGGGATGCTGCTGAGCCTGCTTTCGCCGTGGCTGACGATCGTCTGCGTCCTGTGCGGCATGGCGTTCAGCTACCTGCAGCTTGGAGCCCTGCTGCAATATGTCACCGGGCGCTCTGAACAGCAGCTCTTTCTGCCCAAAACCGCCTGCATCCTGCTCTCTCTGCTGCTGACCCTGCTGCTGCACCTGCTGATCGGCGGCGGGCTGATGGGCAACGTGATGAATTACATGATTCAGCTGCTGTCCAACGTGGGGTCTCTGCTGTGAAGCGGCCCGGCAAGCGTTGGCTCTGGCTGATCCCCTGTGTGCTGGCATTGGCGGTCGGTCTTTTCCTGCTGCTGCGCTCACGCGCCGCTTCACTGTCCGCTCCCGCTCCGTCTGCGGCGCTTTTGCAGGCGTCGGACGGTCTGGACGAGATCGAACTGCAGGCGGAGTTTCTGCCGGAGAGCCGCTCTCTCCGGGTCACCCAGCGCATGGCGCTGACTTCCCGGGTTGATGACGCCCGGGACACGTTGGTACTGCGCACCTGGCCCAACGCCTACCAGAGTATGGAGACCTCTCCGCTGACCCTGACGGAGCTGTACGATGCGGCTTACCCGGAGGGCTTTTCCACGGGTGCGCTGGTCATGGAGGAGGCTACCGTCGCCCATGGAGACGGTGCGGCGAAGAAAGTCTTCTACCGCTATACCGACACGGCCAAGACCGTGCTGTCTCTGCCCCTTGCCCAAAGCTGGGGCTGCGGTGAAACGCTGACCGTTACCCTTCGTTACACGCTGATGCTGCCCAAGGCGGCTTCCCGCTACGGGGTAATGGATGGCGTATATGCCGTTGGCAATGCCTTTCCCTTGCCTGCCCTATATGAAAACGGCGCTTACCGTACCGATGATTATTCCCCCATCGGCGATCCTTTCGTCAGCGAATGCGCCAATTTCTCATTGGAGCTGACCCTGCCGGACGGCTACCAATGCGCCGCAACGTCGTTCCCCTCCGAAACCCGTCAGGACGGTGAAAGGCAGGTCATGACCTTTTCCGCTCCTGCCGTCCGAGACTTTGCCTTGGTACTGTCCCAGCAGTTTCAAGCGGTGCAGGCCATGGAGGGCAATGTGCTGGTCAGCGTATATGCTCCCGACGGAAATTGGGCTCGTCAGGCGCTTGCCTTTGCGCGGGCGGCGCTGCGCTGTTACAACGAGCTTTACGGCGATTATCCCTACCCCAGTCTGACGCTGACCGGGTCGACCCTGCCCTATGACGGGGCGGAATATCCGGGGCTGTGTCTGCTTTCTTCTTCCCTGACCGGGGACGAACTGGAAAAGGCCGCGGCCCATGAAGTGGCGCACCAGTGGTGGTACGCGATTGTCGGCAGCGACAGTGTGAACAACGCCTGGCAGGACGAGGCTTTGAGTCAGTTCAGTGCGTTTTCCTACTGGGAACGCGCCCACGGAGCCGCCGCACGGGCCGAATGGTACGAACAGGAGATCGCTCCCTCCCTGCGCATCACGCTGAATGCCACGGCTGGCGCGCCCCTCAGTTGGTTTTCCAGTCTGGGAGAATACAAAAGTCTGGTTTACGACCGGGGAACGGCGCTGCTTTGCGCGGCGGACGAGCTGCTGGGCGGACGGATGAACGATTTTCTTCGCTTGTACCGGGAACGATGTGCATTTGGCATGGCCTCCCGGCAGGATTTTTTATCCCTTCTCACCGAATATTCCAATGAGGATTTTACGCCCCTTTTCGAGGACTATCTGGACACGCTGATCACGCCCTGACCGGGCGAACCTGCAATACGAAAGGATGATTCCATGGACGCATCCCTGATGCGGCAAAGTGCGCTGCTGATTCCCGCCTATCAGCCCGACGACCGTCTGCCCCCCTACGTGGAGGCGCTGAAATCGGCCGGGGTGGGCAAGATCATTGTGGTGGACGATGGCAGCGGCGATAAATTCCAGCCCTTGTTCGGTTCCATTCCGCAGGATGAGGTCACTCACGTCATTTCCTACACGCCCAACGGCGGCAAGGGACACGCCATGCGGGAGGGAATGCGCTATCTGCTGGATCACTGCCCGGAGCAGCGCTTCATCATCACGGCGGACAGCGACGGACAGCACACCGTCCGGGACGTGCTGCGGATGATCGAAAGTCTAAGCGAAAACCACGAAGGGCTTCTGCTGGGCAGCCGGGATTTCTCGCAGGAAAACGTGCCTTTCAAGAGCCGCAACGGCAATCGCATCACATCTGCGGTATTCAAGCTGCTTTACGGCGTTTGGGTCAGCGACACCCAGACGGGTCTGCGGGGCTTTGAGCGTTCGCTGCTGCCCCTGATGATCGACGTAAAGGGCGAACGTTACGAATACGAAATGAACGTGCTCATCGAATGCGCCCAGAAACACATTCCCATGCGCGCCCTTCCTATCGAGACGGTTTACGAAAACAACAACGAAGGCTCGCACTTCCGGGCCTTCCGGGACAGCGCCCGTATCTACGGCGTGATCCTCGGCGGTTTTTTCCGTTTCATCAGTTCATCGGTCATTAGTTTTCTGGTGGACTACCTGCTCTATTTGCTGCTGAACAACCTGTTCAAGCTTTTCTGCCCCGGTTTGGAGCACCAGTTCCGCTTCCTTTTCATCTCCGTTCTCAGCCGCATTGGTCTGGCCACGGTCATTGCGCGGGTCTGCTCCGGCACGGTAAACTATCTGATCAACCAGAAGATGGTTTTCCACTACCACGGTTCCGGTAGCCGCAGCTTTGTGCGCTATCTCTGCGTTTTCGTTCTCAACATGCTGCTTTCCGCCGGTCTGACCAGCACCCTGCACCTCTGGCTGGGTTGGAGCGACAACATCTCCAAGATTCCCGTCGATCTCCTTCTTTTCTTCCTCAGCTACTATCTCCAACGCAAATGGGTCTTCCAGCAGCAGGGCTAAAGCCCTGCACCCCACACCGCGCCCAAAGGGCGCGGGGCTGCTCGAACGACATGCGGCTTGGCCGTGAAGCTACCGCCGCTCGACAACAGGTCTCGCGGCTCGCGAGTCTGGTGCGGCTCCCTGTTTGGTGGCCGATTCAGACCGCCATTCGGCGACAGGCCTCATGGCTCGCTGAAAAGGCCAGCGTGCAAAAGAACACACGCTGGCCTTTGTTGCCACGATAATATTCCGCCCCGCAAGGGGTAAGCCTGCCCGCCGTCCACTGTGGGGAAGCACAAGCCTCCCTTTTTGGCGTGGCAAAACAGCCAAGTCGCAAGAACCCTTTCAAGCCGCAAGAGGTAAGTATGCCCCACGCCAACTGCGGGGAAGCAGAGCGGCGATAGGCAGCGGAGGGAAAAAGGCCCGCCCATTTTGACGGCGGAAAAAGGCGAGCTCCGAGCGCGCACGATTGCATGCGTAATCTGGCCAACCATGCTGCGCGCGACATAGCGAGCCCCGCCGTCAAAATGGGCAGTAGAAGCCTTTTTCCCGGAGTCGCCGTGCCGCTGGCTTTCTTTTGCACACTTTTCTTTCGCCACCGAAAGAAAAGTGTGAGCGCCCCTTGGGACGGCCAGTCCCTATCCGCGCCGGAGTCGGCGCGTCATTCCCCTGCGGGGGAAAGCTTTCTTACAGCAAAGTTGACTTTTCCCCCTGCTTGCAGGGCGTATGCACCTACAGACGGCATGGCACCCCCCTCGGCGGGATGCCATTCCCCGCTACCTCAGTGCCTTCGGCACGCACTCCTCCGAAGGATGGTCGCACTTCTCACACTGCCCACCGCAGTGGCTCAACTGTACTTTTTCCCCCAGAATGCTCATCTCCACGCCCTGCTCCCGCCGCTCGTCAGCCTGAAAGCCGTATTTGGCAAAGAAAGCTTCCGTTTCGGGTGGGGTGAAAAGCGTGATTTTCAAAGCATTGTGGGTCAGCGCCTTGAAAAGGAGCAGCCGAACCAGCAGATCACCAAAGCCTCTGCCCCGTTCTTCCGGCAGAACCGCCACGTCCCCCATGCGGAACGCACCGTCCTGCCACCAAAGCCGGGCGGAGCCGACTGCGCGATCTTCCCGGAAAACGATCACCTGCTGGGCCTGATCGTCCAGCGCGTCCCGACCGCGGCCCAAAACCGCCCGCCGGATGCTCAGCGGCAGCTCGATGTTGCTGCCCACCGGGTACCATCTGCCCTGTACCATCTCAAAACCCCCTTCATCATTTGGAAAGGAAATGGATTACCATGGAACATGAAAAGATCCTTCGCATCAATGAACTGGCCAAAATCAAAAAGGAACGCAGCCTGACTGCCGACGAAGAGGAAGAACGCAAGGCCCTTCATCAGGAATATATCGCGGGTTTTCGCCAGAACATGGAAGCCGTGCTTCAAAATGTGCGCGTCAAGCAGCCGGACGGCAGCCTGACGCCGCTGAAAAAGAAAGCGGACAAGCTTCACTGACGCTTGCCCCAACAGTTCTATTATAACCCGGAAGCGCCGGAAACTCAAGGATTTTATTTGTGAAAAAGCCCTTGTATCTTTCGGGCACTTCGGGTATAATAAAGACGAACCAAGGGGTAAGAAGTAAGAGACGAGATCAAAACAGAAAGTAGGCGATTCCGTTGAACAGCAAGGATCAGATTTTGGGCGGGAATCCCGCCGAGGAAGAAGAAGCCCGCGATCTCATCGAAGGTGTCGATGAAGACGGTAACAATGTTCTGCTGGAAGTGGTTCGCTATTTCTTCTACAACGGCGAAGAGTACGTTGTATTGGGCGACGCCCACGATGGCTGCTGCGACTGTGGATGCGAACATTGCGACCATGATCATGACGAGGACGAAGAAGAGGAAGCCGTCAACCTGTATATCATGAAGGTTGTGGAATCCGAAGAGGACGGCGAGGAAATGGAATCCTTCGTTCCCGTGGAGGATGACGACCTGCTCGAAAAGCTCATTGAGGTCGTTCAGGCTGACTTTGAAGCCGACGACGAACTGGACGATTAACGGTTTTTGTTTCCCCCATACCAGTTTTCTTTCCCCTGTTTTTTCCATCCAACCGGCTGCTGCCGTAACGATAGATTTTTGGAGAAGAAAGCGGGCAGGTCACAAAACTGAATAATCCCGGAAAAAATCCCGCGCGGTATCGTCCGCGCGGGTTCTCTTTCTCTGAAAAAGCCCATTGCAACGAAAGAAGGCCCATCCATGCAGTGTGAACTTTTCCCGTTCCATACCCGCCAGCCTTACCGTTTCGTGGTCATTTTGTCCTTCTGCGGCGAACAGTTGGTGCTGAGCCGCCATAAACAACGCACGACCTATGAAACGCAGGGCGGTCACATAGAACCCGGTGAAACGCCGGAGCAGGCCGCCCGCCGAGAACTCTGGGAGGAATCCGGCGCGGCAGAATACGATCTGGTTCCCCTGTGCGACTACTGGGCCGGAGACGAACACGGCTGGGCTACCGGGCAGGTATTCGTGGCCGATGTGCGGCGCTTTGAAGCCCTCCCGGAAAGCGAAATGGCGGAAATTCGTTTTTTTGACACACTGCCGGAGAACCTCACCTATCCCGATCTTACTCCCAAATTCTATGAATTTGCCCTGAAAAAGCGCTGCAATGCTGCTCCAATGCCATAGAAAAACGCCCGATTTGCCAACGCAAATCGGGCGTTCTTTGAACCATACATAAATCCTTATCCGCGAGCGGCCTTGGCAAACGCTGCGAACAGCCGGCGGGACGCTTCGTCCTCCAGCCGGGTCATGATCTCCGGGTGCCACTGAACGCCCAGCACAAACAGCGCGTCCGGCAGCTCGATGGCCTCTACCACGCCGTCGGCGGCCCATGCGCTCAAATTGGCGCAGCTGGCTACCTCCCCCACCGCCTGATGATGGAAGGAGTTGACCCAGATTTCCCGCTGACCCACGATCTGCTCCAGCAGACTGCCCTCCGCCACTTCCACGCGGTGGCTGGGATACTGACCCAGCGCCGTCTGTCGGTGCGACATGGCGGGCAGTCCTTCCTCCCGGCGGTGCTGGCTGGGCAGATCCTGAATCAACGTTCCGCCCAGCGCCACATTCAGCATTTGAACGCCCCGGCAGATGCCCAGAATGGGCTTTTCTTTTTCCAGAAAAAGCTTGACCAGCCGCAGTTCACTCTGATCCCGCAGGGGATTGACCTCGCCCAAGCCCTGCACCGGCTCCTGACCAAAGCAGCGGGGCGAAACGTCATTGCCCCCCGACAGCAGCAGGCCGTCCAGTTCTTCGGCGCACTGGCGCGCCTGTTCATCCGTCATGTCCGGGGCCAACAACAGCGGAATGGCCCCCGCCTCCGTCAGAGAACGCACATAGTCCCGCTTGATAAAATACTGACTTTCCTCCGTATTCATGCTGCCCGAAATGCCGATCAACGGCTGACGATGCATGAAAACCCCGCCCTTCCTTTTCTTTTGCTCCGAATTTAGCTTATGCTGCCCCATTCGATCTTTTCAAAATACGCGGCGTTTTGCCGCCCATTTTCTTATTTTTCGCAGTTGTTCACGCCGTTCTGAACGGCTTCTTCTTCCACTTCCCGTTCCGCGTCCCGGAGATCGTCCTCCGCCAGCTGCCCGCCCTCGGCTGCCCGAAGATCGTCCGCCGTCAGGGTCATCAGCATTTCCCGGGTAACGTCCGGCAGCGCCGCCAGCCGGTTGGCCTGTGCCGCCACGGTACGCTCAAACAGATTGCGCACGCCGCGGGCATTGCCGAAGCCCTTCACGTCCAGACTCAACAGTGCCAGCAGACTGCGTAAAAGTCCGCGAGCGTCCTCTGCCAGCTCGTAACCGCTCTTGCGGCAGCGCATATCGAAAATATCCATCATTTCCTGCACCGTATAGTCCGGGAAATTCAGGAAACGGTTGAAACGGCTTTCCAGACCGGGATTGGAGTGAACAAATTCCTCCATCAGCTCCGTATAGCCCGCCACGATCACGATCAGGTCGTCCCGGTGATCCTCCATGGCCTTCAGCAGGGTGTCCACCGCCTCCTGCCCATAGTCATTGCCGCCCCGGTTGGTCAGGGCGTAAGCCTCGTCGATAAACAAAACGCCGCCCATGGCCTTCTGGATGGCCTCACCGGTCTTGATAGCGGTCTGACCCACATAGCCCGCTACCAGCCCGCTGCGATCCACCTCCACCAGATGCCCCTTGCTGAGAATACCCAAGCTCTTGTAAATGCGGGCCATCAGCCGGGCCACCATGGTCTTGCCCGTGCCGGGATTGCCCGAAAACACCATATGCAGGGACAGATCATTCACCGGCAGGCCGTTTTCCTTGCGCATTTTCTGCACCGTCACCAGATTGATGAGGCTTTCCACCTCTTTTTTGACGGTATCAAGGCCGATGTACTCGTTCAGTTCTTTTTTCAGTTCCTCGATGTTCTCCGGCGGTTCCTCCTCAACCTGTTCCGTTGCTGCAGGAGTCTGCTGCGTTTTCTTTTCTTCCTCGGCTTTCCCGGCAGGAGCCGCGGGAACGTCCGTCGTTTCCGCAGAGGGCGAGGGCACTTGCGGCGCAGACGGTACGCCCCACAGATCGTCCGCGATCCGGTTCAGATTGTTCCGGGTCATCTGATTGATAACGTCCATTTGCAGACGGATGATTTCGTCTCTGCGATCCATGGTATTTATTCCTCCATCAGCGCCGTCCGGGGGATGAACGCACAGCACGGCTGATTTTCTATCGTAGTTTCCACATAGGCCCATTCGCTGTTCAGGAAGGCCAGCAGCGTCACGCTGTCCCCCGTCCGCAGGGCGGCGAGAGCTTCCCGGCCCAGCAGGGGATCGTCTGTCAACGAGCAATCCCTCGTCAGCGTCATGGGCATGGCGATCAGGTACAGCGGCTCCACCGTAGCCGTATCCAGATTTTCCGCGCTGATGTAGCCGATGCGGCCCTGCTGGCCGTTTCCGATGGAATAGCTGACCAGTGCCCAGCCGTCCTCCGTTACGCCGTAAACCTCCAGATTTTCATCCGTGTCCGTTTGGGCGTTGCCTACTCGATAGGCGTTTTCCGAGGGAGCCGTGTAGACCGCCTCGGTCTGGCGGCGGCGGAAGGAAGCCTCCGGCTGGAGGGACAGAAGGGGCGCGGCGGCCTGCGCCTGCATATAGGGTGAAAGCGTCGGCGTAGGCGCGGCGGTAGGCACCGGCGTGACCGGCACGGGCGTATCCGTGGGGGCGGGGGTGTCGGTCGGCGCAGGGGTATCTGTGGGCGCAGGGGTGGGGGTAGGAACCGGCGTGGGACTGGGCGTAACAAACTCTGCCGGGGCCACCGCGTCGCCCATGCGGTTCAGCACATAGCCCTTGGGCGCTTCGCCGTCCGTCCGCAGAGTAAAGGCACTGTCGCTGCCGATATCCACCGTTCCGTTCAGCGCGTCGCTGGTGAGCTGACCGTCCTGCAGGGTGTAGTCAGACACCTGAATCGTCAGCAATTTGCCGTCCTCGGTGAACTGATAATAGGTGGTTCCGTCCGACCCAAGCTGCTTCCACAGGCCGTGAGTCAGCACCTCGGCAATGATCCGATCATTCGCCTGCAGCGGCATGGGGGTCGGCGTGACCACCGGCGGCAGGGAGAAATTGGGATCCAGTGTGGCGGCAGGCTGGGGAGTAAGCTCCGGCACAGCCGTAGGCGCAAGGGTTTCCACAGGAGTGGGCGTTACGGTCGGAACTTCCGTTTCCACTGCCGTGGGCGCGGGCGTTTCCGCGCTCTGGGCCGTCTGCTGCATCACCGGGGCGAAGGTCAGGCCCAGCAGTTCCCACGGCAGTTGAATAGACAGGGATTTCTCGTACAGCCGCCCCGCCGCATAGATCACATTCAGCGAGTTTTTCGTCACCAGATAGGAATCCCCCAATGGGACGCTGGCGGCCTCGCTGACGTTGACCAGACTGGACGCATTCTGGAAAATGACCCGTTTCAGGGCCTGTTCCACCGCGGCACGATCCTCTACGAACAAATCTTCCAGCGCCAACGAACGGCGGCTGTTCAGGTCGACGATCCGCCAGAAAAACAGTGTTTCCTCGTCGGACGCTCCGGCTGCGCTGAGGGTGACTGTGGCTTCCACGGACAGGATGCCGTCAAAATCCATGGACGCGGTATAGCCGCCCCGGATGGTGTCCGTCGCGCCGCCGACGTAGGCGCTGTCGTCGGCCAACTGTTCCTGCCGGAACAGGGTCAAAATGGGGTCGGTGATTTCTTCCTTCAAATACTGCTGCAGCGCAGGGTCGGTGCATTCAAAGGTAGGATAATCCACTGCCAGGCGCTGACGGCTTCGATTTTCCTCCTGATGGCTGCGATAAACGCTGACGTCGTTCCGGGTCAGTTCCGGGGCGCTTTCCTCCGCCAGTACAGGCAACGCCGCCAGCAAAAGGCAGAGGGTCATCCCAAGGGCCAAAATTCGTTTCATGAATGGGTTCCTCCGTATTTCAGTTCAGCTCCACCGGGCAGGCGGATGCGGTGGACAGGGCCACATACTGTTCCTCCCCGTCCTTTTCCAGCCGAAAATAGTGAGAAAGCGGCTGGGGGTAAGCAGCGCCGCTGACGTAGCGCAGAGCGGCGGTTCCTCCCGTGCCCTGATAAGCGTCCGTGCGCCACTGCAGATCGCTTTCCGCAGGGGCGATTGCATCATACAGAAAATCATACTGCCGCTGGCCGTGAACGTACAAGCCGTATTTTCCGCTTTCCGGGTCACGGACCACCATCGCGTCACAGTCGGGGTACAGGGTCACGTCGTCGCTGACCAGCAGCGCTTCGTCCGGCTGACTGAGCTGCACGACCTCGCCGTCGTCCAGATAGGCCAGACCGCAGGCGCTGATCACCACGCCATCGGGTGTAGCTTCGCTGCGCCAACGCACGCTGCTGCCATCGCTGCCCAGAATATAGAGCGTGTAGCGGGTCTCCGTGTCGTTCAGATTGCCGGTGTCCACCAGCCCCAGCGTATAGTCGCCGGTCATGGGCCATGCTTTTTCCAGCCACAGGGGGCTGAGCAGCGTTCCGTCCGCGTTGATGAAATTCCACTCGTCGCCGCTTTCCGCTTCCAGCAGCGCCCACCCGTTCATCATGGGATGAGGCGTTACCTTTTCGCCCAGCGCGGCCTCCACATCAGTCAGTCGCAGCATGGCAGAACCGTCGTCCTGAATCAGCCACGGGGACTGACGCACATAGTAGCCGCCCCCCGCCATGGGGAACGTGTCATCCGGGCCCAGCTCCTCAAAATAGCACAGAAGCCTTCCGTCCGCCGCGCTGAAAAGATAATAATCGTACCGGCCGTCCTGACGGGCGCAGCGGGACAGGATACTGGTATCCCGAACCACCACGTTTTCCAGTTCCAGTCCGCCGCACAGCGCCTCAATGGCCTCCCTTGTGCGGCTGGTGACGCTGACCGGCACAGCCGCGTCATAGCTGCGCACCGGCGCGGGCGTAGCCACTGCCGCTGCGGGGGCGCTGACCTCCGGCGTATGGCCGGTCAGGCTGCCGATCCACTCTGACAGCGGCTGCCGAAAGGCATATCCTGCCCCGGCCAGAACCAGCACGGCGCAGCCGATGACGACTCCTTTGCGGAGCTTCTTCCGCCGTGCCCGGTCGGAAAGTTCCTTTTCTTCCTCCGCTTCAACGCGGTAGCCCTTGTGTTTTTCCTTTTCTGGTACAGGCTCGTTCCACGAGACCTGTCGGGGATGGTACACCGTCGCGCCCGGCTGCGCAGCGTCCATTTGTTCCCCGTGGTCTGCGTCTTCCAGCGGAAGGAGCTGCGGCTCCTCGCCGCTTTGTCCCTTTCCGTAGCCGAAATGGCGCAGCCGTACCGGCGGCGCGTAGGCGTATTCCGGTTCGCCTGAAGTTTCGTTTTCCGTTTCTTCTGACGGGCGGCGGTAATAAGCCGACCAGTCTGGCTCCTCCATCTGGGGCGCGTCCTGCGAAAAATCGGACGCATCCTCCGGCAGATTTTCATTTTCAGCCTGATAGGTTTCCATTCCGGCCTGTTCTTCCGGACGGAACATATCGCCCGCCCGTTCCGCCCGGCGGGAACGCCTGCGGGGGCCGGGGGTAAGGGTACTCATCGGTGGGATTCACCTCTCCGTTTCTTCCACGCCTGTTGCCCAGCGCAGAACCGTTCTGATCCTTCTTCAGGTTCCAATACTCCGAGAATAAAGATAACACTTCCGCCCCATTCCGTCAAGGTAAGCGTCCTTTCGACAGACTTCTGCGAGCAAAAGGGAAGCCCGCGCAGCGCGACGCCGGCGGGCTTCCGTTCTCTTGGATTATCAGGCGTTGGCGAACTTGTCGCGCACCTTGTCGATCTGCTGCTGCGGGGCCTGTTCCATGGGATACCAGCCCTGCTGGGACATCTGATTGTAAATTTCGTTCTGCATACACAGGCTCTCTTCCAGCGCGTCGTCAAAGGCGGCGTGCACGTTCTGGGTCGAGGACTCGATGGTGCCGTGCATATACAGGTCGCATACGCCCTTTACCGTGTTGAGCAGGTTTTCCATGATCTCCTTGTCCGCGTTCATTGCTTTTCCTCCCTTACATCAGGCCGTAGAGCTTCTGAAACAGCTGGGCGTGTTTTTCCTCCCATTGGGCCACGCACTGCTTCAGCTGCGGATTCTGCAAGGCCTGCGCAGCCTGCTGGCACTGGGTTTTCAGAAATTTTTCATGGCCCAGCGCGTCTTCGAGATACAACAGTTCCTTGGGACTCATGATTTCATCACCTCCGCAGGTGATTCTTCCCCGTTTTTGCCAAATTATCCTGACCGTCTTTCAGCGGCATACGCTTGACAAATCGGAAAAAGGGCTGATATAACAAAAGCGTCTTTCTTTCCTTTTCCCTCAATTCTCTTGAAAAGGAGCCGCGGCATATGCTTTTTCTGACCCATTACGCTTCTCCATTGGGCCCCATCCTGCTGGCGGCAGATGAAACCGGCCTGACAGGTCTCTGGTTCGAGGGTCAAAAATATTTTCCGTCTTTTTTGGGCGTTGACTATCAGGAAAAAGAAACGCCCGTTCTGACCGAAACTGCTCGCTGGCTGGACGTTTATTTCAGTGGAAAAGACCCGGGCTTTCTGCCGCCCCTGCATCCGCAGGGTTCCCCCTTCCGGCAGGCGGTGTGGAACATTCTTTTGACCATTCCTCGCGGCCAGACCATGACCTACGGCGAAATTGCCCGACGACTGGGCGTTTGCTGCGCGCAGGCCGTGGGCGGCGCGGTGGGGCACAATCCCATATCCATCCTCATTCCCTGCCACCGGGTGGTGGGCAGCGACGGCAGCCTGACCGGCTACGCCGGAGGTTTGGATCGCAAGACCCGGCTGCTGCAGCTGGAAGGTGCCCGATAAAAAAGCACAAAGGAGAAAAATCGTGAGCTACATCCGTATCATAGACGGTTTCAGCGGCGTGGAGCAGGAAAACATACCCTGTGCGGACGGTCAGGGAACCATGCGGGTCTATCCGCTGTTCGACGGCGTGACGGTCATGCTGACGCAGCTGGAGACCCATGGTTTCCCCGAAGACCGACCCCAACGGGACCGACTGGAGATCAACTTCTGCGTTAACGGCCGCTTCGAAAGCCACTTTTCTTCCCGGGATCTGGCGGTGCTCAAGCCGGGCGATATGGCGGTCAGCACCTTTGACGGCGTTCACGGACTGCACTCTCATTCCGATTTTCCGCTGGGCTATTATGAGGGCGTGTGCATCACGGTGGACTGCGCCCCCGCCGAAGCGTGGATGCGCCGCAACGTTGCCCCGCTGGCCTGTAACTTTTCTGCCCTCAAGGAGAACCTGCTGGCCTCCCAATGGTATGCCGTAGCCGGGGCAGGCCCCCGGTGCGAACACGTTTTCCGGGAACTGTTTGAAAATCTGCCCTATTTTGACCGCAGAACGCTGACGCTGAAGGCGCTGGAACTGTTCAGCCTGTTGGAGACCATCCCCCGGGCCGAGCTTTCCAGGGAATACTGCTCGGCGGAGCAGCTCCGACTGGCCCGCCATCTGCGGGATCATCTGCTGACGAACCGAAACAACTACGTTTCGCTGGCTTGTCTGGCAGAGGAGCATCAAATTTCCGTTTCCCATTTGCAGCGGCTGTTCCGGCAGGTCTACGGGATGCCGGTGTACCATTACATCCGGGAATACCGGCTGGAACAGGCGGCCGTGGAGCTTTTAAGCAGCCGGAAACACATCGTGGAGATCGCCATGGACGCGGGCTACGACAGCGCCAGCAAATTTTCCGCCGCTTTCAAGGCCCGCTACGGCGTGACCCCCAGCGCCTACCGCTGTGCCGCAGGCAACGAAACAAAATGGGCTATTCAGACCAAAACGGAATAGTTTTTTCACGTCAAATATGGTATGCTCCCATGCGGTTAAATTAAACTAACCTTGTTAAAGGAGGGTTTTCCATCATGAAAAAATGGCTTTCTCTGCTGCTTTCTCTGGTATGCCTGTTCAGCTTCAGCGCGGTTGCGACGGCTGAAGACGCTGATTTTCTCAGCCAGATTCAGGGCACCTTCGTGGAGCTGTTCCCCGTTCTGTCCGAAGAACAGTATCACGACGCGTGGCTGAACAACGTCACCCCGCTGGTGGGCGAAGAAGCCGCCGAGGACACCGTTTCCTATCTGCTGTATATGTGCACCGGCGACCTGTATGGTCAGGAAGCCATCGACGCTTACGAAGCTGATCCCGACAGTATGCGGTTTGACTGCTACTATCTGGGCAGCGTGGCGAAGATGACCGTCGAGGGCAACACCATCTCCGGCGTGGACGCGGATGGCAACGAAATTTTCCGTCATGAGTACACCGCCATGGACGTGGAAAACGAAAACGGCTTCCTGTTCTATCAGACGGCGGACGCTGACGCGGGTCAGTTCACCTACTTTGCCTTCTCCCCCGACACCATGGAGGACACCTGGCATCTGGAGTTCCGCTATGCGGAGGATCTGAACGATCTGCAGAGCTGGTTTGAGGGCAACTACGCCTACTGGAACGTGGGCGCTATCGCCGAGGACGCGACCGAGGAGCAGGTGTTGGCCGCCATCAACCTGTTCGCCACGGAGAACCTTTCCGAGGAAGAGTAAGCGACTTTTTTCAAAAAGCTGCTCCGATGAAATGGAGCAGCTTTTTGTTTGCCTATTTTTCCAGTTGTTCCCGCTCCCATTGGCTCATCCGGGCCACTTCTGCCGGCGTATGGAACCAGTGGGTCGCGCCTTCCGCCACCGTCAACGAACAGTCAAATTTCCGGCAATATGTGTCGATGGTGCTGCGTGGGCTCATTTCATCCTTCGCACCGTACAGAAGCGCCGTTTTCGGGCTGATGGAAGAAACCGGGTGCTCTCTGGCCCAACAGAGATAGTGCCATGAAAGCGTCTGCCCGCCGGGAACCGGGATCTCCCCTTCCGCACGCAGCCGTTCCTCGCTGACGCCAGTCTGCGCCATCATGCTGCAGATCATTTTCTCCATGTCCAGCAGTGGAGAGGATAACAGGCAGCGTTCCACCCTTTCCCCGGCAAAGGCCTGCAATGCCAGCCACGCGCCCAGACTGACGGCCCTCACGCCAAGCGTCCGCCAGCGTTCCTTCATATAATTTCGGACGTTTTGCAGTTCCGGGACGGTCTCCCACGGCACCAGCCGAACGCCGTCCTGCCGCCCGTTATGCCCTGGCAGGTCTACGGCCAATACCTGCCAGCCCAACGGGTTGACCACCGCCGCAAAGCGCTGCGCTTCTTCCTTGTTTCCGCAAAGACCATGAACGAATAAAAAGGCCCGCTCCGCCGGCTCACCGTAAAGCACGGCGGGAGCCCGACCGATTTTTGTGTATTCCGGCATATTTTCCTCTTTTCCAACGGCAATACCGTTTTCAGATGATTTTGTTTCTTTGTGAAAGGAGCCGCCACTCCGGCCGCAGTGCCACCACCGCGGGCCTGTTTTTTATTTGCGCCTTTTGTTGCGCATCATACGTTATTATAGTAGATAAAACCAACCTGTCAAACAAAAAGAAGCGCCCTTCGCTTTGAAGGACGCTTTCCTTTGTTTTTCCTTATTTCGTCGGTTCCTCGGTCGCCGCCGGGGTGCGGGGCGTGGCGCGGTACAGATCGGTCTGCACACTGACCCAATCCCACTGGTCCTGCGGCACGTTATAGGTATAATAGAGCGTACCGTCGCTGCCGTAATAGCCCGTATCCGTGGTAAAGCCGGTAATGGCTATGGACAGGTTTTCCAGATGGCGGAAATCCGCCGGCTGATACCACGTGAAGCCTTCACTGGACGTGTACTCATCCGGGGCCAGCTCCGCAAGATACTCGGCGTACAGGGTATTGCCGGTGCGGTAGCTCATGGTGATAGGCGTGTCGTATTCGTCCGTGCCTGTCACGGCAAAGCTGATGCCGGTCAGGTTCAGGTTGCTCACGTTTTTCAGCCGCAGATAGGGCTGATGGTTGCGCAGCTCCAGCTTGACGATCTTAACGGCGTGACGCAGAGAACCCACGTTGATGTTCAGGCTGCAGGTATATCCGCCGTCCTCCGTCGTCCCGGTGACGACGCAGCGTCCCCAGCGCTTGCCCACCACCCGGGGCTTGTTGGTGGTACCGGTGATGGTGGCAATGCTTTCATCAGAGGAAGTCCAAGTCATGTTGTGGTTGGTCGCGTCCTTGGGTTCCAGCACGGCGTTCAGCGTCCGATAGTAGTCCACGCCCACTCGCGCGTCCGTCTGGTCAAAGTGTACGCCCGTCACGGGAACGATCACACGAACCAACGTCGTGGCCTGACGGCGGGAGCCGTCCGCCGTGGTGGCCGTAATAGTGGCCTTGCCCGCAGCCAGCGCCGTGACCACGCCGTTCTCGTCCACGGAGACCTTCTTCGGATTGTTGGACTTGTACGTCACCGACTTATCGGTAGTATCCTCCGGGCCGACCGTAACGGCCAGCTGCGTCGTCTGACCCAGGATCACGTCGTATTCCTTTTGCTCAAAGGCCACGGACTTGGCCAACCGAACCACCTGCACGTCGATGGAGCCCGTTACCTCCGGCACCTCGGCGCTGGCGGCGGTGATGGTGACCGTTCCGGGCTGAATGCCCTTCACGCGGCCCTCCCGGTTCACCGTGGCGATGCTCTCGTCCGAAGAGCTCCACGTCAGTTTCTTGTTGTTGGTGTCCTTGGGGAGCACAGTGGCCTTTACGGTCGCCGTTTTGCCTTCGGGCAGCGTGGCCTTGGCCAGTTCCAGCTGAATTTCTTCCGCCGGCTGACGCACCTGTACGGTCACGCTGGTCTGGACATAGCCGTCCTCGGACTTCACCCGGATGGTGGCGCTGCCCCGGCTCACGCCCGTGACCACGCCATTTTCATCCACCGTGGCCACCTCGGGCTTGCGGCTTTCGTAGGTCACGCCCTGCAGGGTCGCGTCTTCCGGGCTTAACGAAGCGGTGATCTGTGCCGTCTGCCCCACGGAGAGGGTCTCCTGATCCAGCTGGGCCTTCACGCTTTTGGCCGGCTGCACCACGATCACGTCCAATACCTTGGTGGCCGTGGGATCGACCTTGCTGCCGATGGTCAGGGTGCAGGTTCCCTGCTTGCGTCCCTTCACCCGTCCATCCCGAAGCACCTCCGCCACGGTTTCATCGCTGATGGTAAAGGTATAGCCTTTTTTGGCGCTCCGGGGCGAAATGGACAGCTCGTAGTCCACAATGCGGCCCACCGCTACCGTCAGGGTATCCACGCTGGTGGTGATGACCACCGGCTCATCCTCCGCCAGCGCGAAGGCGGTCAGGCAGCAGCACAGCGCCAGCAGCAGCGTGTTCCAACGAAGAAATTTCTTCATCATGCATCCTCCCTTTCCAGTTCCCGAATCCAGTCGTCCAGTTTTTGAGCCAGCTGCGGATAGTGATACTGTTCTACAGCCGTTTCGTTCTTTTCCTGCATCAGCGGCTGCTTTTCCTGCCAACGGCGAACCAGCTCCGCCGTATAGGCTTCCAGCGCCTGTTGATCGGCTGCCCCGGCAGCCTGCTCGCAGCAGAAACCGATGCCCGTTTCCGTCATCACCCGTTTCAGCTCGCTGCCCGCCAGTTCGCCGCCTACGCAGCATACCACGGGGCGGTTCATCATCATGTATTCAAACATTTTCCCGGTCAGAATGCCCTGACGGCCCGCTGTATTCCACGAGGCCAGCAGCAGCACATCCGCCTCCCGCTGCAAGCGGAGGGATTCCTCCCGGGAGACGGGGCCGTGGTTCTCCACGCAGTCCTCCAGGCCGCACTGCCGGGCGTAGTCCGTAAACAGCGCACCCTCCCGGCCCGCATACACCAGCCGAAGCTGTTCGTGCTTCAACATTCCCTGATCGATCACGCCCCGCAGCGCACGGAAAAAGGGTGTGAAATTCCGGGGTGGAATACCCTTGCGGCCCATTTCGATGGTGCCGCAGTAGACGACCCGAAAGCAGCCGTCCTCCTGCCGTGGCGTTTCGGCCTCCGGCAGATCCTCCCGGTCAAAGCCGTTGGACAGCATTCGTCCCCGGTCGCTAATGCCGATCGCGTCCAGCATTCCTTGGGAAACCGTGGTCAGCAGGTCGGCGTTTTTCCACAGCATCCGCATATACCGCCGATGGAAGGGCTCCAGCCAGCGGAAGGGCATTCCCACCTCGTCCCGGAAATCGGCGATCCACATCCGCGCAAGGCCGGACTTTTTCGCCTGGTATGCCGCCTGATGGACGCTCAACGGCGCATAGGTGGAAAACACCACGTCGAAGGGGCCGTCCAGCTTTTTCAGTTCCCGGACAGCCAAGTGCTGAAAGCTTCGATCCGTCCAGAGCCGCAGGTAAATATACACGCCGTCCGCCAGACGGTGCAGCAGCCCTCCGCGCCCAACGGAAACGGGGACACTGGCAGGCGCAGCGGCATTGGCAGCCGGGGCGGCGCTTTTTTTCCGCGCCTTCACGGCCTGAAGCGGGTTCCATTCCTTCAGTACCCGCACGTCGTGCAGCTCCTGGGCGTCTTTTTCCAGAATGTCGTCCCGCTTGCCCTCCATGCCCGTGCCGCAAATCACCGTCACTTCGTACCCCAGCCGTGTCAGGTATTTGGCCAGCTTGGTGGGACGAACCGCGCCGATGGTGTTCTGAGGAGCAAAGTAATAGCTGACGATCAGCGCACGTCTGCTCACTGGCCTTTTCCTCCTTTTTTCGCCGCTTCCGGGAAAAGGGCGGGCAGCAGAGCCGAACTGCAGCAGCAGTGTTTCCAGTGTTCCCACGCACTGCGGCGCATCCGCTCCGTTTCCTCCTCCGTCAGGGAGGCCAGTTCTTCCAGCCGTTTCAGCACGCCGTAAGCCCCTTCTTCCGGCTGGTACAGAAAGCCGATATCCTTCGTCACCAGTTCCGGGATGCCGCCCACCGCCGGAGCAATCACCGGCACGCCCCAGCGCATGGCCTCCATGATGGAGACCGGCACGCCTTCCTTTTGACTGGTGTTCAGAAACACATCGAAAGCCCGCTTTTCGTAAAATTTTTCTACTTCTTTCGCGTCCAGATCGCCCAGCAGTTCATAAAGGATGTTATCCTTTGAGTCCAGCTTTTCCGCCGCCAACCGCCGCAACTCCGTTTCCCCCTCGCCGCCGCCGATATGCGTCCAGTGGATGGGCATTCCCGTCCACTGGGACAGCGCCTCCACCACCATGGGCACCTGCTTGATGGGCACCAGTCGGGCGCAGGTGATAATACGGAAAATACCCTGTGCGAACCGGGGCGCGCGTTTCCACCGCTCCACGGGATGGCCGCCAGAGCCGATGGACAAAACATGCATCCGCTTTTCATCCACCTTGCCCCGCAGATATTCCATCATCTGCTTGCGGGCTACCCGGCTGATGGGGTACAGCCCGTCGGCCTGCGCGGCGATAAAGCCCTTCATCAGATAGGGGTTCAGGGGGTTGCGTTCCGTGTCGATGTCGTAGGCGTGGCCCCGGGCCACGAAGCGCAGCCGGGGATGTTTCCGCTTGGACAGAGCCGCGGCATAAGCGTCGTAGCTCATCCAGAAGGAATACAGCGTGGTCTGCGAGGCCACGCAGCTGCGCAGCAGCTTTTCCGTCCAGTAGTGCATTTTCAGCCCCCGCACCCGGAACAGATAGATCTTGAGAAAGTTCTTCAGCGTCAGCTTGCCATCCTTGCGCAGGTGGTTCGCCTCCTGCCACAATTCCCGGCAAAAGGGCGCGCCGAGCCATGCCCGCAGCTTGTCCAGCCCGGTTCGGGCCAGCGGAAGCTCCACGCCGTCCCGGTTCAGATTGCTGAACCCGGTATGGCTGACCACGAACGTCCGCTCAAAATGCTCGGTGAGCCATCGGGCCTCCTGCATCAGGAAGGAATTGTTCTTGCCATTGGGCAGGACGGCGCAGTTATTCAGATAGATGAGGTTTCGTTCCATGGGATCCCCAGCCTTTCTAGTACGGGTTTGAACTGCTGTTCCCACCCCAGATGTTCCCGGGCATAGGCCCGCATCCGGGCGGGAAGTTCCGCGTCAAGGCGGCTTTCTTTGGCGAAGCGCAGAATTTCCGCGCCGTCGGGAATGGTCTCGTCATCCGGCAGATGGAGGCACATCCGCTCGTCCTCCGGCATATCCGGGTCGTTGACGGCGTAGAAGAAGGGCAGCCCCCGGGCCATGTATTCCCGCTGCTTCAAGGGCCGGCTGACGGTCTGTCCCAGCCGGTGGATGCCAAGCCCGCCCATACCGATATCACACCGGTCGGTCAGCTCGTCCAGCGCTGCGCCCTGTACCGAGCCGAGGAACTGCGCTTTTTCGCCCATGTTCAGTTCCTGCGCCAGCCTTTGCCATTCTTCCAGTGAACCGTCGCTGCTGCCGCCCGCGAAATAGATCACATAGTCCTCCTGCACCGGGGCCATGGCCCGCAGCAGCCGATCGTAGCCCTGCCCCCGGGTCATACTGGCCAGCGCCAGAATAGCGGGCGGGCCCGCCTCGCCCCGGCTCCTGTGCAGGGGCAGGCTGTCCGCGTCCACGCCGTTGGTGATGTTCATGGCGGGGCGGCCGTTCAGCGTCCCGCCGGCTTCTTCGCCGATCAGCGTGTACAGGTCGATCATGGGCTCCACCTGCCGGAAAACATAATCGGCATAGCGAAATACCGGTTCCCGCAGCAGGTTCGTCTTTTTGCCGTTTTCGAAGGGATAGGTGGGATGCTCCATCACCAGCTTGGCCCCGCTTTCCTTCACAGCCTGAAAGGCGGCGGGCGCCTTGGAAAACGTCATCATATAGCGCAGATAGACCAGCGCGAAGGGCATTTGCCGGACGGCGTTTTTCATGCCCTCCATCAGATCGTCAAACAAAAACGTATGGCTGTACCCCGGCAGCCGGGAAAACCGGCTGCGGTGCATCAGCTTCTTTTCCTCCCCCCGGCACAGCCAGATTCCCGCCTCATCCCAGCCCAGATACCACGCTCGGTGGCCCAGCCGCTCCATGGCCGCCATCTGACCCTGAAATTTGGGGATCAGCGTTTCCTGCCCGTTCAGGGGATATTTCATCACAAACAGAATATCCGCCATCAGCCTTTTGCCTCCAGCTCTTCCCGGTACAGCGCCGCCATCTGCTCAAGCACCGCGTCCAGACTATAGTCCCGAATCACGCGGCGATTGCGTTCTCCCATCTCCCGCCGCACCTCCGGGTGCTCCAGCAGAAAGTGAAGATCCTGTGCGAAGCCCTCCGCGTCCATGGGCGCGCGCAGCATTCCCCCGTCCATGGGGCCGATGAGATCGGCATTGCCGCGCACGTTGGATACCAGACAGGGCAAGCCTGCCGCCATGGCCTCCATCTGGGCCATGGGAAGCCCTTCCTGCAGGGACGGGAACAGAAACACGTCCGAAGCCTGCAAAAGAGCGGGCACATCCGGCCGGAAACCCAGAAAATGCGTGCGCTCGGCCATGCCCAGCTCTGCGGCCAGCTCCCTGAGCGAATCCTCCCGCTCCCCCACGCCGCTAAAAAACACCTGCACGACCTTCTCCCCGGCACAGGCCCGCAGCACGGTCTCGTGGTTCTTGCGCACGCTGTGTTCGCCCACGCAGATCACCATGGGGGCGTCCGGCCCAATGCCCAATTCTGCCCGCACGGCCGCCCGGTCCGCCGGTGGCTCAAAGCGGCTCAGATCCACGCCGATCCCATTGGTGCGGGCCACCCGCCGGGCCGGGAAGCGCCGGGCCCGGGCCTCGTCCTCCCGGTTGATGGTAATCAGCAGGTCGGTGAACCGGGCCAGAAACCGTTCCGCCGGGTAGAACAGCAGCCAGTTGCGAAGCGGCGCGCCGGTGAAAAAATGGAACCCGTGGGCCGTATACAAAACCCGGGTTCCCCGCTTCCGGGCTCCCCGGGCCGCCAGACGGCCGACCATGCCGCCTACGGGCGTATGGCAGTGAATCAGGGCGTAATCCTCCCTATCCACCAGCTTTTTGATTTCCCGATACACTTGAAGATTCTGCCGTCCGAAGGGCGAACGCTGAAAGGGCAGGTCAAAAAAACGGTCGCAGTAAGGCACCTCCGTCACCGGCTTTTCGGTGTCGTTGCAGCTGCACAGATGCACCTCGTACCCCTGCTCCTGAAACCATTTCATATAGGGCAGGTGGAATACCAGCACATGGCCGCGCAGCATATGGGCCACAAACAGCACCTTTTGTTTCATGTTTGCTCCTCCGTCAGGGCGATGGAGGAAGCAAAATTCCATTCTTCCTCCCCGCGGAAACATTCGCTCATGGCCTGATCGTAGGTCAGGCTGCCGAATACCTTGCCGAACAGACTGCTTCTCCGGCCAAGGGCCCACAGCAATCCCCCGAAGCCTTTCGGCTGCCAGAGCTTTTTCCCGTTGGCTTTGGCGATTTCCCGGGCCAGTCCGTCGGTAGAGACATATTCCCGGTTCTGGGGGAAATACAATCCGCCCTGTCCGCTTTCCAGCAGACGGCCCATGAACAGGCACAGATTGCCTACATACAGCATACTGCGCTGATTGCCGCAGCGGGGAAACATCGGCGTTTTTAGGATCAGGCGGCGCAGGCTCTGATAGTTGCCCCGGCAGCCCTTTCCGTAAATCATGGGCGGGCGCAGCACCGCCACGGCGAAATGCTCATCTGCCAGTGCGGCGATCTCCTGCTCTGCGGCCCATTTGCTGGCGCCATAAGCGTTTTTCGGATCAGGCTGCGTGTCCGCCGTGATGCGGCCCGTTACCTTGCCGTACACGCTCATGGTGCTGAAAAACACGAACTGCCGCACGCCCTGCGCTTTGGCGGCCCGGGCAATCTCCACAGCCAGCCGGTGGTTCACCTGCTCGTACAGGGGCCGGTTTTCAGGCGTTTCCTTTCGGTGGGCAATGCCCGCCACGTGCACCACCCGGTCATAGCCCTGAAAGGCTTTTTCCGGCAGCGGCCCGCGCACGTCCAGCTCATCCGCTTCCACGCCCTGCTTCCGCAGCGCGCCCAAAATCGCGCCGCCCAGATAGCTCCCCGCACCGGTGATGAGTACCCGCATTACGGCTGTCCCTCCGCCCGTTTTTCTTTGGTTTCTCCCGTTTCATCGGAGGGCTTTTCTTCCTTGCCCTCCACGATGCCCTGCCGATTGATGACCTTGACAATAGTCAGCAGAAAGCACTTCAGATCGAACCAGAAGGTGATGTGCCGGGCGTACTCGCCGTCCCGGCGGGCTTTCTTTTCCAGATCGCGGCTGAGGTAGTCCCGGCCGTTCACCTGCGCCCAGCCGCTGAGGCCGGGACGCACGTCGTTGGCCCCGTACTGATCCCGCAGGGCGATCAGGTCATACTGATTCCACAGGGCGGGCCGGGGGCCGATGAGGGACATTTCCCCCTTGAGGATATTCCAAAGCTGGGGCAGCTCGTCCAGACTGGTCATACGCAGGAAACGCCCCACCGGCGTAATATAACTGGTAGAGCCCGCCAAATCGTTGGTGGGCACGTCGTGGGGCGTATCGGAACGCATGGTGCGGAATTTATAAATGCTGAACAGTTTCTTGTGCATCCCCACCCGCTTCTGGGAAAAGATCACCCCGCCCGGGCTGTCCAGCCGGATCGCCAGCGCGATCAGCAAAAACAGCGGGCTTAGAACGATCAGGGCGATCAGGGACAGGATCACATCCAGACAGCGTTTCCCATAGCGTTGATACATGCGCGTTTTCTCCATCTCTTGTTTGCTTCGTTGCCTTAAGGGAGACCCAGCTGGCCCTCCAGCTTCCGCAGGGTCTTTTCCCCGATCCCCCGGACGCAGAGCAGGTCTTCCCAATAGCGGAAAGCCCCGTTCTGTTCCCGTTCGCCAATGATGGCGGCGGCCAGCTTGGGGCCGATCCCCTTGACGGTGCAAAGCTCCTCCGCGTCCGCCTCGTTGGCGCTGACGCGGCCCTCGGCGGTGGAATAAGACAGGGTCTCTCCCGCCCTTGCGGCGGCTTTCGGGGCAAGGTTCCACGACACAGGCCCCAGCTTCAAGCGCGAAAGCGTCAGAGCGCCCGCGCCCAAAGCCAGCAGCAGCGCCAGAAGTCCCGTCAGAATCTGCTTGGTTTTACACACCGCTCTTGCGGACTTTCTGGCCCGCAGCGGTATCTTCCAGAATATAGCCCATGGCCTTGATCTGGTCGCGGAGCTCGTCGCTGCGCTTCCAGTCCTTGTTCTTACGCGCCTCAGCCCGCTCGTCCACCAGTTTCTGCACCTCGGGGTCGATGCCGTCGTCCTTCTTCATCAAAAGGCCCAGCACGTCGGTCATGCCGAGGAAGGTCTCCTGTCCAAATTCCACAGCCTTGCGGCTCACGTCGGAAGCGTCCAGCTTGAAGACCTCCCGCACCAGCTCGAAGATGGAGCTGAGCGCGTCGGCGGTGTTCAGATCGTCGTCCATGGCGGCGATGAAATGCTCCTTCGACGCGGTGCAGGCGTCCATAAAGGCCTTTTCGGTCTCGTTTGGCTCCCGATCCTTCGCGCCGGAAAGGAGGAATTTCAGCTGATCCCGGGCGGTGTAAAGCCGTTCCAGACTGCTCTGGGCCTGAGCGATCTGCTCCCGGCTGAAGTTCAGCGGGCTGCGGTAATGGGCCGACAGGGTGAACATACGCACCGCTTCCAGATCAAACTCCTTGGCAATATCCCGGACGGTGAAGAAGTTGCCCTTGGACTTGCTCATTTTTTCGTTGTCGATGTTCAGGAAACCATTGTGCATCCAGTAATGGACGAAGGGCTTGCCCGTCGCGCCGGTAGCCTGAGCGATTTCATTCTCATGGTGCGGGAAAAGCAGATCCTTGCCGCCGCCGTGAATATCGAAGGTGTCGCCCAGATAGGTGGTGCTCATGGCGGAGCATTCGATGTGCCAGCCGGGCCGGCCCATGCCCCAGGGGCTTTCCCACGCAGGCTCGCCGGGCTTCTGGGCCTTCCACAGGGCGAAGTCCAGCGGATCCTCCTTCAGCTCGTCCACACTGACCCGTGCGCCGCTTTCCAGATCTTCCAGATTCTGGCCGCACAGACGGCCATAGGCCGGGAAGGCTCGGACGCGGAAATACACGTCGCCCTTGCTTTCATAGGCAAGGCCATTGTCCACCAACTTCTGGATCATGGCGATGATCTGGGGCATATGCTCCGTGGCCCGGGGATGCACCGTAGCGGGACGAATGCCCAGCGCCTTGGCGTCCACGAAATATTCCTGAATGTAGCGGTCTGCGATCTCCTTGACCGTCACGCCTTCTTCGTTGGCCTTGCGGATCATCTTGTCATCGATATCGGTGAAGTTCTGCACAAAGGTCACTTCATAGCCCCGGTACTCCAGATAGCGCCGCAGCACGTCGAAGATAATGAAGGGCCGGGCGTTGCCGATGTGAAAGTAATTGTATACGGTGGGGCCGCAGGCGTAGATTCCCACCTTTCCCTCATGAATGGGCTTGAACTCTTCCTTTTTCCGGGTCATGCTGTTGTAAATCTGCATATTCGTTACTCCTTTTTCCCTTCGGAATTTTCGGAACTTGTTTCGGTGTCAGAACCGGTACAGCTTTGCAGGGTGCAGCCCGTACATCGTCCCTCCCGGGACTCGACTTCGTTTTCGAAGCACTCCCGGCAGTCCAGCTTGTCGGCATGCTTGCGCAGACAGGCCTCCAGTGCGGTCAGCCGTTTCACCAGTGCCTCCATGCGGTCCAGCATGGGGTCGGGCAGGTTGACCTGATCCAAGTCCACGCCGTCGGCGGGACGAGGCGTTTTCTTCACCACCACGCGGCCGGGGTTACCCACCACGGTGCAGTTGTCCGGCACATCTTTGAGCACGATGGAACCCGCGCCGATCTTCACGTTGTTGCCGATGGTGATGGGCCCCAGCACCTTCGCGCCCGCGCCGATGGTCACGTTGCTGCCGATGGTGGGATGGCGCTTGCCGATGTCCTTACCCGTGCCGCCCAACGTAACGCCCTGATAAATGGTCACATCGTTGCCGATGATGGTGGTTTCGCCGATGACCACGCCGTCGCCATGGTCGATGAACACCCTGCGCCCGATCTCCGCGCCGGGGTGAATTTCAATGCCGGTCTTGTGCCGGGCGCGCTGGCTTAAGATACGGGCCAGCAGCACGTGACCCTTGCGATACAGCGCATTGGCCCGTCTGTGGGCCTTCAGCGCCTTCAGTCCGGGATAACACAGCCGCACCTCCAGCAGCGATTTGGCCGCCGGGTCCCGGTGCAGGATCGCTTCCTCGTCCTCCCGGATCATTTCTTTCCAGCCGATCATTCTTCCTCCTGCCCCTCTGCCGTCTCCGCAGGCGCTTCTGCCCGGACTTTCGTCAGCGCCGTGCCGTCAAACACGCCGTCGATATCCCGAAGCATGATTTCCTGCGCGTTGATCTCCTCCGCGCCATTCAGTTCCGGCAGCACATACGCGCCGCCCGGCAGCCGGACGCGGCACTTTTCATTATCCATCAGCTGCAGCCGCAGCACATTTTCCACGGCCCGGCGGCAGCGTTCGTCCTTCACGGGGAACATCAGCTCCACCCGGCGGTACAGGTTGCGGGGCATCCAGTCCGCCGAGGACAGATACACCTCCCGATCTCCGCCGTTCTCGAAAACAAAGGCCCGGGCGTGTTCCAAGTGCCGGCCCACGATGGAGTGGACGTGCACGTTCTCGCTTCCGTGTTTCTTGCCCGGCAGCAGGGAACAGATACCTCGGACGATCAGGTAAATTTCTACACCCGCCCGGCCCGCGTCGCACAGGGCCTCCATCACGGGCACATCGCACAGGGAATTCATCTTGGCGATGATCGAAGCGTGAATGCCCGCTTCGGCGTTTTCCCGCTCCCGGTCGATCAGCTGCAGAATAGTGGTCTGCAGGTTCTCCGGGGCATGAATTAATTCTTCCATTTCAGCGCAGGCGTTTTCGCTGCCCCGAAGCATTTCGAAGAAAGCCGCGCCGTCCCGGCAAAGAGTCTCGTCCGCCGTCAACAGACCGAAATCGGTGTAGAGCTTGGCGGTAGAGTCGTGATAATTGCCCGTGCCCAGATGGAGCGTGCGCTTCCAGCCCGCGTCCGTCTCCCGCTCGATCAGCGTGATCTTGCTGTGGCACTTGAGCCCCGGAAAGCCGAAACTGACCCGGCACCCCGCCCGGCGAAGCCGTTCGCCCCAGAACAGGTTGTTTTCCTCATCAAACCGCGCCTGACTTTCAAACAGCACGTAGACCTGCTTGCCGTTCTCGGCGGCATGGGCCAGTGCCGCCACGATGGGGCTGTTGCCGGACACCCGGTACAGGGTCTGCTGAATGGTACGCACGGATGGCTCCTCCGCCGCCCGCTCCACCAGATGCACCACCGGGTCGAAGCTGTGGTACGGATGGAACAGCAGGTAGTCCTTTTCCTCGATGCGGTCGAAAATATCGTCGCCCATCAACTCCGGCACCGCCTTGGGCAGCAGGGGCGTGTATTTCAGCTCGGGCCGCTTGACCATGCCGTACACGGCCATCATCAGCTTATTCAGATCCAGCGGGCCCGTGACACGGTAGCGCTGCTCCCGCTGAACGTCCAGCCGCTTCATCAGCCAGGTCAACATTTCTTCGCTCATGCGTTCTTCCGCTTCCAGCCGCATCACCTGGCCACTGCGGCGCATCCCCAGCATTTCCCGTACGGCGCCTTCCATGCCCTCCGGCGTGCACTCCGGCAGATCGAAATTCTGGTTGCGCAGGATGCGGAACATGCCGCAATGCTCCACCGTTTCCCGGGGGAACAGAGCGTTGACATGGTGGCGAACCACGTCCTCCAAGCCGATCAGACATTGATCGTCCCTCGTTTCGGAAAGGTCGTAGATACGCGGCAGCGACGCGGGCAGCGCCACCAGCGCGAAGCGGCTCCTGCGGCCCCGGCTGCGGGTCAGCTTGACGCACAGATGCAGCTGCTTCTGGCTGACCGCCGCATCCTGCGGCAGCTCCTTCAAAAAGGGCAGAATGGAGTCGTGAAATAGCTCCTTTTCCCGGTCGGACTGGGTATGGCTCAGCGAAAACACTGGGTACAGGCGAATGCCGTGCAGGTACAGTTCGCTGCTGATGCCGTCAAAAAGCAGATACTGCTGGTTATTCTGGCTCAGGATCTCTTTATTGACCTTCTGGTACAGTTCTTTGGAGGTCAATCCGCCCAGTTGTTTTTTTTCTGCTTTTTTCCCTTTTGCAGCCCGAAAAACCTTTGGATAGCGCACCTGCATGAACTCATCCAGATTGGAGGTGACGATTGCGAGGAATTTAGCCCTTTCCAGCAGCGGATTCTTCGGCTGATCCGCCTCCGCCTGGACGCGCCGGTTAAACTGGAGCCAGCTCAGCTCCCGGTTTTGAAATGCTGACGTTTGTGCCTTTCCCATGCATTCGGCCTCCCATTGCTCTTTTGCATACGTTAGCAATTTAAGATTATACCACAACCGCGCCCCCGCTGTACAGAGGGCGCTTTGGCCGGATGATAGGAACATGGACGCTCCAGATCAGCAGCCATTTGGCATTGAAGCCCTGCAGCCGTCCATGGTATAATCAGGCGATGCGGTTAAAGGAGACTTACCGCAATTTATAAGGAGGGATGGTCAAATGTTATTCCTGCTTCAACTCGTATTATACTGTCTTCTGTATATTCTGCTGGTGAAATGCGCCGTAAGGGACAGCGGGCTTCACTGCCTGTACTTTTATCCAAAGGAATATATTGAGGAAGCGCACCGCCGCGGAATTGCGGACAAAGCCGCCGTCATGAAAAGCGGCAAGCGCTTTATGATTTCCTTCTGCATCATCATCTTCGCCGCCCCGATCCTGATGATCTCCTTCTGGAACCGCGTTACGGATTTCAAAACGGCCTGTCTTCAGGCAGCGCTTTTTCTGGTGGTCGTGAACTGGTTTGACGCACTCGTCATCGACCGGCTTTGGGTAGGCCACAGCAAAATCTGGCGCATTAAGGGCATGGAGGGCGTCCCCTATGTCAAGCCGTGGAAGACCATCCTCATGAAGCGGAGTCTGGCCACGGTGATGTACCTGATCGTCGCGCTGGCGGCGGCCGGTATCGTAGTGCTGATCGGCAAGCTCTGCTTTTGAAAAAGCCGAACGGTCAAAGAATCTATTGGGGTCAATCGAGATTGGGAGAAAAAAATGATGAGCGATTTTACAATCAAAGATATGCTTACGATGCAGCGGACCCTGCAGGAAAAATATAAAGACAAGTGGGAAACGATCTGCCCCGAAGCAGGCAAGCACAAATTGTTATGGCTGCTCGGTGAAGTAGGAGAAGTGATTGACATCATTAAGAAAAACGGAGACCAAAAAGCTGTTGAGGATCTAGATTTACGGCAGCATCTCGTTGAGGAAATGGCGGATGTGCTCATGTATTACAACGACGTCCTTTTATGCTATGGAATTAGCGAGCAAGAACTGAAAGAGGCCTATACAGCCAAGTTTGAAAAGAATATGACACGCTGGTAAATCCGTTTTGGACATTTCTCTCTCGAGCCCAGCAGGGCAGTATCATAAAACGCCAACTCCGAAAAAACTCTCGGAGCTGGCGTTTTCATTTGGGAAACAAAACCTGTTATTCCTCAAAGGCAGGCAACGTTTCCACGGCGGCCTCATATTGAGCGATCACGCGGTCGCACCAGTCGTCGAAGGCAGGGTCCAACTTTTGCAGGCTGGCATCGGCATAGATCGTATGCAGCGCTTCCCGCACGCCATCAGCAAAACGGGTGGTGCAGACAAATTCCGGCGCGTCCCGTCTGATCTTCGTATTATCAAACCACACGGAGTTGGACTTGTCCCCCGCCATGGAGCCGACCCATTCCGGGTTCAGCTTACCCAGCACATCCGTCGGGATATGGACAATGCGGGCCTCCACGCCCAGCGCCTGCGCCGTGATGCGCACGATTTGATCCCACGTCATCCGCTCGTCGGAGGTAATGTGGTAGGCGTTGCCAATGGCGTGAGGATTGCCCATCAGGCCGCAGAAGCCCTTGGCAAAGTCATTGCTGTGGGTCAGCGTCCACAGCGAGGTGCCGTCGCCGGGCACGATGACTTTTTTGCCCTGACGAATCCGCTCCACCACCTGAAAGGAACCGAAATTGCCATGCAGCGGCACCGGCACCTTGCGTTCGCTGTAGGTATGGCTGGGGCGCACCACAGTGAAGGGGAAGCCGTTTTCCCGATACTCCCGCATCAGCCGGTCTTCGCAGGCGGCCTTATTGCGGCTATACTCCCAATAAGGGTTGCACAGCGGAGTAGACTCCGTGATCAACGGATTCACCGCCGGCTTCTGATACGCCGACGCGGACGAAATGAAAATATACTGATCGGTTCGTCCGCTGAAAAGGCGAATATCCCGCTCCAGCTGTTCCACGTTAAAAATGATGAAGTCCGCCACGACGTCAAAATGGAGATCGCCCAGCAGCTGGCGTACCTTTTCCTCGTCGTTCACATCCACACAAAGGGATTTGGCCCCCGCCGGCAGCGGATGATTTCCCCGGTTCAGCAAATAAAGCTCCCAGCCTTTTTCCAGGCAACGCTTGCTGATCGCATTGGAGATCGTTCCCGTACCGCCAATAAACAACGCTTTTCTCACGAAGGTTTCCTCCTGTCCATTTCATCCCCAAAAGGGAAAAAGTGCTGATTCCATTATAAGGTCTCTCCACTGGGAATGCAACGCACATTTTAGTGCGGCTCAAAAGGCCGAAAAACAAGGTTTTTTCGTCTTTCAACCACGTTTCTCAAAAAAATTCAAAAAATTTGAAAAAAGCCGTTGACAATTTTTCGAAACTGAGTATAATAATCTTCGTTGCCTGAAGCGCAGCGAGCACCATTAGCTCAGTTGGTAGAGCACCTGACTCTTAATCAGGGTGTCCAGGGTTCGAGTCCCTGATGGTGTACCAAAGAAAACGGTGTTTCGCAAGAAACACCGTTTTCTTCATTTCTCCCGGGGATATGGTGAAATTGGCAGACACAGGGGACTTAAAATCCCCCGTCTTCGGACTTGCGGGTTCGAGTCCCGCTATCCCCACCATATAGTTCATATCCGAACCTGATTCTTTCCGAAAAAGGTTCGGGTACGTTTTTTATTGATCGGAAGTTCTGCGAAAGGACTATTCGGAACGGTAAACAGGAACGAACAAAGACGGGGTATCCCTTTCGCGTATCTGGGGCGTTTTGGGTCAATCGCTGCGTATCGGAAGCCTGTATATCTCTGGCAATAACGCACCAGACTTTGTGCCAAGGAGCCCAGCCCCCTTTGAAATTTCTGCGGAGTGTGTACGCTCATAAGCAGCCAAACGATCAAGACCTCCTATATAATGTGTTCTTTCATTAGGAAAGTATGGTATACTCGGCTCAACAAAATGGGATTTGTGGAGGTTGTAACATGGATAGGACAGAAATCGTAACAATAACGAATATGTGTATGGTATACGATGGTAATAAGGTTTTAGTACAAGAAAAAATAGATGATGATTATCGCGGCGTTACATTTCCGGGAGGGCATGTGGAAAAAGGAGAATCCTTTACGGATGCTGTAATTCGTGAAGTGTTTGAGGAAACGGGATTAAGAATTTCTTCGCCTATACTATGTGGAATAAAAGATTGGTCAAACGATGACGGTTCAAGATATATGGTTTTATTTTATAAAACCAACAAATTTGAGGGGAACTTGTCTGCATCTGCTGAGGGGGAAGTTTACTGGACAGAAATAGAAGATATGAAAAAGGCTGATTTAGCGGATGGAATGGAAAAGATGTTGGAAGTTTTTTTTAACGAAAATTTAAGCGAGTATTTTTTCTATAAAGAAAACAATAGATGGGTAGATGTATTGAAATAGACAACTTCCAGTTTGTCGTATTCGTTCATAGCAGGGTTCGGGGCGGGAATGCCCCACCAAGCATGACAAAATCCGAACCTTTTTTCAATAAGAAAGGTTCGGATTTTCTTTATATCATATCGTTTGTTATTTTCTGTATTCATCCTTCGGAAAGGGAATGTTTCCCCCGCTCCGCTTGCATTTGCTCCATCTGTTCGAAAAGCGATACCCTTCGTTCTGCAACGCGGACTTTGATTTCCTCAAACGGCAAGTTCTGAAACAGCACTTGCGCCCCTGTTTTTTCATCGGGAAAGCGCACACACGCCCACTGGCCCTGCCCGGCCTGACTGTTGTTTGTTAAAATATAAAAAAGATGATACTTGCGCTTCTCAAAAATCGCGTCATATGAATCAAAGCAGGGATAAAGTTCTGTGTCGTAAAGAACAAGCCGCCCATAGCTATCAGAAAACAACCGTGTTTCCTTGTCCTCCCATGGGATTTCTGCATGGCGCAGATCGTCAAAGGATGTATATTTTACCCCTGCCACCTCAAAGCCATCGTTCTCGGCGAAAGTGGAGGCCGTCTCGCGTTTCCCCGTTTGTTGCTGCACAGACGCTCGCTCCGAAGGAGTCTTCTGTTTTCTCTCGTAACGGGAAATTAGCCCCTGAATCCCTATCAGTTGAAGCACCCCGGCTGCACAGCATATCAACCACAACAGAATCGATCGGAAGGAAAATTCCGATACCAGCAAAATAGCCCCAACCATTATCCACATCATCAGCATCATCCGACTGATTCCATGCAGCGCCTTTCCCAGTTTGGTGGGATGCTTATTCGTGGAGAGAACCATGTGCTTTTTCATTCTGCCACCTCATCAATGCAGCTGCATCGCAGCCATTCGCCGTTCTGTGCCGCATGTACAGACAACGTCTTACATCTGGTATTATATATCAGACGTTTCTTTTGTTACAAGGGTTTCCCGTTTTTTCATTCTGAATCGCTTTCATTTTTCACCATACAAACAGGCGTGAGGAGCTACTTTGCTCTTCACGCCCATTTTTCAAAAGAGATAGAAATGCTACCGTCTTCCTGATCTGGCGATTGTTCTTTTCTTCCTTCGCTTATTTTTTAGCAGCGCGAAAGGGCAGCATAGCTTTCAGTACCTCCGGGGAATTGCAGCGCAGCGCCGTGCGGTCAAACAAGCCGAACCATTCGTCGCCGTCGTCGAAATAATTGTTGTCCCATAGAACGCAGGGAATGCCCAGCGCTTTGGCCCGGCTCAAAAACGCGGTTTCGTAGGCAGCGCGATCCGAATCATTGCGCTTGCCGGTTTCAGGGTCGATTTTGGTCACAGCGCCGTGTTCAGTCATCATGATGGTCGCGCCCGTGCGGGATTGAAACGATTGAAGCAGCTCAAAAACGCCGTTCAGCGTCCGTTCGGCCTCCGCGTCAAAATGGGGCGTTTCGTCCGGCTCGTTGTGGGCAAAGACAAAGCGGCTGGGCGCGTAATTATGAACCGTCACAATGACCCGCGGATCCTTCGGGATAATCAGATCGTCCAGCCCGTCCTTCGTGATCTGTGCGGCGGCAGGCGGGATGCAGAGCCAACGGGCGGGATTTTTGCCGCCGCTTTCACGAACCGTGGCGACAAAGGCGTGATTCAACGCGTTGATGGCAGCGCGCACATCACGGCTTGCACCGTTCCACGCGTTGGGATCGCGCGAGCTGTGGGGCTCGTTCATCCCTTGAAAAATCAATCGATCTCCATAATCACGGAAACGGAAACAAATCTGCTTCCACAGCGCCACGAACTGCGGCATAACATCCTTCAGCGCCTTCAGTTCCGGGCGCAGCCAGGTTTCGTTTTCATGATGCACATTGAGGATCACGCGCATTCCTTTCTCCAGCGCCCAATCAACCACTTCCTGCACCCGGTTCATCCATGCCGGGTCAACAATGTAATCAGGCCCAAGCCCCATGTGCAGTGCCCACGTCGTCGGCACACGCAGAATGTCAAACCCCGCCGCGGCATACATATGGATCATTTCCCGGGTGGTAATGGGATTGTTCCAAGCCGTTTCCCCACCAACTGCGTCTAGACTGTTTCCCAGATTGATCCCGATTCCCCAAATGGCTCCCGCCGCATAGATCACCACCAGCAGCTCTGTTATGGGTATGGCAGACCATAGGGAGTCCGCGCCTGCCAGCGCCGGAAGTCCCAGGATCAACGCGCCGCTGATCACCAGTCCTCTCGCCACCGACACGATAAACGCCGCCTTTGGGCGCATGATCGCCTGAAAATAATAGGTAGAGAAAATATTCACAGGCAGCAGCAGGAACGACAATGCATAGGTTCGAATGATGGCGGGCGTCATTTCCAGAATTTGCTGCGTCGGTGTCATAAAAATACGGATATAAAGATTCGGACACGCCATGCTGAGCGCCGTCCAGAATAAGCCGAAAAACGCTATCGTGCCCAGCGCCAGCCGTAAGATCTCCCTGATCCTTCCGCCTTTGACCGCGCCGAAGTTCATGGAAATGATGGGCTGCGCCGCCTGCCCGACGCTGTACGCACAGCACTGAACAAAGATGCTGACCTGAATGATCGGGCCATACCGAGGTATTTCATGATCTGACGGTTAAAAAGCACCGTCAGGATGCCCATGGCCACGTCAATAAAGAAGGTAGAAAAAACTGTCACGCAAATCTTCTGAAGCTTGTGCGGCAGACGTTCCACCTTCACCAGTCGAAGCGTATTTTTGCGGCTGAAAAAGTGCGTCAGCATCATAACAAACGAAATCCCAGAGACGATAGCTGTTGCAAACCCTGCGCCGTAGATGCCCATCCGGCAGGTAAATACGAAAAAGTAATCGCCAAAAACATTGAACGCGCCGCCGGCCAGCACGCCCAGTGTGGCAAGGCCGGGATTGGCGTCGTTTCGCAGAAATGCCGCCAACATCTGGTTCAACAGAAACAGCGGGAACACCCACTGAATAGGGCGCATGTATTTCCGAGCCAACGCCGGCAGCGATTCATTCGCGCCGAAGAAAGTCAGAATCGGCCGCTCAAAGCACAGGAGAGTCGCCCATGCCAGCAGGGCCAGAATCGCCGAACCAATGACTGCCGCTGTGAAATACTGGTTCTCGCTGTCGTCCTTCTTTTCACTGCCGCGCTTCGTGCTGAAAATGACGCTTCTGCCGATGCCCATCAGCAAGCCCAGACTGTAGATGATATTCCGACCGGCGCAACAACCGCCAGCGCTGCCGTTCCCTTCGGGCCGTGATACTGCCCCACCATCGCCGTATCCACAATGGAATACACCGAGGTAATCATGGCGCTGCCAAACGCCGCAGACAGGTAGCGAAAATACATGAGTTTGATTTTTCCGTTCAGCAAATCCATTCTTTCTCTCTCCTTTTCACACAAAAAAGCCGGACAAATAACAGACGTTTCCGTCTGCGCCTTGTCCGGCCCATCGTTTCTCTGAACGATTCGCCCTCCGACGAACATCTGGTATTTTAGCAGAATCCTTTTTTCTGTCAAGAGGAAAAGAACTCTTTTCGTACGGATTTGTTTGGCTTACAAGAAAACCCTTTCCGAACGCAGCCTGTATTCGGAAAGGGTTCTTCTTTCTGTCCCGCTTTCTCAGAACCGAACGGTCCGGGGAGGCTCGGTAAAGGAGGAAAACGTTGCGGTCGCGTTTTGCAGATAAAACACAGCGGTGTTTTCGTCGTCGGGATTATAGCGGGCTTTCAGATGAGGATACTGATCCAACATATGCACCTTGGCCTCACGGCGGGGATCCAGCACCGCTTCGGCGCTCACCCGCAGCCAGCGGCCATCCTGACAGGCGCAGAGCTCCACTTTGGGATGTGCCAGCATCTGCTTGGCCACGTCTTTGACAAGCCCCGTCTGGATGTATAGACGGCCCTCGAAAATATCCACCGTGCCGAAAGGCCGGACGCGGGGCTGATCTCCTTCGCAGGTCGCCAGATAATAGGTCTTGCAGGCTTTCAGAAATTCGTATACCTCTTGCATAAATACACACTCCTTTTGGTCGCAGTCAAGCGGCAACTGTATTATCGTAGCACGGTAAAGCGAAAAAGGCAAGGGACGAAATAAAAGGCCAAAGTCGTTGATTCGCAATCGAAAGAGGCTTTTTTTCAAAAATCGAAACAACAAAAGAACAATCGGAAACAATACCAAAATGGTACGGAAAATACGACTAAAATGGTATTGGCTTTTTCAGCCGAGTATGCATATAATAGTCAACATCATCCCGACCGGCGAGGGAAAACGGCCCGGATGAGTACGATATACAGGAAGGATGATTTGCATGAAACACAAGCTTTCCCGGATCCTGGCGCTGACCCTCGTATTGGTTATGGCCGTATGCACGCAGGCCGTTGCCGAGGGCAAGACCCTGCGACTGACCCAGAACGTTGAAATGGACACCATGGACAGCGGTAATACCGGCGACGGTTATACGACCAGCATTATGTCCCTGCTGGTGGACAGCCTCTTCCGTCTGGATGAAAACAGTCAGCCCCAGCCCGCGTTGGCCGAGAGCTACGAAGTATCCGAGGATGGTCTTACCTATACCTTCCACCTGCGCGACTCCAAATGGAGCAACGGCGATCCCGTGACCGCCGCCGACTTCGAATATGCCTGGAAGCGCGTGGTGAACCCCGAAGGCGGTTTCGAGCATACGTTCCTTTTCAACTATCTGCCCCTGAAGAACCTGAAAGAGATCAACAAGGGCGAAGCGGACTACACCACGCTGGGCATCACCGCCGTGGATGACAAGACGCTGGTGGTGGAACTGACCGCTCCCTGCGACTGGCTGATCCGTTATCTGAGCGACTGCTCCTTCGGCCCATTGAACCAGAAGTTCGTGGAAAGCTGCGGCGATCAGTACGCGCTGTCCAGCGACACCCTGCTGACCTGCGGCGCGTACAAGCTGGAAAACTGGACCGCCGGCGACCTGACCTGGACGCTGACGAAGAACGAAGACTACTGGAACGCTGAAAACATCAAGATTGATACCATCGAGTATCAGGTCATCAAGGACACCCAGACCGGCATCATGGCCTACGAAAGCGATCAGGCTGACTTCGTCATTCTGAGCAGCGACGTGGTGGATATGTACCGCGACTCCGACGCTTTCTACAATGCCCCCACCACCTTCAGCTGGTACGTGGTGCCCAACTTCAAGGATGAAACCGTCAGCAACCAGAACCTGCTATACGCCATCGGCTTCTCCATCGACCGTGAAGCGCTGGTCAACAACATCCTGTGCGACGGCTCTCTGGCCAAGTACGACTGCAACTACTCCGATGTGTTCTTCGACAAGGACGGCAACGAATTCAACTCCGTGCGGCCTGACTTCTGGAGCTGCGATAAGGAAGCGGCCAAGGAGTACTGGGAAAAGGCCAAGGCCGAGCTGGGCGTGGACAGCCTGTCTCTGGACTTCACCGTGGAAGACAGTGAAAGCGCCCAGAGCGTGGCGGCTTTCATCCAGTCCGAAGTGGAAAGCACCTGCCCCGGCCTCAGCCTGAACCTGAAGATCATGCCCAAGGCGCAGCGTCTGGACGAAATGGAAAACGGCAAGTTCCAGCTGGGACTGCACCGCACCGGCTCCTCCGTGCCCAACGTGCTCGCCAAGCTGGGCCAGTACACCACCGGCCAGAGCCTGAACTACGCCGGATATTCCAACGAGGAATACGACGCGCTGTACAACGCGACGCTGGAAGAGACCGACTCCGACGTGATCTGGAACAACTGCCTGGATCTGGAAGAAATGGCGCAGCGCGCGGCCGTGGCCATCCCCGTGTACCGCACCGCGGACTGCCTGCTGATTCGTCCGACCGTCAGCAACTACTATCATAACCTGATCGGCATTTCCTGGGACTTCATGTTCGCGGATATCGCCGAGTAACAAAGAATGCTTTCTTCCTCCGCTCCTTCTGGTCGGAGGAGCGGAGGAACAAGCCCGGTGCGTAACAGACGCATTTGGCTGCTATCCCCGGGAATCGATAATACGCCGCCGCATGGGTTTCCCCGGCGGCGGCTATTTGGAAAGGGGCGCAACGTGTGAAAAAATATATTGCCAAGCGCTTGTTAACGGCTGTGGCGACCCTGTTGGCAGTGCTGTTTATCCTGTTCCTGCTCATGGAGCTATTGCCCGGCTCGCCGTTCAACAATCCCGAGCTGACGGCGGAGCAGCGCGCCAATATCGAGGCCAAGTACGGGCTGGATCAGCCCTTTCTGACCCGCTATGTCAAGTACATCTCCAACATCCTCCATGGGGATTTTGGCGTTTCCTACAACATTCAGCAAAACCTGCCTATCTCCAGTCTGCTGGCCAAGCGCTTCCCCATCACCATCCGCATCGGCCTGATGGCGATCGTGTTCGGCGTTATTTTGGGACTGGTGCTGGGCATTGTGGCCGGCTTCAACCACAACAGCATTTGGGATACCATCACCTCGGCCATCGCCATTCTGGGTGTGAGCCTTCCAGCGTTCGTATTCGCACTGCTGCTGGCCTATTTCGTCGGCTTCCAGTGGAAGCTGCTTCCCTTCCTTTATAATGCGAAAACGCCGCTGGCGTCCGCGATCCTGCCTGCCCTTACGCTGGCGGTGTCGCCCATGGCCAGCGTAGCCCGATATACGCGCAGCGAGATTATCGACGTGCTGAACCAGAACTACGTGACCCTTGCCAAGGTCAAGGGCGTAGGCAAGCTGGCGTTGGTCATCAAGCACGTGCTGCGCAACGTTCTGACGGGCGTGATCACCGTCATCGGCCCCAGTGTGGTCAACGTGCTGACCGGCAGTCTGGTAGTGGAGAAGGCCTTCTCCGTGCCTGGCATCGGCGGCCTTCTGATCACCGCCATTCAGGAAAACGACTACAACGTGACCTTCGCGCTGTCCTTCATCTACTGCGCGCTGTACATCCTCGTGATGCTGGTGGTGGATATCCTCTACGGACTGATCGATCCCCGCATCCGGGTCGCCAAAGGAGAGTGACGAGTATGCAAACGCATCTGTCCCCCGAGGAAAAAAAGCTGATCAGCTACAAGGCGGAGAGCAGTCTGGACGAGAACTACGCCGGCCATTCCTATGTCAAGGAAATTCTGCTGACGCTGTTTTCCAACAAAGGCGCCTGCATCGGTCTGGTGTGCATTCTGATCATCGTCGGCTTTGCCATTTTTGCGCCGATGGTCAGCCCCTACACCTATAAAGAGGTTCATTCCGAGACCACCAACCTGCCCATGCGCATTCCCGGACTGGAAAAGCTGGGCATCTTCGACGACACCCGCAAGGGCGTGGACGTTTACGCCAGCAAGGGCGTGAAGGATCAATACCACTATTTCGGCACCGACGCGCTGGGCCGTGACATCTGGACCCGCGTCTGGGAAGGCACCCGCATTTCACTGCTGATCGCCGTGCTGGCCGTGGTGCTGGACGTGGTCATCGGCGCTACCTACGGCATGATCGCCGGATATCTGGGCGGCAAGGTGGACTTTGTGATGCAGCGCTTTGTGGAGGTGCTGACCAGCATTCCCAATCTGATCATCATGATGCTCCTGCTTCTGGTGCTGGAGCCCGGCATTCCGGCCATCTGTCTGGCGCTGGCCATGACAGGCTGGGTCAACATGAGCCGCATTGTGCGCGCGCAGGTGCTCAAGCTGAAAAGCGAGGAATACGTGCTGGCCTCCCGCACGCTTGGCGCACCGGTGAGCAGCATTCTGTTCAAGGACATCCTGCCCAACACCATGGGGCAGATCATCATCACCTTCATGCTTTCCGTGCCCAACGCCATTTTCTTTGAAGCGTTTCTGGCCTTCATCGGTCTGGGCGTTCCCATCCCCATGGCTTCTCTGGGCACGCTGATCAACGACGGCTACAAGTCGGCCATGCTGTATCCGGCGCAGGTGCTGCTGCCCGCACTGGTGCTGTCGATCCTGATGCTGTCCTTCAACCTGCTGGGCGACGGTCTGCGCGACGCCATCGACCCGCAGATGCGCTCCATGTAAGGCAGAAAGGAGAAGAGGAAAATGCAGGAAAACGACGTAGTTCTCAGGGTCAAGGATCTTTCCATCTCCTTTAATACCTTTGCCGGCCGGGTGAACGCCATCCGCGGGGTCGATTTCGAGCTGCGGCGGGGCGAAACGGTCGCCATTGTCGGCGAAAGCGGCAGCGGCAAGTCCGTCACGGTCAAGTCCATTCTGGGCATTCGCAGCAAGAACGAGATCGTTGACCGGGGCGAAATCCTATTCACCTACCGGGCTGAAAACGGCGAAGACCGCACGGAAAATCTGCTGAAACTGTCGGATCGCGACATGCAGAAGCGTATCCGCGGGCGGCATATCGCGCTGGTTTTTCAGGATCCCCTTACCTCACTGAACCCCACCATGACCATCGGCGCGCAGATTGCCGAAAGCGTCATCAAACGCCGCAAGGCCAGCCACGCGGAGGCCAAAAAGCGCACCATTGAACTACTGGAAGAAGTAGGCATTCCCAATGCGGCGGAACGGTATAACAACTATCCCCATCAGCTGTCCGGCGGGATGCGGCAGCGGGTGGTCATTGCCATCGCGCTGGCCTGCGAACCCGATCTGCTCATCTGCGACGAGCCTACTACCGCGCTGGACGTGACGGTTCAGGCCAAAATTCTGGACCTGATCCGCGATATTCAAAAGCGCAACCATCTGACGGTCATTTACATCACCCACGATCTGGGCGTGGTGGCCCGAGTGGCTGACAAGGTCATGGTCATGTACGCGGGCAAGCTGGTGGAGAAGGGCACGGCGGACGATATTTTCTATGAACCGACCCACCCATACACCTGGGGTCTACTCCTGTCCGTGCCGGACATGGAGAATCCCAAGGCGAAACTGTACACCATTCCCGGTTCGCCGCCCAACCTGCTGCGAATGCCCAAGGGCGACGCTTTCGCGCCCCGTAACCCTTACGCATTGGGCATTGACTTCGAGCAGGAGCCGCCCATGTTTTCCATCAACGAGCACCACAGCGCGGCCACGTGGCTGCTTCATCCCGAAGCGCCCAAGGTCGACCGGCCTCAGGCGCTGCAGGATCGCATCAATCAGATGAAGGAGGAGGTCAACCATGGCGAATGAACAGGAAGCATTGCTGGAAGTACAGGGCTTAAAGCAATATTTTCCCATCAGCCGCAGTTTTACGGTCAAGGCGGTGGACGACGTATCCTTCACCATCCACAAGGGCGAAATTTACGGTCTGGTGGGTGAAAGCGGCAGCGGCAAATCCACCACGGGCCGGTCGATCATCCGTCTGTACAAGCCCACGGCAGGCCGGGTCATCTTCCGGGGCGAGGATATTTCCGGCGACCTGACCAAGGAGCAGAAGACCATGCTGCGCCAGAAAATGCAGATGATCTTTCAGGATCCCATGGCGTCGCTGAATCCGCGCAAAAAAGTGATGGACATCATCGCCGAAGGCGTTGACATCCATCACATGGCCGCCTCCAAGGCGGAACGGCAGGAAATGGTCTATGCCATGCTCAAAAAAGTAGGGCTGTCCGTCGAACACGCCAACCGCTATCCGCACCAGTTGTCCGGCGGCCAGCGTCAGCGCGTGGGCATCGCCCGGGCCCTGATTATGAGGCCGGAGCTCATTATTGCCGACGAGGCCATCAGTGCGCTGGACGTTTCCATTCAGGCGCAGGTGGTCAACCTGCTCAAAAACATTCAGGAGGAAACGGGCTGCGCCATTCTGTTCATTGCCCATGATCTTTCCATGGTGCGCTACATTTCCGACGCGATCGGCGTGCTGCATCTGGGCCATCTGGTGGAGGCGGGCACGACGGAGGACGTTTTCGAGCACGCGGCCCATCCCTACACCCGCTCGCTGCTGTCGGCCATCCCCCGCCCCAATCCGCGGCTGGAAAAAGACCGGCCCATTCAGAGCTACAACTACGCCGCCAGCGGGATCGACTACAACAAGGGCACCTATCATGCCCTGTCGGCTACCCATTCCCTGCTGGCCACCGACGAGGAGGCGGCGGCGTGGACGGCGGTCAATTAACAGCCGCCGTCCACGCCGCCTGCTGAAGCTGCGCGCTTTTTTCCAGACAGAACTTCAGGAAATCTCGCACGTGGTCACGGGAGTAGGTGTTGGCCTCCTCAATCACCAAGGTGCGAGTCTTGGTAAAGTTCTCGATGGGAACATAGCGACAGTTCTTCGGCAGGTATTTGCCAAAGGTCAGGGCAGGCACGATGCTGATGCCGGTCTCGTATTCCAGCATTTTCATGTAGGCGTGCAGGTTCTGGCCTACGATGACCAGCCGGGGCGTAAAGCCGTGCTCCCGGCAGAGCTGGTAGTTGAGGCCGTAGGTGTCGGTGGCTAAAAAGGCCCTGTCCTTCACCTGCTCCAGCGCAATGCTTTGGCATTGGGAAAGGGGGTCGCGGATGGGAATCGCCAGTCCGAAGCTCTCCGTCAGCAGCGGATGGACGTTCCCGGGAAGGGGCTGGTTTTCCGCCCGGGTATAGACCGCCAGATCGTAAGCACCGCCGCGATGGGGCTCCGTCGCCTGCGCTTCCGCGAAGATTTGGAAGAAAATGTCCTCGTGCTGTAGATGGTATTCGGCGATCATTTCTTCCATGAACAGGTCGCCCGAATTGATACAGACACGAATTTCCTTCACCTGGCTGCGGTTGGTCAGCGCGTTTACCGCATTATCCAGAATGGCAAGACTGTTGACGGCGCTTTCATAAAAGAAGCGTCCGTCGGCGGTGAGCATCATTTTCCGCCCTTCGCGCAGAAACAGGGAAACGCCCAGCTCGTCTTCCAGGGAACGGATCATCTTGCTCAGCGCAGGCTGGGAAACGATCAGCGCCTTTGCCGCCCGGCTGATGCTCTGACACTCGGCAACCATGCAGAAATAACGAATATGAAGGAATGTCATACCTCCGTCCCCTTTCGCAGTGATAATGATTCATTATAACGCATTTTCCCGCGAGTACAAACGCATTGTTTCTCAGAAAAACCAAGAAAAAACAAAGGAGTGAACAACCGATATGAATTTATCAGACGTAACCAAAGTGTTTGAAGACCTGACCGGGTACATTCAGCAGGGCGACACGGCTCCCTTTGAAAATCTGTTCACAGACGGCCATATTTCTGTAAACGTGCCCCGCTATGGTCAGATCGGCAATAACATCGTTTTCGGACGGTATCTGCGGCAGGTTCGCCTGTGGATGCGCGACCGGGACGACCTGCGCTTCGAGTACTGGGGAACCGTTCCCAGTGCGGACGAGAAGCATCTGGCCATCAACGGCGTGTACTACTTCATGATCCACGACGCGGAGTTCGACTATCACAAGGAGCTGCACATTCCCGTCAGCGTCATGTGCGAAATGGAGGACGGCAAGATCAGGACGGCGCGGGTCTACTACAGCACCCACTGGGTGGCCGGGCACAACATCACCCGTCCGGCCATGCTCAACGAGGATCCGACGCTGATTAACAGTCTGCCGGAGCTGGAAAAGCTGTACTTCAAGTGTCTGTGGGCCGGTGATTCCAAGCCCATTCTGGATCGGATTCTGGATCACAACGCCTACTTCATGGGCACGGCCTACAGCTTCAATCAGGGGCCCGATCTGGTCAAAACCTTCAACGGCCTGTTCAAGGATGGCAAGAACACGGAGCTGCGCCTTTGCACCGCCTTTGAAGCGCCCCATTTTTTGGTGGTGGAATACATGAACCACCGCAGCGGCGGCAACCCCAATACCCCCTCCGCCGGTATGGCAATCTATCAGTACAACGACGAGGGCAAGATCATCGCCGTGCGTCTGGCGGGCGACTCTTCGTTTGACCACTGGCTCTGGCCCACACTATAAGCAGGAGGATGAGCGCGATGACGAGCGTAACGATGGAAAACCTCTTCGACGCAGTAATCAATCAGGATACCGAAGGACTGCTGAGCCTGTTTGCGGACGGCGAAGCCAACCTCAGCCTGCCTTCCTTCGGGACAATCAGCAATAACCGCATTTTCGCCATGCTGGTCAAAAAGCTGGAGCGCCGGTTCAGCTACCTTGACGTAACGGCCCGGCATGAGCGCACCTGCGCCAGCGGCTCCCGGCAGGTGAGCGAATATACGCTGTCCTACCTTTTCCACGACGAGGAACATCACAAGGAAGTGACCTACGCCACGCCCACGGCGCTGGTGTGCGACCTGAACGCCGAAGGAAAGATCACCTTCATGAACGTATATACCGGCTTTGATGCGTTCGTAGGCAAGGAGATCGTTCGTCCGGCCATGTACAACGCCAAGGCGGCGCTGTGGGACGAAATGCCCGCCTCTGTTCGAGCCGATTATGAGGCCAAGCAGGCCGACCGCCGCTGCGAACCCTGCCGGGTGTTCCGCGCCGGAAACTGCGTTTACGTGGAGGAAAACGTGCTGTTCACGCTGGGCGAAATCTGCACGCCCCAAGCTCATTTGAGTGTCTTTACGCTGGATGAACAGGGCAGCGTCAGCGAAAAAAAGGACTACGGCGAGATCGTCTGGGAATTCAAGCTCTGGCCGACGCTGTACTGATTGTCCGCAAAGGAGACATGCCCCATGAAAAGTCGCTATCTGGTCCGCCCCACCGAAAAAGAGGACTGGCTCAGCTGCACGGAGACCGAGACCGAGCTTTCCGTGTGTCTGCTCCACCCGGTGGGGCCCAACGCCATGCTGGAAGTACGGGACGGCCTGTATAAGCAGGGCAACAGCGAGCCCTACCACCAGCACGACGTAGGCAGCGAAATCTTTTACCTGCGGGAAGGAACGGTGGAAATCACCATTCGCGGGCTGCGGGTCCCCATGCAGGCGGGCGACATGGCTTTCATTGCCCCCGGACTCCCCCACGGTATTTCTTTTCCTGCGAAAAAGACCGTCTGGCGGGTCTTTTTGCAGGGAATGGACGTAAACCAGCGCCGGGAAAACCGCAACCGTATCGCGGCGTGGTATCCGCAGGTGTGGGACGATCCGGCATTCTGCGAAATGTTCAACGGCCTGAACGGTTTCTTCCCCTGCAAGCAGCCCGCCGCAAGGGCTGCTGAGCTTTCCGAGATGCCAGAGGTGCGCACTCCGTCTTTTGCGTGGGCGACCTTCCAAGTGCCGGGGGCCGTGCTCCGTCAGGTCGTGGGCCGTTGGGAAACCGGCGGACTGTACGAAGTCTGGCGGATCGTCGGTCACAAGGGGCTGCGGGTGGAATGGAATGCGCCCCATCCCAACTGGGAACTGTATCAGGTCATCTGCGGAGAAGTACGCCTGACGACCCCGGACGAAACCGTCACTGCCAAGCCGGGAGAGCTGCTGCGCATTCCTCCCTACTGCACCCATTCATTGGAGGTGCTGACCGACGAATGCGAACTGGCCGACATGGGCTGTTCCATTCGTCTGCTGAACCTGCTGGAAGATCTGCGCTCCATGGAGAACGCGGGGGAAGCTCTGCCAGACGCTCCTGCCCAGCGCAGCTGCCTTCTGCGCCGCTACGGCTGCTTTGTCACCCAATGGCAGTATCAGGACAAAACGGTCGAGCTGTATCCCGGAAGGGTGGAAAGAGCCGAAAAAGAACCTTCGCTTCCCAAACGGTAAATTTTTCCTTTGCCAAAGAATCCCCGTTCGAATTTTCGAACGGGGATTTTTTTGATGCAATGCAAGTTGGCGCTTCTTTCGTTTCTGCTTTCTCGAACTACTGATGTCACAGGCCAAGCGGCGACTTTGTCTGCCCGCCGCTTTTCATTCTTGCTCACCCTTCTTTCCCGTACTGCTTGCGATATTCCGTTACGCTGATGCCATACTGGGCCTTGAATTTACGGCGGAAGCTGGAATGGTCGGTATAGCCGACCCGGGTGGTGATCTCCGTCACCGGGAACTGCGTCTTTGTCAGCATTTCGCAGGCCTTTTGCAGGCGAAGCTCGGAAACATACTCGATATAGGTTTTGCCGGTGTTGAGCTTGAACAGCCGTCCCAGATGGGCCTTGCTGGTGTGGGCGTATTCCGCCACATCCATGGCGGACAGATTGGGGTCGGCGTAGTGGGCCTGAATATAGTCCAGAATGCCGGAAAAATCCACGCTTTTTTCCTGTTTGAGCAAAGTCTCCTGACTGCGCAGCAGCTGATGGACCCCCTGCGTGTATTCGGCGTTGTCCAGAACGTTGATCTGCAGGGATGTATGCAGCAGCCCCTCCCCTGCATCCTCTTCCATGACGTTAACGGCGCTTTGCAGGATGCAGTAGCGCAGATAAGCCTGATTGGCGGCGCTGCTGTGGGCAGTAAGAATCTCTCCGTTCATTTCGTCAAACAGTCGCAGAGCGCGGTTCGTATCCTGTTCGCGCAGCGCCTTCTTAAAGGCTTGCAGCCTTCCCTGATCCAGCTGCAGCACCGGTGCCTCCTTTCCCATCCATTCTTCGAAGCAGCGGACGATGGTTTCTTCTCCGTTCTCCGTCTCCTGCTCCGACATTTCCAGAGCTTCGCGAACCGCCAAATCCACCGCACTCAATTCCTGATAAGCCTGACTGAGACCGATGGTCACGCCGCCCTGCAGCAGCTGCCGGAAATGCCGGGCGATGATCTTCCGCTGTGCGCCGTCCTCGTCAGGATTGGGCAATTCCCCCATGAATACCAGTGCGCGTCCATTGGGCAGTTCCGCCCAGTAGGCCATTTCGCCCCGAAGCTGCTCCGTCAGGACTTCTTCGCCGCAGGGCTGTGTGGGGCGCAGAACGCCCACAAAATAAAATTCTTCATTCAGGGCCAGATCGTAGGGAGCCAGCAGCCGGTTGGCCATTTCCCGATCCCAAGCCGCGCCGCTGAGCACCATTTGCACCGTCTGCTGGCGAAGCCGGTCGTTAGCGGTCTGAATATGGGAGGAGAGCCGATCGATCTCCAGCGCCGAATGGCTCAGCAGATTCCCGATCAATGAAAATTCATCGCTGTAGCGGAACGTGACCTGCTTGCCGCTGGCGATCTCTTCCAAGCGGTGAATGCCCCTGAGTCTCCGGGCGCTGAGCAGCAGGGAGATCAGCAGAGAAAGCAGCATTCCCGTGCAAAGCGCTACTGTATTGACGGTCAGGCCCTCCCGAATGGGTTCGTACATCCCGTCTGAGCTGTAGTAAACGGAAAGGGTCATATCCAGATATGGAACCTGGCAGTTGATGGCCGTATAGCCCTGCAAGGTCTCTTCCGACGGGAGCGCGTCCAGAAAATTCGTTTTTTCATCCTGCTCATAGAAGCAAAGGCTGGAACCGTCTGAAAAAAGCAGCTGGATATAGGCAGGCGCTTCCGGGGAAAGGCTGCGGAGCTGCCGCGCGACAAAATTCTGGCCGAAAAGGTAGTTCACCGTGCCTTTGGTTTTATACATCACCGTGGCCGGGTAATGCAGCAGCAGAAAATGCTCCGTATCATCCCTCCGGGTCAACGCCACAACCAGCCGGCTGCTGCTGTGCACCGTCTCCGTCAGCCGGACGACGGATTCCTCCTTGAGCTGCAAAAAGCGCCCGGTAAACGTGTCCATCCGGGAATAGCCCATAGACGAAAAAACATCGTTGTTCGGGGATGTCAGGAACAGTGCGGTCACGTTGGTATCGAAATTGGCGACAGTTTTCAGGGTGTGGATGGCGTCATAGCGCTTGATATTCTGCGTCCAGAACTCCCCAATAAGCGCTTCCTCCCGCGAAAGCGCCGCGCTGCTTCCCTCGTAGCGGCTCAGCAGCGTTACAAAATCCTTGCTGGCCCGGTTCAACCGATCCTGAATGGCGTGATAGGAGTTCTCCTCCATGCGGCGGATCGTCTGTCCAGATACCAGAAAGCTGACCAGCAGCATGGGGATCAATACCGTCAGGTAGGCCAGCAAAAAATTCCAGATCAGCCGATTTTTCCGTTGCATGTGCGTTTCCCCCGCCCATTTCATTCTGCTGATATTATATCAGCTTTTTCCTTTATCCGCAAAAAAACGCCGCAAAGCGGGAGCGCCGCACAGACGCTCCCGCCGCGGGAAACACGGTTTCCTTACAGGTTCTTGGCATAACGGTCGTAGGCCTGCTGTTCGATCTCCAGCAGACGCTGCAGCCGCATCCCGTTCAAGGTGTTGATGAAGGTGTCCCAGTTGCTGTCGATATCGGTCTCGCCGATGATGAACTGAGCCTTCATGGTCTTGATATAGGTCTGAATATCCGCCAGCAGGCTGGCACGCTCGGCGGTCTCGTCGGCGGTGTACACCAGCAGCGGGAAGTCGTCGCAGCACTTGACGGCGCGGCGGGCCTTTTCCTTATACGCGTCGATGGTGGTCACCTGACTCTGATCCTCCGCCAGCATCTGATCCAGCTGCTCGTCGGTGGCTTCGTCTACCACGCGCTGCGCAGGGCTGTACTGCACAAACTGGCACATATTGTTGAACAGAAGGGCGTTGGATACATAGGCGTTAGCGCTTTCGTAGCCGGAATTCTCCCAATAGCCGGTGTAGTCGTAGGTCTTGATGCCCATATAGCCCTCGATCACACTGCAGTTTTTGCCGGGCGTACCGTAGGTCGCCAGCTCCATACCGTCCTCGGTGTAGAAGTAGTCCAGCATCCGGGCCACGTCCTCAGGATGCTCGGTGTCGGCGGAAACGGCGGTGACGCAGGTGGCGGTCACGGGGTTCCACAGGGGGTACACCACTTCTTCCGTCAGGTCGGAGGTCACGCCGGTGAAGAAAATGTAATCGAAGTAAATGCTCAGATCGTCGGTGCCGAAGACCCGGTTCAGGGTATTCCAGCTGGCGAACAGGCCGATGCGGTCGGAGGCCGTCTTGTCCACATATTCATCGTTGGTCATGATGAAGCAGTCAGGATCCAGCAGGCCCTCGGTGTAAAGCCGGTTCATATACTTCACGTATTCTTTCCAGCCCTCGGTAGTCTCGGCCAGATACACCTTGCCGTTTTCGTCCAGCTGGGGCTGATAGTTGCTGTTATAGCCATAGATGCCGAACGCGGAACGGATCACGTACTCGCCGCGCACCCCGGAACCGCCGTCGAAGGTGATGGACAGCGGGATCTCGTCATCGGTCTTGCCGTTGCCATTAGCGTCCTGCTCCTTGAAGGCCTTCAGCACCTGATAGAGTTCTTCGGTGGTGGTGGGGGCTTCCATGCCCACATTCTTCAGCCAGTTCTTGTTCAGATAGGCCATGGACACGGCGCGGCTGCACAGCGAGTCGCGGGTCTTGGAGATGCCGTAGATCGCGCCATGCTCGTCCCGGGAATAAGCGTCCAGAATGGGGTCGCTTTCCAGCCGGGCCTTGAAGTTGGGCATATAGTCCAAATACTGGCTCAAATCCAGAAAGAAGCCTTCCTGACCATACTTGTTCACATCCGCGCGGCTCATGTCCAGCTCGGCCAGAATGTCCGGCAGCTCGTCGGAAGCCATCATCAGGGAAAGCTGGGTTTCCCATGCGTCAGTGGAATAAGAGGTGATGTCCAGATGGATGCCGAGGCGTTTCTCAATTTCCGAAACGATGTCGCGATCCTGATAATCGGCGGCGCTGGGTGCGTTCTTGGCGGCCATGGTCAGCACGACTGGTTCGTCCGCCAGCGCGCTCACCGGCGCAATGGCCAGCAGCATCATCGCTGCCAGCGCCAGAGATAGGAAACGGGAAAAGCGGTTCTTCATGGGGTAGGTTCCTCCTTTATGATCGATTTTTTCTATGATCGTTCAGCCCTTGACAGAGCCGATCATGATCCCCTTGGCAAAGTACTTCTGCACCCACGGATAGATCACCATCATGGGCACGGTGGAAACGATAATAACGGCGTACTTGATCATATTGGCCGTGTCCGCCTGCTTGATCAGCTCCTGCATGGCGTCCGGGGACAGGTTGTCGGCGTTCATCAGCTGGTCGCTGACAAACTGTCCCAGCGTCAGGATCTCCCGCAGGAACACCTGCAGCGGGTATTTTTCCCGGCTGGTCAGGTAGATCAGGGCGTTGAAATAGCTGTTCCAATGGGTTACACCGTAGTAAAGGATCAGCACCACGATGATGGGCGAGGACAGGGGCAGAACGATCCGCCGCAGAATGCCGAAATCGCTGCATCCGTCCAGAAACGCCGCTTCATGCAGCTCCCAGGGAATGGTATTGGCAAAGAAGGTACGCGCCACAATCAGGTTGTAGGTGGAGACCGCGCCGCAGATCAGCAGCACTGCCCGGCTGTTCAGCAGTCCCAGCTGTCGGATGTTCAGATAGCCGGGGATCAGCCCTCCGCCGAAATACATGGTGATCATGAACAGCGTCATGATGAAGCCCTTGCAGGGGCAGTCTCTCCGGGAAAGGGCGTAGGCCGCGGGAACCGTCAACGCCAGATTGATGAGCGTTCCAAAGAAGGTGTAGAAAATGGTGTTGGCATAGCCCGTCCAGATCTCCTGATAGTTGAAAATAAAGCGGTAGGCCTCCAACGTGGGGTCGATAGGCAGCAGGATCATTTTCCCGCTGGCTACGGCCTTGGGGTCGCTGATGGATGCGCTGATGACGAACAGCAGCGGGTAAAGGGTCACGATGGTGATCAAAATCAGCAGCGCGTAATTGACCCAGACGAAGACCCGATCTCCCCGGGAAAGCCGGGGCTTGCTCCGCCGGCTTGCGGCATGGATGCTCACGTTCATGTTTCTTTCTTCCTCCATTACCAAAGACTGGAATGGGCCAGCGACTTGGACAGCGTATTGGCCAGCACCAGAATGACGCAGTTGACGGCGGAATTGAACAGACCCGTAGCTGTGGAGAATGCGAAGTCCTTCTGCACCATACCGACCTTATACACATAGGTGGAAATGACCTCGGAGCCCGTCAGATTGGTGGCGTTCTGCAGGGCGTAGACCTTTTCGTACCCTACGTTCAGCAGGGAACCGCACTGCAGGATGAACAACACCAGCATCGTGGGCACCAGCACGGGAAGGTTGATGTAGAAAATCTTCTGCAGCCGGTTCGCACCGTCGATCTCCGCCGCCTCCAGCAGGGATTTATCTACGCCGGACAGCGCCGCAAAGTAAATGATGGAGCTCCACCCCGTGGACTGCCAGATGCCGCTGAGGACATATACCCATTTGAAGGCGGGCGCGCTCTGCATAAAGGCCACCGGCTCCAGCCCGAACAGCCCCAGCGCCTTATTGATGATTCCCGAATTGGGATTGGTGAACAGGATCACCATGCCGCATACCACGATGGTGGAAATAAAATGGGGCGCATAGGAGATCGTCTGGAAGGTGCGCTTGATCTTTTCGTGCTCGATCTCATTCACCATCAGGGCCAGCAGGATGGGCATGGGGAACCCCATCACCAACGACAAAATGCTGATGGTAAGCGTATTCTTCAAAATGATCGGGAACCAGTAGGAGCTGAACAGCCGCTGAAAATTCTCCAGCCCGCACCAGGGGCTGCCCAGGATGCCCAGCTTGAATTTATAGTTCTTGAAGGCGATCACCACGCCGTACATGGGCTTATAATGAAAAATCAGCAGATAGATCAGCGCCGGAAGCACCATTAGAAGCAGCTGCCAGTGAAGCTGGCTTTTCCGGCGGCGCGGCGTCAAGGCGGCCGCGCTGTCCATTCGGTTCGTCATTCTCCATTCACTCCTGTTGCGTTTTGCTATGGCCCGATTATAGGCGGACGAATCGTTTTCGTAAATATAGTCAAATTCACAGCAGGACAATCGTTCGGAAAAAGGACGTTTTTTTCGGCTTTTTCTTTTGCTCGTGGTGAATTTGACCACGTTTTTGCCAAATCGGTTTTATTTCTGGTGTACAGCGAATTTCACCCTTCTATTTTGGAGAGAATTTGGCCACATTGACAGTTTTATTTCATCATGCTACAGTGTGTGCAAATGATACAGCATGGATTTTTCTAGGCTTTCCCTAGGCTTTCCATCGTTTGAACAGGAGGAACGACAGATGTCCAGGAAATTTGTTCTCATCGGCGCGGGCAGCCACGTTTTCACCCGCAATCTGGTTCGGGACATTCTCACCTTTCCCGCTTTTGCCGACGCGACCATCGCTTTGGTAGACATCAACCCCGAAGGGCTGGAATACGCGCGCCGTGCGGTGCAGCACATCATTGACGCAGGGCATTACCCCGCCAAGCTGATCTGCACCACCGACCGCACCGAGGTGCTTCCCGGGGCGGACGGCGTGCTGAGTATGCTTATGGCCCAGCCGTTGGAGGTTTTTCGGCGTGATCTGGAAATCTGCGAAAAGTACGGTGTCAAGATCAATGTGGGCGACACCCGGAACCCCGCGGGCATTTTCCGTTTCCTGCGCACCGTTCCCGTCATGCTGGACGTGCTGAAGGACGTTCAGCGCTACTGCCCCAACGCGGTCTTTCTGAACTACACCAACCCCATGGCCATGCTCTGCCGCGCCATGCAGGAGGCCGCGCCCGAGGTACTGACCACCGGCCTGTGCCACAGCGTACAGCACGGTATTGAAAAATTCAGCAAAATTCTGAATATCCCTGTGAATGAAATCGAATACACCTGCGCCGGTATCAATCATCTGGCCTATTATCTGAAGCTGACCCACAACGGGGAAGACCTGTACCCGGCTCTGCGGCAGCGCACGCTGGACGATCCGGCGGTGTATGACGAGGACATCGTCCGCAACGAGGTCTTTCTAGCGCTGGGGTATTATGTGACCGAATCCAGCGGACATTTTTCCGAGTACAGCCCGTGGTTCCGCAAGCGGGACGACCTGCTGGAAAAATACTGCTACCGGGGCACCAGCTGGAACACGGGCCGCACCAACTTCACCATCGAAGTCCGGGAAAAACGGAAAGCAGACTACTACACCGATTTGGAAAAATTCCTCAACGAACCGGCCGACCTCCAGCGCGGCAACGAGTACGCCGCCAGCATTTTCAACGCCCTCTTCGGGGACGGCCAGCTGTACTCCTTCAACGGCAACGTGCGCAACTACGGCCTGATCGACAATTTACCGGCGGGAGCCTGCGTGGAAGTGCCCGTTCTGGCCAGCCGCAACGGCCTGCAGCCCATTCACGTGGGGCCGATCCCCGACGAACTCCTCCCCCTGATGCATCTTTCCAGCCAGATCGAGGAAATGGCGGTTCGCGCCTGCTTCGAGGGCGACCGCGAACTGATTTACAAGGCGATCTGCTACGACCCGCTCACCTCCGCCGTGCTGGATCTGCGGGAGATTCGCCAGCTGGTAGACGAACTGTTCGCTTTCAGCGAGCCCTGGCTCCCGGCAGGGATGCGCCGCAAGAATTAAACGTCCGCTTCCAAAGCTTTGCGGCCCGTTTTTCGAAACCAAACGCCATGCCGCAGCGATTTCTTCATCAACGCTTCCATTAAAAAACGTCTCCCCCGCTTTGCAGGGGAGACGTTTTGCGTTTCAGTCGTTTTACTGTTCCGCCTTGGTAATATCCTTGCCAAAATATTTTTCAGAAATGCGGGTCAGTTCACCTTCCGCGTCCAGCTCGGCAATGGCCTTATTGACCGCTTCCAGCAGAGAAGCGCTGCGTTCTTCCTTGCGCATGGGCAGGGACACCTTGGAGGCTTCGTCCGTCAGGGCGACCACCTTCAGGTTCGCATCGGGATGGACGTTCATGTAATCGTAGAAGGAGACCTCCGCGTTCAGCGTCGCATCCGCGCGGCCGGACAGCACCATCTGGATGGTCTGATCCAGCGTATCCACCCCGGCGGCGGTAGCGCCGTAGCTCTCAGCCAGCGTCATGTAGGTGCTGGCGATGGAGTTGGCGGTATGCTTGCCCTTCAGGTCCTCGAAGGACTGAATATCGGTATTGTCGCCCCGTACGATCAGTGCCGTACGGATATAGCCGTAGGGCGTGGAGAAATCATACTTCTGGGCGCGCTCGTCCGTCACTTCCACGCCGTTGGCGGCAATATCGTAACGGCCGGAGTCCAGCCCGGCGAAGATGCCGTCCCACTCGGTCTCAGCAAAGGTAGCCGTCACGCCCAGCTTGGCGGCGATGGCCTGCATAACCTCCACGTCGAAGCCCACCAGTGTGCCCTGCTCGTCATGATACGTCCACGGAGCCCACGCGCCCTCAGTGGCGACTACGATCTCGCCCCGGCTCTGGATTTCCGAAAAAAGATCGCCGCTTTCAGCCTGAGCCGCAAAAACGGTCAGTCCCATCATCAGCGCCAGCAATAGCGCCGCAAATCCACGAAATTTATGCATGCTCTATCATTCCTTTCTTTGACTCGTTCCCCGCGAGTATCAGGCGCGGGGCTCCTGATCGCCATCGACCATCCGCAAAAAGGCGCGGGTGCGCGCTTCCTTCGGATGATCGAAAAACGCCTGGGATGGGCCTTCCTCCACAATAACGCCGTTTTCCATGAAGGCCACCTTGTTGGAAACATTCCGGGCAAAGCCCATTTCATGGGTGACCACCAGCATGGTCATGCCCTCCTGCGCCAGGTCGCGCATGACGGACAGCACCTCTCCCGTCAGCTCCGGGTCAAGGGCGGAAGTGGGCTCGTCGAAATAGATGATCTCCGGGTCGGAAGCCAGCGCCCGGGCAATGGCCACCCGCTGCTGCTGTCCGCCGGAAAGCTCGGCGGGATACGCCTCCGCCCGATCGGCCAGACCGACCTTCTCCAGCATTTTCATGCCGATGGCCTTGGCCTCGGCCTTGGGCATTTTCCGGGCCACCACCAGCCCTTCCATGATGTTGCCCAGTGCCGTTTTATTCAGAAAGAGGTTGTAGCTCTGAAACACAAAGGCCGTCTTGCGCCGAAGCCGGGCAATATCCCGCTTGGCCGTTTGATGCAGATCAAAGGTCTCCCCGTCGAAGGTCAGCGTTCCGCCGTCCGCCCGTTCCAGAAAGTTCAGACACCGCAACAGCGTAGTCTTGCCCGACCCGCTGGGACCCAAAATGGCGATCACGTCGCCCTTGTCCACCTCCAGACTCACATCCCGCAGAACGGTCTGATCGCCGAAGGCCTTGCGGATATTGTCGACCCGAAGAAGACATTCACGCTTTTCGCTTGCCGTCCCGTTTGCCATAGGAAGAAAGCCTCCTTTCCCCTGCCCGCTGAATGAAGGTCAGGATCGTTGAAAACAGCAGGTAGATGGCTGCCACCTCGCAGTACAGGGGCAGCATTTCATAGGTGCGCGCCGCAATGCGCTGGGTGGCCATGAACATTTCCATCACGGTAATGTTGGCCGCCAGCGAGGTGTCCTTCACCATGGAGATCAGGGAATTGGACAGGGGCGGGAAGGCCGTCCGCAGCGCCTGAGGCAGTACGATGCACCGAATGATCTGCAAATAGCTCATGCCCACACAATAGCCCGCCTCCATCTGACCGGCAGGGACAGCTTCCAGCGCCGCCCGCATGGTCTCAGCGCAGTAAGCGCCCTCATTGATGGAGAAAACGATGATCGCCGCCGGGAAAGGATCCAGCACGATGCCGATATCCGGCAGACCGTAGAACACAACGAACAGCTGCACCAGCAGCGGCGTGCCGCGCACCACCCAGATATAGAACCGGGCGATCTGCTTCAATACGCGGATGTTAGCGAACTGCACCAGTGCGGTGATAATGGCGATGACCATCGCCAACGAAAAGGAGATCACCGTCAGCGGGATGGTCATGGTCAGGCCGGGCAGCAAAATCTGCCCGAAGGAATCGATCAGTAATTGGATAACGCGTTGGTCCATTCAAATTCCTGCCTTTATGGAAACCTTATCATGTTACAGCCAATCGTTATGCCCGGCCTTGTACTGCCCCGTCAGCGCGTCTGCCTCTGCAACAAGCGCATTCAGTTCTTCGACGCTATACACCGTGGCCCCGCTGGCACAAGCATGGCCACCGCCGTGATAACGCTCCGCCAGCCCGTTTACCGACATGAACCGGGAACGCAGCCGCACCCGGATGGAGCCGTCCGGCGCGTCAATGAAAGCCAGCTGGCAGATGCAGCCCTTGATGGTGTCCAGATAGCCGACGGCGGCGCTGGCGTTTTCAAAGGACAGGCCGAACTTTTCCTGATCTTCCCGGTCGATCCGCAGCCAGACCACGCCGTTTTCCGTACGGTGAAGCTGATCGTAGACCCATGCCTCAAAGCGGAAGGATTCGAAATCCCGCAAATACAGCCGGGCGTACAGCCGCTGCGTATCCACGCCTGCGTCCATCAAGAACGCGGCCCGGCGCAAAGTATCCCCGTTCACCCCAGGGAAACGAAAGCGCCCGGAATCTGTCACCATGCCCAGATACAGGAATGAGGCGGCCTGCGGGTCGATTTTCAGCGTTTCCGGGAAGGTCTCGGCCAACGCGGCGATCATCTCACAGCAGGACGAGCAGTCCTCCTCCACCCACAACGTAGGGGCATAAGGCTCCACGTTGGGATGATGGTCGATCTTGACCAGCTCCCGGCACAGGGAAAAATGGGGGTTGGAAATTCGATCAGAGGAGCCGGTGTCCACCACCACGCCCAACGCATTGACATAAGCAGCCTCGGACATAGCCGGATCGTCCGGCCCCAGAAAGGCCAAGTGCTCGGAACCGTCGCTTTCCGGCAGATCTTCCGGCAGATCGACCTGCTTTTCCGGGAAGCTGAGACGCAGCATCCTCTGCAGCCCTTTGCTGGCGCCCAGACAATCGCCGTCGGGCCGCTTGTGACGGAAAAGGATGATATGATCGTATTCCTGTATTTTTTGAAGAATCGGCAGCATTTTTTCCCGGGTCATTTCATTTCCTCCGCCAGTTTATCCAGACTTTCCAGCATTTCCATGGCCGTTTCCCGGTCGGCTACGGTGGCTCCGCTGGCCTTCTGATGACCGCCGCCGCCAAACGACACGGCAATCGGATTGATATTGACCCGATCCGACCGCAGCTCGCACAGCACACCCTTGTCGCTCTCCGTGAAGTTCACCCAAATATGAACCCCGGAGATATCCGACATCACATTGACCATTCCGCGGGAAATGGCGAAATCGTCCGCGTGATACTGTTCTTTCTCCTCCTGCGTGGTGTAAATATAAGCTACGTGGTGGGGCGTGAAACGAATTTTCAGTGCGAACTGTGCCCGCAGACGAACCTGTTCGTAATCCATGGCGTAAAGGTGATTATACAGTTCATTGGTGTCAAAGGGCTGCTCTCGCAAAAACGCGGCCAAACGGAAGGTACGTGCGTTGACCGCGTCGTACCGAAAACGCCCGGAATCCGTGACCATGCCGGTAAAAACGGATTGGGCCGACAGCGGAGACAGCTTCCAGCCGGACTCCATTGCCATGGCAGCGATCAGCCCGCAGCAACTTTCAAAACTGCTGTCCACCACTTCGGTCTCCGCGATGGTTTCACAAAAAAGGTGATGGTCGATGCGCGCCGTGGCTGCGGCTGTCGAATAGCGTTCATCGCTGATAAGCGCTTTGGCGGATGTGTCGAGCACGATTGCCAGCGCGTCCGCATAGACCTCGTCGGGCACCTCGTCCATGACGCCGTCTTCCATAAAAGCGTAACGCCCGGCAGGGTCGCCCACCGTATAGACCGTTTTGCCAGGATAATTGTCCAGAATCAAGTGTTTTAAGCCGATCTGACTTCCCAACGCATCCCCGTCCGGGTTTTGGTGCCGATGCAGCACGATCACGTCATGACTCTCAATCAGCTTTCGAATTACCTCAAACATCTGCTTTCCTTTCATGGGTCAATAAGGTTCTTATCGGTTTGACATGCTAAACTGCCAAACCGTTTCCTATTATACAGGAGACCCCCTTTTCATGCAAGTTTACACACCGCGGGTCAGCAGCTTCATGCGCCGGTAGTACACGGGGATCAGCAGAGAGATCGCACCCAGCCAGGCCAGCGGGCTGGCCAGACATACGCCGGTATAGCCGATCAGTCGGGAAAGGAACGTCGTTGCAGCGATTCGCAGCACTAGTTCCACCATGCAGGCCATAAACGGCGAGCGACTGTCCCCCATGCTTTGCTCGGCGGAACGGTATACCAACAGGAAGCCAAGCAGCGGATAAAATGGCGCGACCGCTACCAAATAACCAACGGCATATTCCACCACGGCTGCGGTCGGTGCGTCGATAAACAGAGAAACCACCTGCTTGCGGCAGACGAGCATTAACGCGGCCATCAGCACATTGGCGGTCGTCAACTGAAAGAGTGCCGCTCGAACGCCCGCCCGAATACGGCTGTACAGTTTCGCCCCGTAGTTCTGCGCCACATAATTCGCTGTCGCAATGCCGATAGCGTTGTTCATCAGCACCGAAAACTGGTCTACCTTGGTAGCGGCGGTATAGCCGGCAATCGCCGATGGGCCCAACGCGTTGACCGCCGCCTGCATCGCCAATTGACCGATGCACATCACGGACATCTGAAATCCCATGGGAAAACCGATTTTCAGATGAGCCGCCGCCTCCGAACGCCATTCCTTCATAAAAAGGGAGGACAGCCGTTGACGCATGACGGGATAATTTTTGACTCCAACGATCGTGCACAAAACAGCGGAAATCAACTGACTGAGCACCGTTGCCCATGCCGCACCGGCAACGCCCATCTTCATGGGGACGATAAACAGAACATCCAGCGCCACATTGCCCAGCGAGGACACCACCAGAAAAATAACCGGCGTGCGGCTGTCCCCCAAAGCCCGCAGCATATTGGAGATCATGTTGTAAAAAATCGTCGCACCGGTGCCCAGCAGGATAACGAACATATAGTCATATGCATCGGCGTAAATGGCATCAGGCGTCTGCATCCACCGCAGAATCGGATGCGCCAGCAGGCAGCATACGGCTGTCAACACCACCGTAAAAAACAGGGACAGCAGCCACGAAATTCGCACGCTTCGTTCCATTCCTGACTGATCTTTTGCCCCGAAGCGTTGGCCCAGACAGATTCCAAATCCGCCGGTAAAGCCCTGAATGAAGCAGAGCACCAGATAGATAATGATGCTTGTGGAGCCGACAGCAGCCAGTGCATCCGCGCCCAACGTGCGTCCTACGATCACCGAATCAGCCAGTGTATAAAAAAGCTGAAACAAATTGCCGCCGATTACCGGCAAAGCAAAACGAAGCAAAACTCGTGCTGGCTTTCCGCGTGTCAAATCTTTCTCCATTTTCTGCTTGCATCCTTTCCGATTTCGTTCTGGTTTATTCCGAAACCGGACGTTATCCTATCACACAAATCGTTGTCCGTCAAAGAAAAAATACCGTGATACAAAAGAAAAACTTTTGGGGTTGATTAGGTGCAAATCATAAGAAATCCGAAAAACTTGTGGTTTTAGGATATATTGTTCTTTCGGTACTGTTCCGGCTTTTCAGTGTGTTTCCGCACACGGTCCAGCTCACTATACCACAACTATCTGTTCACTTTATATGACTATTAGTTTCTGTTTTGCTTCTATAAGTCTAGTTTTCCTCAAACAAACGCAAAAAAACTCCGCCGGGAAAAATCCAGCGGAGAAAGGGAATGCGGCAGCGATCTACTCTCCCGGGCCGTCACCAGCCAAGTACCATCGACGTGCTAGGGCTTAACTTCTGTGTTCGGGATGGGAACAGGTGGAACCCCTAGGCCATTGCCACCGCAATGGGTGAACTTCTTCTTCAGGCTTCCCTCGAAACCTGACAACTGCATATGAGCCTTTCAAGATCAATTCATCATTTCTTCTGGTCTCTTCGAATCAACTAAATCAAGCTATCGACCGATTAGTATCATCAAGCTGCATGCATTACTGCACTTCCACCGATGACCTATCACCTGGTAGTCTTCCAGGGGTCTCTCGCATTGCTGCTTGGAGTCTTATTCTTAAGGTGGGCTTCACGCTTAGATGCCTTCAGCGTTTATCCCATCCGCACTTCGCTTC
>ERZ827458.165-NODE-165-length-121808-cov-20.705995_pt1 | contig 121808 bp, 108 predicted proteins | sample MGYA00519706_ERZ827458 | MGnify/ENA primary metagenome ERZ827458 (study PRJEB31778, sample SAMEA3449309) | human gut metagenome | biome: human gut; feature: human-associated habitat; material: faeces | place: United Kingdom | collected 2010/2012 ... | reverse complement strand
AAGGCGGTTTGCAGATCTCTTCAATGGCAGCTGCTTTCAGGGAAGGCAGGTCATCTAAGCAAAGAAACCTGAGAAGCAATAGCAGTCATGACAGATAATGCAGCAATGCTTCAGAGGAGGTGAGAAAGAATCAAAATATTAAAATAAATCAAGAAATTTGATAAAATCACCACTTGATAAGATCAAGAAACTATGATATTATTTAATCTATCATCAGAAATGATGATGAAATGCAAAGAAGAGGAATAGTAACCCTACGCTGGAAAGCAGAGAACTGCCGGTTGGTGCGAGACAGTCAGAAGCAGAAGGAGAACTCACCTTGGAGCAGCTGACTGAAGGTCGATGAGTGTGATGCATGGCTGTGTAGGTTCAGACGGGATCCTGCCGTAGAAGAGGGAAGGACATATCCTGATCAGGAACGTGTCTGATGAGAGCATGGAATACCATGAAGTAGAGTGGTACCGCGTAAGATTTTACGTCTCTACAGAAATGCGGAATGCATTCTGTAGAGATTTTTTATGTCATAGGAAATTACTCCGTAATGTTCCAATGACATAAAAAATCCTCCGGGCAGGATCGCACTGCGGCGGAAGGGTAGATGTCGCATGGAGTGACCCGCCGCAGGCGGAGAATCCTGCAAGCAGGATTCTTTTTTATGTCAGACAGGCACAGAAAACGGACTGTGACAGGACGAAAGCAAGCTGAAAATAGTGGAAGTGAGGAAAAAATATGAATATTGCAAAGAAATATGGAAAATCTTATTTTATGCCCCCTGTAGTTACCTATGACTGGGTGAAAAAGGATACCATTGATAAGGCACCGATCTGGTGCAGCGTGGATCTGAGAGATGGTAATCAGGCATTGATCGAGCCCATGAATCTTGAGGAAAAGATCCAGTTCTTTCAGATGCTTGTGGATATCGGCTTTAAGGAGATCGAGGTGGGATTTCCGGCAGCTTCCGATACCGAGTACAGCTTTATGCGTGCCCTGATCGAACGAAATATGATTCCTGATGATGTAACTGTACAGGTGTTGACACAGGCCAGAGAGCATATTATCAAGAGAACCTTCGAGGCAGTCAAGGGAGCACCCCATGCAGTAGTCCACCTTTACAATTCTACTTCTGTGGCACAGAGAGAGCAGGTATTCCGTAAGAGCAGGGAAGAGGTAAAGCAGCTTGCCATTGATGGTGCCAAATTGTTAAAGCAGCTTGCTGATGAGACAGACGGAAACTTTACTTTTGAATATAGTCCGGAGAGCTTTCCTGGAACAGAAGTTGATTATGCGCTGGAAGTATGTAATGCAGTTCTGGATGTATGGCAGCCAACGGAAGATAATAAGGCGATCATTAATATCCCGACTACTGTGCAGATCGCAATGCCCCATGTGTTTGCCTGCCAGATCGAGTACTTCCATAAGAATCTGAAATATAGAAATGCCGTAACCTTAAGCGTGCATCCCCACAATGACAGGGGCTGCGGCGTCAGTGACGCGGAGCTTGGTGTTCTGGCCGGTGCAGACAGGGTAGAAGGTACTCTGTTTGGAAATGGAGAAAGAACCGGAAATGTGGATATCATTATCCTTGCCATGAATATGGTGTGTCACGGGGTTGATCCTCATCTTGATTTCTCACACCTTGCAAAGATCAGGGAGAACTATGAGCGCCTGACAGGAATGCGTGTTTATGAAAGGGCGCCTTATGCGGGAGATCTTGTGTTTACCGCGTTCTCCGGTTCTCATCAGGATGCGATCTCCAAGGGCATGGCATGGTGGAACGAAGGCAGGAGCAATGGTAAATGGGATGTACCTTATCTGCCGATAGATCCGGAGGATATTGGAAGAGAGTATGAATCCGATGTTATCCGTATTAACAGCCAGTCCGGAAAGGGTGGTATTGCTTACATCCTTAAGCATAATTTTGGTATTGCAATGCCTGATAAGATGAAGGAAGAGGTTGGTTACCTGATGAAGGGAGTTTCTGACAGAAAGCACAGTGAGCTGGCACCGGCAGATATTTACAGGATCTTCGAGGACAGCTATGTGGATCAGAGAGAGATCTTTGATATCCCTGAGTGTCATTTCAGGCAGACAACGGATGGAATTACTGCTGAAGTGACTATAGAGCAGAATAAAGAAAGAAGAGTCATTGAGACATCAGGTAATGGACGCCTTGACGCAGTCAGCAATGCGATCAAGCTTTACTTTGGCATCAGCTATGAGCTTTCTGTTTATGAGGAAAATGCGATTTCAAGGGGATCCTCCTCCAAGGCAGCAGCTTATGTGGGTATCATGAAGGATGGAAAAATGTACTGGGGTGTTGGTATTGATGAGGATATCATCAAGAGCTCCATCGCCGCACTGGTATCAGCCGGAAATAAGCTGACACAGAGTGAGAATATCCACGAGGGCAGAGAAGAACGTATTGTGGACATCATGAATTATATGAGGAACCATTACAAGGATGTGACACTGGATGATCTCGCAGACAATTTCAATCTTTCCAAGCCTTACCTCTCCAAATATATTAAGGAAAATGCAGGCATTACCTTTCAGGAGGCAGTAAAGCAGGCTAGGATGAAAAAGGCGAGAACCATGCTGAAGGAGTCCAACAAGACAGTAGAAAGCATTGCAGCGTTCGTAGGATATGAAAATGTAGAGCACTTCAACAGGCTGTTCAAAAAATCCTATGGCATGACGCCGGTACAGTTCCGCAGAGAGAGCCGTTAAGGATCCGGAATGAGAAAATAAACAGGAAAATAGGAATTTTGCCGGTTGAAAAAACAGTCTGGTTCATGTACAATAGAAGAGTCGTAGGTATAGTTGCAGGAAAGGATGATGGGTATGGAATTCTTTTTACTGGCCGGTGGTCTTTTGATCGTGATCATAGCTGTTGTGATAGCTGTAGTATCTTCTGTTGTTTCTGCAGTTGCAGCAGAGCAGGATGAAGAAGCAGAGCAGTAAGACCTGAGCGTAAATGGATGATAGAAGAGGGCAGAAGAGATTCTGAGCCCTCTTTTTTATACTTTTTTTAGATTCCTTTATATTGCGTTAATTGATTTCCGATATATGAGGGAGTAAAATAAAAACAGTTTTATCGAAAATGTAAAGAGTCGGAAGGAGTAATTCCATGAGAGAAAAAATATATCGTTTTATGATGGGCAGGTACGGAAATGACAGGTTTAACAGATTTTTGACGATTCTTTCCATGGTATTTCTGATTCTTTCCATGTTCCGGATTCCTTTTGTTTATATACTGGCACTTGTATGTCTTGGTTATGCCTTTTTTCGGATGATGTCGAAGAATACCTATAAGCGGAGCCTTGAGAACAATAAATATATGCAGTATGAGTATAAGCTAAAACAGTGGTTTTCTAAGATAAAGTGGAGATTCCAGCAGTCAAAGACGCATCATATTTACAAATGTCCGTCCTGTAAACAGAAGATCAGAGTGCCACGTGGAAAAGGAAAAATTGAGATCCGATGTCCTAAATGCGGACATACCTTTATCAAAAAGAGCTGATCAGGAGAGAGAAAATGTTTGGATATATCATAATTAATAAGGGGGAAATGAAGTTCAGGGAATTTGATGTATATCATTCCTATTATTGTGGGCTGTGTCAGACCCTGAAGGATAAATACGGGCTTGCCGGGCAGGCAACACTGACTTATGATATGACATTTCTGGTAATGCTTCTGACAAGTCTGTATGAACCGGAGGTCGTGGAAGAGGAAAAAAACTGTCTGATCCATCCTTTCGAAAAGCATCTGATCCGGAGAAGCAGCTACACAGAGTATGGGGCTGATATCAATATCCTGTTTGCAGAATATAAGTGTCAGGATGACTGGAAGGATGACAGAAAGCTATGGAAGCTGGCATATGGCAGACTGCTGAAGGGTGCATGCCGTAAGGCGGAATCTGATAATCAGGAAAAAATGAGACGGATTGACAATCTGATGCATAAGCTTTCTATAGAAGAAAAAAAGAATAACCAGAATATAGATGAAGTGGCTGGGATCTTTGGGGAGATCATGGGAGAGATCTTCGCTGTCAGGCAGGATGAGTGGCAGAAATCGCTGAGGATCATAGGCACATATCTTGGAAAATATATTTATCTGCTGGATGCATACGAGGATATAGAGGAAGATATCCAGAAGAAGCGGTACAATCCACTGAAGAAGGCATGTGAGAATCCCGATTTTGACGAGGAGATCAAGACGATCCTGACAATGATGATGGCAACCTGCTCCAGGGAATTTGAAAAACTGCCGATCATAGATAATGCAGAGATCATGCGGAATATTTTGTATTCCGGCGTATGGTACCGTTATGAGGCGGTAAGGGATGCAAGAGAGAAGAGGAAGGCAAAGGGATGAGAGATCCATATCAGGTCCTCGGTGTCAGCAGAGGTGCGACAGAAGAGGAGATTAAAAAAGCATACAAGGCATTGAGCCGCAGGTATCATCCGGACGCCAACATTAACAATCCGAATAAGGATCAGGCAGAGGAAAAGTTCAAGGAGATCCAGCAAGCCTATCAGCAGGTCATGAAGGAAAGAACTTCAGGGTATGGCTATGGCAGTGCGGGGAGCAGTACAGGTTCCTATGGCAGCAGCACTTATGGCGGCTATGGAGATTTTGGAGGCTTCGGTGGTTTCGAGGATTTCTTCGGCGGAGCTTTTCAGGGGCGCGGCTACAGCGGCAGTTCTACCGGCTATGAAGAGGATAACTACATCCGGGCAGCCGGAAATTATGTCAGAAATGGTTATTATAAGGAAGCAAGAAATGTACTGGATGGCATGGAAGAGGATAAGAGGAGTGCCAGATGGTATTATTACAGTGCGCTGGCACATGCAGGACTTGGCAATCAGGTATCTGCTCTGGAACATGCGAGAAAAGCGTCATCTAAGGAGCCATCTAATGCAGATTACAGAAATCTTGTGAATCAGTTTGAAAATGGCGGCAGCTGGTATCAGCAGAAGCAGTACACCTATGGTCAGCCTTATTCTGCGGGAAACGGGCTTTGTATGAAGCTCTGCATAGCAAATCTGCTCTGTAATCTTTGCTGCGGAGGTGGCGGATTGTGCTGTGGTGGCAATCCCTATGGGAGATTTTATTAAGGTGCAGAGTTGAGGTACCTGATAATTCTACGCTGGTATCTGCATCTGCAAAAAACTCTTGAAATCAGTAGTTATATATGATAATCTTTTAACAGACAAAGGGGTCTTTGGTTTTTTGCCCCTTTTTCTTTGTATACAGGGATACACCCAAAAGAAAATGGCAGCGCTTTTGGGAAATAAAAACCAAAGGCCTGTAGTAGGAGATGATATATCAATGAAAAAGGTAATTGGTCTGATACCCTTATATGATGAAGAAAAGGACAGCTGCTGGATGCTCCCGGGCTATATGAAGGTGATAGAGGCCTGTGGTGCTCTGCCGGTCATGCTGCCCCTGACAGTGAATAGAGAAGAGCTGGAGCAGTGCTTTTCCATGTGTGATGGGTTGCTTTTCACCGGGGGACATGATGTTGATCCGGCTCTTTACGGAGAAGAGAAGCTTCCTGAATGTGGGCAGTGCTGCCATGAAAGGGATGTGATGGAAGCCTATCTGTTTGATAAGGCGGTGAAGGAGGATCTTCCCGCATTCGGAATCTGCCGCGGGATTCAATTTATGAATGCCAGGCTTGGAGGAAGCCTTTATCAGGATTTGGAAACCCAGCATCCATCAGGAACAGAGCATCATATGACACCACCCTATGACAGAGGGATCCATAAGGTGACGGTAAGGGAGGGGTCACTTCTGGCTGATATTATCGGCGCAGGAGAACACAGAGTGAACAGCTATCACCATCAGGCAGTGAAGGATCTGGCACCTGTGGCTGAGGCGATGGCATATTCAGAGGATGGTCTTGTGGAGGCGCTCCGTGTGCCGGATAAGAAATTTATTGTTGGGGTACAGTGGCATCCTGAATTTGCCTACGAAAAGGATCCGGAGTGTCTAAAGCTGGTGCAGGCCTTTGTGGATGTCTGCTAAGAGTGATCCTGCTGCGGCGAGAAGCCGTTTAAGGATAGATCACATGGGGACGCAAGCCTCATGATTCATAAAAAGGAGGAGAATTATTATGAAGAAGAAAACACTTGCACTTATTATGGCAGCAGCCATGGTAATGGGTCTTACTGCATGTGGCAGCGCAGCTGACACTACAACAGAGACAACAGAGACAACAGAAGCAGCAGAGGAAACAACAGAAGCGGCAGACGATGCGGCTGCAGCAGAGGAAACGACTGAGGCAGCAGAGGAGAGCACAGATACTGCTTCCTCTGACAAGGTATGGGTCGTAGCAACAGATACAGCCTTCAAGCCCTTTGAGTACACAGATGATAAGGGTGATTTCGTAGGAATTGATATGGATATTCTTGATGCAGTAGCTAAGGATCAGGGCTTCCAGTATGAAGTACAGGTTCTTGGATGGGATGCTTCTATCGCAGCATGTCAGGCAGGACAGGCAGATGGTATGATCGCCGGCGCTTCCATTACAGACGAACGTAAAGAGTCCGGATGGATCTTCTCTGACGGATATTATGATGCAAATCAGAGCATGGCTGTAGCTGCTGGTTCTGATATCAAGGGCTTTGAGGATCTGAAGGGCAAGTCTGTTGCAGTTAAGACAGCTTCCATGAGTGCAACCTATGCAGAGAGCCTTGCAGGCAAGTATGGCTTTACTGTTACCTACTTTGAGGATTCACCGACTATGTATCAGGCAGTTGTTGGCGGACAGGTTGCAGCATGCTTTGATGATACACCGATCATGGCAAGCAATATCAAGGATACCGGTATTGGTATGGAAATCGTTGATGGTACAGGAAATGATCCTGCAGCATATGGCTTTGCTATTTTCAACAAGGATAATCAGGAGCTGATCGATATGTTCAATGCCGGTCTTGCAAATATCAAGGCAGATGGAACATATGATGAAATTATTGCTAAATATTTAGGTTAATTCAGTTAAAAGGGTGAGACACTATGCTTAAAATTATTACTGTCTACGGGAATATGCTGTTGGTGGCAATGGGGAGAACCCTGCTCCTGGCGTTCCTTGGTTTAGCTTTTGCATGTATTCTGGGAATGCTTTTCGGACTTCTCAGTGTAGTGAAAAATAAGGTATGTAATATCATTGCACAGGTTTTTGTATTTGTGATACGTGGTGTTCCGATGATCGTACTGGCATTTTTCATATATTTTGGTATTCCCTATCTGATCAATACGATCATGGGAGTGAGCGGAGGCTTTACCTTATCTGCTCTGCAGGCAGGAACAGCGTGCCTTGCCCTGAACTGTGGCGCCTATATGGCCGAGATCATCCGTGCCGGTATCCAGTCTGTGGATATCGGCCAGATGGAAGCCGGAAGGAGTCTTGGACTTCCTTACTGGAAGACTATGAGGAAGATCATTCTTCCCCAGGCGATCCGGACGATGATCCCGAGTATCATCAATCAGTTTATCATTACGGTTAAGGATACCTCTATTTTGTCTGTTATTGGTTTCCCAGAGCTTGTTCTGGCAGCCAAGCAGGTGCAGGCAAATACATTCAAGGCATTTGAAACATGGGCAATCGTAGGTGTTATGTACCTGATCGTGATCACAGTGCTTTCCTATATTGCCAAGCTGGTAGAGAGGAGGATGAACCGTGGGATCAACAGATAAAAAGGTAAAGATCAGTGTTAAAAAGCTGAGAAAGTGCTTTGACGATCTGGAAGTGCTTAAGGATATTTCCACAGAGGTTTATGAGGGAGAGGTAGTTGTCATACTTGGTCCTTCAGGCTCCGGCAAATCAACATTCCTGCGCTGTCTGAATCGTCTGGAGGATGCAACAGCAGGTACGATTATAGTAGATGATGTGGATATTACAGCAAAAAAGGTCAATATGAACAAGGTGCGTGAGAACATCGGCATGGTGTTTCAGCACTTTAATCTGTTCAACAATATGAATGTTCTGGACAATCTGATGCTTGCACCGTTAGAGCTGAAAAAGGCTGACAAAAAGGAGGCTGAAGAACGTGCCAGGGCAATGCTTAAGAGAGTAGATCTGCTGGAGAAGGCAGATGCGTATCCGTCACAGCTTTCCGGTGGACAGAAGCAGCGTGTGGCAATTGCAAGAGCTCTGTGTATGCAGCCTGATATCATGCTGTTTGATGAGCCGACTTCGGCTCTGGATCCGGAAATGGTAGGGGAAGTACTGGCTGTTATGAAGCAGCTTGCAGCTGATGGTATGACAATGATCATTGTTACACATGAGATCGGATTTGCACGAGAGGTTGCTGACAGAGTTATTTTCATGGATGGCGGCTATATTGTCGAAGAAGGAACACCAAAGGAAGTGATCCTGAATCCGAAGGAGCCAAGAACGATCAGCTTCTTAAATAAGGTGTTGTAGGCCACAGGGAGGAAAAAGATGGAAAAGTATGCGATTACGATTTCAAGACAGTTTGCATCCATGGGAAGATCTATTGCACAGGAACTGGCGGAGCAGCTTCATATTGAATTTCTGGACAGGGACATCGTAGATGAAACAGCCAAGCGTATGAATGCCACAGTACGGCAGATCAGTAAGGAGGAAGAGGGCATCAGCTCCAAATTTTCCTATCGTATGTACCCGCTTGGACTTGGCGTGCCGGCAGTGAAGGATGAACTGTTCAAGGTACAGCAAAGCATCATCCAGGACTTTGCCAAGAAAGAATCCTGTATTATCGTAGGGCGATGCGGCGGTTACTGTCTGCGGAATGAAGAACGGTTACTGAAGGTTTACATTTATGCTCCATATGATGTGCGCCTGAAGAACTGCACTAAGCGCCTTGGCATGACGGAGAAGGAAGCAGTAAAGACGATCTCTGAGGTAGATAAGGCAAGAGAGATTTATCATAAGAGATATATCCCCGGATTCCAGAATGCAACACTGGACAGCGATATCTGCATTAACAGTGGAGCCTACAGTGCCAAAGATGTGGCGACATTGATCAGGAAGGCTGCAGAAGCTAAGTTTGGTGTTCAGAGTCTGATTGAGTAGAAAATGTAATATATCACAGGCTGAAAATTTGTCTAAATTGCTTGAAAGTACTTGACAAAATCCTGAAGATATAATAAAATATCTTTTGTTGTCGGATATGATGACATATAAATGTGCGTTTAGCTCAGCTGGATAGAGCGTTTGGCTACGGACCAAAAGGTCGGGGGTTCGAATCCTCTAACGCACGTGCTTAAAGAAGGTCGAAATTCCTTGAAAAACAAGGATTTCGGCTTTTTTTGTGCTCAAATTCAAACCCCAATTTAATTTGGTGTGATCTGTAAGTTATCACAAAGGAAAAAGGCATTAACGAAACAGAAAAAGGAAAACTGTATAGCACATGGATGCATATATCTGCATGAGAATACAAAGTGCACAAAATTTTAAGGGTTCATATAAAAATTTTCTATGTAAATCTTCCTCTTTCAAAAATATAATATAGACAGTTAATAATGAAAGATTTCAAAGGAGGAAACAAATTATGAAAAGAAGTAAATTATTATCCCTGCTTTTAGCAGGAGCACTCTCTGCCTCGCTGGTAGCATGCGGTTCTGCATCAAACAGTACATCGGGCGATACAGCAAACAGTGCATCAACTGAGACCACAGACAGTGCATCAACTGAAACCACAGACAGTGCATCAACTGAAACCACAGACAGCGCTGGTGGCGAAAACAGCAAGAAGCCTCTGGTGTGGTTCAACCGTCAGCCCTCTAACAGCTCAACAGGAGAGCTGGATATGACAGCCTTGAATTTTAATGAGAATACATACTATGTTGGATTCGATGCAAATCAGGGAGCTGAGCTTCAGGGACAGATGGTACTTGATTACATTAAGGCCAATGCTGCTACCATCGACCGCAACGGTGATGGAGTGATCGGTTATATCCTTGCAATCGGTGATATCGGACATAACGATTCTATCGCACGTACCCGTGGTGTCCGTTCCGCACTTGGAACCGGTGTTGATGCTTCCGGAGTAATCGATGCTTCTCCGGTAGGAACCAACGCAGACGGTTCTGCAACCGTTGTTCAGGATGCAACACTTGATATCGATGGAAAAACATATACCATCCGTGAGCTTGCATCACAGGAAATGAAGAACTCTGCAGGTGCTACATGGGATGCAGCTACTGCAGGTAATGCGATCGGAACCTGGTCCGCATCCTTTGGTGATGATATTGATGTTGTAGTATCCAATAACGATGGTATGGGAATGTCCATGTTCAATGCTTGGGCAAAGGATAATAAGGTACCGACCTTCGGCTATGATGCAAACAGTGATGCAGTTGCTGCAATCGCAGAAGGATACGGCGGAACCATTTCCCAGCATGCAGATGTACAGGCTTATCTGACACTGAGAGTTCTGAGAAATGCTCTGGACGGAGTAGACGTTAATACTGGTATCGGTACAGCAGATGCAGCAGGTAACGTACTTGAGGAAGGCGTAGATTACAGATACAGTGCAGAAGAAAGATCCTACTATGCATTAAATATTGCGGTAACAGCTGATAATTATCAGGATTTCATGGATTCCACCAAGGTATATGCTAAGGTTGCTAATCAGTTGGATGCTTCTACAAGCCCAGCGAAAAAGGTATGGTTAAATATTTACAATGCTTCTGATAACTTCTTAAGCTCAACCTACCAGCCGCTGCTTCAGAACTATGATGATCTGATGAACTTAACTGTTGATTACATTGGCGGTGATGGCCAGACAGAATCTAATATTACCAACCGTCTTGGCAATCCTGGAGAATACGATGCGTTCGCAATCAATATGGTTAAAACAGACAATGCAACATCTTATACATCTCTCCTTCAGCAGTAAGATGACAGAGATTTCTTGTTAGCAAAAGGTCTGAGGGTGTCGGGGCCTCCTGGCACCCTCTTTTTCTAAAAGGAGTAAGGATATGGCAGAAGATAAGAAGGATATCATCTTGTCGATCCGCGGCATGAGCAAATCATTCGGAAGAAATAAGGTTTTAAAGCATATTGATCTGGATGTGAAGAAGGGCTCGATAATGGGTCTTATGGGTGAGAATGGTGCCGGTAAGTCGACGATGATGAAATGTCTTTTTGGTACGTATCAGAAAGACGAGGGCACAATAATTCTGGATGGAAAAGAAATAAACTTCACCGGACCCAAGGATGCTTTGGAAAACGGTGTGGCAATGGTTCATCAGGAATTGAACCAGTGCCTGGAAAGAAATGTGATCGATAATCTATTCCTTGGACGCTACCCAAAGAATTCATTAGGGGTGGTAGATGAAGGAAGAATGAAAAAAGAGGCTTCTGATTTGTTCCGTAATCTTGGGATCACGGTAAATCTTTCACAGCCAATGAAAAAAATGTCTGTTTCAAAGAGACAGATGTGCGAAATTGCAAAGGCAATTTCCTATAACTCGAAGGTAATTGTTCTGGATGAGCCAACCTCCTCCCTTACCGCGCCGGAGGTTGAAAAGTTATTTAAGATGATGAGACAGCTTCGGGAACAGGGAATCTCGCTGATTTATATTTCTCATAAGATGGATGAGATTTTTGAGATTTGTGATCAGATTTCCGTTCTTCGTGACGGTGCACTGGTAATGACCAAGAACTGTAAGGATACCAATATGAATGAATTGATTTCCGCTATGGTTGGACGGTCACTGGATAACCGTTTTCCTCCGGTAGATAATACACCGGGGGAGGTGGTTTTAAAGGTAGAGCATTTATCTACCAAATATGCACCTAAGCTTCAGGATATAAGCTTTGATGTGAAAAAGGGAGAAATATTTGGTCTGTATGGTCTGGTCGGTGCAGGACGTACAGAGCTTCTTGAAACTATATTTGGTATTCGTACAAGGGCGGCAGGACGTGTTTATTATAATGACAAGCTGATGAATTTCAGCTCCTCCAAGGATGCGATGGAGCATGGATTTGCACTGATCACAGAGGAACGTAAGGCGGACGGACTGTTCATAAAGATGGATATTACCTTTAATACCACTATCGCCAATATGAAGCAGTATAAGTCCGGGATTGCTTTGTCACATGATGAAATGGTCAGGGCAACTGCAGATGAAATCCGTATCATGCATACGAAATGCATGGGACCGGAGGATATGATCGCGAATCTGTCCGGCGGGAATCAGCAGAAAGCGATATTTGGAAGATGGCTGGAACGTTCGCCAAACATTTTTATGATGGATGATCCTACAAGAGGCATTGATGTCGGTGCCAAGTATGAGATATATGAACTGATTATCGGCATGGCAAAGCAGGGAAAAACCATTATCGTGGTTTCTTCGGAAATGCCGGAAATCCTCGGAATCACGAACCGGATCGGCGTAATGTCTAACGGACATCTGGCAGGGATCGTAAATACCAGGGAAACCAATCAGGAAGAACTTCTTAGACTTAGTGCAAAGTATTTGTAGAAAGGAGTACAGGAGCTATGGCAAATGACAGAAAATATCTTTCGGCAGAGGAAGAAGCAGAGCTTTTACAGCCGATTGACGAATATATTGGTAAGATACAAAAAAAGATTGATGCTCTGCGTGTAGATGGTTCTGATAAGGTGCAGGCATTGAAAACGCATATTGCCCTGACGAAGGAAGACAAAAACTATACAAAAGAGGAGCGGGCGGCAATCATCCGGAAGGATCAGGAAGCGCTTGTAAAGGCAAAAAAAACGGAAGCTGCAAACAAGGATGAGGTTTCCAGGCTGATCAAGGAGGCAGAGGCTTATCTTGCCGCTCATTTTAATAAGGATTATTACGAAAAGGTTGCAGCGAGCTGTGAAGCCCAGAAGGAAGAGGAAAATGCGGAGTATGCGAGGGTCTGCGGACAGCTGAAGGCTGAGCATGAGCATACGCTTTCCGGACTGACGGATAGGCAGGAGATCAAGGACGAAAAGTATGTATATAAGAACCGTCTGTATGATGCCCAGATGGTGCATGAATCCAAGCTTCAGGAGATCAAGGACAGACGGCATGAAGCATATGTACACAAATATCATCTGATCGATCTGCTCCGCATGTCGAAATTCACTTTTTTACAGAAAAAGGCACAGAACTTTGAAAACTACAAATATACTTTCAATACCTCACAGTTTTTGTATAAGAACGGGCTCTATATTGTCATTATCATGATCTTTATTGCCCTTTGTATTATTACTCCGATGGTAAAAAATACCCAGCTTCTGACGATGTCCAATATCCTGAATATTCTTCAGCAGGCATCCCCCCGTATATTCCTGGCACTTGGAGTAGCCGGGCTGATCCTGTTAACCGGTACGGATCTTTCAGTAGGACGAATGGTTGGTCTTGGTATGGTAACGGCAACCATTATTATGCATAACGGAGTCAATACAGGCGGGGTATTCGGTCATATCTTTGATTTTACCGGAATTCCGGCACCGGCACGTGCGCTTCTGGCACTGGTTGTCTGTGTGATCCTGACAACAGGCTTTGCATCCATTGCGGGATTCTTTATGGCAAGGTTTAAGATGCATCCGTTTATTTCAACCATGGCAAACATGCTGATCATCTTCGGACTGGTAACGTATGCTACGAAGGGTGTGTCCTTCGGTGCCATCGATTCCGCTATTCCGGCGATGTTCATACCGAGGATCGGGAAATTCCCGACCATCATCCTCTGGGCAGTTGTTGCGGTTGTGGTTGTGTGGTTTATCTGGAATAAGACAACCTTCGGTAAGAATCTGTATGCAGTCGGTGGAAACCCGGAAGCAGCAGCTGTATCCGGCATCTCCGTATTTGCGGTAACCATGGGTGCGTTTGTCCTTGCAGGTATTCTTTATGGCTTTGGCTCATGGCTGGAGTGTAACCGTATGATCGGTTCTGGAAGTGCCGCTTATGGACAGGGATGGGATATGGATGCCATTGCGGCCTGCGTTGTTGGTGGTGTATCCTTTACTGGTGGTATCGGTAAGATTTCCGGTGTTGTAACCGGTGTGTTGATCTTTACTGCGCTTACCTACTCCCTCACGATCCTGGGTATTGATACAAATCTCCAGTTTATATTCGAAGGTATCATCATCCTGGCAGCAGTTACGCTTGACTGCCTGAAGTATGTAAAGAAGAAATAAGTGAAGACAGAAGGCAGGGAGAAGTAACTGGTATTGCAAAATCCTTTGGATTTATAGTGGGAAATCTATGAAAAAAAGAGTATAATAAGAAAAGATGGCACGGATTTATGATTCAGTGAATCCGTGCCATTTTGTAACGATATGGAGGGTACAGATGCTGACATATAAGGTGCTTCTTGTAGATGACGAAGAAGAAGTTATGGATGTAATTGAACACAGGATCAGCTGGAAGCAAATGGGTTTTGAAGTGATCGGGAAGGCTCGGAATGGGGTAAAGGCACTGGAAATATCGGAGAAAATGCATCCGGATGTTGTGATCACGGACATTAAAATGCCCTATATGGATGGATTAGAGCTGGCGCGTAATCTGAAGCAGGACAATCCGGATGTGAAGATTTTAATACTCACCGGATTTGATGAATTTGAATATGCCAAGGAAGCCGTACATCTTGAAATCGAGGAATATATCCTGAAGCCGGTTAATGCCAATGAGCTTTCGGATTGCCTGAAACATTTAAAGGATGCTCTTGATAAGGAGCGGGAAGAAAAGCTGAATATCAGGAAGCTGGAGCAGTACTATACTGATTCCCTGCCGGTATTACAGACGAACTTTTTCTGCTCGCTGATCGAAGGACGGATCACGGAGGGCGAGATCCATAAATTTCTGGATGCTTACCGGATTTCCCTGCCGGGACCTTACTTCTGCTGTGCAGTGCTGCACATTTCAGAAAACCATGTTCCGGATAATATGACACCACTCCTTCTTTCTGTATCGTTACAGAGGGAAGCGAAGGAACGGTTTCAGGGAAAGTGGGATTGCAGATATTTTACCTATCTTGGAAATATTGTTATGCTGGTGAATCTTGAGGGAGAGAGCGGAATAACGAGGCTGACGGATGAATGTGACCGTTTCTGCAAGTGGGCAGACCGCTTCTTCGGTACGGTTGTAACCGTAGGGATCGGAAAGGTATGTGAGGATTTATCGTCTCTTCGTTATTCCTACGAGGGGGCAAGGGAAGCCGTTTCCTACCGTGTGATCTACGGAGCTGGTCGTTCAATTAATATAGCGGATATTGCGCCAAGGGGGCAGGAACTTTCGATGCAGCCGGAGGATATTGATATGAACAGTGTGTTTAAGGCAATCCATATTGGTGTACGTGAAGATATCGAGCATGCAGTGCTTTCTCTTGTCAGTGGGCTTAAGGATAACGCAAAAACCATTACACAGCATAATTTTACAGTTATGGAAATCGTGGGGCACTTGTACCGTTTCTGCGGAAATAATTATATGAAATTTGAAGACCATACCGGTGAAATCCGAAATGCCTATGAGGAGATCCCGAGGATGGATAAGGGAGCATTGTCGACATGGCTTGTAAGTGTGGCATTGTCGATCAGTGACGAGCTGAAAAATGCCAGAAATTCCTCACTCCGTCACCTGATCTCGGAAGCAAAAAATATTGTACGTGATCGTTATGGGGATGCCGGGTTATCTCTGGATACGGTGTGCTCGGGTCTTGGTGTATCGAATTCCTATTTTTCTTCTATCTTTAAGAAGGAAGCCGGTATCTCGTTTATCACATACCTAACGGATTACAGGATGCAGCAGGCGGTTCGGCTGATTCTGGAAACAAATGAAAAGAGCTATGAAATTGCAGAGCATGTCGGATATGAGGATGCCAATTATTTCAGCTATGTTTTTAAGCGCAAATACGGAATGTCTCCTTCCAAATACCGCATGGAGCATATAGGACAATAAGCATGATGAAGAAGAAAAGAAAAGTGTCGGATATTCAGTCGGTCATCATGACGGTGCTTTCCCTGATGACCGTGATCACGTCGGTATCCATGGGATTATTGCTTTATAACCGGTATGAAACTGCCATGCGGCAGAATGATGTCCGGGATGCGCAGAATCTGATGGACACCATTGCAAATTCCATGGAACAGTATCTGAAGAATATGAGGCAGATTTCTGATACCGTTAATTACAATATCATACAAGCTCATGATGTATCCAGTCCGGAGTTCAATCAGCAGCTCAGCCTTCTTTATGACTTAAACAAGGACAAGATACAGAGTATTGCGCTTTATGATATGGACGGGGAGCTGCTTGGGGCAGAGCCTGTTACGCTCCAGAAGGAGGGGGTAGAGGTCAGCAGGCAGTCCTGGTTTGAGAATGCGAAGGAAAAAATTGAAAATATGCATTTTTCAACACCGCATATGCAGGATCTGTTCCAGGATGATGCAAAGAGGTACCATTGGGTGATCTCCCTGAGCCGTGCAGTGGATGTGATTGATGGAGACAGTCCGGAAAATGGGATCCTGCTGGTAGATATGAAGTATTCCTTTATAGAGGAAATGATGGATCAGATCAATGACAGAAGCAGAGGCCGATATTATTACCTGTGTGACAGGGAAGGAAAGCTGATCTATCATCCGTATGCCAATGAGATCAGTAACGGTCTGTTTCAGGAAAATTCCGGTCTGGCAAGCAGCAGCGAGGATGGCATATACAGAAATCTGCGTAGCCTGCACGGAGAGAAGCAGACTATGATCGTTGATACCATTTCCTATACTGGATGGAAGCTGGTGGGCGTTGTTCTGCCTGATATCCGGACAGACAGCCTTGAGAAGTTCCGGATTTATATGATCACTATTGTGATCATGCTGATCATGATGCTGCTTGTTGTTAACCGTATCGTGTCAAAAAGGATTTCCAGTCCGATCCTGAAGCTGGACGCTTCGGTAACGGCATACGAAGCGGGTGAAAAGCCGGATATTTACATCGGAGGCTCTTATGAGATCAGGCATCTGGGGGATTCTGTCCAAAAATCATACGAAGAGATTGAGCGGCTGATGAAGGAAATTGTGGAACAGCAGAATGAGCGAAGAAAGAGTGAGCTGGCAGTGCTGCAAAGCCAGATCAATCCGCATTTCCTATATAATACACTGGAATCCATTACCTGGATGGTTGAGGGAAACCGGAATCAGGATGCGGTTTTCATGATCTCAGAGCTGGCACAGCTTTTCCGGATCAGTCTGTCAAGGGGGAAGACAATTATCCGGATCGGGGACGAGCTGCAGCATTGTAGAAATTACATGAATATTCAAAAATACCGTTACAGGGAACGGTTTGTAACCGAATATGATGTTTCCGAGGAGATTTATCCGTTCTGTACGGTAAAGCTTATCCTGCAGCCGATTCTGGAAAATGCCATATACTATGGAGTCGGGGATATGGACGAGGATGACCATCCCAGAATACAGGTCAGAGGCTTTAAGAAGGGTGAGGATATTTATCTGATGGTTTCCGACAATGGAATGGGAATGCGGCGTAATGATGTGGAAAATATTCTGACGGATAATCAGAAGGTGCCAAAGCATGGCTCGGGAGTAGGGCTTATTAATGTACACACCCGTATACAGCTGATGTTTGGAGCCGAATATGGACTCGCGGTAGAAAGCGAGCCGGATGAAGGAACTACGGTTACCATTCACCTGCCGGCTATACCGTATACCAAAGAAAACTGTGAGATACTGGAAACACCGGGAAAACCATCCAGAAATGAAGGTGAAGCATGAAAAGAACCAAAATGACGTTTCTATTGTCGGAAATCTGTCTCCTCATAATGCTGCTGCTTTGCATGCATCTGATTTTTTCTGATGAAAAGCCGCAGAAGAGGGTGGCGGTTATCGTTGAAAAATCCGGCGATGAAAAATGGGATCCCTTCATTAATGGTCTTAAGCAGGCAGCGGGGATCGGGAATATCCATCTGATCATCTGCAATACCGATGAAATTGAAGATGCACAGGAAGAGAAGAGCCTGATCTACGAGCAGATGGATAATCAGGTGGATGCCTTTATCATTCAGGCGGCGCCCGGGCAGGATACCGGAGCGATGCTTAGGGAGATCCGGTCACAGAAGCCGGTTCTTCTGGTTGCCAATGATGTCCTTGGGGAACAGGAGGACGGGAACCGTACACAGCAGCAGGAGCTTCCGGCCGTGATGCCGGATAATTACAGTATGGGTTATACGCTGGGAGAGGATCTGCGAAGCAGAAATGATATCCGTGGAAAAAAGATCGGAATTGTAAGCGGATTTGAGGAAGCGGAGTGCGGAAGAGAGCGTGAGGAAGGGGTATTGGAGGCTCTTTCGGACAGTGGCTGTGAAATTCTGTTTCATATTTATACATCCTATGACACGGCGGTCATGGAGAAGCTCAGACAGGAGAAGGCAGTTGATTACCTGATCGTGCTTGAAACAAGTGCTCTGGAACAGATCGCAGGGATATATGCACAGGGGAGTAAAGACCGTCCGGGGATCTATGGAATCGGGAACAGCATCAGGTGCGTGTACTATCTGGATGAAGCTGTGATAGAGGGACTGGTTGCTGCAGACGGATATGATATGGGGTATCAAAGCGTCCTGGAAATCTCCAGGGTACTGGAGAATCAGCTGTATACCATGAAAAATCGGGAAACTGATTATCGTCTGTTGCATAAGGAGGATATTTTCAGGGAAGAGGTGCAGCAGTTTCTCCATACATATGATTAGGCATATGGAAGAGAAGGTGTGGCAGGTATATTGTATGGAAAGGGAGGTTGTCATGAAGAGTAAGTGGAGCATATATGTGCTGGTCTGCTGGGTGATGTTGTGTCTGACAGGATGCGGCGGTAATCAGGGAATACAAAGGAGTGTTCTTAGGGTCGGGGTAGTACTTTATACACAGGATGATCCGTTTATCAATGCACTCACGGACTGCCTGAGGGAGGATCTGGAGGAATATGAGACTGATACACTTAAAATTATCATGACAGTACGCGATGGCAAGAACGACCAGAGGCTCCAGGATGAGGTGGTAGAGGAAATACTTGACGCAGGCTGTGATATCCTTGTGGTCGATCTGGTGGACAGGACGGAGCCCTCAAATATCATTAAGATGGCAAAAAAGGAAAATATACCGGTTATTTTTTTCAATCGTGAACCGGTGCGGGAGGATCTGATGCAATGGGACAGGCTGTATTATGTGGGTGGAGATGCCAGACAGTCCGGCACGATGCAGGGAGAAATTGCGGCAGATGTGATACGTACTGATCCGGCAGTGGATCGTAATGCGGACGGAAAGATCCAGTATGTTCTTCTCGAGGGCGAAACCGGGCATCAGGATGCGATCATCCGGACTGACAGTGTGGTAAAAACCCTTCAGGAACAGGGGATCACGCTGGAGAAGCTCAGTTATCAGTTTGCCAACTGGAACCGTGGACAGGCTGAAAACAAGATGACCCAGCTTATTCACCTCTATGGGGATGAGATTGAGCTTGTGTTATCTAATAATGATGAGATGGCAATAGGTGCGGTTGCTGCATATGAAGCATCCGGATATCCGAAGGAGGATCGTCCGGTCATTTTCGGGATAGATGGATTGGACAGTGCCCTTTCGGCTATCCAAAACAATTCGATTCAGGGGACTGTTTATAATGACAAAGAGGGACAGGCCGGACAGATTTCGCGTCTGGCAATGGATCTGTTCCGGGACAGGGAGCCCGAGGACTACGACTTTGAAAATGAGCGATATATTTTCCTGCCGTACCAAAAGGTTACGTCTGCCAATGTAGAAGAGTTTCTGCACAGTAAGGAAGAAGTGCAGTAAATGGTGAGGGAATTGCCGGAAGGTGGCTGTTTATCAGCGGAAGGGAGAGAGGAACATGGAGGATTGGCTTAAAAGCTTTTATACACAGACGGATCCGGTAAAGAGGCTGCAGATACTTTCAGAAAATGCAATAGAAACGGAAAAGGAAGCAGATCAGATGCGAAAACAGCTCTTCGAAGCAAGGTATGGTAAGGGAAAGCCTCGGAAGGATGCATTTATGGGATGCCTGATGAATCTGAAATACATTGCGGAGAGCGGAGGCATGGACTGGGGCGGCAGGAAAAAAAAGCTTGCGGTGGAAGTCATCCACGGGTTGAAAATATTTGAATTTGAACAAAAAAAAGAAATCGAACAGGAGCTTATTCGTCTGGAGCTTAAGAATACGTGCAGAACCTATATTGAAGTCAGCACCAGTGGACGTGGCTTTACCTCTGTTATTTTTGGGATGGGACAGCTGTCGGATGAAGGGATTGCCGGGAAGATAGCGGAGCAGCTGAGCCGGCTGGCATTTGATGCACCGCACATTCTCCGAATGGAAAAAGAATTTGAGCCGCTGCAGAGAGCTGCTGTCGAGGCTTTCCGCGAGATTTACCCGGATCGTGAACATTTTTTGAAAAAAAGGTAATTTGAAAGGAACTGAGATAACAGCTTATGCAGAAGAAAATTGCAGCGATTAATGATTTGTCCGGCTATGGGAGGTGTTCGCTCATGGTAGCGATTCCTGTGATCTCCCATATGAGGCTCCAGTGCTGTCCGGTGCCCACATCTATACTGTCTAATCATACCGGATATCCGGAATATTTTTTTGATGATTATACGGAAAAGCTTCCGGCATATCTGGAAATGTGGAAGAAGCTGGATCTGAAATTTGATGGGATCGTGTCCGGATTTCTTGGTTCTGCCCGTCAGATTGACATGGTGGAGAGCTTTATCAGGGTCTTTCGCAGGGAAGATACTGTTGTGGTAGTGGATCCGGTAATGGGGGATCACGGCTCGATCAGCAGCGTCTATACAGAGGAAATGTGTCTGCTGATGCGTAAGCTGGTATCTCTGGCAGATATTGTAACGCCAAATCTGACCGAAGGATGCAGGTTAACCGGTGTGCCCTACCGGGATCATGGATGGACACGGAAGGAGCTGTTTGGGATGGCAGAGCGTCTGACGGAGTACGGACCAAAGAAGGTGGTGATCACCGGGATCCCGCAGGGAGAGTTCATTGCCAACTTTATGTATGAAAAGGGCAGAGAACCCAGGATGATCAGAACACACCGTGTTTTCGAGGAACGCTGCGGTACCGGGGATCTGTTTGCATCCATTATCGCGGCAGATGCGGTAAATGGGGTGGAATTTGGACAATCCGTGCGCAGAGCCTGCCGGTTCATTAAGAAGTGTATGATCAAAACTGCAGAGCTGCAGGTTGAGCCCAAAAACGGCGTGTGCTTTGAGGAGCTTCTGCATCTGCTGTAGCATAAGCTGGTAGTGCTTGCCATAAATATTAAAAAGGGTGTATGCTTAACAGGTGTTACATATATTATGATGGAAAGGACATAGTTTATGAAGCGTTTTATCAATTGTGCTTTTAAGATCATATTCAGCCGTACCTTGTTTATCATTCTGATGATCCTGATACAGCTTGCAGTGCTTTGCTTTGGGTTTACCAAACTGGGGGAGAGCTTTTCCTATATCACTGAGGGAGTGAGCCTTCTGGGGGCACTGCTTGTTATTTTTATTGTAAACAGAGATGGTGCTCCGGAATTTAAAATGACATGGTGTATTCTGATATGCCTCCTGCCGGTCTTTGGCGCATTGATCTATCTCTTTGTGGAGCTGAATCTGGGCGGGATCGGCCTGAAGACCAGAACTTACGTAAGACTGAAGGAAACGGAGGGACTGCTGTTTACTACGGAGCGCACGAAGAAGGCGGTAGCAGGAAGTCAGGCGGATTTCAGGGGGTTTGCCCGTTATATGGAGGGAACCGTGGGCTTTCCGGCATACCAGGGCTCAGAAGCCGTATATTATCCGTCTGGGGAAGACAAGTTTAAGGATCTGCTGAAAGAGTTGCAAAAGGCGGAGAGGTTCATTTTCCTTGAGTATTTTATCATGGAAAGAGGTATCATGTGGAATGCCATACTGGATATCCTGAAGGAAAAGGTAAAGCAGGGTGTGGAGGTCAGAGTTATGTATGATGGTATGTGCTCGATCATGCTTCTGCCATACGGATATCCAAGGGAGCTGGAGAAGTACGGGATCAAGGCCAAGATGTTTGCTCCGATCAGGCCGTTTCTTTCTACAAATCAAAATAACAGAGACCACAGAAAGATCGTAGTGATTGATGGAAAAGTTGCATTTACCGGTGGAGTCAATCTGGCAGATGAATATATTAATGAGAAAAAGGTATATGGATATTGGAAAGACACAGCTGTCAAGATCACGGGGGAGGCAGTCAGAAGCTTTACGGTGATGTATCTGCAGATGTGGCATGTATCAGAAAATGATGCAACTGATGAATATGAGAAGTATCTGCAGAATATTGCGTTTGATAAGCCTTTAAAGAATGACGGCTTTGTCATTCCTTATGGAGAGATGCCGATAGTTCCGACAGAGGTGGCGAAAACAGTCTATGAATCTCTCTTTAATACAGCCAAAAAGTATGTCCATATAATGACCCCTTATTTCATCGTGGAACAGGAATTTTTTGACACTATGCGTTATGCGGCACAGCGCGGGGTGGAAGTGAAAATGATTCTGCCGCATATACCGGATAAGAAGATCGTGTACTATATTGCAAGGAATTATTATCCAAAGCTTCTGGAGGCAGGTATTCAGGTGTATGAGTATACGCCCGGTTTTGTCCATGCCAAGGTATTCTCTGTGGATGGCAGCAGCGCTACGGTTGGTACGATCAATCTGGATTACAGAAGCTTTTATCACCATTTTGAATGTGGCTGTTGTTTCTATGACAGCAGTGTCATACAGGATATTGAGGACGATTTCCAGAAAACATTGGAGGATTGTCAGGAAGTAACGATGGAATATTATAAGAAGCTGCCACTGTATCAGAAGCTGATCGGTACACTGTTCAAGCTGATCGCACCGCTGATGTAAAGCTGTCAGGCAGCTGCTGGTAAAGCAGAAGCTTAATCCATTGTTACAACAACATCATAGGATTCCTTACCCTTTACGTAAGGGATAACGCAGCCTTCAACAGGGAGTCAATGATGAACAGTGTGCGTACAACAGGTATTTCCATTGTACTGATCGTTTTGTTCAGCTTTATCGTTGGATATATTCTTGCCAGAGTCCGTTTCAAACTGAACCGTCCTCTGTATGTAATGTTCCTGATGGGTATGCTGATCCCGATCCACTCACTGCTTGTACCTATTTATGTAGTATTCAAGAAGTGTGGGATTTCCGATCAGTGGTATACACTGCTGTTACCTTATGTTTCCTTTGCACTTCCCATGGGTATCTTCCTTGTGGAAGGCTATGTAAAGAGTATTCCGGTTTCGCTGGAAGAAGCTGCAGCCATTGATGGCAGTGGATTTTCCTATACACTGTGGCACATTATTCTTCCGATTTGTAAGCCGATCCTTGTAACAGTAGCGATCATTCAGGTATTTGGCTGCTGGAATGAATTCTCATTTGCATTAGTACTTATGAAGAATGTACATCTGCAGACAGTACCGCTTGCACTGACACAGTTCAAGGGTCAGTTCGCATCCGACTATCCGAAGCAGATGGCAGCTATGCTGATCACCATGTCTCCGATCGTTGTGCTGTACTTTGTATTCAGTAAGCAGATCATCAAGGGAATGGTTGCAGGTGCTGTTAAGGGTTAACAGCTATCTGTCCTCTTTAACCTGAAGAATTCTAAAATCCTTCCATGGGTTTCCGTGGAAGGATTTTTTTGAAAAAATTGAATGTATAAAAAGGTAGAAAGCGGAAAATACTACTCCTGTAACCAATCAGACAGGAGGTAATCATAAATGTCAAAAAACGAGTATAATCAGAGCCAGGATAAGAATTCTCAGAACAGGAATTCCCAGAATAAGAACTCTGAGAACAATTCCCAGAATTCTTCCAAGAACAGCCAGAAGAACAGTTCTAACTGTTCTGATAACAGCAAAAACCGCAGCGAATATTAAAGTGTCTGCTGGAAAGGGGCTGTGCATGAAAGGTGCACAGTCCCTTTTTCAATAAGATGGCAAGACAGATATGGGGAAAAAGATACAAAAAATTCTTATAATTCAGTATATTCAAGCTTTTTCAGATGTGGTATACTCCTTATTAGAATAAAAAATGGCGGTATTTAAAATGAAAACGTATGAATTGATTGCACCCTGTCACTTTGGTCTGGAGGCTGTTCTGAAAAGAGAGATCATAGATATAGGATATGACGTTACGCTGGTTGAAGATGGTCGGGTGACTTTTACAGGGGATGCAGAAGCCATTTGCAGGGCGAATATCTTCCTTCGCAGTGCAGAAAGGATCCTGCTTAAGGTGGGTAGCTTCATGGCGACAACCTATGAAGAACTGTTCCAGGGAACAAAGGCACTTCCGCTGGATGAATTTATTCCTGTAGATGGCAGGTTCTGGGTGACCAAGGCAGCCAGTGTGAAGAGCAGGCTGTTCAGTCCTTCCGATATCCAGTCTGTCATGAAAAAGGCAATGGTGGAGAAGCTGAAAGAGGTTTATCATATTGAATGGTTTGAGGAAAAGGGTGCATCCTATCCATTCCGTGTATTTCTGCTGAAGGATCAGGTGACAGTAGCGCTGGATACGACAGGGGATTCCCTGCATAAGAGAGGCTACCGCAGGCTGACGGCCAAAGCGCCTATTGCAGAGAATCTGGCTGCTTCCCTGATCATGCTGACACCATGGAAGGGGGACAGGATTCTTGTGGATCCCTTCTGTGGTAGCGGAACCTTTCCGATAGAGGCCGCTATGATGGCAGCTAATATTGCGCCCGGCTGGAAACGGGATTTCACGGCAACAGGGTGGAAGCATCTGATTTCGGAAGAGGAATGGAAATATGCCAGGGAAGAGGCCGGAGATGGGATTATCACAGATATTAAAACGGATATTCAGGGCTATGACATAGATGATAAGGTGATAGAGAGCTCGAGGGAAAACGCCCGTCTTGCAGGAGTGGATCATCTGATCCATTTTCAGAGAAGAGGGGTCGACCAGCTAAGCCATAATAAGAAATATGGCTTTATTATAACCAATCCGCCGTATGGAGAAAGACTGGAGGAGAAGGAAAGGCTGCCAGCTCTTTACAGAATGATCGGCGAGCGTTTTAAGGCACTGGACTGCTGGTCAATGTATCTGATTACAGCCTATGAGCAGGCTGAGGAAGCGCTTGGACTGAAGGCGGCAAAGAACCGTAAGATCTACAATGGCATGATGAAGACATATTTTTATCAGTTTCCAGGACCTAAACCGGCTCTGCGTAAAGGATGAGGAACAGAAGCATGCGGCAGGAGCTGATGAAAAAAACAACTATATGGTGCAGCTGCTTCTTTGCCATCGCCATGGGATTTATGATTTATCTGTCTGTACATAAGGTGGTAACGATAGAAGGGGTTGCTCAGGATGAGGTGGCGGGTGAAACGATCTCTACCGGGAATGAATCACATGCACTTACCTTTCACCAGGGGAAGGCTGACAGCAGTTATCTCAGGATACCACTGCCAAAGGGTTGCAAAGCAGCTGACATCACGATAGAGAACCATTATATGGATCAGGAGCTTCGGATTTATGTGCCGGATGCAGATGAGAGTTTTTACCGGGAGAATGCTCTTTCCGGAAACCATCAGATGATCCGTTCAGGAAGCTTTGACCTGACACAGGGCGGAGCTGCCCTTACTTTGCAGCTGACAGAGATTTATGAATGCCGTACCATTCTGGAAAATGAGAATCTGTATATCAGTTTTCCAGCGCCCGGAGAAGTATATGACAGGATCGTGGTAATAGATCCTGCATATGGCGGAAGGGAAGAAGGAACGGTCAGAAACGGACTGAAGGAAAAGAATGTTGTGCTTGCTGTAGCGAAGGCATTGAAGGAGAAGCTGGACGGGGAGGATATTAAGGTATATTATACCAGAATGGATAATGTCTATGAGGATGAAGCCGACAGGGTCATGCTGGGAAATGACACGAAGGCAGATATGTACATACGTATTGAAACAGCATGTGCAGAAGCAGCTGAGGATTACGGGATAAGGGCACTATATAATGGTACTTACTTTATTCCAGGGTTTGGGAATATAGAGCTTGCGGACATGCTGGAAAGAGAAGTGACTATATCGGTCAATGGGAAAGCACAAGGCTTACTGGAGGATCCGGATCCCGACAGTGTGCTCTATCAGCTCACTGTACCGGCGGCAACAATCCAGGTCGGCTATCTGAGTAATGCACAGGAAGCCGGGCTTCTCTCAAGAGAGGATTATATCAGAAGGATTGCAGATGGCATCTATCAGGGCATCATGAAGATTTACGAAGCGCAGTAGAAAAGAGGTTACTATGTATAGGATTATTTTTGCAACGGGGAATGAAGGAAAGATGAAGGAGATCCGCGAGATCCTAGAGGGACTTACCTTTTTGGGAGAGAGGGTACAGATCCTATCCATGAAGGAAGCCGGGATTGATATGGATATTGTGGAGGATGGAACGACCTTTGAAGAAAATGCTATGATCAAGGCACGGGCTGTAGCGGAAGCAGCAGGGGATGCCATCGTGCTGGCGGATGATTCGGGTCTTGTGATCGATTATCTGAATGGGGAGCCAGGTATTTATTCAGCCAGATATCTTGGCAAGGACACATCCTATCGGGTGAAGAATGCCAATCTGGTACAGAGGCTTGAAGGAGTTCCGGATGAAAAGAGAACTGCAAGGTTCGTATGTGCTATAGCTGCAGCACTGCCGGATGGCAGGGAGCTGTCAACGACAGGAACAATTGAGGGAAGGATCGGCTATGAGGAAAAGGGACAGAATGGATTTGGATTTGATCCCATCTTTTATGTGCCAGAGATCGGCAAGTATACGGCAGAGCTGTCAGATGAGGACAAAAATCAGATCAGCCACAGAGGAAAAGCACTCAGGGCAATGAGAGAAGAACTGGAAAAGAAACTGGAGAAAAACTGTGATGAAGATACTTATCATTAGTGATACGCACCGCTATAATGAAAATTATTTGAAGGTATTGGATAAAACGGGACCGATCGATATGCTGATCCACTGTGGGGACGTAGAGGGAAGTGAGCATCTGATCGCCAGCAGGGCAGGCTGTCCTGTACAGATGGTTATGGGTAATAACGATTTCTTTTCGGATCTTCCGCGGGAAAAGGAGTTCCAGATCGGGAAATATAAGGTGTGGCTGACTCACGGACATATCTACTATGTGTCTATGGGAGATGAGAATATCAAGAGGGAAGCAAGGGAACGGGGCATAGATATCGTCATGTTCGGACATTCCCACAGACCTGTTGTGGATATTGATAAGGATATTATCGCTGTGAATCCGGGAAGTCTCACTTATCCAAGACAGGAGGGGAGAAAGCCTTCGTATATTATCATGGAACTGGATGACAGGGGAGAGGCTCATTTTACCATTTGTTATCTGGAGGACTGACAGATCGGGAGTTCATAGAAGCAAAAAAAGATCCAAAAGGATCTTTTTTAATGAGCCACCCGGGACTCGAACCCGGGACAACTTGATTAAAAGTCAAGTGCTCTACCACCTGAGCTAGTAGCCCATGTATAAAATAAAAGCTGGGCTAGCTGGATTCGAACCAGCGAATGCAGGAGTCAAAGTCCTGTGCCTTACCGCTTGGCGATAGCCCAATGTCAACCAAGCTTGTCCCCTGGGACAACCCCGGGATAGGGTGGATAGAGGGACTCGAACCCTCGGCCTCCAGAGCCACAATCTGGCGCGCTAGCCAACTGCGCCATACCCACCATGCAAATCATAGAGATAAAATCTCCAACGTGCTCGAAGGGATTCGAACCCCCGACCCACGGCTTAGAAGGCCGTTGCTCTATCCAGCTGAGCTACGAACACATATGCGTCAAAATCAACACATAAGCGGGTGATGGGAATCGAACCCACGTATCCAGCTTGGAAGGCTGGTGTTCTACCATTGAACTACACCCGCAGAACAAAATCACGTTGTGAAATCGGGGTGACAGGATTCGAACCTGCGACCCCCTGGTCCCAAACCAGGTGCTCTAGCCAAGCTGAGCCACACCCCGCTGGTCTTACCCTTGCGCCTCACACAACGCAAGATATATTATATTCGATAGATATAATTCTGTCAACAAATTTCTTTCAAATTTTTTCGAAAATTTTGAAGAGAGGTATTGCGGAATTGGAGACTCTCTATATATAATGGTATACATTGACAGAAAGGAATGGTATTTATGGAAGAAAATCTGAAATCAGAAGAAAATAAAATGGGTGTCATGCCGGTCAACAGGCTGCTGATCGAGATGTCCCTGCCGATGATGATATCCATGCTGGTACAGGCTCTTTATAACGTAGTAGACAGTATCTTTGTATCCAGAATCAATGAGAATGCACTGACAGCAGTGTCACTGGCATTCCCGATACAGTCACTGATGATTGCAGTAGGAGCCGGAACCGGTGTTGGTGTCAATGCACTCCTTTCCAAATCGCTTGGAGAGAAGAATACAGAGAGGGCAAATAAGGTAGCAGAGAATGGTGTCTTTCTGGCAGCGCTCAGTTATCTGCTTTTCCTGATCATAGGACTGACTGTAGTGAAGCCTTTTTATGCCGGTCAGACGACAGATCAGGAGATCCTGACCTATGGATATGAATATCTGACAGTAGTGTGCTGCGTTTCATTTGGTATGTATGCACAGTTTATTTTTGAAAGACTGCTTCAGTCAACAGGAAAAACAGTTTATACCATGATCACACAGGGAACAGGAGCGATCATCAATATCATTCTGGATCCGATCCTGATTTTTGGCTATTTCGGGCTGCCAGAAATGGGAGTAACAGGAGCAGCTGTAGCGACGGTAGCCGGGCAGATCGTAGCTGCGGTTCTTGCCTTTATCATTAATCAGAAGAAGAATCATGAGATCCACCTGGATTTCCGGGCATTCAAGCCAGATGGAAAGATCATCGGAACGATCTATGCAGTTGGGATCCCTTCTATCATCATGCAGGCCATAGGTTCAGTCATGACTTATGGAATGAACCGGATCCTGATGGTATTTTCCTCTACCGCAGCAGCGGTATTCGGGGTATATTTTAAATTGCAGAGTTTTATTTTTATGCCGGTATTCGGACTTAACAATGGTATGGTACCGATCATAGCTTATAATTATGGAGCCGGTAAGAAGGACAGGCTGACAAGTACTATGAAGCTGAGCATTGTGTATGCTGTTGCGATCATGGTTGTGGGGATAGCAGTATTCCAGATTTTCCCGGAGCAGCTGTTCATGCTGTTTGATGCTTCAGAAACCATGCTTGCCATTGGGATCCCGGCACTTCGCACGATCAGCTTAAGCTTTGCGTTTGCTGGCTTCTGTATCGTGACAGGCTCCGTATTCCAGGCACTGGGGAATGGTGTGTACAGCATGATCGTTTCTATTGCAAGACAGCTGATCGTGCTGCTGCCGGTAGCGTATTTTCTGTCAAGGACAGGGAATATTAATACTGTATGGTGGGCATTCCCCATCGCAGAGGTGGTATCACTTCTGCTTACCATATTCTTCCTGCTCAGGATCAACAGGAATATTATCTGTCATATCGGAGAAGAACATATTACAAAGGAAGGAAAATAAGATGATTAAGATTGTTATTTTATTTATTACAGGGCTTATCCTGATCTGCCTTGGCGGAGACAGACTGGTGGATGCGGCAGTTGCCATTGCAAAGAAGATGGGGATCCCTCAGATCGTAGTCGGGGCAACCATCGTGAGCATCGGAACAACGCTGCCGGAGGTGCTGGTGTCTACAACAGCAGCCTTTGATGGCTCCGCAGCAATTGCAACAGGAAATGCTTTTGGATCCATCATCTGTAATACATCACTGATCGCAGGACTTACCCAGACGATCCGTCCATCAAAGAAAATCGGAGCAGCCTCGGTCAGATGGCGGAGCATCTTTTTCTTTGCCGTGCTGCTTGCAATGAATATTTACGCATATCTGACAGAGCAGTTCAACAGACTGGCTGGAATCGTACTGCTGCTTTTGTTTGCAGTATACGCTTACCTGAATATCAGGAGAGCCGGAGCAGAAGGGGAAGGGACAGAAGAAGTAGGAGCAGAAGAAAATGTCGTTGTCTGGAAGCAGCTTCTGATTCTGGTAGTATGTGCCGGGCTTCTGTATGTGGGAGCCAACCTTCTTGTTGACAATGGAATTCTGATCGCAGAGGCACTTGGTGTTCCTGAGAGAGTGATAGCTGTCACCTTCATCGCACTTGGAACATCCCTGCCGGAGCTTGTAACCTCCGTGGTTTCTATTATAAAGGGATATGGAAATGTAGGACTTGGCAACATCATAGGCGCAAATATTCTGAACATGCTTCTTGTGATCGGAATTCCCGCAGCCATCGCAGGAATTCCCGTAGAGCAGTCCACGATCCGTGTGGACATGCCGCTTGCCTTTTGTGTCATGGCAGTGCTCCTTGTACCGATCCTGATCAGGAAGAAATCCTCCAGGATCCAGGGCATCCTGCTGCTTGCCATTTATGTGGCATACTGTGCTGTGTCTTTTGCAGGATAACGATAATAGAGCTGGGAATCGTCTTTACCGCTGTCTGTTCTGTTCGTCCGGTGTGTCTTTAAAAAAGGGATTGAACAAAGGCGGGAAGCTGTGGTATACTAAGCAGGCAGTTTAAAAGCGGAACTGATGGAATTGGCAGACATGCAAGATTTAGGTTCTTGTGCCGCAGGGCGTGTGGGTTCGAGTCCCACGTTCCGCATGATATGTTATAGAGATTTTCTGTGAAACACACAGAAACAGGGGTGCAGACTGAGTGACGTCTGCACCTTTTGCTATACACAGAATGCGTTTGATGCCAATATAATCAACTCATTAAAGTAATTTGTAATTGTGGAGTTTTCAGAGATCAACGCTGGGGATGTGGACATGTGGCTGTACCTACCAGAAAATCCTGAATGCCTGTGAAGCGAGACTGAAAACCATTGGTGCGATCGGATCAAATACCAACTCAAGGGCTGCGCTGAGTAGAGGATGATAATGAAGTGCCAAATCAAAAGCTAGCCGTGTTTAAGCGTGTGGCGCTTCCTATATAATTTCCAGTAAGGCTTAGGGTAAGGCTCTTTTTTAGCCATTGTTTTATCAGACAATTTCTGCTATAATTTTGTGACATGGCGATCCGGTATGGCGCAGATGAATTCATTATCAGGTTTTTTGATAAGGAAGAGGCAATAATCGCGATCAACAAGATCGTAGAATCACTGTGATCAAAAGGGGCTGTCATCAGCTCCTTTTTAAAAGGCAGAAAGGGGAGCTTTCACGGAATGAGAGGGATTTATGGTATCAATTAAGGATGTGGCAAAACACGCCGGGGTTGCGATTTCTACCGTATCAAAGGTGCTGAATGGGTATCCCAATGTCAGTGAAGAGACAAGGCAGCGGGTAAATAAGGCGGTGGAAGAACTGAACTTTGTGCCCAATTCCGTAGCAGCGGCGCTTTCCTCCAAGCAGGCGGGAAGAGTGGCACTTCTGATCAACAGCAATATGAAGACAAATGCGATCGATGAGATCGCTATGCAGTATATTTCAGGTGCCCTGAATAAGGCTATGGAGCTGAATCTGGATGTGATCACACTGTTTTTCTTCATGTTCCAGAATAAAACGGCAGATGAGGTGGCAAGATATCTGCAGTCCCAGAGTATCACCGGGATCATTATTTATGGAATGAGTAAAGAGAATAAGGTGCTTCACCGTCTGCTCTTGACCGGCAAGTTCAAGTGTGTGGTGATCGATGCGCCTTTTGTCAATGTCAGTACAAGCTGTATCGGAGTAGATCACAGAAAGGCTCAGTATGAGGTGGCGGCCAAGACTGTCATGGAGAATAACTGTAAGAGGATCCTGTATATTGCCGGGAAGCGGAATGGCTATGTGACGGATGAGAGGATCAGGGGCATGGAGGATCTTGTGAAAGAAAAGAATCTGACCATGCTGGTAAGGAATGGAGAGTTTTCGGAGCTTCAGGCAAGGAATATCACACTGAAGTATGCGAAAAATAAGGATATAGTTGTATGTGCTTCAGATCTGATGGCGATCGGTGCGATGAAAGCGCTTATCCAGATGGACATTTTCCGTCCTGTATGCGGCTTTGATGGAATCATCCTGATGGGGTATGTTGGTAAGCAGATGAATACAGTAAGACAGGATTTTGCCAGTATATCAGAGAGTGCCATGGAGGAACTGCATGGACTTATGAACGGTGGGCATGGCAGAAATATCGTGATGAAGCACAGTCTTGTAAGAATGAAATATGAGGATATTATTGCATAGAATTTGAAGAAATGCTTGCAGAAAACGTTTTCCTGTGATATACTGACCTCAGTCAGCAAGGAGAAACGTAGTGAAACAGGGTATTTCGCTGCAACAGCTGATGAAAGAATAAGAAGAAAAATATATGAGATAAGCAGGAGGGTGTTATGTCTGCACAAACGAATTTACAGAAGGATATTCTGGTCCTGAATTTGGAAGAACAGTTAATGGAAATCGCAGAAGAGATGTATGGCAAGGAACTGTCTGCTCTGACAGATCAGGAAACCTATTATGCAGTATTAATTCTGACAAAGAGACTGATGGCGGTATCGGATTGCAATGAAGGAGAAAAGAAGGTATATTATATCTCTGCGGAATTTCTGATCGGTAAGCTGCTTTCCAACAATCTGATCAATCTCGGCGTTTATGATAAGATGAGTGATATTCTTGAAAAGTACGGCAAGAAGCTGTCCGTGATCGAGGAAGCGGAGCCGGAGCCGTCCCTTGGAAATGGAGGTCTTGGAAGACTGGCAGCATGCTTTCTGGATTCTATTGCAACCCTTGGACTTCCCGGAGAGGGGATCGGTCTTAACTATCATTTTGGCCTGTTTAAGCAGGTTTTCAAGGATAAGCTGCAGATGGCAGAGAAAAATTCCTGGATTGAGGAGAATTCCTGGCTGACCAAGACAGATATCACTTATGATGTTTATTTTGGAAAGAAGAAGGTAACCTCCAGATTATATGATATTGATGTAGCAGGCTATGACAGTGGTGTAAACAAGCTTCGCCTGTTTGATATCGAGTCACTGGATGAGAACCTTGTGAAGGATGGCATCCAGTTTGACAAGGAAGCCATTGAGAAGAATCTGACACTGTTCCTCTATCCGGATGACTCTGATGAGGCAGGAAACCTGCTCCGTATTTATCAGCAGTACTTTATGGTAAGTAATGCAGCACAGCTGATTCTGGCTGAGATGAAGGAGAAGAAATTTGATCTCCGTAAGATGTATGATCATGCAGTGATCCAGATCAACGATACCCATCCGACCATGATCATTCCGGAATTGATCCGTATCCTCGTTGAGGAAAAGGCATTTACTGTTGACGAGGCAATCGAGGTTGTAAGCAAGACCTGTGCCTATACTAATCATACGATTCTGGCAGAAGCACTGGAGAAATGGCCCCTTAAGTATCTGGAGAAGGTAGTGCCCCAGCTTGTTCCATATATCAGGGAGCTGGATAAGAGAGTAGCTGCAAAGTATAAGGATGAAAGGGTTCAGATCATTGACAAGGATGGCCGGGTGCACATGGCACACATTGATATCCATTATGGATTCTCTGTTAATGGTGTAGCTGCGATCCATACACAGATTCTGGAAGAAACCGAGCTGAATGCTTTTTATAAGATTTATCCTGAGAAGTTCAATAACAAGACCAACGGGATTACCTTCAGAAGGTGGCTTCTCTCCTGTAACAGAGAGCTTGCAGGATTTCTTGCAGAAACGATCGGAGATGGCTTCAAAAAGGATGCTGACAAGCTGGAGAAGCTGCTTGAATTCAAGGATACACCTGCTGTTCTGGATCGTATCGCTGAGATCAAATATGACCAGAAGAAGAAGCTGGCAGACTATGTGAAGGAAAATGAAGGTGTTACCTTAAATCCCGATTCCGTATTTGATATCCAGGTCAAGAGACTGCATGAGTATAAGCGTCAGCAGATGAATGCGCTTTATATCATCCACAAATATCTGGAGATCAAGAAGGGCAGGAAGCCGGCAAGACCGATGACCTTTATCTTTGGTGCAAAGGCAGCTCCTGCTTATATCATTGCGCAGGATATCATCCATCTGATTCTGGTACTGCAGGATATCGTAAACAATGATCCTGATGTAAGTCCTTACATGACGGTCCTCATGGTAGAGAACTACAATGTAAGCTATGCAGAGAGGCTGATCCCCGCCTGTGATATTTCCGAGCAGATCTCACTGGCAAGTAAGGAGGCATCCGGTACCGGAAATATGAAATTTATGCTGAATGGTGCAGTAACCCTTGGTACTTCTGACGGCGCTAACGTAGAGATCCACGAGTTAGTTGGTGACGACAATATTTACATCTTCGGTAAGGATTCCGAGACGGTGATCAAACACTATGAAAAGGCTGATTATGTATCCAAGGATTACTATGAGAAGAGTCCTGTGATCAAAGAAGCTGTTGATTTCATCGTTGGCAAGCAGGCACTTTCAGCAGGTCACAAGGAAAACCTGACAAGACTTTACAATGAGCTGCTGAACAAAGACTGGTTCATGACATTGCTGGATCTGGAAGACTATATCGAAACCAAGGACAGAATGTTTGCTGATTATGAAGACAGGGCAAAGTGGAAGAAGATGATGCTTGTGAACATAGCAAAGGCTGGCTTCTTCTCATCTGACAGAACCATCGCTGAATACAACAGAGATATCTGGCACCTGACAAAAGAGCGCTAGGAAACGGTAAGACTGTCGCCTGAAACAGCATATTTAGAAATGGAAGGACACCCGTGTCCGGCAGAAATGCCGGTGCGGGTGTCTTTGGTATTGTCAGACATATGAAAAACGGATCCTGTGGAGTCCTTTTGAATACAGTGGTTGACACCCTATATAATAGGGTATAATATAATGATATGTAAAGAAAGGTAGAATACGAATGACAAGAACTTTTATAGAAGTACCAATATTCACCAGAAGGTGGAAAGAGATAGGGCTGGGTGATGAAGAACTTCAGACATTGCAAATCATGTTATTAAAGGATCCGGAATCCGATCCAGTCATGGAAGGAACAGGAGGTATTCGTAAAGTCAGGTTTCCACTTGAAAACAGAGGAAAAAGTGGAAGTGTCAGAGTATGCTATACTGACTTCGCTGAATATGAAGTGACATATCTGATAACTGCTTTTGAAAAGAAAGAACAGGAAAATCTTTCAAATGAAGAAAAGGTTGTATTGAAAAAATTAGTGAAATCATTAAAAGAAGAAGCTGCAAAGAATAGGAGATGATTTTATGAGTTCATTATTTGATGATCTGAAACAAGGTCTGGAAGAAGCAATTGCTTATGAAAAAGGAAGGGGAAAAGCACGGGTAAAAACCTATATGATCATGCCGGTTAAGGAATACACAAATAAGGAAATTAGAGAAATTCGAATGAAGGCAGGTATGACGCAGAGTGTCTTTGCTGCATATATGGGAGTATCAAAAAAGACAGTAGAAGCATGGGAATGTGGCAGAACGCATCCAACAGGCCCGGTATTCCGGTTACTGGATGTGTTAACAGCGGAGGATTTAGATCAGACAGAGTTTGTGATCGTAAAGTAACATACAGAAGAATAAAAGGATAATTGGATAAAAGTTGACAAATCAACATCATGGAATTATAATGACAGAAGTTGATTTGTCAACTTTTGCGTTATGGAAAGAAACAGGAGGTAACCATGGAAGACAGATTTGAACGTTTTTCGGTGGGAATGTTGGAAATCTCTAGGTACTGGCATAAGCTGACCGGGGATGAAATGGAAAAATACGGACTGAAAGGAACGCATTCCATCTATCTTCTGACCATGTACCGGTTTCCGGAAGGACTGACAGCGCCCAGGCTGTGTGAACTGTGCGTCAGGGATAAGGCAGATGTATCCCGTATGATGTCCCTGATGGAAAAGAAAGGGCTGGTACGGAAGGAGAGCGTTGGAAAAACGCTGTACGGAGGTGTCTTCAAGCTGACAGAGGAAGGACAGGAGGCCGCCAGACATGTGAGTGAGCGGGCCAGGATCGCCGTGGAGCTTGCCGGAAAGGATCTGACAAAAGAAAACAGACAGATCTTTTATGAGGCGCTGAACCAGATCGTGGAAAACCTCAGGACACTAGCAAAGGACGGGATCCCCGAAGAAAGGTGAAAACATGAATAAGAAAGTAAATATTATTGTAGATTCAACAGCAGATATTACGGAGGATGTGAAGGAAAGACTGACAGTCGTCCCTTTAACACTCTGTTTTGGTGATGAAGAATATATTGACGGTGTTACTATACAGAAGAAGGAATTTTATCATAAGCTGATCGAAAGTGATGTACTGCCAAAGACAAGCCAGGCAGTACCGGCAGACTTCAGTGATATATTTGAGAAAATTGCGGCAGCGGGGGAGAGCGCTGTTGTGATCACACTTTCTTCCAAGCTGTCAGGAACATGGCAGAGTGCCATGATCGCTGCCAGAGAGTATGAGGACAGTGTTTACGTGGTAGATAGCAGAAATGTAGCGATCGGAACTGCCATTCTGGCAAAGCTGGCGCTGCGCCTTGTGGACGAGGGGATGGGAGCAAAGGAAATTGCAGAAAGACTGGAAACAGAACGGGAAAAGATCTGTCTGATTGCCATGCTGGATACATTGGAGTATCTGAAAAAGGGTGGGCGGATCTCAGCAGCGGCTGCATTTGCTGGCGGTGTGCTTGCTATTAAACCGGTTGTCTGCATCAGGGACGGGGAGATTGTGATCCTTGGAAAGGCAAGAGGTTCCAAGCAGGGAAATAACCTGCTTGTCAGTGAGATCAGGAAGACAGGAGGAATTGATTTTACAAAGCCGATCCTGCTTGGCTACACCGGACTGGATGATACCCTTCTTCAGAAGTATATCGAAGACAGTAAGGCACTCTGGGAAGAGGGTATTTCCTCGCTGGAAACAACCATGATCGGAAGTGTCATTGGTACACATGCCGGTCCCGGTGCAGTAGCAGTAGCGTTTTTCTCTGTGTAGTGTGTGAAGGATTGACTAAACGAGTCGAGTGGTGAACTGTGTGCAGTCCCACACGGCAGTTGCCAGTCCTTCATAGAATTCCGGTTCGTGGCATACCATGAGGATGCTGCCCTTATAGGCGGTCAGGGCACGTTTCAGTTCATCTTTGGCATCTACGTCAAGGTGGTTGGTAGGCTCATCCAGAAGCAGGACATTGGTTTCCCGGTTGATCAGCTTGCACAGACGTACCTTGGCCTGCTCACCGCCGCTTAATACCTTTACAAGGCTTTCGATATGCTTGGTGGTCAGACCACATTTGGCAAGAGCAGAACGTACCTCATACTGACTGTAGCCGGGGAATTCCTTCCAGATCTCTTCAATACAGGTATTGCTGCCATCACCGGACATTTCCTGTTCGAAATAACCGATGCTCAGGTAATCTCCCTGAGTGACTGATCCGGACAATGGCGGGATCAGACCGAGAATACTTTTTAACAGTGTGGTTTTACCGATCCCATTGGCACCGGTAAGAACAATTTTCTGACCTCTTTCCATTTCCAGATTTAAAGGCTTTGAGAGAGGTTCTTCATAGCCGATGACAAGATCCTGTGTCTGGAAAATATAACGGCCGGGGGTTCTAGCCTCCTTGAAATGGAACTCCGGCTTTGGCTTTTCTGCCGCAAGCTCGATCACATCCATCTTATCGAGCTTTTTCTGACGGGACATGGCCATATTTCTGGTGGAAACTCTGGCCTTGTTCCTGGCTACAAAATCTTTTAAGTCTGCGATTTCCTTCTGCTGCTTATTATAGGCAGCTTCCAGCTGTGCTTTTTTCATGGCATAGACTTCCTGAAATTTGTCATAATCGCCCACGTAGCGGGTAAGCTGCTGATTGTCCATGTGGTAGATCAGATTGATGACACTGTTCAAAAACGGAATATCATGGGAGATCAGGATAAAGGCATTCTCGTAATCATTCAGATACCGCTTCAGCCAGGCGATATGCTCAGCATCCAGATAGTTGGTAGGCTCATCCAGAAGCAGGATATCCGGCTTTTCCAGAAGGAGCTTGGCAAGAAGCACCTTGGTACGCTGACCGCCGCTTAAATCAGTGACATCTCTGTCAAGAGAAAGCTCCAGAAGACCAAGAGCCCTTGCAACCTCTTCAACTTTGGCATCGATCATATAAAAATCATGCATGGTAAGTAGATCCTGAATGGTTCCTAGGTCTTCCATGTACTGTTCCAGTTCTTCTTCGGATGCAGTTCCCATTTTGTCACAGATGTCATTCATCTGTTTTTCCATATCAAACAGAAAATCAAAGGCAGAGGAGAGCACCTGACGGATCGTCATGCCCTTTTCAAGGACTGTGTGCTGATCCAGATAACCGACACGGACGTTTTTTGCCCATTCTACCTTGCCCTCATCCGGCATCAGCTTGCCTGTAATGATATTCATAAAAGTGGATTTCCCTTCACCATTGGCGCCGATCAGTCCAATATGCTCACCCTTCAGCAGACGGAAGGAAACATCCTGGAAAATGGCTCTGTCACCAAAGCCATGAGTTAAATGCTCTACGTTTAAAATACTCATAAATGTCTGTACCTTTCTTTCGGCAGTCTTGACAGAACTGTCAAATGTGTATCATAAGGGATTATAGCATAAAAAAACAGCCTTGCGGGAAAATATCATTGACAGATGGAAATATCTGTCTTACACTAATATTAGTAATCATTACTGATATAAAGAGAATTAAGGAGGAAAAAGAATGGATACATCTATACTAAGGAAACTATCATATGGGGTATATGTGATCAGCACTTGGGATAATGGACGTCCTACCGGCTGCACAGCAAACAGTGTGATGCAGATCACCTCATCACCGAAGATAACAGTGGCATTAAGCCTGAACCATCAGAACTACACGACGGAATGCATTAAGGAAACAGGAGTATTCGCAGTTTCGGTACTTGCAGAGGATTCGGCTCCATCACTGATTGGCGGCTTTGGGTTCCGTTCCGGAAGAGATGTGGATAAATTTGATGGAGTAGATTATAAGGTGGAGGATTTCCTGCCAGTGATCAGTGACAGCTGCGGTTATCTGACCTGCCGTGTGATCAATACCATGGAAACTGATACGCATACCATTTTTCTCGGAGAGGTGACAGGTGCAGGAAGCTTTGACAAAGGACCGGAGATGACGTATGCTTATTATCACAGAGTTGTCAAGAATTCATAAGGTTGGAGGAAAACTATGGAGTTAAAAGGATCAAAAACAGAAGCAAATTTACAGGCGGCCTTTGCGGGAGAGTCAATGGCTACCAACAAGTACACCTACTTTGCATCCAAGGCAAAGAAGGACGGCTATCAGCAGATCGCAGCGATTTTTGAAGAGACAGCAGCCAACGAGAGAGAGCATGCCAAGATGTGGTACAAGCTGATCAACGGCGGAATTGATTCTACCCTTAAGAACCTTGGACATGCGGCAGAGGGCGAAAACTACGAGTGGACAGATATGTACAGTGAGTTTGCCAAAGTAGCCAGAGAAGAAGGCTTTGAGCAGATCGCCGCTTTATTTGAAGGGGTAGCTGCCATTGAGAAGGAGCATGAGGAAAGATACCGCAGACTGATCACCAATATCGAGCAGGGCGTTGTATTTTCCAAAGACGGTGATACGATCTGGCAGTGCCGCAACTGTGGACATATCTGCATCGGTAAGGAAGCTCCGGAGGTTTGTCCGGTATGCGCACATCCGCAGAGCTATTTTCAGGTAAAGGCAGAGAACTACTAATGGAAGAATCAATGAAGGATTATGAAAGGGAGCTGGAGGCCAGCTTCCGCAAGATTAGTGAAGGAGATCTTATTTCAGGAACGGTCATTGACGTAAATGAAGAGGAAGTGACTTTAGATCTGAAGTATTACGCACAGGGGATCATCAAGGCAGAGGATATGAGTAATGATCCCGCCTTTTCCCTTATGACAGATGTTGCGGTAGGGGATGAGATCGAAGCAGAGGTCATCAGTATGGACGACGGACATGGCAATATACTGCTTTCCAAAAAGGAAGCGCAGCAGGATACCGCATGGGATGTACTGAAGACGTATCTGGAAGAAAAGAAAGAGCTGACCGTAAAGGTCAGTGAAGTAGTAAATGCCGGTGTGGTTGCCTATGTGGAAGGAATCCGTGGATTTATCCCGGCATCCCAGCTTTCCCTGCAGTATGTGGAGGATCTGGCACCTTTCCAGAGCAGACAGCTTAACGTGCGCGTGATCACGGTGGATCCGGAGAAGCAGAAGTTGGTTCTTTCAGCAAAGGAAATTTTAAGAGAGCAGGAGAAGGAGGCACATGACCACAAGGTAGCCATGATCGTACCGGGAACGATTCTGAATGGAACGGTAGAAAGCCTGCAGCCCTATGGAGCCTTTGTAGCACTGCCGGATGGATTGAGCGGTCTGGTTCATATTTCACAGATTTGTGAAAAAAGGATCAAGAAGCCTTCAGAAGTTCTGAAGGCAGGCGATAAGGTTAAGGTCAAGGTATTAAACACCAATGACGGCAGGATTTCCTTAAGCATTAAGGCAGCAGAGGAAAATGCGCAGGCAGAAGAGATCGAGGATACAGATGCGAAGCAGTACAGCTCGGGAGAGAGTCTTGGAACAAGCCTCGGTGATCTGTTTGCGAAGCTGAAGCTGTAGGGAAGGATATCATCACATGTACCAATATTGTTTGTTTGATCTTGACGGCACACTGACGGATTCCCGGGAAGGGATCACGAAGTGCGTGCAGTATGCCCTTGCAAAGTGTGGGATCGAGGAGCCTGATCTGAAGAAGCTGGAGTGCTTTATCGGACCGCCGCTTCATACAAGCTTTCAGAAGTATTACGGTATGAACCGGGATATGGCGAAAAGGGCGGTAGAGTTTTACCGGGAGAGGTTCCGTCCGATCGGCATTTTTGAAAATCAGGTGTATGAAGGAGTACCGGAAATGCTGCAGGCTCTGTCAGAGTCAGGGTGCCGCCTGGCAGTAGCATCCAGTAAGCCGGAGGTATTTGTGAAAAAGGTGCTGGATCACTTTGGCATTGAAAAATATTTTTCTGTTGTGGTCGGAAGCGGTCTTGATGGCAGCAGGGAAAAGAAAGAGGAAGTGGTAGCGGAAGCACTGCGACAGCTTGGTATTCTGGAATTGTCTGAGGAAGAGCGCAGGGAAAGCTGTGCCATGATCGGGGATCGGGAGTTTGACATTCAGGGAGCCAGGGCATGGAAGCTGACCGGGGTCGGTGTGCGCTATGGCTTTGCAGCAGAAGGAGAGCTGGAGGCAGAAGGAGCCGATGCCATTGCAGAAACAGTAGAGGAGCTGAAAGAGATCCTGCTGACAGGACAGGTGAAGGGATGAAGATGGGATTTTTACAGACCATGGAGCTGGCATGGCCGGCAGAGGAACTGAAAAAATGGAAATCCATGAAGAAAGCGGTATATCTGTTGCTGCCGCTTTTTCTTTATTATGTGGTGCATGACCTCGCCCAGATCGTCCTGTGGGGCGGGCTTGAACTGATGCTTTCCGGAAATGGCGGAGCCCTGAAGGAATGGCTTATACAGAATGGCCAGACAGCAAACGGCATGGTCAGCGGGATCGCCATATTGATTGGCATGCTCCCCATATGGGGCATGCTGAAGAAGGAAGCACTTCCGGTGTGGAAGAAAAAGGGAAATGTAACCTCCTATGGTATACTGGCAGCGATTGCACTGTGTGTATCCATGGGGGTGAATATCCTGTTTTTCCAGATGGGGATTACAGAGAGTTCAGCAGCCTATACCAGAGTAGAAGAGGCACAGTATGGGGTAGCCTTTGCTATTGGGCTTGTATTGTATGGGGTGATTTCACCCATTGCAGAAGAGGCAGTGTTCCGTGGTATCATTTATAACCGGATGAAACGGTGTTTTTCTGTGAAGCTGGCAGTACCGCTTTCTGCACTGCTTTTTGGCCTTTACCATGGAAATACGGTGCAGGCATTGTATGGATTTCTGCTTGGGGTGATCATTGCCATGGTTTATGAAAGGTCAGAGAGCTTTGCAGCCCCGGTGGTATTTCATGCGGTGGCTAATGTTACGGTATTTACCGTGACTTACAGGAATGGCCTTCGGGATCTGAACAGTACAGTGGCCATCGGACTGGCAGTTGCTTTACTGTTTTTTGCAGCAGGATTGGGAGTATGGTATCTTAAGTTGTGCGAAATGGGAGAAAATAAACAAGTAACTAATAAATAAATCTGACAAAATAAGCACATAAAGTAGATTCACAAATAATCTGACAATTACAAGAAAAGTCATTATTTACAAATAGAAAAAAGTGATGTATATTGATTTCAATGAAAGTCGCAAAGGAGCGAGCATAGCTCATTTTGCGGCTTTTTTATGTCATGGGAAATTACGTCGTAATGTTCCCATGACATAAAAAAGCCCTCCGGGCAGGATCGCACTGCGGCGGAAGGGCAGATGTCGCTTAAAGCGACCCGCCGCAGGTGGAGAATCCTGCAGGCAGGATTCTTTTTGTATTTTACTAAGGGAAGGAGATCCACAAAATGTTTGATGTGAAAAAGACCGTGCCAGATGCACCTCTGTACCGTCCGGAGTTTGAGCATGATAACTGCGGTATCGGTGCCTGTGTAAACATTAAGGGTGTGAAGAGCAGAGAAACCGTTGAAAATGCACTGAAGATCGTTGAGAATCTGGAGCATCGTGCCGGAAAGGATGCAGAAGGTAAGACCGGTGACGGTGTTGGTATTCTGACGCAGATCCCCCATAAATTTTTTAAGAGAGTGACAAAGAGCCTTGGGATCACACTGGGAGAGGACAGAGAATATGGCGTTGGTATGTTCTTCTTTCCACAGGATGAGCTGCAGAAGAATCAGGCCAAGAAGATGTTTGAGATCATCGTAGAGAAGGAAGGACTTACTTTTCTTGGATGGAGAGAGGTTCCTACCCATCCGGAGGTTCTCGGACATAAGGCAGTTGAGTGTATGCCCCATATCATGCAGGCATTTATAAAGAAGCCCGCACAGGTAGAAAAGGGGCTTGATTTTGACCGCATGCTTTATATTGTAAGAAGAGTATTTGAACAGTCCTCAGATAATACCTATGTGGTTTCCTTATCCAGCAGGACGATCGTATATAAAGGAATGTTCCTGGTTGGACAGCTCCGTACTTTCTTTGCGGATCTGCAGGATAAGGATTTCGAATCTGCCATTGCCATGGTACATTCCCGTTTCTCTACCAATACCAATCCAAGCTGGGAGAGAGCCCATCCGAACCGATTTATCGTGCATAACGGTGAGATCAATACCATTCAGGGTAATGCGGATAAGATGCTTGCCCGTGAGGAAAACATGGAATCCGAGCATCTGCACAGCGTGCTGCATAAGGTACTGCCGGTAGTCAATACAGCAGGCTCCGACTCAGCCATGCTGGATAATACGCTGGAGTTCCTTGTCATGAGCGGCATGGAGCTTCCCCATGCAGTGATGATCACGATCCCGGAGCCATGGGAAAACAACAAGACCATGTCTCAGCACAAAAAGGACTTCTATCAGTACTACGCAACCATGATGGAGCCATGGGATGGTCCAGCTTCCATTCTTTTCTGTGATGGTGATGTGATGGGAGCAGTGCTTGATAGAAACGGTCTTCGTCCTTCCCGTTACGTGATCACTGATGATGACCAGCTGATCCTTTCCTCTGAGGTTGGGGTACTGGATATCGATCCTTCAAAGATCCTTGTAAAGGAAAGACTCCGTCCCGGCAAGATGCTGCTTGTGGATGTCACAAAGGGCAGGGTCATTGATGATAATGAACTGAAAGAGGGTTATGCTTCCAGACAGCCTTATGGTGAGTGGCTGGACAGCAACCTGATCCATCTGCGGGATCTGAAGATTCCGAATGAAAGAGTACCGGAATTTGCATATGAAGAAAGACAGCGGATGCAGAAGGCCTTCGGTTATACCTACGAAGAGTTAAAGACGAGCATTCTTCCCATGGCAAAGAACGGAGCAGAGGCTATTGCAGCAATGGGAGTGGATACCCCGATCCCGGTTCTGAGCAAGACCAATCATCCTCTTTTCCATTATTTCAAGCAGAAATTTGCGCAGGTAACCAATCCGCCTATTGATGCGATCCGTGAGGAAGTGGTTACTTCAACAACTGTTTACGTGGGAACCGACGGCAATATCCTGGAGGAAACCCCGAAGAACTGTCACGTGATGCAGGTAAGCAATCCGATCCTGACCAATACGGATCTCATGAAGATCAAGGATATGAATCAGGAAGGCTTTAAGGCAGAATTCATTCCGATCACCTTCTATAAGAATACGAGTCTTGAGCGTGCTATCGACAGGCTGTTCGTAGAGGTGGACAGAGCTTACAGGGACGGTGTGAACATCATGATCCTGTCTGACAGGGGCGTAGATGAAAACCACGTGGCAATCCCGTCTCTGCTTGCCGTATCAGCTTTGAACAGACATCTGGTCGTAACCAAGAAAAAGACCAGTGTAGCGCTGATCCTGGAGTCAGGAGAACCCAGGGATGTGCATGATTTTGCTACCCTGCTTGGTTATGGTGCCTGTGCGATTAATCCTTATCTTGCACAGGAATCCATCCGCGAGCTGATCGACAGCCATATGCTTGACAAGGATTATTATGCAGCCGTTGATGATTACAACAACGCTATTTTACATGGCATTGTCAAAATCGCTTCCAAAATGGGAATCAGTACGCTCCAGTCCTATGAAGGATCCCAGATCTTTGAAGCAATCGGTATTGATAAGGATGTTATTAACAAATATTTCCCTCATACGGTATGCCGTGTGGGTGGTATTACCATAAAGGATATTGAAAAGGAAGTGGATGCACTGCATTCACAGGCCTTTGACCCGCTGGGACTTGCGGGTGACCTGACACTGAACAGTGTGGGACATCACAAGATGAGAAGTGGTGGTGACGAGCATCTGTACAATCCGGCAACGATCCATATGCTGCAGGAATCCACAAAGCGTGGCGATTATCAGATGTTCAAGCAGTATACAGCCCTTGTCAATGATGAGGATTCCGTAAAGAACCTGCGTGGCCTGATGGATTTCAATTATCCGGAAAAAGGAATCCCGATCGAGGAAGTAGAAAGTGTGGATTCCATTGTAACCAGATTTAAGACAGGAGCCATGAGCTATGGTTCCATTTCAAAGGAAGCCCATGAGACACTGGCAATTGCAATGAACACCATTCACGGACGCTCCAATTCCGGTGAAGGTGGTGAGGATCTGGAGAGACTTTCTGCAGGGGCTGATGGCAAGAACAGATGCTCTGCCATCAAACAGGTAGCCAGCGGACGTTTCGGTGTAACCAGCAGATATCTGGTAAGCGCCAATGAGATCCAGATCAAAATGGCACAGGGAGCAAAGCCCGGTGAAGGCGGACATCTGCCGGCAGGCAAGGTTTATCCCTGGATCGCAAAGACCAGACATTCAACACCCGGCGTAGGTCTGATCTCCCCGCCGCCTCATCACGATATTTATTCTATCGAGGATCTGGCAGAGCTGATTTATGATCTGAAGAATGCCAACAAGCAGGCAAGGATCAGTGTCAAGCTGGTTTCTGAAGCTGGTGTTGGTACTGTTGCAGCCGGTGTTGCGAAGGCCGGTGCACAGGTTATCCTGATCTCTGGTTATGATGGTGGTACCGGTGCGGCACCGAGGAATTCCATTCACAATGCAGGACTTCCCTGGGAGCTTGGACTTGCAGAGACACACCAGACGCTGATCATGAACGGACTTCGTAATAAGGTAAGGATCGAGACAGACGGTAAGCTGATGAGCGGCCGTGATGTAGCGATCGCAGCGATCCTTGGTGCAGAGGAATTCGGCTTTGCGACAGCACCTCTGGTAACCATGGGATGTGTCATGATGAGAGTCTGCAATCTGGACACATGTCCTGTGGGTGTAGCTACCCAGAATCCGGAGCTTCGTAAGAATTTCAGAGGAAAGCCGGAGTATGTGATCAACTTCATGCACTTTATCGCAGAGGAGCTGCGGGAATATATGGCAAAGCTTGGTGTAAGGACTGTGGATGAGCTGGTCGGCCATACCGAGTTCCTGAAGGTAAAGGATAACCTTTCTAAGAGCCAGAAGCAGGTAGATTTAAGTCTGATCCTTGAGAATCCCTATGTGGGCAGCAAGGAGAAGGTTACCTTTGATCCGAAGCAGGTTTACGATTTCAAGCTGGAAAATACCATGGACGAAAAGGTACTGTTAAAGCAGCTTGACAAGGCCATTGAAACTGGTGCAAGAAGAAGCATTGAGGTAGATGTCAAGAATACGGACAGAGCCTTTGGTACGATTCTTGGTTCCGAGATTACAAGAAGACTTGGGGATCAGGTGGCAGAGGATACCTACCGTGTACTGTGTAACGGTGCCGGCGGACAGAGCTTTGGTGCCTTTATCCCGAAGGGATTGACACTTGAGCTTGTGGGAGATTCCAATGACTACTTTGGCAAGGGCTTATCCGGCGGTAAGCTGATCGTATATCCACCGAAGGGAAGCCGGTTCAAAGCAGATGAAAATATCATTATCGGAAATGTGGCACTGTATGGTGCAACCAGTGGAAAGGCCTTTATCAATGGTGTTGCCGGTGAACGTTTCTGCGTCAGAAACTCTGGTGCGATCGCTGTTGTAGAGGGCGTGGGTGACCACGGCTGTGAATATATGACAGGAGGCCGTGTGGTAGTCCTTGGCCCTACAGGAAAGAACTTTGCTGCAGGTATGAGCGGCGGTGTGGCTTATGTACTGGATGAGGACAATGACCTGTATATCCGCCTGAACAAGGAAATGGTATCTTCCTATGAAGTAACTTCCAAATATGATGTGATTGAACTGAAGGATATGATCAAGGAGCATGTGGCTCTGACCAATTCCGAAAAGGGTAAGATGATTCTGGATCATTTCAGTGATTATCTGCCGAAGTTCAAGAAGATCATCCCTCATGACTACGAAAAGATGCTGGCTACCATCGTACAGATGGAGGAAAAGGGCCTTTCTGCAGAGCAGGCACAGATCGAAGCATTCTACGCAGTCAGGGCAGCAAAATAAGGAGGTGTCACGATGGGAAAACCAACAGGATTTATGGATTATAAAAGAGAAGTATCAAAGGACGTAAAGCCTAAGGACAGGATTAAGAATTTTAATGAGTTCCATGAGCACCTCCCGAGAGAAAAGCAGCAGCTTCAGGGAGCAAGATGTATGGACTGCGGTGTGCCCTTCTGTCAGGCAGGAATGAACATCTGCGGAATGACAAGCGGCTGCCCCCTGCACAATCTGGTGCCGGAATGGAATGATCTTGTTTATACCGGAAACTGGCAGCAGGCCTATAACCGTCTGAAAAAGACGAACAGCTTTCCGGAGTTTACCTCCCGTGTGTGCCCGGCGCTCTGTGAAGCAGCCTGCACCTGCAATCTGATCGGGGATCCGGTTGCCACGAAGGAAAATGAATATGCGATTATTGAGAATGCCTATGAAAAGGGCTATGCCGATCCGAAGCCTCCCAAGGTTCGGACAGGAAAGACGGTAGCAGTTGTAGGAAGCGGTCCTTCCGGACTTGCTGTTGCCGATCAGCTGAATAAAAGAGGCCACAGCGTAACGGTGTATGAGCGTTCTGACAGGGTTGGCGGACTTTTGATGTACGGAATCCCCAATATGAAGCTGGAGAAGCATATCGTAGACCGTAAGATCAAGGTCATGGAAGCAGAAGGCATCGTGTTTAAAACCGGTGTGGATATCGGTAAGGATATCAAGGCAGAAAAGCTCTTGAAGGAGTATGACAGAGTCGTACTTGCCTGCGGTGCTTCCAACCCGAGAGATATTAGTGTACCGGGCAGGGATGCCAAGGGGATCTACTTTGCAGTAGACTTCCTGAAGGCCAATACGAAGAGCCTGCTGGATTCTGATTTTGAAGACAAGAAATATGTGGATACCAAGGGCAAAAATGTGGTTATCATCGGCGGTGGTGATACCGGAAATGACTGTGTGGGAACCAGCATACGTCATGGCTGCAAGTCCGTAACACAGATCGAGATGATGCCAAAGGCTCCCGATACCAGAAGTGCCAGCAATCCCTGGCCGGAATGGCCGAAGATCTGCAAGACAGATTATGGCCAGAAGGAAGCTATCGCTGTATTTGGTCATGATCCCCGGATCTATGAGTCTACGGTGAAGGAATTTGTGAAGGATAAAAACGGCAGCCTTAAGGCAGTCAAAATCGTGAAGCTTTCCTGGGAGAAGGATCCTGCAAGCGGACGGATGAAGATGAGCGAGGTGCCGGGCTCCGAGCAGACTCTTCCCGCAGAGATCGTGCTGATCGCGGCAGGGTTCCTTGGAAGCCAGAAATATGTAACAGATGCGTTCCATGTAGATATCAATGAGAGAAGCAATGTGAAGACCGGCGCAGGTGCCTATGAAACCAGCGTGAAGAATGTCTTTACAGCCGGAGATATGCACAGAGGCCAGTCCCTTGTAGTATGGGCGATCCGTGAGGGCAGGGAAGCAGCAAGGGCTGTGGATGAAAGCCTGATGGGATATACCAATCTGATTGTGCAGTAAGAGTGTGGAAGTGAAGGTGGCTCTGCCTTTTGGCAGAGCCACCTTTTTTGGGTCTGGAGAGAGGCAAAGGCGGAAGTGTGTTTTCAGAGGGTAGAACCACCAGGTGTGTTTTCGGAGTTCAGGGGTATCAGGAAGGAAAATGTGCTGTGGTGCCCCGGAAACTTCGAGATCAGAGGAAGGTTTTGAGGTCAGGGGCACCAGAGAAGAGAAATGTGCTGTGATGCCCCGGAAACTTCGCAGAGCGGGGCATCAGCAGGAAAATTGCACATAGATGCCCCAAAAGGCAGTGAAATGAACGTGAAAATGACTGAGGCGGGGCATATGGGAAGAAAACATAGCCTGATGCCCCGGAAAATGATATGATGACGTTATGAGCAGGAAAGGATGACTTTATTATGCAGAAAGTGATTGTGATTCCGGACAGTTTTAAAGGAAGTATGACATCGCAGGAAGTAACCGATATTCTGGCAGGATCCATAGAAGAACATTTGAAGTGTGAGGTTGTCAGACTTCCCATTGCAGATGGCGGAGAAGGAAGCATGGACTGTATTCTCCGGGCAAAGGGCGGAAGCAGGAAGACAGTGACAGTACATTCCCCGGAGGGAAAACTGATTGAGGCAGCCTATGGGATTCTTCCTGATGGAACGGCTGTCCTTGAAATTGCAGAAAGCAGCGGACTGACAAAGCAGACCGGATTTCGTGCACTGGAGGCCAGTACCTTTGGCTTTGGAGAGCTGATAAGAGCGGCACTGGATGAAGGCTGTCGGAAGTTTTTCCTTTGTCTTGGAGGCAGTGCCACAACAGACTGCGGATGTGGGATGGCAGCAGCGCTTGGAATTACTTTCTTTGATAGAGATGGACGGTCATTTGTTCCGGCAGGAGGGACGCTGTCAGCGGTATCGAAAATAGACTGTTCCGGTTTGGATCAGCGGATCGGAGAGGCCGAATTTACGGTAATGAGTGATGTGACTAATCCCTTGTATGGACCTCTGGGAGCTGCCTATATTTATGCACCACAGAAGGGAGCAACGAAGGAAGAGGTTGCAGTCCTGAATGCTGGTCTGATCCACGTGGCAGAAGTGATAGAGCGTGACTGTCAGGCAATGCTACCGGAGGCAGGAGCGGGGGCTGCAGGAGGTGCCGGATATGGATGTACGGCATTTCTCAGAGCAAAGACGGTCAGCGGCATCGAAGGTATGCTGGAGCTGTGTCAGTTTGATGCGCTTGTGAAAGACTGTGATCTGGTTGTAACAGGGGAAGGATGTTTGGATGAACAGAGCCTTATGGGAAAGGTTTTGAGTGGTATCAGGAAGCATGCCAGTAACAGGGAAATCGTTTCTTTTTGTGGTATCTGTAAAGTACCGGCAGAGGAACTTTGCAGAAATTGTGTAATTGCAGTGGAAATTGCCAGAGGGATTTCCATTCAGGAATCTATGGAGAAGGGGCAGTATTATCTGAAGCTTGCAGCAGATACTTATTTTAAGCGGAGGATGGGATAGAGCAACATTTATCTTAAGAGTTTATAGAACGGGGCATGAGGGATGAAATACATCTGTAATGCCCCGTAGAAAGTATGTCTGGCTGGTAGGAAGATCAGCTAGCCTTCCGGATCACAGAAATGATCTGGTTTCTTGTCAGATCAGAAATCTCCTTTGAAGCCATATCCTTGTAATCTTCATAGTATATGGGCTTCAGGAAGTGAACCTGTGTGCGTACCGGCTTTAAGCTGTTGACACCGAAGACCTTGTAGGAATCAATGAGAACGACAGGGACAATGGGGCATCTGGCCTTCATGGCACATTTGAAGGCTCCGGGCAGGAAATCATGGACTTCGTTTCTGCTGTGGTCATAGCCCCCTTCCGGGAAAACGATATATCTTCTGCCGGAAGCGACCTCGGAAGCGACCTGAAGAACGGTGTTCACCTGTTTTCTCATGTCAGTCTTGTCAAGGCGGCTCCCCTTTAATAAAGAAACAAATTCCTTAGTCAGTGGCAGATCGGCACGTTTGTCATCAATCATCATGGTACAGGGTTTTTCGTGGGCGAAAATAATACCAAGCACATCGTATTTGCCCTGATGATTGGGGTACATAACGTAGCCGCCGTCTTTTGGCAGATTTTCAAGACCGTAAACATCGGTCCGGATCGTACCATTGAATTTCAGGATGGAAATAGCATTGCGGGCAATCTGGTATCGGACAGTTTCTGTGTATTTATCTCCGTGCTGTTCTACATAGCTGATGCGGATAAGATAGTAAATAACAAATGGCAGTGAAATGCCGACTACATAACATATTCTGATCAAAAAACTTCACCCCTAGAATTTAGTACTGGGAAAATCATACCATATCAGACATTTCTTTTCAAGAAACGACTGAAAGCTCGGATATGGTGTGGGGATAAAGAAGTGTATCTCAGAAAGGGAATGCAGTCTGTTTCAGATACCGGAATCTTTATGGAGCTGGTGGTGCTCCTTTAATAGCTCTTCTGCAAGATTTCCTGCATCCCAGAAAATGTTGACGGGTGTGATAACGGCTTTGCAGGCAATGGGAGAAATCCCCATTTTACGGTACTCAGCAAGGAACAGATCGATCTGTTCAGAGGTCATGCCGGAGAAGACAAGCATCTCAGCAGGCAGCTCATTGCCAAGATAGACTGCATTTTTTCTTGCAAAGCCAGCTACACCGGCAAGATAGCCAAGTGACTGGGAATAATCGGTCCGCTGCACGGTTTTTACTATGATAAAAAGCCTCTTACAGAGCTGGCGGATCTGCATTTCCTTTGTTTTTTCTATATGATATAATAGAATAACCTGAGTAGATGACATTTGAAAACTCCTTTTAAATCATGATAATCAGTTGTTGAGAAAAAGAATCATTTATAACCATTTCATTATTTACAGAATAGCAGAAAAATAGAAGTATGTGAAGCTGGCGGCATCTGGAAGAGAAATATGGCAAAGAAGTATGGGATAGAGGAAATGCTGTAACTGTCATTATGAATGGTCAGGCAAGCTGCCCATGTAAGACACCGGAAGGAATAAAATAAAAGAAGGAAGGTAAAAGGAGAAGAGTATGCATTACAGAATATTTGGAACCCCTATGCCAGCAGTAACCTTGACTCTTGACAGGGGAGAAGAAATTTATACCCAGTCAGGTGGTATGATATGGATGTCAGAAGGATTTTCCATGGAAACCAATATGAAAGGCGGACTGCTTGGCGGTATTGGCAGGATGTTTGCCGGAGAGAGCCTCTTTCTGGCAACCTATGCGGCACAGCATGACAATGCAGAGATCACCATGGCATCCAGTTTTCCCGGAGAGATCAGGATGCTGGAGATAGGCAGTGGAAAGGAATACATTGCGCAGAAAAATGCTTTCCTCTGTGCGACAAAAAATGTGTCAGTGAGTGCATATGTTACCGGTGTAAAGGCGGGATTTTTCGGTGGTGAGGGTTTTATCCTTCAGAAGTATTCTGGCCAGGGTCTGGCATTTTTGGAACTGGATGGGACGATCGTGGAAAGGGAACTGGCACCGGGAGAGGTGATCAAGGTTAATACAGGCAATGTAGCTGCTTTTGAAACCAGCGTGGAATACTCTTCAGAAATGGTAAAGGGTTTTGCCAATGTACTGTTTGGAGGGGAAGGACTGTTCCTTACGACATTGAAGGGACCGGGGAAGGTATGGCTGCAGACCATGAGCGCAGCAGGACTGGCACAGAGGATCATTCCTTATATACCGACTGGAAGATCATCCAATTAAAGAGGACTTCCTTTCCTCTGCATTTTCGATTATAATGAAAACAGCAGGTAACGGTTTTACCACAAAGAAGAGAAAGGAGATTTTTTACTTATGGCAAACAGAATTATGCTGAATCAGACCTCTTATCATGGAGCAGGGGCAATCGCAGAGATTGCAAATGAGGCAAAGGCACATGCTTTTCAGAAGGCGTTTGTGTGTTCTGACCCTGACCTGATCAAGTTTGGCGTGACAGCAAAGGTAACAGAGCTTTTGGAAAAAGAAGGACTGGCTTATGAGATCTATTCCGATATCAAGGCCAATCCTACTATTGATAATGTAAAGAACGGTGTGGCAGCCTTTAAGGCTTCCGGCGCAGACTATATTATTGCAATCGGCGGAGGCTCCTCCATGGATACTTCCAAGGCGATCGGTATCATCATTGCCAATCCGGAGTTTGAAGATGTACGCAGCCTTGAGGGCGTAGCACCTACAAAGAAGCCCTGCATCCCGATCATAGCAGTTCCTACCACAGCAGGTACAGCAGCAGAGGTTACGATCAACTATGTTATTACTGATGTAGAGCGCAAGCGTAAGTTTGTCTGTGTAGATCCTCATGATATGCCGATCATCGCAGTTGTAGACCCGGAAATGATGGCTTCCATGCCTAAGGGACTGACGGCATCTACCGGTATGGATGCCCTGACTCATGCGATTGAAGGTTATACCACAAAGGCAGCATGGGAAATGACAGATATGTTCCATTTGAAAGCAATCGAGATCATTTCAAGATCTTTAAGAGGCGCTGTTGCCAATACCAAAGAAGGACGGGAAGGTATGGCACTTGGCCAGTATATTGCAGGTATGGGATTTTCCAATGTAGGACTTGGAATCGCACATTCCATGGCGCATACACTGGGTGCTGTTTATGATACTCCTCATGGAGTTGCCTGTGCAATGATGCTTCCTATCGTTATGGAGTACAATGCAGACTGCACTGGCGAAAAATATCGTGAAATTGCCCGTGCCATGGGTGTTGAAGGCGTAGATCAGATGGATCAGGAGACCTACCGCAAGGCAGCAGTTGATGCTGTACGCAGGCTTTCTGAGGATGTAGGCATTCTGGCTAAACTGGAAGCACTGAAGGAGGAGGATCTTCCTTTCCTTGCAGAATCCGCTCATGCAGATGCGTGTGCACCGGGTAACCCGAAGGATGCCAGCATCGAAGATCTGACAGCACTGTTCCGCAAACTGATGTAAGAAAATGTAATGTCCTGAATGGACAGAAGCAGAAATGACAGAAAGGTTCCCGGCTCCGTGTAAAACGCCGGGAGCCTTTTTTACAGATTCAACCAAAGGGGGATCTTGGAAAATCGGTAATCTGATTTTAAAAAGATATAGCATGGCATCTTTGCCGGCAGAAAGGAATAGACCATGATTCTGAATACAGGCAGCAGGACGGATATTCCGGCATATTTCAGTGACTGGTTTTACAAAAGGATCGAAGAAGGCTATGTGATGGTACGGAATCCCTATTATCCAGAACAGGTGACCAGATATGTGCTGGCTCCATCTGTGGTGGATGTGCTGGTATTCTGTACGAAGAATCCGCAGCCGATGATAAGCAGGCTGGAATGTCTCAGTACTTATGACATGTTCTGGTTTGTTACGATCACGCCTTATGGCAGGGAGATAGAACCTTTCGTACCGCCCAAAGAGAAGGTAATTGAGAGTTTCCGGCAGTTATCGGAAATGACAGGCAGAGAGAAAATGAGCTGGCGTTATGATCCAGTTTTTATCACGGAAAAGTATTCTGTGGACTATCATATTGCCTGCTTCGCAGAAATGACAGAAAAACTCAGGGGATATACTGGTCAGTGTGTCGTCAGCTTTCTGGATCTTTATGAAAAGACAAAGCGGAACTTCAGGGAGGCAAGAGGGGTAATCAGGGATGAACAGGAGAGAATCATCGAAGCTTTTGCCGGGATTGCCAAAGCAAATGGACTGCAGGTGCCAAAGAAGAAAACCGCCAGAGAGGCCTGCAGCTGTCTGTGAACTCACCGCTTCTGATCGGTCATCTGAAGGAAACAGATCATGTGAAAGAGGCACAGCAGAAGAGCTTTAAAGATACCCAGATGAGACTATTTCTCTGATTTATGCAGGAAAGGAAAACAGACAGAAATGAAGAACAGTATTTTGAAAAACAGGCTATATCTGTATCTGACAGAATTTTTCGCAGGGATGTCAGTTATGGCAGTAGAGCTTGGAGCGAGCAGACTGCTGGCACCCTATTTCAGCTCATCCCAGATCGTATGGACGATCATTATCGGAACGATCATGATCGCCATGGCACTTGGCAACCTGTATGGAGGAAAGGCGGCTGACAAGGATCCAAATCCAGATAAGCTTTATGGACGTATTATCATTGCAGCACTGTGGATCGCAGCCATACCGGTTGTAGGAAAGTATATCATCATCGGGATATCAGCGCTGCTGATCTTTGCCGTAAGTAGTAACTTCCTTATTATAGCCGGATTTGTAGCATGTATGGTGATCTTTGTATTCCCACTGTTTCTGCTTGGAACCGTGACACCATCTTTGGTAAAGTTTTCGGTAGACAGTCTGGATGACAGTGGAAGCGTAGTTGGAAAGCTGAATGCTTTCAATACAATAGGAAGCATTATCGGAACCTTTGTACCGACCTTTATCAGCATCCCGGCAGTGGGAACCTCGATCACATTCCTGATCTTTGCAGGTGTTTTGCTGCTGCTGGCTGTTATTTATTTTGTGAGTACCAGAGGAAATTTTACCGGGGCCAGGAGGGTGCCGATTAGTATTGTAATATTTCTGATCTGCTGCCTTCTTGGCCATAACAACAGCTTTGCTTTCTGGCAGAGCAATCTTACCTATGAGGGAGAGTCCATTTACAATTATCTGCAGGTTTATGAAAATGACAGGGAAGTAGTGCTTTCTACCAATGTTCTGTTCGGCGTGCAGTCGGTGTACCTGAAGGATAAAGGACTGACTGGTATGTATTATGATTATGCCATGGCTGCCCCTTATATGGCGGGTGTGAAGGAAAAGGACAGACTGGATATCCTGATTCTTGGAAATGGAACCGGAACCTATGCTACCCAGTGTGAGCGGTATTTTAACAATACGTCCATCAAAGGGGTAGAGATTGATGAGAAGATCACGAAGCTTGCCAGAAAGTACTTTGAACTGCCGGAGGATGTGGAAGTTACGACTTATGACGGAAGAGCATATCTGAATGTGATCAGTGAAAAGTATGACGTGATCATGGTGGATGCTTATCAGGATATTACCATACCGTTCCAGATGTCTACCGTGGAGTTTTTTACCATGGTAAAGGAGCATCTGAAGGATGATGGTGTCATGGTCGTCAATATGAACATGCACAGTGGTGCTGAGGGAAATATCAACGAGTATCTGGCAGACACTATTTCTGAGGTGTTTAATCAGGTCTGCACGGTAGATGTGAGCGGATCTACAAACCGGGAGCTGTTTGCCTCTGACAATGCGGATATGCTGCAAACCTACAGGCTCAATGTAGCACTGGAGCAGGATGGTGATCTGACAGCCATGATGGGAAGGATCGGGGATCATCTGGAGACTTACGAAGCAGGTGGTCACATCATGACGGATGATAAGGCACCGGTAGAGCTTCTTGGAATGCGTGTAATTGATGAACTGATCCAGAACGAGGTGTCCTATTATAAGACTATTTATCAGGAGAAAGGAATACGGGGCCTGATCGATCTGCTTTGAAAATGAGGGGCTCTCAGATAAATCGACTCACGGAAATGCAGCATGGCATCAGCTGCGGCTGAGATTCTGAGGTGGGTATGCAGAAAGAGAATGTACCTATTTTAATAAGGGGGATATATGGAAAACGAAATCAGAGAAAAGGGCTTTTCCGGATTTTCAGGAAACCAGCTTAAGATATTTGCAATTATTGCCATGACAATGGATCATCTGGCAGCTACGATATGGCCAGGGTATGATAATAAGGCATGGTGGCTGCTGTGCATTCATCTGATCGGAAGACTGGCGGCACCAACCATGTGGTTTATGGTTGCAGAGGGATATCATTATACCAGAAATTTCAGAAAGTATCTGCAAAGACTGTTTATCTTCGCAGTGCTGGCGCATTTTGCCTATAATTTCTGCTTTGGCATTTCACCAATACCGTTCAGGGGTTCCGTGCTGAACCAGACCAGTGTGATCTGGCCGCTTTTCCTGGCAGCCATTGGCCTGTATATTTATGATGATGAAAAAAGAAGCTTTCCACTGAAAAACTGGCAGAAGACAGCAATATTGCTTGTACTGTGCCTGCTGGCATTCCCTTCAGACTGGTCCTGCTTCCCGGTGCTCTGTACCCTGCATATATATCAGAACAGAGGGAACTTAAGAAAACAGGTGCTTGGTATGGTCGCCTATATTTCCATGTATGTTATCGTCTGGTGCCTGTGCATTGACGTGGTATACGGCCTGATCCAGTTTGGCATCATCATCGTCTGGCCATTTATGCGCTTCTATAATGGAACCAGGGGAAAAGGCAGATGGATGAAGTGGTTTTTCTATGTGTTCTATGTGGGGCACCTGGTTCTATGCGGTATTTTAAGACTGATCCTGCATGGCAATGTGATAACGATTGTCGGTGGTTGAGCCTGCAAAGAAAATAGAACAAATGTTCATGTAATTGCTTGTAAAAAACCATATGCTGTGATAGAATGGAATCAGAACAAATGTTCTGATTCTTTTTTTAGGAGCCAAAGTAATATGAAGCAGCTTCCGGCAGAGATCGCAGTGGGCGGTACCAGGACAGCAGGTTGTGATATAGAGATCATGACACATGAAAAAGTACCCTGTATTATGAAGGAACAGGGGAATATGAGTATCAGTGAGAAGTTGGATATTCTTGCAGATGCTGCCAAGTACGATGTTTCCTGCTCTTCCAGTGGTGTAGAGAGAAGGGGAGACGGCAGGGGGATCGGGAATTCTTCCAGAGCAGGGATCTGCCATAGCTTTGGGGCAGACGGAAGGTGTATCTCGCTTCTGAAGATCTTGTTTACGAATGAATGCATTTTTGACTGCAAATACTGTATGAACCGGAAATCCAATGATGTCAGGAGAGCCTGCTTTACACCGGAGGAGGTCTGCAATCTGACGATCCAGTTCTACCGAAGGAATTATATAGAGGGGTTGTTCTTAAGCTCTGGTATTATCAACAATCCTACCTATACGATGGAGCAGCTTTACAGGACAGTATATCTGCTGCGCACCAGATATTACTTTCAGGGTTATATCCATGTGAAAGCAATTCCCGGTGCCGATGCACATGTCGTGGAACAGATGGGGCTTCTGGCTGACAGGATGAGTGTGAATCTGGAGCTGCCTACTGCAGAAGGACTGTCAAGGCTGGCTCCCAATAAGCACAGGAAGAATATTCTGGCACCCATGCGGCAGATCCAGCAGGGAATCACACAGAATAAGGAAGAGCTTATGGTGTACCGCCATGCGAAGAGCTTTGTGCCGGCAGGACAGTCCACACAGATGATCATAGGAGCCACACCGGAGAGTGATTATCAGCTTCTGATGGTGGCAGAGAAGCTGTATCAGAGGTTTGATCTGAAAAGAGTATATTATTCAGCGTTCGTCAATGTGAATGAAGATAAGGAGCTGCCATCGCTGCCGGGAGGACCGCCGCTTCTTCGTGAGCACCGTTTATACCAGGCGGACTGGCTGCTCCGGTTTTATGGTTTTGAGGCTGGGGAACTGTTAAGTGAGCAGAAGCCAAATTTCAATGTGCTGATCGATCCTAAGGCAGACTGGGCACTGCGGCATCTGGAGTATTTCCCGGTGGAGATCAATCGGGCAGACTATCAGTCGATCCTGCGGGTTCCCGGGATCGGAGTGAAGAGTGCACAGCGGATCGTGAAGGCCAGGAGAAGCGGAAATCTTAACTTTGAGCATCTGAAGAAAATAGGAGTTGTACTGAAGCGGGCACTGTTTTTTATTACCTGCAATGGAAAAACCATGTATCCGGTCAGGATGAATGAGGATTATATTACCAGAAATCTGATCTCTAACGAGGGCAGACCGGTATCTGACGGACTCACCTATAAACAGCTTTCCCTGTTTGATGATTACCATATGGGAGAGGAGGAAGCACCGTGGAAGAATATTATCTGATCTGTGAAGACACGCTGGAGGGGATCTTTTCTGGGATCTATCAGGCTTATCTGCAGAAATGCCCGTTAGAAAGGGTACATCTTACCGCAGGAGAAGAAGAGAATTACCGGCTGTTTGCAGTATATAAGAGGTGTGAGAGCAGCAGTGAGCAGGCAGGGAAGGTAGGGCGGACACTGAAAAGAGAGCTTTCAGAAGAAGGTTATTACAGGATCTGCAGGGCACTTGCCTCTTTTGAAGAAGATAAGGCAGAAGCAGTCCTGCGTACAGTAGTGATGGCTCTTCACAGAAAGAGAGGCAAAAGGGTACTGGAGGATCTGAAGGAGCAATATATCAGACGGGTATTTGAGCTTGACAGGGCGGTAGGAAACGAGATCCATTCCTATATGGAGTTTATCCGTTTTCGGGAGCTTGCAGGTGGTGTTCTATATGCACAGATCAGTCCGAAGAATCATATCCTGACCTTTCTGATGCCTCATTTTACAGACCGGTTTCCAAAGGAAAATTTTGTGATCCATGATGTAGGAAGGAAGCTGTTTGCAGTGCATCCGGCCGATGGGGAGTATGTACTGATATCAGGACAGGAAGATCAGGAATTTAAAACAGAGTTCTCTGAGGGAGAAGAGAAATACAGTGAACTGTTCGCGGAGTTTTTTCATACCATAGCAATAAAGGAGAGAATCAATTCAGGATTACAGCGGGGAATGCTGCCCATCCGCTACCGGAAATATATGACAGAGTTTAAGAAAGAAAATACTGGGAATAATATGAATAAATTAAGAAAAAATTAAGCCTTAGTATTTAAAAAAATACTTTACAAAAGCGTGCTTAGGTGATAATATTTGTCAGAAATAGAAGAAAAACGTTTTCTTTGTTGCTTTGTTGTTTATGGATTAGCCTATGGAAAGTGAAAGGTGATACTATGAAAACTCGTAAAATCAGATTGAGAGTGGATGAAGTAAAGGACTTTGTTGCAGCAGCTACCAGATGTGATTTTGATATTGATATATCCTATAATAGATTTGTAGTTGATGCGAAGTCTATCGTAGGTGTGCTTGGATTGGATCTGAACCAGATCCTCACAGTTTCCTACAATGGTTATGATCAGGAATTTGAGGATTACCTGAATTATTTTGCACTTGCCTGCTGAGCAAGCTTCAGAACAGGCAGATAATAGCAGTCTGATTGACTCCCTGAGAAGGATAGCTTACTATCTTTATAGGGAGTCATTTTTTGATTACGAAAATGGAAAACAGATACAGGAGCATAGAGGATGACAGAGATACATATTTCCGTCAGAAATCTGGTAGAATTTATTCTGCGGAACGGAGATATTGACAACCGAAAAGGACGTGCCAGAGATAATGCCATGCAGGAGGGCAGCCGTATCCATCGGATGATACAGAGGAGAATGGGAGCCTCCTATCACGCAGAGGTTGCCTTGCGCTACATTGCAGATATGGGGGAATACAGTATTGTAGTGGAGGGCAGGGCAGACGGTATTATAATAGAAGGAACAGGTGAAGTCAGTGCAGTCCCGGAGTTGTCATCAGAGGAAATAAAGCCTGCCTTCGCAGATCTTGTGACTGTTACGGTGGATGAGATCAAGGGAACCTACCGCGAGATCCACAAGATCAGGGAAGCTGCATCGGTGCATCTGGCACAGGCCAAATGTTATGCAGCTATTTATGGAGTACAGAATAGACTGAGGCGGATCCGTGTGCGGCTGACATATTGTAATATGGATACAGAGGAACTGAAGTATTTTCATTTCGAATACAGTGTCAGGGAATTGCAGATCTGGTTTTCGGAGCTGGTACAGGAATATAGGAAGTGGGCTGACCTTCAGTTTCAGTGGGAAAGGCTGCGCACAGCTTCCATTAAGAATATGGAATTTCCTTTTCCCTACAGGGAAGGACAGAAGGATCTGGTCACCTATGTATACAGAACGATTTATCACAGGAGAAAGCTGTTTGTGGAGGCACCGACCGGAGTAGGCAAGACGATCTCCACAATGTTTCCGGCAGTTAAGGCTATGGGGGAGGGAATGGGAGACAAGATCTTTTATCTCACGGCAAAGACGATCACAAGGACAGTGGCAGAGAATACCATTACCCTTATGAGAGAAAATGGACTGAAGCTGAAATCGGTAGTATTGACTGCACGGGACAAGATATGCTTTATGGAAGAAAGCCAGTGTGATCCAGACTTCTGCCCATATGCCAAAGGACATTTTGACAGAGTAAATGAGGCTCTGTACGATATGTTGACTCATACGGACAATTACAGCAGGGAAGAAATTGAAAGCTATGCCAGGAAATATCAGGTCTGTCCATTTGAATTCTGTCTGGATATAAGTCTCTTTGCCGATGTGGTGACCGGAGATTATAATTACCTGTTTGATCCCCACGTATACCTGAAACGTTTTTTCACAGAAGGGATACAGGAGAATTATATTTTTCTGGTAGATGAGGCCCACAATCTGGTAGAACGGGGCAGGGAAATGTTTTCTGCTGCCCTGGTCAAAGAGGACTTCCTTGCCATGAAGAGACTCTGCAAAGAGCAGAGTACAAGAATCTGTCACCAGCTTGACAGGTGTAACAAAGAGCTGCTTGCACTGAAGCGTACCTGCGTTAACTACAAGTATGAAGATGAGAGCAGCATCGCAGCATTTGTCAGGGCATTGAACAGCTTGTCCACAGCCATTGATGATTATCTGGATGACCATGAAGAGAGTCCGGTGAAAGCAGAGCTTACCGAATTTTACTTTGGAGTATCGCATTTTCTCATGATCCATGAGGAGCTGGATGAGAATTATGAAATTTATACGCAGTTAGATGCAGAAGGAAGCTTCCGGATACGGCTGTTCTGTGTCAATCCAGGAAAAAAGCTGGCGGAATGTATGCAGAGGGGCAGGAGCAGTATCCTCTTTTCCGCCACACTTCTGCCGATCCAGTATTACAAAAAGCTGCTGGGCGCAGAGGAAAAAGACTATGAGGTATATGCCAGATCGATATTTGAACCGGAAAAGCGTGGTCTCTTCATTGCCTCAGATGTGACCAGCAGATATAAAAGGCGGTCGGAGGAGGAATATTTAAAAATTGCAACCTATATCCATCGGGTCATATCTGGAAAAACGGGAAATTATATGGCTTTCTTTCCATCCTATGCCTTTATGGATCAGGTACTGACTCTGTATGAATGCCATTTTGCAACAGATACGATAGAGTGTCTGAAGCAGGAAGAGTATATGAATGAAGAAAGCAGGGAAGGGTTTCTTGACAGGTTTAAAGAGCGGCAGGAGGAAGGGCAGAGACATACGCTGATCGGATTTTGTGTACTGGGTGGTATTTTCAGTGAGGGGATCGACCTGAAAAATGACAGTCTGATAGGAGCTGTGATCGTAGGAACCGGTCTGCCGCTTGTATGCAATGAGAGGGAGATCCTGAAGAAGTATTTCGAAAAGCAAGGAGATGACGGCTTTGACTATGCTTATCGTTATCCAGGCATAAATAAGGTTCTGCAGGCAGCAGGAAGGGTGATCCGCACGGCTGAGGATATCGGGATCGTTGTTCTTCTGGATGACAGATTCCTTACAGAAACCTACATGCGGATGTTTCCAAGAGAATGGAATGCTTATGAAAGAGTATCCCTGCAGCAGATAAATAAGAAAATCTCTTTTTTTTGGGAAGAGAGAGAAAAAATGAAAGATGAAACTATAATATGACGTCATTCCTATTTCAAAAAGACAGAACAGTTATTCATAAATGACACAAGTGTCATTGTGGATAACTTTGTGGAAATGGGGGATTTCTCATCTTATACAAAAGTCAAGAGGAAAAAATGAAAATGTTTTTCAGTTAAAATTTGCAGGAGAGGGGTTTCAAAAATAAAAAAATACCAGTCTGGTCAATCAAAAAAGCATAAAAATTGACCAGATAAGTATTTTTGGAAAAAAGCGGTGAAAACAGTGAAACTGTAGAAAAAAAAGTGGTATTTTCAAATGGCCTGTGCTATAATCGTACAATGACTGTGAGTATGCGCGAATTTATGCAGTAATGAAAAAGAAGTTACTCAGATATATTTTTTAAGGAGGATGTACCAGAATGAGCGTACAGGTAGAAAAATTAGAAAAGAACATGGCAAAACTTACCATTGAGGTTGCGCCGGAAGAACTGGAAAAGGCAATTGAGGGAGCTTATCAGAAGAATAAGAGCAAGATCAGCATACCCGGATTCAGAAAGGGTAAAGTACCCCGCCAGATGATCGAGAGAATGTATGGTAAGGAAGTATTTTATGAAGATGCAGTGAATGCACTGATCCCTGAAGCATATGAAAAGGCTGTTAATGAGTGTGAGGAAGAGATCGTATCTTCTCCCAAGATCGATGTTTCACAGGTAGAGGCAGGCAAGCCTTTTATCTTTACTGCAGAAGTAGCATTAAAGCCGGAGGTAAAGCTTGGCAAGTACAAGGGTGTAAAGGTTGAGAAGGCAGACACAGAAGTAACAGATGAAGAAGTAGAGAAGGAAATTGATAAGGAAAGAGAAAGCAACGCCAGAAACATTGATGTTACAGACAGAGCTGTAAAGGATGGCGATATCGTAACGCTAGATTTTGAAGGATTTGTTGATGGAACTGCATTCGAAGGTGGCAAGGGAGAGAATTATCCTCTTACTATCGGATCAGGAACGTTTATCCCCGGATTTGAAGAACAGCTTGTTGGTGCTGAGATCGGCAGGGAGACAGAAGTGAATGTAACCTTCCCTGAAGACTATCAGGCAGATGAGTTAAAGGGAAAGGCAGCTGTATTCAAATGTACCGTTAAGGAGATCAAGGAGAAGGAGCTTCCCGCACTGGATGATGAGTTCGCAAGCGAAGTTTCCGAGTTCGAGACACTTGCTGAATACAAGGCAGATGTAAAGGGCAGACTGGAAGAGAGAAAAGCAAAGGCAGCGAAAGAAGCAAAGGAAGCAGCAGTTATTGAGGAGATCATCAAGGATTCCGATATGGAAATCCCTGAAGCAATGATCGAGACACAGCAGAGACAGATGATTGATGAGTTCGCTCAGAGAATCCAGATGCAGGGACTTACTCTGGAGCAGTATTTCCAGTTTACAGGTGCTTCCTATGATCAGATGATCGAGCAGGTTAAACCTCAGGCTGAAAAGAGGATCCAGTCAAGACTGGTGCTTGAAGCCGTAGCTGCAGCTGAGAAGATCGAAGCCACTGAAGAAGATTATGAAGAAGAGTTAAAGTCCATGGCAGAAGCATACCAGATGGAGGTTGACAAGGTAAAGGAACTGCTTCCTGAGAAGAGTGTACAGCAGATCAAGGAAGATATCGCAGTAAAGAAGGCAGCAGAGTTTGTTGTAGACAACGCTAAGGAGAAATAAATTTAAGATTTTCCGGCATCGTCTGAAAGGAGAAGAAAAGAATGAGTTTAGTGCCTTATGTCATTGAACAGACAAGCCGTGGTGAGCGGTCTTATGACATTTATTCAAGACTGTTAAAGGAAAGGATCATTTTCCTTGGAGAAGAGGTCAATGAGGTAACGGCAAGTCTGATCGTTGCACAGATGCTTTTTCTTGAGGCGGAGGATCCTGAAAAGGATATTCAGTTTTATATCAACAGTCCCGGCGGAAGTGTAACTGCCGGTATGGCTATTTACGATACCATGCAGTATGTGAAATGTGATGTTTCTACCTATTGTATGGGTATGGCAGCCAGCATGGGAGCATTTCTCCTTGCCGGCGGAACCAAGGGAAAGAGACTCGCACTGCCTAACGCCGAGATCATGATCCATCAGCCTCTTGGCGGTGCACAGGGACAGGCAACAGAAATTGAGATCGCAGCAAGACATATCCTGCAGACCAAGGAGAAGTTAAATAAGATCCTGGCAGCCAATACAGGTAAGGATTATGATGTGATCGCAGCAGATACAGAAAGAGATAACTGGATGACTGCTGAAGAAGCGAAGGCATACGGACTGATCGACAGAGTTGTATATAAGCGTGGAGAACAGTAATTTCTTTGCGGATACGTGTGCAGCCGGCACAGAAAATTGAGGAAGGAAATCAGAAATGGCAGGCAAAAATACTGACAATATCAGGTGCTCATTTTGTAATAAGACACAAAGTCAGGTAAAAAAAATGATTGCAGGTCCCGCAGGGGTATATATCTGTGATGAATGTGTATCCATCTGTTCGGATATCGTAGAGGAAGAATACGAGGAAACAGAGCTGCAGGAAGAAGGGGAAATGGAGATCAATCTGCTGAAACCGGCAGAGATCAGGGATTTTCTGGATGAATATGTGATCGGGCAGGATGAAGCCAAAAAGGTGCTGGCAGTTTCTGTATACAATCATTATAAGAGGGTCATGGCACCAAAGGATCCTGATGATGTGGAATTACAGAAGAGTAATATCATCATGATGGGACCCACCGGTTCCGGAAAGACTTACCTGGCTCAGACACTGGCGAAAATCATCAATGTACCTTTTGCGATCGCAGATGCTACCACACTGACAGAAGCGGGATATGTGGGTGAGGATGTGGAGAACATTCTTCTTAAGCTGATCCAATCAGCAGATTATGATGTGGAAAAGGCACAGCTTGGTATCATTTATATTGATGAAATTGATAAGATCACCAAAAAAAGTGAAAATGTATCAATTACAAGAGACGTATCAGGTGAAGGCGTTCAGCAGGCTCTGTTAAAGATCGTAGAAGGAACAGTAGCAAGTGTACCGCCTCAGGGGGGAAGGAAGCATCCCCATCAGGAACTGATACAGATTGATACAACCAATATTCTGTTTATCTGTGGTGGTGCGTTTGATGGTCTTGAGAAAATCATAGAGAACAGACTGAATCGGAATTCTATCGGATTTGATGCAGAGATTGCAGATAAGAAGACACAGGAGATCAGCGAAATGCTGAAAGAGGTAACACCTCAGGATCTTGTGAAATTCGGACTGATCCCTGAGTTCGTTGGACGTGTGCCAATCAGTGTATCTCTGGAGGGATTGGATGAGGATGCGCTGATCAGGATTCTGAAGGAACCTAAGAACGCGCTTGTAAAGCAGTATCAGAAGCTGTTTGAACTGGATGACGTGGAGCTCACCTTTGAGGAGGATGCAATCAGAGCAATTGCAAAACAGGCATTTGAGCGGAAGACTGGAGCTAGAGGTCTGCGTTCTATTATGGAAAAGGTAATGATGGATGTTATGTTTAACATTCCTTCGGATGATACCATTGAAGAGTGTGTGATCACGAAGGAAGCGGTGGACGGAACAAGCAAGCCACTTGTAATTCATCAGGAACACATGCAAAAAGCAAAATAAAGATGCGCCGCCTGTTTATGGCGGCGTTTTTTGAAAACAGGATCCTGTGAGCTGGTAATTCTGTTAAAGGCATCACCAGATCAGGAGACATGGAAAATGATATTTTAAGGAACAAAATGATGAAAAGCTTTGAAATGGAAAATAAGACGGTGGAAATGGAAAGTCTTCCAGCTATCCTCCTTGAGGAACTCACGATCCTGCCGGGGGCCGTGATCCACTTTGATCTGCATAAAGAAGAATCTATTGCAGCTCTTGAGCATGCTATGGCGAATGGAGGAAAAGTCTTTCTGATCACAGAAAAAAAGCAGGAAGAGAACGATCATCTGGAGAGCTCCCTTTATGCCACAGGCACAATAGCTGTCGTGAAACAACTCACGAGGCTCCCAGAGCGTGTGATCCGTGTTCTTGTAGAGGGATTATATCGCGGAAAGCTCATCGAAATTCATAAGGATGAAAAGTATTTCAGCGCAGCCTTCTTAAAGGTGACTGATGAGATAACAGAGGGAATGGAAAGCGGAACAGAGGAGGAAGCTATGCTGCGGCAGGCCAAAGATTCTTTCCGGGCTTATATGGCATTTCATCCAAAGCTGGGACAGAATCTTGCAAAACGCTATGATTCCATCACAGAGCCGGGAAGACTGGCGGATGAGATGGCAATGAATATGCCGATCACCTATGAACAGAAGCAGCAGGTACTGGATGCCTGTGAGCTGAGGGAACGATATGAAATACTGTGCAGCATCCTCATAAACGAAGTAGAAATTGCTAAAATACGGTCGGAGCTTGTCCATAAGCTCAAAGGAAGAGTTGACAAAAACCAGAAGGAATATCTGCTGCGGGAGCAGCTCCGTTATATCAGGGAAGAGCTGGGAGAGGATGGTTCACTGTCAGATGCAGATCAGTTTGAAAAGACACTTACGACCCTGCAGGCACCAGAGGAAGTAAAAAAGAAAATAGCCAGAGAAATTGGAAGATTCCGCAACCTGACAGGAAACAGCTCTGAAAGCTCCGTGGAGAGAGGTTATATAGAAACCTTGCTGGAGCTGCCGTGGGATAAGGCATCTGTAGACAATGAAAGCATGAAACGTGCGGAGGAGATCCTGAATAGGGATCATTATGGTCTTGAAAAAGTAAAGGAAAGAATCCTGGAGTTTCTTGCAGTGCGTTGTCTGAACCAGAAGGGGGACAGTCCGATCCTCTGTCTGGTAGGACCGCCGGGAACCGGCAAGACGTCCGTAGCAAGGAGTGTGGCAGAAGCCCTGAACAAAAAGTACGTCAGGATCTGTCTTGGAGGTGTTCGGGATGAGGCGGAGGTCAGGGGACACCGCAAAACCTATGTGGGAGCTATGCCGGGACGTATCATTACGGGACTTAGGCAGGCGGGGGTAAAGAATCCGCTCATGCTTCTTGACGAAATAGATAAAGTGAGTAATGATTATAAGGGAGATACGTTCTCAGCACTACTGGAGGTTTTGGACAGTGAACAGAATGTAAGATTCCGCGACCATTATGTGGAAATCCCGGTGGATCTTTCCGAAGTGCTGTTTATAGCAACAGCCAATACCACAGAGACTATCCCAAGACCGCTCCTTGACCGGATGGAGATCATCGAAGTCAACAGTTATACACAGAACGAGAAGTTCCATATAGCAAAGGAGCATCTTCTTCCAAAGGAACTGAAGAAAAATGGACTTTCAAGGAGTGTGTCCATTAAGGACAGTGCGTTGAAAGCGGTAATCGCGTATTATACCAGAGAAGCCGGAGTCAGAGGCCTTGAGAGAAAGATTGGGGATATCTGCCGGAAAGCAGCTAGGGAGATCCTGGAACGAAGAGAGGAAGGAAAGGAAGAAACACAGATTTCTGTGACAGCATCCAATCTGGAGAAGTACCTTGGCAAGAAAAAGTTTACCCAGGAAAAGGCGGACAGGCATCCGGAAACAGGTATTGTAAGAGGGCTTGCGTGGACGAGTGTAGGCGGAGAAACCCTTCAGATCGAAGTAAACAAAATGCCAGGCAAAGGCGAGATCGACCTGACTGGTCAAATGGGAGATGTGATGAAGGAATCCGCGATCATCGCCATGAGCTATGTACGATCCATCAGTCAGAAATACGGTGTGGATCAGAAAGCGTTTAAAGACTTTGATTTTCATATCCACATTCCGGAGGGAGCCGTACCAAAGGATGGACCGTCTGCCGGTATTACCATGGCTACAGCTATTTTCTCAGCAGTTACAGGAGAAAAGGTTCGTGGTGATCTGGCGATGACCGGAGAAGTCACTCTGAGAGGAAGGGTCCTTCCCATAGGAGGATTGAAGGAAAAGCTTCTGGCTGCCAAAATGGCAGGCATAACAGAAGTACTGGTGCCTTTTGAAAATAAAAAGGATGTGGAGGAAGTCTCAGAAGAGATCTGTGAAGGACTGACGATTACTTTTGTTAAGAGTATGAAGGAGGTTCTGAAGCACGCACTTGTGAACAAGGGGAGAAAATAAATGGTTATCAGAAATGTAAGTCTGGAGACGGTGTGTGGCATTACCAGCCAGATCCCAGAGCATGAAAAACCGGAATTTGCCTTTGCCGGCAAAAGTAATGTAGGCAAGTCATCTCTGATCAATGGCCTGATGCTTAGAAAATCACTGGCAAGAACCAGTGCACAGCCGGGCAAGACGCAGACGATCAATTTTTATAATATCAATAATGAGTGTTATTTTGTGGATCTGCCGGGCTATGGCTATGCCAAAGCCGGAGAAGAGGTTAAGGCACAGTGGGGGAAGATGATCGAAAATTATCTTCACACCTCAAAGCAGCTGCAGATAGTATTCTTATTGGTAGATATCCGGCATGAGCCATCCGGAAATGACAGGCTGATGTACAAGTGGATTCTGGATCAGGGGTTTTCGCCGGTGATCATAGCAACAAAGCTTGACAAGATCAACAGAAGTCAGGTAGCGAAGCATGTAAAAATGATCAAAGAGGGTCTGCAGACAGTGAAGGGGACTATCGTGATTCCCTATTCTGCGCAGACTAAGCAGGGAAGGGAAGAGATTTACGAGTTGCTTGATACCTATCTTGAAACAAGAGAGGGAGAGTGATCACTATGTCGTATGACAAAAAGAAAACTTACTGTAAGGTATTTGTGAATCTGGGATTGATGCTGTCACTGATCCTGTTCTGTTTGTTTGGCTTACCAAGGCTGATCGTGTGCTTCATGCCTTTTGTAGTGGGCTGGATCATTGCCCTGATCGCAAGCCCGCTTGTGCATTTTTTTGAAAAAAGGCTGAAGATACGGCGGAAGGCAGGTTCAGCTTTTGTGATCATAGCAGTAATTGCTATCGTGATCCTTGGAGGTTATTTTATTGGATCAGCGCTGATTGAGCAGGCAGTTAAATTTATCGGGGATGTTCCGGATATGTGGCAGGCGGCGCAGATTGATTTTGACCATATCGGTGAGAATCTTTCCAAAGCAGCCAGATTTCTGCCAAAGGAATTACAGATGACCATTGCGGATATTTCTGTAGATATACAGGATTATCTGGGAAATGTGATCGGCAGTGTCAGTGAGCCGACTGTGGAGGCGCTTGGTAATTTTGCAAAAAATATTCCGGGTATTGTGATCAGTATTATCATGGGTCTGTTGTTTACCTATTTTTACGTGGCAGACAAGGATTACATACCCGGTATTCTGGAAAAAATTCTGCCGGAGTCAATATTACTCCGCTTTGATATGATCAGAAGGGGACTTGCCCGGGCAGTAGGCGGTTATTTCAAGGCTCAGATTAAGATCGAGATCTGGATGTATTTTCTCCTTGGGATTGGATTTACCATTTTGAGGGTAAATTATGCGTTTATCATTGCTATTGGTGTTGCATTTCTGGATTTCCTGCCATTTTTTGGCACGGGGACAGTACTGATCCCATGGGCAGTCATCAAATTTTTCAGCGGTGACTATAAGATGGTGATCGGACTTCTGATCATCTGGGGTGTAGGACAGCTTGCAAGGCAGATCATCCAGCCAAAGATCGTTGGGGATTCGGTAGGATTATCACCCATGCCAACGATCATCCTGCTTTTTGTAGGATACAGAGTGGCAGGTGTATTTGGCATGATCGTTGCAGTTCCGGTAGGGATCATTGTACTCAATCTTTATGAGGAAGGGGTTTTTAACACAACGATCAACAGTCTTAAGATTTTGTATGCAGGTATCAGTAATTTCAGGCATCTGACAGAAGAGGATATGGAAGAGGTAGAGAAATACAGGAAACGGGAACTGGCTGAGAAAAAACTAAGGGAAGAGAACACGGAAGAACAGAAAAGCCAATGAATCAGCCGCATGTTCTGACAAAGCAGGACAGAAATGGAGGAGCATTATGAAAATTACCGTTTATAACTGTAGAGATTTTGACGAACGAGAATTATTCCTGAAGTATGAAAAGGAGCTCGGCGTGGAGATCCAGCTTTGCACCTGCGCACCGACACAGGAAAGTGCAGCACTAGCACAAGGCAGTCTTTGTATTTCCATTATTACTACGGCGATGACGAAGGAACTACTTGAGACCTTTGCATCTTATGGAGTGAAATATATTGTTACAAGATCCATAGGATATGATCATATTGATGTTGCAGCGGCGAAAAGACTGGGGATCACCATAGCAAATTCTCCTTATGGGCCTAATGGGGTTGCTGATTATGCGACCATGCTGATACTGATGACAATCCGTAAGATGAAGAGCATAGAAATGCGTGGGGCAGTACAGGATTATACTTTAAAGGGACTGCAGGGAAGAGAGCTGAAGGATCTGACTGTGGGAGTCATCGGTACCGGCAGGATCGGAAGAACTGTTCTTTCCAATCTTTCCGGATTTGGGTGTAAAAGGATCGCCTATGATATCTATGAAAATGACGAGGTGAAGAAAAGCGGGGTTCATTATGTGACACTGGATGAAATGTGGCAGCAGGCAGATGTGATCTCGCTGCATGCACCCCTTACAGAAGAAAATCATCATATGATCGGAGAAGATGCCATCAGCAAAATGAAGGATGGTGTAATGATCATAAACACCGCAAGAGGAGGACTGATCGATTCAGAAGCACTGATCCGTGGCATAGAATCAGGCAAGATCGGAGGAGCAGGGCTTGACGTAGTTGAGAATGAGTTTGGTCTGTATTATAATGACCACAGGGAAGATATACTGGATAACAGGGAATTGTATCTGCTCAGAAGCTTTCCCAATGTTACAGTCAGCCATCATATGGCATTCTATACAGATGATTGCGTACGTACCGTGGCAAGAAATGCAATTATGGGATGCACATATTTTGCAGAAGGAAAGGAAAATCCCTGGGAGGTAAAATAGATTGCGTAATTTCAAAATTATCCTGCAGTATGAAGGAACCAGATATCAGGGCTGGCAGAAGCAGGATACCACAGGAAATACGATTCAGGGTAAGCTGGAAGCTCTTTTGACCAAAATGGCTGGTGAAGAAGTATCTGTGCAGGGATCCGGCAGAACCGATGCAGGAGTGCATGCCAGGGCACAGGTAGCCAATTTTCACTGTAATACAGAGAAAACGCCGGCGCAGATCATGGAATATATGAACCTTTATCTGCCGGAGGATATAGCAGTCATTGACATCTGTGAAGTGGAAGAACGTTTTCACAGCAGGCTGAATGCAAAGGGGAAAACCTACTGTTATCAGGTAGTAAATTCTGCAGTTCCGCATATATTTGAGAGAAGGTATGCCATTCAGATAGAAGAAAAACTGGATGTACCTGCGATGAGAAGGGCGGCAGAGCTTCTTAGTGGAACACATGACTACAGGGCATTCACATCTCTGAAAAAGAGTAAAAAGTCAACAGTAAGGACAGTTGACAGCATCAGGATAGAGGAAAGTAAAACATTGCCCGGACTTTCCGGTGACAGGGCAAGGAAGCTTACCTTTACATTCAGCGGAGATGGATTTTTGTACCATATGGTGCGGATCATGATGGGAACGCTGCTGGAGGTAGGTCTTCATAAGAGGGAGGCTGAAGATATCCCTGCTGTTTTTGATGAGGGAAGAAGGGAAAGAGCAGGGGAGTTAGTACCGGCAAAAGGACTTACACTAATGGAGGTTCGTTATCTGTGCAGAAAAGAAGAAAAATAATCTTTTTTCTTTATCTGATTCTGGTGATCAAACTGGTTATCTTTAAATATCCGATAGAAGATCTGAAGGCAATTGCAGCCTCCTGGCAGAAGGATGTGATACTGGAGGGGCTGCATACAGCGAATTTCACACTGTTTAGGACGATCCGCATGTATATTGATTATGCCTATATGCTGAACAGCTTTGAAAACCTTGTGGGAAATATCGTATTGTTTATCCCTTTCGGTTTTCTGCTTCCTCTCTGTATGAAACGGGGATGCAATTTTTTCGTGATGCTGCTGAATGCAGTTCTTTTTGTACTTGGCATTGAAGTATTTCAACTGTTCAGTGCTTTTGGCGCATTTGATGTGGACGATATCCTGCTTAACTGCCTTGGTGCAGTGATGGGATATTGCCTGTATATTATAGCAAAGGCAATTAAGAAACAGAAAAGAAAAAAGGAGAGACAAGAAAATGGCTGATTTTTTCAAAAATCTGAAAGCAAATGAGCTGATCTCAGCAATCATCTGTATGGCACTCGGTATCGTACTGATCATCTGGCCGGGAACGTCTGTGAAGGTAGCGTGCATGATCCTTGGAGGGGCGTTGCTTTTGTATGGTGCTTTACAGATCATCCTGTATCTTTTTGCAAAAGAAAGGACGATCTATCTACAGGGCATGCTCCTGTTTGGGATCGTGCTGGCAGTGATCGGTGCATGGATCCTGCTGAAACCGGAAAGTATCATGAAAGCGGTTCCTGTGATCGTTGGTATTATTATCGTGATCCACGGAATCAATAATGCGGTTCAGTCTGTTGATCTGAAAAAGTTTGGCTATGGAAGCTGGTGGATCGCCTGCCTGCTTGGCCTTGCAACCATCGTCCTTGGTGCAGTGCTGATCTTTAAACCATTTGGTGTGATCAATACCGTGACGAGAGTGATCGGCGGGTTCCTGATCTATGATGGATTATCCGATCTCTGGATCCTGTCAAGACTGTTTAAGGCCAAGAAAAATTATCAGAAGATCGTGGATGTGGATGCCAGAATCATTGATGAGGATGAAAAATAAAAAACAGTTTACAATTGTATACTGGGATTATAATATACAATATATAAAAGCGAAGGCGCTATGGAAGAGATCCATAGCGCTTTTTGTTTTACATGAGGAGGACAAATGCAGTTGGTTTGTTTGCTACAACCTCTGCTCCCGGAAATGACAGCGTAGTTGGACTCTTTTATGGTGGTGGGTTCAAGCAGCTTGGACTTCAGCTTGCCGGCTTTGTAAGTGTTGCAGCATGGACTTCCTTCCGCATATGCAGGCTTCAGTATCATGGATATTTCTAATACCATGACAATGGATGTGAATGAAAACACAGATCTTGGTGTAACTGGTAAGATTTTGAAGCTCTGCAGGATATAGAATAAAGAAGCGTGTATCTATTCCCTTAGTTTAGTATAGCGTAAGGCTCCAGATTATCCGGAGTCTTTTGCTGTCATAGCTGACACAAGCGTCATAAAATGAAAAACACAGATAAAATAAGGCTTTCCTGGCATTGCATTTTCAAAACGGGTATTGTATGATGAATTCAAATGATAAACGTGTTCTGGTAAAGAAGGGGAGGAAAGGTAATCAAATGAAACGAAAACTGGCAGCGATTGGAATGGCATTCTGTCTGATGACCAGTATGGTCAGTACTATGGGAATAGAAGCGGCTGCAACTGAAGCAGCAACAGTAACAGGAACAGTAAGATCAGGGACAACATCAGAGCTGCTCTTACTCTCTACGAAAGAGGGGAATATGGAGATCAAGCTGGACAGTGGTACAGATACAAGCGGATGCAAGTTCCTGCTTCCTGGCAATCAGATCAGTGTGACTGTAACCCATGGATCAGATGAGTATCTTCATGCGACAAAGCTGAGTGGAAGCACGACAGTCACCGGTGTGACAGTGGATAACTCCAATGTTTCTACTGTTTCTGGCAGTGTCAGCGAAAAGACAAAGGATGGACTGCTGGTGCTCAAGACGGCGCAGGGGGAAATGGAGATCAAGCTGGATACTTCAACAGATATGAGCGGATGCAGAGTACTGGTGGCAGGCAAGACCTACAGCGTAGCAGTTTCCAGAGGCTCTGATGCCTATATGCATGCGGTAAGTATTTCTGACTCATCTTCGGCTTCTTCTGCAGCGGCAGCATCAGGATTAACACCAGCGCCGGCAGGAACCGTTACCGCACAGCTTACTACAGTGACCGGTACAGTCGGTGACAAGACAAAGGATACCCTTCTGTATCTTGTTACTTCAGATGGCACCATGGAGCTTGTGATCGACAGCTATACAGATTCCAGAAACGGAATGGTACTGACACCTGGCAGATCACTTACCGTAACCTGCTACAGAGGAAGTGATGCCTATATGCATGCGGCATCTATTTCAACGACCAAAACCTATGGTGGACTGGTAACGATCGATACCAATACTTCTACAGTCACCGGAACGATCGGAAGCAAATCTACAGAGAATATGTTATATCTGACGACACAGCAGGGAGATATGGAGCTGAAGCTGGATGCAGTCAGAAGTGTGACAAACTGCAAGGTACTGGTAGAAGGCTCCAGAGTTTCCATTGTGTGCGCCAGAGGAAATGATGCTTATATGCATGCGCTGGAGATCAAGGGTGCATGAATGGCTTTTCTGATAACAGATTTTAAACAAATTTAAAATCCCTGTGAATGACTGATATGGTCAAACACAGGGATTCTTTATGCTCTGCAGAGACTGCAATGCTTCAATGTCCTGACAGGAAACTCCTATACAGTAATGGCGTAGGATGCTTCAAAGGTCTGATGTGGTGCAAGCTTATTGCCCCATTCTCTTTCTGTAAGATCACCATCGAAATACTCGTCATCACAGCGTCCATACCAGGGCTCGATACATACGAAGGGAGCATTTTTACCCGGAGGAGACCAGATGCCGAAAAGAGGAGCGTCCATTTTGACAGTCAGGTAAGGAGTACCATCCTTCCTGCAGAGGGCAACAGTATCGGTCTGATGATCTTCAATGACAAGGGCGTCATGATCAAACAGGTTGCCGGTAAGGGAAAGATGACCCTCTGACAGATGATAAATATCCAGGCAGCCGGTAGCAAGTCCCTCTTCGCTGATCCGTGTGCTGACAATCTCGTCAGTATCAGCAAAGGAAACAGAATAATCGCTCTGCTTTGTTCCTTCGGTAAGTGGACAGTTGAAGGCAGGATGTCCTCCAATAGAGAAATACATCTGCTTTTCAGAGGGATTCTCTACCTTCCAGAGGACGGTAACAGTACTGTCCTCAAGTCTGTAGCCCAGACTTAAAATAAAAGGAAAGGGATACTTTGCAAGGGTTTCTTCTGTCGATTCCAGTGTAAACCAGAGCTCACTTTCAGTCTGCGTTTTCAGTTCAAAATCCATGTCTCTGGCAAATCCATGCTGTGTCATGGAATAGGTCTTTCCTTCAAAACGGTATTCCTTGTTTTTTAGACCACCTACAAAGGGGAAAAGAACCGGTGAGGTCCTGCTCCAGAATTTTGCATCGCCGCACCACATATATTCCTGATCGTCAGCGAGTTTTTTGAGAGATTTCAGCTCTGCGCCATGACTGTCAACAGTAATGGCGATCTGTTCATTCTTTAATTCATATAAGGCCATATCAGACTCCTGTTCTATTCATTTTGTAACTATTTTGCATGTCTCTTAATAGTTACTTTATTTTACATCAGATAGACAATAAAGTGCAAGTCCGTATTTTGGTACACACAAAATGATATGCTTATGTTATCAAAGAGAGAGCGGAGGATTTACCATGAAAACATTCCTGAGAACTGTTAGCGTATCAGTATGTCTGGTGCTGATCACAGTACTCTGCATATCAGGAACAGTGATGAGCAGGGAGAAAAGAACAGAAGAAGTAGAAAGTAAATATTACAGGGAACTGGGGAGCGTTTATGCAGAGGAGATGCGTGAATTCCTGAAAGGACAGGGATTCGTGGACTGTGGAGTAACCGTGACTTCAGTGGAGGATGAGAGCGGAGCAAGAAGGTATATTGTAACGATCCATCATGGCAGGATCGACAGAATGGCGCAGACAGAAAAAGAAAAGCTGCTCGCAGAGTGCGGAACGGTTTTGTTCCCTGACAGGGCATGCAGCGTTTACCATAAATTTCTCGAGGATGACTGCTAAAAGAAGCATGACAGAAAAAGAAAGAATGCGTATAATGGGAATATAAGCATAAAAAGAGATTGCTGATCAGGAGGAAGATATGATGAGACAGAATCCCATGCCACAGCAGATCTACAGGCATTTCAAAGGTAATTTTTATCAGATCGTGACACTGGCAGAGCATACAGAAACAGGTGAGTGTCTGGTGATCTATCAGGCACTGTATGGAGACTACAGAATATATGCGAGACCGCTTTCCATGTTTATGGAGAGTGTAGACAGAGAGAAATATCCGGAAAACACGCAGGAATACCGGTTTGAGATTGTGGATGTGCCGGCGGTGAGTATAGAGGGCGGTGCACGATGCACAGCGCAGGAGGAACATCCGGCAGAGGAAGTTGGTCTTGATCCGCTGGTGATCGAGTTTCTGGATGCAGGCAGTTATGAAGAACGTCTGAATATCCTTGCAGCGCTTCATCACCGGATTACAGATGACATGATCAATACCATGGCGATAGCCATTGATGTGGAAGTAAGAGACGGGGATCTGGAAGAACGGTACAGCGAACTGAGAAACTGTCTTTTGCTGTACGATAAATTTGAATGCAACCGGCTCAGATAAGAGGAGATCTATGAAATACGGGCAGATAGAAAAGGCATATTTTGAGAGCAGACCAAACCGGTTTATAGCCTATGTGGACAGGCTTTCACAGCAGGAAAAGGTACATGTGAAAAATACAGGACGCTGCAGGGAGCTCCTTTTGCCGGGAGCAGAGGTATATCTTACCAGAGCCAGTGAAGATAAGAAGGAAGAGAGGAAGACGAAGTATGATCTGATTGCAGTGAAAAAAGGAGAGCGGATCATCAACATGGACTCTCAGGCACCGAATCAGGCAGTTTATGAATGGCTTCTGGAAAAGAAGCTGTTTCCGGATCTTGTATCAGTAAGACCGGAAACAACATATGGTGATTCAAGGTTTGATTTCTATGTAGAAACACAGGATGAAAAGATATTTCTGGAGGTAAAAGGTGTTACCCTGGAAAGGGATGGGGTGGTATTATTTCCCGATGCTCCCTCAGAAAGAGCTGTAAAGCATGTGAAAGAGCTGATAACAGCTGCCAGAAATGGATTTGGTGCTTATCTTATCTTTGTGATCCAGATGCAGGATGTCCAGTACTTTATGCCAAATGAAGAAATGCAGCCTGAATTTGCAGAAGTGCTGAGGGAAGCCAGAGGGGAAGGCGTGAAGATCCTTGCTTATGACTGTCAGGTGACACCACAGAGCATAGAAATCCGGAAACCCGTGCCGGTGGAGCTTTCCCTTCTTGACAGGATCGAAAAGCCACTGCTTTCCTGGTATGACAGGGGAAGACGGATCCTTCCCTGGCGTGAGGATCCGACACCATATCATGTATGGGTATCTGAGATCATGCTCCAACAGACGAGGGTGGAAGCGGTGAAGCCTTATTATGACAGGTTCATGCAGGCACTTCCAGATATTGCATCACTGGCAGCGGCGGAGGAAGAAACGTTATTAAAGCTGTGGGAAGGACTTGGGTATTATAACAGAGTACGGAATCTGAATAAGGCGGCAGTCATGATCATGGAAGAATATGGTGGCAGGATGCCGGATGAATATGAAGAGATCCAGAAGCTTCCGGGGATAGGAAGCTATACAGCAGGAGCCATAGCATCAATCGCCTATCACAGAAAAGCACCGGCAGTGGATGGAAATGTTCTGCGGGTACTTGGGCGGCTCAGGATGGATGGCGGGGATATCATGCAGCAGTCCGTGAAGAAAAGAGTAGAAGAGGAACTGTTTCTTTCTATGGGAGAAGAGAGACCGGGCGACTTTAATCAGGCTTTGATGGAGCTTGGGGCTATGGTATGTATTCCAAACGGAGAACCAAGATGCGGGCAGTGTCCATGGGAAAACCTGTGCCTTGCCCACAGGGAGGGGAGAGAAACCGAATTTCCTGTAAAATCTGCAAAGAAGCCAAGGACAATAGAAGAAAAGACAGTGCTGATCATTTTGGACGAAAACAGGGCAGCACTCTGCAAAAGACCGCCAAAGGGACTGCTTGCAGGTATGTATGAATTTCCCTCCATAAGTGGTAAGCGGACAGAGGAAGAGGTTCTTTCTTATTTAAAAGCCCGAGGACTCTCTGTACTTAGGATTGAACCCTTAAGAGAATGCAGACATATTTTTACCCATAAGGAATGGCACATGACCGGTTATTTTATCAGAGTGGATGAACTGAGCAGACAGACAGACAGTACCTATATTTTTGCAGAGAAGAATGAGGCGAAGGACAAATACCCGATCCCCTCTGCGTATGATGTTTATAGAGAGTATTTCTATGAAAAGATCGTCTGAAGGTCTGTTAAAGAAATGTTTAGGAAACCTTAAGGTTGATAAGGTGGGAAAAAAGGATAATATATGTTATACTTTCCCTGCAATCATAAAAATCAGTAAAAGTAAAGGAATGAAGGAATGAAGCTATTAACGTTTGCTGTACCCTGTTATAATTCGGCAGCCTATATGGAAAAGTGTGTTGCTTCTCTGCTGCCTGGTGGAGAGGAAGTAGAGATCCTGATCATTGATGATGGTTCTACAGATGAAACTGCAGAAATTGCAGACAGACTGGCAAGGGAACATCCCACTATCATCCGGGCGATCCACAAGCCAAATGGTGGACATGGATCGGCAGTCAATACCGGGATCGCCAATGCAAGAGGAATCTACTTTAAGGTAGTAGATAGTGATGACTGTGTCAGGGAGGATGCTTATCAGGAGATCCTTCAGAAGCTTCATGAACTGACCGGCGGCAGCAAGACACTTGATATGCTGATCAGTAACTTTGTATATGACAAGGCAGCAGAGAAGCATCATAAGGTGATGCATTACCGTCACATCCTGCCAAGAAATGAATTTTTCACATGGAGTGATATCCACCATTTTTACAAGGGGCATTATATCCTGATGCATTCAGTTATTTTCAGGACCAAGCTTCTTTTGGAATGCGGAATCAGACTGCCGGAGCATACCTTTTATGTAGACAATCTCTATGTGTTTGAGCCGCTGCCCTACGTGAAGACCATGTATTATCTGGATGTGAATTTCTACAGTTATTACATAGGAAGAGAAGATCAGTCCGTGAATGAAACTATTATGATCGGAAGGATTGACCAGCAGCTTAAGGTCAATCAGATCATGATCAATTATATGTCAGAGAATAAGGGAATGATCTCCGCAAACAGAAAGCTGGATCAGTATATGCTCAGTTATCTGGATATCATTACGACAGTTTCTTCCATTCTTCTGATCAAGTCAGGAACAGAGGAAAATCTTAAGAAAAAAGAAGAGCTATGGAGCTATCTGAAGAAAAAGGACTGGATCCTGTACAGAAGACTGCGTTTTGGGCTGCTTGGCCAGGCCATGAACCTGCCGGGAAAGGGAGGAAGGAAGATCTCAGTAGAGGGATATAAGCTCTGCCAGAAATTCTTTGGATTCAATTAGAAGGAAATAAGGACATAAAAGAAGCTGTGTAAATGCAGATCCTCAAGTGGGATGCGTCTACACAGCTTTTTGAGGCTCAATGATCTATACCTGTCTGATCTATTTGCGAGCTCTTACTTCATAGCGGTGATTCTGCCAGATTGTTACAATATCAATGCCATATACCACAATATACATGACCGCTGCCATGATGAAAGCAGTCAGCACATCAAAGACAGAATGCTGCTTAATGAACATAGTAGACAGGATAATGGAAACACATAGTATAAGGGATGCCATGTGGACTGCCGGATTTTTGCGCAGCTTTTCGTTACGGATTACTGCAAAATGGGTTCCAAGTGAATTATACACGTGGATGCTTGGCCACAGATTGGTAGGTGTATCGGTATGATACAGGAATGCAACCAGCCGGGTAAAAATATTGTCCCTCGGCATTATGGCAGGGCGCAGGTGGTGGCCATTTGGCCAAAGTGTGGATATGATCAGGAAAATGGTCATACCTGTGAATAAAAATACACAGCTTCTGAAATAATCCTGTTTATCTTTAAAGAAAAAATAAACTACAACTGCACTGACATAAAAGAACCACAAAAAATAAGGAACCACGAAAAATTCGCAGAATGGGATCACGTCATCAAGACTCATGTGGATCAGATTTGCAGGTCTTGTCACATGTTTTTCCAGATAAGTGAACCAGGTCAGGTAAATGATGCCATAGATAATAAGGGGTATGGCATGCTTATACCGGTCATAAAACTTTTTCATAATCATCTCTCCTCAAAAACGATTGAAACTATAAAAGCATCTGCAGCTTATTCTGCCCGCAGGTCAGGGTGATGGAAGAAGATTTCATGGAAACCTCTCCGTCTGTATGTACCCATAGCGGTGCAGAAGTGACAAGGCGCAGTTTCCTTGCCGTATACTTGTCAACACCACGGAAGCGGTAGTGCTTTCCCTGAAAAGCAGTAGGCAGTACGATCAGGATCTTTGGCTTTGGAATATCACCAGCCACACAGATATCAAGAACTCCGTCGTGATAATTGGCACCGGGACAGAATTTAAAACCACCGCCCTCGTACTGATGTACCATTCCTGCTACAAACAGAAAACGGTTCAGGTGGATGGGGGTATCAGAATCATCCAGATACATGTCACAGGAGACTTTTCTGGCTGCGATGAGCTGCTTTAAGGCAATGGTGAGATAGGTCAGCTTGCCGAGTCCTATCTTATTTAATATATTCTTAAAACGGGAAGCTAATGCTTCTTCACAGACAGCGGCATCAAATCCTATACCACAGCTTACTGCAAAATAGCGCACAGTCAGAAGCTCATTGCTGTGGTGTCTTGACAGCTGCGAAGTAGTGTTCTCATAAACTACCTGTCCCATGTCCATGCACAGTGGCTTCTTACAGGAAAGGATATTCGTAAGAATTTCCACCGGGTCTTTTGGCAGGTGAAGATCACGTGCCATGTCATTACTGGAGCCTGTTGGGATATAACCAATGGCAACACAGGAAAAATCAGAAATACCCTGCAGTGTTTCATTCAGCGTTCCGTCACCGCCAAGAACAATAAGCTTCAGCGGATCCTCCGATGAGCAGGGCACCCTGCTGCACAGCTCCTTGGTAATTGTGATCACATGACCGACCCTTTCTGAAAAAAACACTTCATAGGACACGGCTTTCTCTTTTAAAACCGGTTCAATTCTGGCGTAGATCTTGGTTCCACGCCCGGATTTGGAAGCCGGATTGACGATAATATAGTACATAAATATCCACCCTCGTAAAATCTTTTCCTATTTTAACAGCATTATTTCCTATAGTAAAGCATTTCGGAAGATATTTAGATTTTTTTAAGAAAGGCTTTAGGAAACTGTTCCCTTTTTCTGCAGGTTCATGTTATACTACATAAAATATCTAAATTAGTGAGGAGGAAGAAACATGTATTCACTTGATGAAGTAAGGAAAGAAGATCCCGAAATCGCACAGGCGATCGTGGATGAGCAGGAAAGACAGAACAGTCATATTGAGCTGATCGCTTCTGAAAACTGGGTGAGCAAGGCGGTTATGGCTGCTATGGGAAGTCCGCTGACGAATAAATATGCAGAAGGATATCCGGGAAAGCGCTATTATGGCGGATGCCAGTGCGTAGATGTTGTGGAAAATCTTGCGATTGAAAGAGCAAAAGAGCTTTTTGGCTGTGAATATGCCAATGTACAGCCCCATTCAGGTGCCCAGGCGAACTTTGCAGTACAGTTTGCCATCTGTAATCCTGGCGATACGATCATGGGAATGAATCTGGATCATGGCGGACATCTGACACATGGAAGCCCGGTCAATGTATCCGGTAAGTATTTCCATATTGTTCCTTACGGAGTCAATGAAGATGGTTTCATCGATTATGATAAATTAAGGGAAACCGCTCTGGAATGCAAGCCCAAAATGATCATTGCAGGTGCATCTGCCTATGCAAGAACCATTGATTTCAAGAAGTTCAGAGAGGTTGCAGATGAGGTTGGAGCAGTGCTGATGGTAGATATGGCGCATATCGCAGGTCTTGTGGCAGCAGGACTTCATCCAAGTCCGATCCCTTATGCAGATGTCGTTACCACAACAACCCATAAGACACTGCGTGGACCGAGAGGCGGTCTTATCCTCTGCAATAAGGAAGCAGCAGAGAAGTACAATTTTAACAAGGCAGTATTCCCGGGAACTCAGGGTGGTCCGCTGATGCATGTGATCGCAGCCAAGGCTGTCTGCTTCAAGGAAGCGCTGACAGACGATTTCAAAGAATATCAGAAGCAGATCATTAAAAATGCACAGGCACTCTGTAAAGGACTGCAGAGCAGGAATATCAGAATCGTATCCGGTGGTACGGATAACCATCTGATGCTGGTGGATCTGACCACTTATGATCTGACAGGCAAGGCTGTAGAGAAGATGCTGGACGAGGCACATATCACAGCTAACAAGAATACGATCCCCAATGATCCCAAGTCTCCTTTCGTAACAAGCGGCGTACGCCTTGGCACACCTGCGGTTACTTCCAGAGGTATGAAGGAAGATGATATGGATCAGATCGCTGAAGCAATTGCTCTGATCATCAAGGGCGGCGAGGAGAAGATCCCCGAAGCAAGAGCTATCGTACAGAAGCTGACAGACAAGTATCCGTTAATTTAGTAATTTAAGCGGATGGGATGTAACAGAATATTGAACTGAAAAGGACAGGGCTTTCGGAATGCCATACAGGGCAGGAAGAAAGCCCGTTTTATGCCATAGGAAATTACTTCGTAATGTTCCAATGACATAAAAAACCCTCCGGGCAGGATCGCACTGCGGCGGAAGGGTAGATGTCGCATGGAGCGACCCGCCGCAGGCGGAGAATCCTGCAAGCAGGATTCTTTTTTATTTACAGGAAATCAGGTTGTTCCTGACATTCTGGATTAAAGCATGCAAAATAAAATGACAGAATAATCGACAAAATGTGACAATAAAACTGAAACAAATCCACAAACTGGAAAGTGAATAAAAAAATAGAAGAAAAATGAAAAAATGTGTTGACAAATAAAGACCGTTCGATTATACTAAAGTTACAAAAACACAGAAGAAAAAGAAAAAAGTACAAAGGACAAGTACTTAAGAAGCACTCAATCGTATGGATGCACAAAAGAAAAAGTAACGAAGAACATAAGAGAAATAGATTGATGAACCGTTACAGTACCTGGTACAAAAGAAAAAGTGGAGAAGTACGAAAGAGAAAAGAAAACTGAATAAGGAAACGATACTACGAAAAGAGGTAGAGACCATTGGAGAGTATAGTTTAGAAGCGGGTGTTGATCGAAAGGATTGATGCCCGCTTCGCCGTATAGGAAATTACTTTGCAAAAATTTGGGACGTGCTTTTGGAACCAAAACAGAGAAAAGAAGTGAAGAAAGAAATTTCCTGTGGTATTTCAGCGGCAAATAGGGTATCATGTTTTACAGATGCTGGCTTTTGAGGCAGCAGTTACTTTTGATAGATGAAACAGATTGCAGTACAGGAATGAGGATAAAAATGGCAGATATTGACAGAGAAGAATCTGACGAGATAGACAAAAGAGAATATCGGAGAAAGCGCCGGATGAAAAGCCAGATCATTGCTTATGTCAGTGCAACGGTTATCATGGCGGTAGTAATCGCCGGAGCCGGGATTGGGATACATAAGGGAATTACCTTTCATCAGGATAAGAAAAATGCCAGAGAGCTGCAGGCACAGCTTGAAGAGATGAGTGCACAGCAGGAGGAACCGGTAGTTGTCGAAGCCCCGGCAGCAAGTCCGGAAGAAGAAACACAGGAGCAGCTAAGTCCCCTGGATGAGATCGTAAATGCACAGATTGAAACGATGCCGATCGAAGATAAGGTAGCCGGACTCTTTGTTATCACTCCGGAAGCGCTGACAGGAACAGATCAGGTAACCAAGGCGGGTGATACTACAAAGGAAAAGCTGACACAGTTTGCGGTAGGAGGATTGGTTTATTTTAAACAGAATATTTCTTCGGGGGATCAGCTGAAGGAAATGATCAGCAATACAGACAGTTTCAGTAAATACCCATTATTTATTGCCGTTGATGAAGAGGGCGGATCTGTGAGCCGTCTTGCGGAAGCAGGTCTTGCTGAAAATGTGGGAACCATGAAGGAGATCGGAGCATCCGGAAACCCGGACAATGCGAAGACTGCAGGAAGCAGTATTGCCTCCTATCTGGCTGAATATGGATTTAATCTTGATTTTGCACCAGTTGCGGATGTAGTGACAGAAGGAAATACTTCAATTGGAGACAGATCCTTTGGAACGAATGCGGGTGATGCGGCAACCTATGTGGCAAAGAGCGTGGAAGGTCTGCAGGAGGGCGGAGTCAGTGCCTGCCTGAAGCATTTTCCGGGACTTGGCAGTGTAGACGAGGATTCCCATGAGGGAATGGCTGTTTCTGAAAAATCGCTGGAGGATTTTGAAGCATCAGATTTTCTTTCCTTCCAGGCGGGAATTGATGCCGGGGCAGATCTTGTTATGGTTGGTCATCTGTCTGTGCCGAATATCACAGGTGACAATACCCCATGTACTCTTTCTGAGAAGATGATTACAGAGGTTCTGCGTGGACAGATGGGCTTTGACGGCGTGGTGATCACAGATTCCATGTCAATGAATGCCATTACAGATTATTATACAGCAGACGAGGCAGCTGTGAAGGCACTACAGGCCGGGGCAGATATGATTCTTATGCCTGAAGATTTTGAGACAGCCTATCAGGGAGTACTGGATGCAGTAAATAATGGGATCCTTACAGAGGACAGGATCAATGAATCTCTTGTCAGGATCTACCGTGTGAAGCTGAAAGACAGAGCTTCGTAAGAAAACCCGGATTCCGGGTTCAGGGAAAATCCCGGAGGAGAAGCCGGGTTTTCAGTGCATGTAATGTATAAAGATTTCGAACAATTAAAAATTTTAAAAAAATTTCAAATTTGCTGTTGACAAAAAGAATAGTATCATGTATATTAATACTTGTCCGTTGGATACAGCGGTTCGAAATTGAAAACGCACGAGTGGCTCAGTTGGTGGAGCACGACCTTGCCAAGGTCGGGGCCGCGGGTTCGAGTCCCGTCTCGTGCTCTGGTGGAATCACTCAAAACGCTGATAAATACAGTGTTTTGGGTGTTTTTCTTTTTCTCAAAAGCTGTAGACAGTTGTAGACAGTCTTTGCAGATTATTTAAGAGCACAGGAAATAGCATCATATGTCTCTTTCTCTGTCAGTGGATTGTAGATATATCCAAGCGTAGTAGTGAGATCACTGTGCCCTAACTGCTCACGAATAACGTCAAGTGGCACACCGGCGGCATTTAAGCGGCTGGCATAGGTTTTCCGCATCTTGTGACTGCTTTTTGTGTGCATTCCCATGCGTTCAGCAAATTTCTCCAAAACATAATTAATCTGTCTGGAAGTAAGCCTTTTGCCATCACGGACAAAAACGTACTCATCAACATGATCGACTTTTTCCAAAATCTCTTTTGCCTGTGGAATAAGAACCACAAAACGATCAGTATTTGTTTTGGTGTGTTCCACAACTTCTACGGCATTTGTATCCTGATTACGAATTTCCTCACGCACAATGTGGAGGTGATTATCGTCACAAAGATCTTCCCATTTCAAAGCTACCAGTTCCCCCACACGCAGACCCAAAAAGAAATTTAACCGAATAGCCATAAAACTACAATCGTGCGTTTCTGAATACTTTTGGTCGAGATAAGCATTCAAAGCAGAAAGTTCATCTGTGTCGTAGGTTTCCCTCTTTCCGGTTTTTCGTTGTACCTGTTTATAACGTACCTGAATAACTACTTTTGACATGTAATTCTCTTCAATGTATCGTTTGCGAAATGCGTAATCATACATGCCGTTTAGAATGACTTTAGCGTTGACCCATTCCTTGCGTGTCAGATTGTTTTCTGCAACGATCCGGTTACATTCTTTGTCAAGAAGCAACTCATCAATAGACTGGACTTTCATGGAATCAAGCACCGATGTTTCAAAATATTTCTTATAACGCTGTTTATGGCGTTTCATGGTGTTGGAACTGCCACACAGCGCAGTCTTATATTCAAGCCACTCTTCGTATAATTCGTGAAATGTTAAGTTGTCAATGTGCGTCTTAGCAAAGTAGATAGGAATTAGTTTATCTAACAGAGCTTCTTCGCTGGGTGCCTTGATATTCTTCCGCACACCACGGGCATCCTTATAAAATGTCTGCCAGCGACCGTGTTCAGAGGACGGAGCAGTAATTGCATAGGGATGCATTTTTTTGATTTTCTCTCTTTGTGTTGCCATAATATTATCGACCACACTGTCTGCTAATAGAGTAGCATCGGATTTTAAAATTTGCAATATGGTATCATACGATGATCGTTCTTTTTGGTTCATTCAGGTTTACCTCATTTCTGAAAATGGGTCTTGTGTCTTTTGACTTCTTTTTTCTGTGATCTTCTTTCTTGCGCAAGCTGTTTGATTGATATTTATTGTGGGCGTATACAGTGCATGCATTGATGTATTCAGGGCGTTTTCCCTTATATTTAAAGGGTTCGTGGGTGCATGCATACGCCCCGAGTAATAATATGGCGGGGCGTAACCGCCTGCGGCGGTCAATGACCGCACCTGTGTGGCTGGTAGCTACGCTACCGCCCCACGCACGGTCACGTCCACGGACGCAGTATTCGAGACCGGCAAGGCATCTGGTAACTCCCTGATCTACTATGATAAAATCATCTCAATGCACAAAAAAATATCTCAAATACAGATAAACCAACTCAGCTAAAAACTGAATGATTAACAGGGGCATCTTGACTATTTAACTGCATTCTGAAAAGGCATGGTTTTATGCAAGTTTTATTTGTAGGAAAGATAAATTCGTGTTACGATAATAGCGAAAGCAAGTAGTTATGAAAGTTTGATGATGATCTGATGAGTCATGTATTTGATAAAAATATAGAAGCTACAGAGCTTATGCTTCGCATTATCCTTGGAGAAGATATTAAAGTAATCAGTGTGGAAGGACAGGATGAGTTAAAAAATCCGCTGGTAGATGGTCGTAATATTACACTGGATGTACATGCGGTAGACTCTCATGGAAAAGAGATGGATATAGAAGTCCAGAGTGATGCAAAGGGTGCATCGGTAGAGCGTGCAAGATTCCATAGCAGTATGATGGATGCCAGAATGCTGAAAGCAAGTCAGGACTTCAAAGAACTCAAAGATTCCTATGTGATATTTATCTATAAAAAGGATAAATTCAATGAGGGTATGCCGGTTTATCATATTGATCGATATATCAGGGAAACCGGGAAATTCTTTGAGGATGGCTCACATATCATATATGTGAATGGAAGCTATAAGGGTGAAGGCGAAATTGCCAAGCTTATGGAAGACTTTCATCAAAAGGAATCAGAGGATATGCACTACAAGGCGTTAGCCGATGGTGTAAAACATTTCAAAGAAACTGAGGAAGGACGTGAGACTATGTGTGAATCAGTAAAAGAATATGCTAAAGAATATGCGGATGAACGTGATGTGATTAAAGTAAGAAAACTTATGGAAAATTTACAGCTTACATTGGAGCAGGCTTTAAATGCACTGGATATTCATGGAACGTCCAGAACCTATATCGAAAAACGACTACAGAAGTAGCTCACACAACTACAGACCCCTTATTTGGAATCTAACCATTTTGGCTACAAATTGTTAACTAAATGACATTGATATCTCAACAATACTATATAAATACAAAAACTGCTATTTTTTATAAAAATGGTGATTTTACGTAACTGGGGCCAGCCGTCGCGCTAGCGACATGATACAATACATGAAAAGGGAAAATGGCAGTGGATTTCTCCAGAGTGGGAGATTCCTTCACTGTCCAGGTCCCTGTATTTGAGGTTGAAATTCGGTAATGAAAAAGAAAAAAGGAATTCTGACAGTGGTGCTTTACTGTCTGCTGATTGTGTTGGCGATGGGACTCTTTTCATCGGTGGTACAGCACCACCTGGTGTCAGAGGAACTACAGTTTTTGAATGAGGGCTGGACGGTCCGGATTAACGAAAAGCAATATGAGAATGTGGACTTGTCGGATTTTTATTTTAATGTTTTAAGCCGGGGCGATGTGCTGACCGTGACCACAACGCTCCCGGAATTTGAGGAAGGAAAATGTCTCACCATGAAAAACTACCGGACATGGCTGGAGGTTTTTCTGGGGGATGACACCGAGCCTGTTTTTTCCTTTGGAAGGGAACATTACGAGGCAGGCAGAATGATTGCCTCCGGGTATATGTGGGTTCCCCTGCCGGAATCTGCCTCCGGGCAAAAGGTGACGGTGGTTTATCATAATTTGCGGAACAAGTCGTTCAGCAGTGTGTGGGTGCCACGGCTGGGAGACAGCCTGTCGGTGGTGTGGGACTCCTATGGAAGCTCTGCCGTCCAGATTTGGCTCTGCCTGTTCTTTGTGCTGCTGGGAATTCTGATGCAGGCGGTAGCCCTTCCCTTTTGCTATAAATACAAGGAAATCCGCCGTTTCCTGTATATCGGCGCTTTCTGCGTCCTGACCGGTGTGTGGGTGCTTGCCTATGGTTATGCGTTGGATATTTTTATACGGAATTATATGGCAAATACCTACATCGAGTATATCTGTTTTTACCTGATTCCCGTTCCCCTGCACTTATTTTTCCGGGAAGTTGTGGAGGAAAAAGGAAAAAAGAGATTCTTTGGAGGTGTGGCGGTGGGAACCTTTGTTTTCGCCATCGCCGCGCTGGTGCTGCAGCTTACCAATGCCATGGCATTCTGGGATTCCCTGGGCTGGTTCCATCTGCTGATTGTAGTGGAAATTTGTGCAGATATTTTTCTGCTGTTGCGGAATTTTAAGGACAAAGAACTGGATCATCAGTATCTTTTTGCAGGATTTCTGGTGGTGTTAGTTACCGCGTTATGGGATGTGTGCTTTTACCGGATTCAGCAGTTTTTCGGAATCGGTGACAAAATGATGAGCTCCTGGAACATGGCGTATGGCGTGATGGTAATGATTCTTTGTATGATTGCCAGTTCCCTGATTTATCTTTTCACTCGGATAAAACTGAAAAATACGGAGGAACTGTTGGAACGCCTGGCTTACGAGGACTCCCTTACCGGGCTTTATAACCGTGCCAGAATCACAGTATTTGCAGATGAAATTGAACAGACCGGAGAGCGGGACTTCGCGGTGATCAGCATGGATCTCAATTCCCTGAAATATTACAACGACACTATGGGGCACGCCTACGGAGATCGGTATCTGGTGCAGTTTTCCACCCTTCTGCGGGAGTTCTGGAAGGATCTGGGCATTGTGGGCCGCATGGGCGGAGATGAGTTTATCGTGATCCTGCGCCGGATCCGCCGGGAAAAAGTGGAGCAGAAGATACAGGAATTTGAACGTGCCCTCGCCCGTGAAAATGAGAAAAACACGGAGTTAAAAATGGACACGGCATATGGTACAGCTTACGGTGAGGAATACCCAGGCGAAACCATCCACGAGGTATACCGCCACGCCGATGAACGCATGTATGAAATGAAGCGGAGGATGAAGAAGGGAAGAAAGTAACCGGTTTATATTTTGATGAAAAATGAGCAAAATATAAGTATGATTTTGAAGAAAAGTGTCGAAGACCCGGCTTATAAAATTTATCTTGACAACTGTTTCTTTTCTGTATAGAATACTTATTACAGATGTGACGAAGCAAGATACGAAATACGGAAACGTTGAGCCGGAGTCATTACCAGTACATAGAGATAGGAACACCACCTGTATCGAAGTATGCGGCAAGAGATTATTGAATTTTAAGCCCATGCATACGCATGGTTTTTTTATTTTATAACCTCCTTGTGTGAAGTCATATCTGAATTTCATACAAGGAGGTTTTTTCATTATGAGAAAACAAGAAATGATGAAACTGATGCCTCGCGAAGTGTTTCGCAGGATGAAGTCAGCACAGAACATTGTGGTAATTGGACCGACAGGTTCTGGAAAGAGCACCCTAATTTATGCACTTGTCAATAACAAGATTGTAAAGTTCATATTGGTAGGTGTCGGTAAGAAAAACCAAACCACTATCATTCCATGCAACTTTATGTTTGATGAACGCCTTATGAGAGACGAGTATTTTGCCATTTGTATTAAAGGCAAAGAGTATTCGTTTAAGCAGATTCATAATAAGGTAATGGAAGTATTAGCGAAGCTTTATGTTTCAAGTGGTTACGATGTGGATGAAACGGTCGAATCAGTTACAGAGGAAGCACTGGCAGAGGTATGGGAGCCAAAGGGTGCAGATTATCATTTGGGAAGAATTTCATCGGATATTTCTGTTGATGATTTAAGGAGCATCGTAGAACGTGCACTGCAGATTATTGATGAAGCAGAAGATTCCTTTAAGGCTAGGGTAAATAAGCTGAAAAAAGAGCCGGACAAGCGTACTGTTGGTATTGATGAAGTTCGTAGTATCGTGATGGAAGAGATGTGGAATGATATTCCACTGGAACTGAAAGAAGAATATCAGCGATGGCTTGAAGAAATCGGAGAGATTATTAAGCGTAGACTTGAAGAGTGCTTAGGCAAAAATGGTCAGATTGGTGTGGTTGGCGAATATAGTGTAGAATGCGATAATGAACATAACCTTCCTTATGGTGGAGATATGTTGCAGCATATTTTTGACCCATATGAACCATACAGTCTTATTGTTGAGGATATTACACTGGTATGTAGACCTAGAGAAGAACTTATTGAGATGTTTGATGACAAAATCCCTCTTCGTTTCTGCCTCAGAGATACAATGGGATTGAATCAGATTAACATGGACAGTAATTCCATGAAGGATGCATTGGATATTGCGTTAAATTGTAGCCCGGACAGTATTTTGTTGTTGATGAGCTTGGAAGAGCGTAATGATGTCATCCTTAACTGTTGTGAAGCCGTAAGTACAAAGATTGGAAAAGCTAAGAAACTAGATATTCCTGTAAATGTGATTTTTACTAAAGCTGACCTTGCAATAAATACTGCGATTACTCGTGCAGATAGAGATACAGTAGAGTTAATGCAAGCAGATTATGATAAGCACGTATTAAATGCTGTAGCTTCTTTGGAAAAAGACATGAAGGAATATCTAACATTCTTTGATGAAGAAAGTGCAACATGGCTTTCTATTCGTTACCTGGAAGAGGCTATTGACCCTATTCAGATGGCATTAAGAGATGCAGGTTCTCTATTAGTGAATAAGTTTAAAAAGATTGGTTTATACAATGAAATCAATGAACTTCTGTACAAGACACAGATGAAGATTTTGCCTCAGGGAATCAAATCTCCGTTGTTCGTTACTGTAAAGAATACGGAACTTCCTGCAGTAAATATTGTCGTAAATGGCGAAGTACTGAATGAGGAATTTGCACAGATTCAGAATACATTGACAGAAGATAAAGCTACTGTTAATGGATATCAAATTGTAGATGACCGTAGAATTCATGGTCGCAGTGTAGTACGTTATGTTGAGAATCTACGGATTGGATTAGGCTATACAACGAATGCTTATGTGTATGGTAATTTCAGCATTAATATGAAAGGCATGATTAAGAAGATTCTTGAAGCAAACATGCCGAAATTCATGACTCTCTATGAGAGTACTGCAATCAAGACATTGGCAGATAATATGGAAGAGGTTGAACTGGATAGACTTATTCAGGAACTTGACGAAAACGAAGAGCTGACACGCTTTGCCTTTGCAGATGTTAACCCTGCTTTGATTGAGAGCCTTTCTTCAAAGGATAGAAAGTTACAGAAACTTCATTTGATTTTTAGACATTACTTTGCATCATCGGATAAGTATTACATGGTAATGGATAAGGTCGCATTCAATATGTCGTATGGTAATGTTGAAGTTAGAAAGATGGTAAACTCATTCTACTATAATCCGTATCTTACCTATGATGAGACGATTCGTAAGATGCAGGCACAGTTCAAGGCATTCTTTGAATCAGATGCATTTATGGTAATGTTGGCAGATGAAATAGGAAGTGCAATGACAGAGCTTGTAAACAAGATGTTTGTGATTATCTAGGAGGTGCGTATGACGAAGCAAGAAGAGCGTATCATCGAAGTAATCCGTAAGATTGTTAATGCAGGAAACAATGCAGAAGTTAGAAAATGTAAAGACGGTACATGGAAAGTGTACAAAGTTAAAAAGAGTATAAAAGAAGTCGGATGAATCGGCATCCGGTAAGGACCAATAGGGATCAGGCGATATTTGTAGAATATCGCTTGGCCCTTTTTGTATATGCTTTTTGTATCTATAGTTGAAGCTGATAAAAAGTTTTCAAGGAATATTTCTGTAGGACAGATTGTGGTTGAAAGACCGGATAGAAAAAGTGTTAAGAACTGTCAAAAGCTTGTGCTAGAGGATGTGAAGCATGTGAACTACACATTTATTCAGTATATGAAACCAAAGACCGAGAAGAAGTTACAGACGTTAAAGGATACGCTTAGAATGTCCGATATTACAGGTGATTGTGGAATTGCTTATTTTATGAACCAGTGGGAAAGACTGTTAAGGAAGTACAAGTAGAAAATGGGGTTGTCACAAATGGTGGCAACCTCTTTCTATTAGCCAAAAATGAAAAAATATTGATTTTGGCTAATAGAATCAGTATAATGGATACATACTATTAGTGAAAGGATGATGCAGATGAAGCTGATAGAGCGTAGACAGTATTTAGATAAGTTAATCAATGTACTTGGGACTCCGGATATCAAGGTCATTACCGGGGTAAGACGAAGCGGAAAGTCAAAGCTGCTAGAAGCATTTAGAGCATATATTGAATCGGAGAACCCGGATTGCAATATCATACAGATAAATTTTAACCTGCCTGATTTTGACGATTTGCTGACTTATCGCGCATTATACGATTATGTAAATGCACATTATGTTGCAGGTAAAGAGAATTCTGTCTTTATTGACGAAGTGCAAATGTGCGAAGACTTTGAGAAAGCAGTCAATGGACTTCATGCCAGCGAGAAGTATGATATTTATATTACCGGTTCTAATGCTTTTTTATTAAGTTCGGATTTGGCTACGTTATTTACAGGGCGTACTTTTGAAATCAAAGTATATCCGTTTTCCTTTCGTGAGTATATGGAGTACTTTGGCTTGAAAGACCGCTATGACGCTTTGGATAAGTATGTGCTGGAGGGTGGAATGTCTGGTTCCTATCTTTATAAAGATCAGGAAGCAAAGTATGATTATATAGCTGATGTGTTTGATACGCTGATAGTGCGAGACATACGGAAAAAATACAAGATAAGAAATACGCAGCTGATGGATAGAATTGTGGATTTTCTTATGGATAATGTATCGAATCTTTCGTCCGCGCGGAACATTACGAATACTCTGGGAAGCATGCAGGAGAAGATACACCATACGACAGTTGGTAATTATATGCAGTATTTGTGCAATGCATTCGCGTTCTACAAGGTTAGGAGATATGATATTAAGGGGAAGAAGTATTTATCGAGCAACGACAAATACTATTTGAGTGACCACACTTTCCGTTATGCAAAGCTTGGAACAAAGAACATGGATTATGGACGCATATTAGAGAATATCGTGGCGGTTGAGCTTTTGCGCAGAGGATATGAGGTTTATGTGGGCATACTATATAAGAAGGAAATAGATTTTGTCGCAGTAAAGCGCAGTGAGAAAATATATATTCAGGTATCTGATAATATCACTGAAGAGAAGACCTTTGAAAGAGAGGTAGCTCCACTTTTGCAGATTAAGGATGCATACCCTAAGTATGTGATAGCCAGAACCAGGCATGATGAATACCAGTATGAGGGAATCAAGGTTATTGATATTGCGGATTGGTTGTTAGATAAATAAACCTATTAGCCAAAAATGAAAAAAAGAAGAAAATGGCTAATAGAAAAGCGAACAAAATAAAGGATAATGTATAAGGCATTGGTCATAATCGGCTGATGCCTTTTTTGTGCACCATTTTAAGCAGATATAAAGAGGTTTATGAGAAAATAATTGAAAATAAATCATTTTTTTGACCCATTTTTGCAATCAGCTTTTTTGACTCCAAGTAAATGATAGAAATATTATATTCATTTATTCGTATGCCTCCAATTCTTCAATGGACTTAGCAACAAAACCACCTGCCTCAGCTTCTGCCATAGATTTATCAAGCATAGCAAGGTACTCAGCGTTTCGCTTGGCTTTCATCATTTCGTTGTATTCAGCTTCGGAAAGCATAACAATATTTTCGTTCTTAGGTCTTGATATAATTATTGTTTCACCATTAAAAACCTTATCACATAAACTCTTGAAATTATCTCTAACATCCATGCTCTTTACTGCTAACATATAAAGCACTCCTTTTTACACATAAAAACGTATGGTTTTCCGTACTTTTATTATATGCTATTATTATCTCCATGTCAATAAATTTAATGTATTCACTTTCTGGCTATTTTGGATTTTGAATTACAGATATTGAGAAAATGGGCGATAGAAGCAAGTGTCTACAAATTGTCTACAAAATATCTACAGAGGTGTCTACAGCTTATTGCTAAACATAAAACAGATGAGAATATTCCCGTCTCATAAAATCAGCAAAAAAAGAAAAGTTAATAAAGTTGTAGACAGTTTGTAGACAGTGTGATTTCCTCCTTGATTTTACTGGGTTTGTAAGCCGTTTTTTAGTTCAGCCCGTCTCGCTTGAGGAAAATCCCTTGCTGAGTTTAGGAAATTCTGACGCAATTTTTCGGCAATTTTAGTGTATCATATACACACGTCCACGGACGCAGTTATTGATCCTGACAAGACACCTGGTAACTCCCTGATCTACCAATGATAAAACCATCTTACTGCTCAAAAAATATCTCAAATACGGGTCAACTCAGCTAAAAACTTAATGATTAACAGGGGCATCTTGACTATTTAACTGCATTCTCAAAAGGCTGATTTTATGCAAATTTTATTTGTAGGAAAGATAAATTCGTGTTACGATAATGGTGAAAGCAGGTAGTCATGAAAGAAAGACAATTTTACGATGAAAATGGGCAGAAACGGGTAAATAAACTCGTTGATGATATGACTCTTTTTGATGATGATCTGATGAGTCATGTATTTGATAAAAATATAGAAGCTACAGAGCTTATGCTTCGCATTATCCTTGGAGAAGATATTAAAGTAATCAGTGTGGAAGGACAGGATGAGTTAAAAAATCCGCTGGTAGATGGTCGTAATATTACACTGGATGTACATGCGGTAGACTCTCATGGAAAAGAGATGGATATAGAAGTCCAGAGTGATGCAAAGGGCGCATCGGTAGAGCGTGCAAGATTCCATAGCAGTATGATGGATACCAGAATGTTGAAAGCAAGTCAGGACTTCAAAGAACTCAAAGATTCCTATGTGATATTTATTTATAAAAAGGATAAATTCAATGAGGGTATGCCAGTTTATCATATTGACCGATATATCAGGGAAACCGGGAAATTCTTTGAGGATGGCTCACATATCATATATGTGAATGGAAGCTATAAGGGTGAAGGCGAAATTGCCAAGCTTATGGAAGACTTTCATCAAAAGGAATCAGAGGATATGCACTACAAGGCGTTAGCCGATGGTGTAAAACATTTCAAGGAAACTGAGGAAGGACGTGAGACTATGTGTGAATCAGTAAAAGAATATGCCAAAGAATATGCCAAAGAATATGCCAAAGAATATGCCAAAGAATATGCCAAAGAATATGCGGATGAACGTGATGTGATTAAAGTAAGAAAACTTATGGAAAATTTACAGCTTACATTGGAGCAGGCTTTAAATGCACTTGATATTCATGGAACGTCCAGAACCTATATCGAAAAACAACTTCAAAAGTAGCTCGAATAACTAAGGTTTGTGTTTTGGATGGGAATATGTCAGGATATGATTAGATGGAGATAGTATCTTCAATAGTTAAAGACCAACTCAACAGATTTATTATAGAAATGGGGGATTCTGCCATGAAGAAAAAGACAATTATTATATCCGGAATTGCGGCTGTATTGGTCATCGGTTCGGTGGTGTTTTGTTTTGCGGTTAAGGGAGACAGTACCCAGCCAGCGGATGTAGCCCAGACAGTAACGGAGGCAGTAGCCACCCCAACAATCGAGATTCCCGAAGAAGTAGTTGAGGAGCCAGAGGTGGTAGAAGAAGTAGAAGTGGTAGAAGTACCCGAGGAGTCAGTAGAAACTTCCGAGACAGAGGGTTCTATCGTTGAAGTAGCAGAAACCACCGAAGAGGACGAGGATTCAGGGGTATCTACTCAGAAAGAGGAAGTTTCCACCGAGCAGGTAGTAGAGCCAAAGCCAGAAGAGGTTAAGCCTGCGGAGACAAAGCCAGCAGAAGCTCAGCCTACAGAGTCAAAGCCAGTAGAAACTCAGCCTAGTGGAGCACAGGAAGAAGCCCGTAAGCAGGCTATGGCATTGCTTGCAGCTAATGGTGGTGCAATGAATATTCCTAACGGTGAGACAGGACACGTTACAAGTTCCAGTGCAGGTGCAGGTGTTACATTAGAGTAGTAAGTATTAAATCCCCTTTACTTGATATTCCAGTATTTTACGATATTAAAAAGACATAAACAAAATATTTAAGTTCCCTAGTAGCTATTGGTAGTTACTAGGGACTTCGTTGTATAAGGGGTATTTTTTGTTCGAGAAAGGAGATAGTTATGAAGAAAGTATTGAAGCATATCTTACCAATTATATTATCAGTTCTGTTATGTTTCGGAGTATGTCAGACTCCTGTATATACGTCAGACGCTAACGGCAACCCGACCAGTCCTGTGGTTGTTCGCTCATATCTTGGAAATGCGCCGAGTAGTACGAGTGGTGCATCATTAATTTATTCTATCCATACAAGATTTGGTGCACCTGCAACTCAGTTAGCTTTTAACGGAGAAAAGATTGCATGGGGTCTGCCAGCTTTTACGAATAGTGGGGGTACTGGCGAAGCGATTAAGAACTGGTTGCTTAATCCAGTAGATGGTTTTGAAACAGGTACTGCTTATGTACTTCAGAACTATTTGGGTTATTCTGAAGATGCCTGTGATGCATGGTTTCATGAGAAGGACGTCTACCTTAATTATGATGCTATACCCGCAAATCTGAGTAGAAATGCATCAAGGTATGTATTATCAAGTGCGAGAGAAGGTACGCGTTCAGGACAAGTCCGTGATTTGCTGCCGGATATGATTTCTTCCTACACGGTTAATATAGCATATCATGCAAATAATCCTGAAGCCGGAATGGTACTGGAAAAGGATGCAGGCAGATATAAATTATTTACATCCGATGTCGGATTGTTTGTGACGCTTGCTTTCCGGGACAAGAATTATACCGAGAATACAATTTATAATAAACTGCTTTCGGATAAACTGGAAGCCAATTTAGGTTACGTCTATGAAAATGTTGTTGCTCAGATGTCCTATAGAGGTGAAGTCGGGAAATTACAGGGGACATAAATCATTGGATATGTTTTGTGAAAAGTTTAGCAGCCGGATGGGCGAAAAATATGTGATCCTTTTAGATGTATGGGAAGGTGCTGAATACGTGGATCACGATATCACAAGAAAATGATGGACAAAATTTTATAAAATGGTAAGATAGGGAGAAGTGCCATGTTTTTTATGATGGGTATTACGGATGGCAGGAAGGATTTTGATTTTACACAGACGATTATCTGTAATCTGTGTGGAAAATATGGGAGATATCAGGTTTTTATGACCTATACGGTGCTTTCCCTGTTTTTGATCCCCTGCCTGAAATGGAATAAGCATTATTACGTGCAGACAAGCTGCTGCCATGCCCTGTATGAACTGGATCCGGAGATTGGAAAAGCAATTTCGCACGGGGAGCCTGTGGAAATACGTCAGGAACATCTGACCAGAGTAAACAGGGGAGGCTATGGCAGCTTTTATGGTGCGTATAAACATTGTCAGTGCTGTGGCTTTGAGACGGCAGAGGATTTTGAATATTGTCCCAAATGTGGAACGAGATTTTAATGGTGATAAAAGATGAAAGAGCGGTTGGACAGAAAACAGTTTTTATTATATGCCCTGAAGCTGGCATTTCCGATCATGATACAGAACCTGATCAGTACGCTGGTGAATTCAGCGGATACGATCATGCTTGGTTATGTGAGCCAGACAGCCATGGCGGCCTCGTCTCTGGCAAATCAGTATACCTTTGTGCTTTTCTGCTTTTATTATGGACTTGGGATAGGGACAAGCGTGCTCTGCGCCCAATACTTTGGAAAAGGAGACAAGCAGACAGTTGAAAGGATCATTGGACTGGCAGCCAGAGTGGCGATCCTGATCTCACTTCTGTTTTTTGTGTTTTCTTTTTTTGCACCGGAAGCGATCATGAAGATATTTACTGACAGTCCACAGACCATAAAGGAAGGAGCAGCTTATCTGAAGGTGCTCTCCTTTTCCTTTGTGTTCATGGGATTCTCACAGGTTTTTGTGAGTGCCCTGCGCAGTGTAGGGAAGATCGTTTTTCCTTCTGCGCTGTATGTGGTTTCCCTGTTAGTCAATGTGATGATGAATGCAGCCTTTATTTTCGGGCTGTTTGGACTGCCAAGACTGGGTGTTGTAGGAGTGGCACTTGGCACAGTATCAGCAAGAGCAGTGGAGGTGATCCTGTGTTTTGTGTATTCTGCAGCAGGTAAGGATATTAAATTCCGGCTGAAGAATCTGTTCAGGCGGTCAGGTGTTCTTTTTAAAGATTTTTTGAAGATAAGTGCACCGTCTGTGGTGAATGATCTGATGTGGGGAATGGCAGCCACGACCTGTACGGCGATCCTTGGACATATCGGAGATGATATGGTAGCGGCCAATGCAGTAGCTGTCATGGTGGTCAATATGGGTGCCATTGTCTGCCGTGGCTTTTCTAATGCCACAACGATCATTGTCAGTCAGACGCTTGGTGAAAACAGGATGGAGGATACGAAGGTATATGCGAAAAGAATACTGTGGCTTACTGTGATCGTAAGTCTTCTGGGCTGCTGCGTGATCCTGGCGATCCGTCCGTTTATGGTACAGTTTTATCGTGATAAGCTGACAGAGACAGCGATATATTATCTGGGGATCATTATGATCATGACCACCTGGAGACTGGTAGGGGAAGGTATTAATACCTGTCTGATCTGCGGGTGCTTTCGTGGCGGTGGTGATGCGAAGTTCGGCATGGTAGTGGATACGGTGTTTATGTGGGGAGTATCAGTACCACTGATGGCAATCGCTGCGTATGTGCTGAAGCTGCCGCCGGTATGGGTTTACTTTGTGATGACGCTGGATGAGTTTGAAAAAATGCCGGTGGTATTTGCTCATTATTTTAAATTCAAATGGATGAAAAACATTACCAGGGATCAGAAGGAGCTGGAAGGATGACTCTGCAGGTGCGGAATATGGCATTGGCAGCGAGCCGGTAATCAGTGACAGTTCTGGCCTTGCGGATAGCCTTCAGGTACTTTTCAGCACCATCGAAGCTCTGACCGAAGAATGTCCAAAGATCTTTCATTTTGTATAATGTATTCATATCACCAGACATGATGGAAAGATATCCGTCCAGAATGGTATCGTGGAAGCTTTTCAGCGTGGAGGGATCCGTATTTTCCTGACGGAGAAGTGCAGGAAGAAGCGGATTTTTCAGAAGACCACGTCCGAGCATGATCGTTTTTATGCCGGGAAGTGTCTTAAGAGTCTTTTCCTGTGTGGCAGGAGAAATAATATCACCATTATAGCAAAGAGGGCAGGAAAGCATTTCTTCTGCTCTTTTGTATGCACTGAGGTGAGGCGTGCCGCCATAGCCCTCCTTCTGAAGTCTTGGATGGATGATCAGTTCCGCAATGGGGTATTTCTGATAAAGGGACAAAAGTGTTTCCCATTCAGACTCCTGTTCCATGCCGATCCTGGTCTTGATGGAAATAGACAGAGGACATCTGCTGAAGATTTCGTCAAGGAAGGCATCAAGCTCATCAGGACAGGAAAGGAAGCCGGCACCCCGCCCCTTGGCAACAACGGTTCCGGAAGGGCAGCCGAGGTTCAGATTGACAGTGTCATAGCCGTAAGAAGAAAGGTCCTGGCACAGGGAAAGAAAATCCTCTGCTTTGTTTGTCAGGATCTGGGGAATGGTACACATCCCTCTGTTATGCTCCGGCAGAATATCGTTCTTTTCTCTGCTGCTCATATGACGGTTACAGAGAAAGGGTGTGAAGTATTTGTCAATACCGCCATAGTACTGATGAAAGGCATTGCGGAAAATGTAGGTGGTAAGTCCCTCCATGGGAGCCATGTAATAGTTCATAAAAGTGTTATCCTTAAGTAAGCTGTAGTTTGTACAGGGATCATTATAGTATGTTTTTGGTTGACAGGAAAGATATTCTGATGAAAAGAAGTAAGAAAAGAAAGCATGCATGGTGTTGTGATATGCGTACCCTGATGGGAATATTGATACTCTGTCTGTTAAGCTTTACCGTGCCGGGAATACTGGAAAACAAAGAAGAGCAGCCAGCAGCTTATGAAAGCGAAGCCTATCTGCCAGATGAGGGAGGCTCAGAGAGTACCTGTATCGCAGATCCGGACAGTATTCCGGACTATTCAGGAGAAGACTATATCGTTCTGAATGGTGGAAGACCCAATTTTACGGAATGGGAGCTGAGCCATATTACCGGAGAGCATTACAGTGAGCTAGATGGACTTTCAAGGTGTGGCACAGCAGTCGCCATGCTGTCCAGGGACATGATGCCGACAGAAAAAAGAGGGGATATCGGAGAAATACGCCCTTCCGGATGGAAACAGAAGAAATACGAAGGTCTGATCGATGAAAGTCCGCCCTATTTATATAATAGAAGCCACCTGATCGCCTATGCCCTGACCGGGCAGGAGGCTAATGAAAAGAATCTGATCACCGGAACCAGGTACCTGAATGCCACGACTATGCTGCCCTGGGAGGAAAGGGTCATGCGCTATCTGGATCGTACTGAGGGACATGTGCTTTACCGGGTGACTCCTTATTTTAAAGGAAGTGAGCTGGTGGCAAGAGGTGTGGAAATGGAAGCATATTCTGTGGAGGATCATGGGAAAGCGATCTGTTATCATGTTTTTCTTTATAATATACAGCCCGGCATCATTATCGATTATGCTACAGGGAAAAGTGCCGAAGAGCAGGGAAAAAGCAGGGAAGAAATAGGGATAATTTCAGATAGAACAATAAGATAAAGTATGATAAAATATCTTCATATAAGAAGAAGGTCATAAGAGGAAACAGCTATGGGAAGTGTGATGAAGGTGCTGACAGGGATCCTGGGGGTATTAGCAGTGATCGCCTGCCTTGCAACAATAGGAATTATCGGTTATACAGTGATCGGTGGCAGTGGGAGCCAGAAGATGGCAGACAACGTGAAGCAGGACAGTACGCAGGAGGCGGATATTGCGGATGCGCCTTCCCTTGCACCGGTTCCGACGATCCTGCCGGATCAGACAGGCAGTACGGATCAGACACCGTCAGATCTTTCCGGCGATACAGAGAAGCACAGCCCTTCTACTGCAACAGATCATGTACATGATTACAAAGAGAGCGTGGAGAAGAAGGCTACCTGTTATCAGGCAGGCAGGCTGAAATATACCTGTGATATCTGCGGGGATGTTTATTACGTGGATAGCCCCTCTACTGGTCATGTGGCAGAGGACAGCTGGGAAACTGTGAGAGAGGCCACTGCAGATAAGGAAGGATTAAAGGTTAAGAAATGTATTTATTGTGATGAGGTGGTAGCACAGGAGGTTGTGCCTTATAAAGGAGGCTCCGCATCGGCCGCATCCCATGTGCATGACTATATTGCTTCTGTAGAAAGAGAGCCTACCTGTGTGCTGGCAGGCCTCAGGAAATATACCTGCAGCTGCGGCAGCTTTTATACCGAGCCGATCCCGGCTATGGGACATATTGCAACAGACTGGAAAGTGGCAGAAGCAGCAACAGAGAAGCAGTCGGGAACTGAGCAGAGAACCTGTACTGTTTGTGGTGTGGTACTGGACACCAGGTCTATCCCGCCGGTAACACCAAGTGCATCGCCTTCGGCAACAGCTGCCGCAACGCCAAGTGCTTCAGCCGGGACAAGCGCATCCCCTTCGGCTACAACTGCGGCAACGGCATCACCGAGTGCAACAGCATCACCAAGCGCCACACCACATGTGCATAATTACACCTCCTATGTATTACAGGAGGCCAACTGTACACAGCCGGGGATCCGGTCATATGTATGCAGCTGCGGCAGTACCTATGCAGAACAGATCCCGGTTGATCCGAATAAACACAATTACAGATCCATTGTGATCCCGCCTACAGCCACAAGCGCCGGTTATACGCTGTACCGCTGTACCAGATGCAATGACACTTATATGGATGATTACACACAGCCTACCGGTCAATAGGTAGTCTAATCCCTCCGTATCCCGCATATAAATAGGGGTACAGGAGGGATTTGTTATGTATACAGAAAAAAGCGTCAGGGAACTGGAAAAGCTGTTTACGACCAGTCTGCAGGATGGACTTAAAGAGGATGTGGCAAAGGTACGTCTTCTTGAAAATGGAGAAAACAGGATTTTAGAAGGAAAAAGGAAACCGGTTCTGCAGCTCTTTTTTGAGCAGCTGTGCGATCCTCTGATCTATATCCTGATGGCGGCTATTGTGGTGTCGCTGTTTCTGAAGGAAGCGGGAGATGCCTGTATCATTGGGGCAGTGATCCTTTTGAATGCGTGTATGGGTGTGATCCAGGAGGGAAAAGCCAGGAGGGCTATTGAAGCGCTGAAAAAGCTGACAAGCCCAAAAGCGATTGTTGTCCGGGACGGCAGGGAGCAGGAGATCGACAGTGCATTTCTGGTGCCGGGGGATATTGTCCTGCTTGACAGTGGAAGACAGGTGCCGGCAGATATCCGGCTGACAGAGACGGTAAATCTGAGGATAGAAGAAGCGGCACTGACGGGAGAATCCCTTCCTTCAGAAAAAAATGACACGGCTCTGACAGAAAAGGTGAAAAATCCGGGAGACCGGAAGAATATGGCTTATATGACCACTATGGTAACCTGCGGGAGGGGCAGGGGAGTGGTGACTGCTACCGGTATGGATACAGAGATCGGCAGAATCGCAGGCCTTATTGAGGAGAAGGGGGCAGAGCTGACACCCTTGCAGAAACGGCTTTCCGATCTTGGAAAGATACTCAGTATCGGGGCGGTGATGCTCTGTCTTCTTTTGTTTCTGGTGGCGGTTGTACAGAAGCGGAATATCGGGGAAATGCTCCTGACTGCGATCTCACTGGCGGTAGCAGCAGTGCCGGAGGGACTGCCTGCGATCGTGACGATCGTGATGGCACTCAGCGTTTCCAGGATGGTAAAGGCAGGAACCATTATCAGGAAGCTTCCTTCAGTGGAAACACTGGGGGCGGTGAACGTGGTCTGCTCGGACAAGACAGGAACACTGACGCAGAACCGGATGACGGTAAAGAAGTGCTATCTGGATGGCAGGATCGTGGATGCAGGTGATGTTACCGGAAAGGGACATGAATATTTCCTGGAAAGCTGTGTTCTGTGCAATGATGCTGACCTTGAAGAGCGGATCGGAGATCCTACAGAGATTTCCCTTCTTGCCTATGCAGATGGGTATGGATACGACAGAAAAGCTTATGGGCAGAAGTACAGAAGAGTGGCGGAGAGAGCCTTTGATTCTGAGAGAAAGCGCATGACTACAGTACAGGAGCGGGAAGGGAGCCTTGTGGCATACTGCAAGGGGGCAGCAGATGGGATCCTCCTGCGGTGCAGCAGGCAGTACCGCAATGGAAGGGAACTTCCCTTTTCTGAACGGGAGAAGAAGGAGGTCATGAAGGCTGCGGAGAAAATGGCGGGTGAGGCTCTGCGGGTGCTGGCCTTTGCCATGAAGACAGAGGGGAAAACCGGCTCACAGAAGGAGCTGCTCTCTGAGGAGAACCTCACATTTCTTGGACTTACCGGTATGATCGATCCACCAAGAGAAGGTGTCAGGGAGGCAGTTCAGAGCTTCCGGCGGGCTGGTGTTAATACTGTGATGATCACAGGGGATCATGTGGATACCGCACTTGCCATTGCAAGGGAGCTGTCGATTGCAGATGTAAGGAGCCAGTGCATGACAGGGGATGAGATCGCAGCTCTTTCTGAAGGAGAATGGGAGGACAGGGTGGAAGAGATCCGCGTGTTTGCACGGGTATCACCAGAGCATAAGGTAAGGATCGTGGAAGCCCTGCGGAAAAAGGGCAGGATCGTGGCCATGACAGGAGATGGCATTAATGATGCACCATCCCTGAAAGCGGCGGATGTGGGGATCGCCATGGGAAAGGAAGGAACGGATGTTGCCAGAAATGCAGCAGACATGGTGCTGACGGATGACAATTTCACAACCATAGAGAAGGCCATGCGGGAGGGACGTGGAATCTATGAAAATATCAGGAAAACGATCCTGTTCCTTTTATCCTCCAATTTCGGGGAGATCATGACCATGCTGGCAGCAGTCCTTGCGGGATTTCTGCCGCCTTTAAAGGCAAGCCATATTCTCTGGGTCAATCTGATCACGGATTCGCTGCCGGCGCTTGCCCTTGGAGCAGATGAAAATGATACAGAAGAGCTGATGGGACAGCCGCCAAGGAAAAGCAGGGAAAGCCTGTTTGCACAGGGAGGACTTTCCTGTATGCTCTGCTATGGGGTTGTGATCGGAAGTATCAGCCTGCTGGCATTTCTGACGGTGCCATACCGTGAGCTTCTTGTAAGAGGACTGCCGGTGAGCATTGATAATATAAGAAAGATGCTTATGGTAACCAGTGTGCTGAATAAAGCACAGACTCATGCATTTACAGTTCTTGGCATGAGTCAGCTGATGCATGCCATCGGTATGAGGGACGTGAATAAATCCCTGTTTAGGATGAATCACCGGAACAATCCCTATATGCTGGCATCTTTCGTGGTTGGCATCCTTTTGCAGGTGCTGGTGACGGAAATTCCGTACTTTGTGGAGCTGTTTGGCACAAGCCGTCTTACCCTGGAGGAATGGGGGCTTCTGCTTCTGCTGTCATCCATGCCGCTTGTGGTGCATGAACTGCTGGTACTTTCTGCAAGGCTGTCAGGAGTACAGGAATTTCAAAAGCCTGGACAGGGCAAGAAAGAGAAAGAACAAGGCCGGGAGAAGAGAGAGTATGCATGAATGCTTCCTGAGAAGCCGTCTGCTTAAGGAGAGTCCGAGGATCAGGGACAAAAGGTGGATCGCGGAGGAAAGCAGCAGTATGACAGGGAGCGGAGGAAGATTAAGCTGATAACCGGCGCCTGCGGTAAGACTGTCAAGAGACAGGACAAGGGAGAGCAGGAAGGCTTCCTTCACAGAAAGGACAGAGGGCTTTGCATAGTTAATCCTGCGGGAAAGGGAATCGGTGGTAAGAGCTCCGGCCAGTGCTTTTTTCTGTCCGCATCTGCCGCGGCTCCTGAAGGACAGGGCATCATAGCCCTTATAAAGAGAAAGACAGAAAAAGATCAGAAAGGAAAGAAGAAGGACTGCTTTTTCCGGAAAATGCACTGAGAGAAAAACGGAGAAAAAAACAGAAAGGGTAAACATGAGACCGGAAACGAGGGCCAGAATAAGCTTTGAGGGAGCAGGGATCCTGACACCGGAGCTGCCATAGGATAGCCCTGCGGTAAAGGTGTCTGCAGAAAGCGCAATGCAGAAAAGAAGAAAGGTCAGAAAAGACGAAAGCATTGGAAGTGTCCTTATAAGGTTTGCTATATTATATTCAGATATGGTATACTTTGTTATATTGTGAAGGAATTTGTAGCTTAGGAACAGATTGGAGGAAATGGCATGAGGCTGATGTTTATTGGGGCAGATCATGAGGTTACAGGGAGCTGTCATTATCTTTATGCATGTGGGAAGCATATCTTGGTGGATTATGGTATGGAGCAGGGCGTTAATGTGTTTGAAAATGCACCGCTTCCTGTGGCAGAGTCCATGATTGATTATGTACTTCTGACTCATGCACATATTGACCATTCCGGTATGCTGCCACAGCTTTCGGCGAGAGGATTTCACGGACAGATCCTGACAACAGAGGCAACTGCGGATCTTTGCAGCATTATGCTGCGCGACAGTGCGCATATCCAGATGCAGGAGGCGGACTGGAAGAACCGTAAGGCAAAGAGAAATGCCAGGCAGGAGCCCTATGAACCGCCATATACAATGGAGGATGCCCAGAATGCGATCAACAGGCTTGTGCCTTGTCCCTATGGAAAGAAGATGCCTCTCTGCGATGGGATCGAGATACGGTTTACGGATGTGGGACACCTTCTTGGTTCAGCCAGTATCGAGGTATGGATCACTGAAGAGGGGGTCACGAAAAAGATCGTCTTTTCCGGGGATATCGGAAATAAAAACCAGCCATTGATCAAGGATCCGCAGAAGACGCAGGAAGCAGATTATGTTGTCATGGAATCCACCTATGGTGACAGACTGCATCCGGGAGAACGTCCTGATTATATAAGGGAACTGACCGGGATACTGAAGGAAACCTTTGATAAAGGCGGTAATGTGGTGATTCCTTCCTTTGCTGTCGGAAGAACCCAGGAGATGCTGTACTTTATCAGAAAAATAAAAGAAAACAGACTGGTGGAAGGGCATGAGGACTTCCCGGTTTATGTGGACAGTCCTCTGGCGGTAGAGGCTACCGGTATTTTTCATCAGAATGAAGCAGACTGCTTTGATGAGGAGGCCATGGAGCTGGTAAAGAAAGGGATCAATCCTATTTCTTTTTCAGGCCTCCGGCTTTCCATTACCAGTGAGGAGTCCAAGGCTATCAACTTTGACAGTACACCAAAGGTTATCATCTCAGCTTCCGGTATGTGCGATGCAGGCCGTATCCGTCATCATCTGAAGCATAATCTGTGGAGAGAGGACAGTACGATCCTGTTTGTCGGCTATCAGGCAGTGGGTACGCTTGGCAGAAGTCTTGTGGAGGGCATTGATGAAGTAAAGCTGTTTGGGGAACCTATTGCGGTACGGGCAGGTATCCGATCCCTTACGGGATTGTCCGGACACGCAGATAAAAACGGATTGATCGACTGGCTGCAGGGCTTTACGGAGAAGCCGGAGCGTGTATTTGTGGTTCATGGTGAGGACAGCGTATGTATGTCCTTTACGGAATGTCTGAAAAAGGAGTACGGCTATCAGGCCTATGCTCCTTACAGCGGAACGGAATTTGATCTGCTGACCGGCGAATTTGTCTATGAGGCAGAGCCGGTGGCACTGAAGAAAAAAGCAAAGGCGGTATCCGATGTGTTTGCAAGACTTGTGGCAGCAGGCCAGAGACTTCTTTCTGTCATAAAGAAGTGTGAGGGAAGGCCGAATAAAGAGCTTGGCAAGTTTGCGGACCAGATCAATTCCCTTTGTGATAAATGGGAGAACTGAAAGGAAAATCGTGTATTATGAGTATGGCAGATAAGATATTTGTGGATATGTGCAGGGATATTCTGGAGAATGGCACCAGCACAGAGGGGGAAAAGGTAAGACCTCACTGGGAAGATGGGACACCGGCCTATACCATCAAGAAATTCGGGGTGGTAAACAGGTATGACCTTTCAAAGGAATTTCCCCTGATCACATTAAGGAGGACTGCGCTGAAAAGTGCAACGGATGAGATGCTCTGGATCTGGCAGCAGAAATCCAACAATATCCACGATCTTCACAGCCATATCTGGGATGAATGGGCCGATGAGAACGGTTCCATCGGTAAGGCCTATGGCTATCAGCTTGGTGTGAAGCATCAATATAAGGAAGGCATGATGGATCAGGTGGACAGAGTGATCTATGATCTGAAGAACAATCCGTTCAGCCGCCGGATCCTGACCAATATTTATGTGCATGAGGATCTTCATGAGATGAACCTGTATCCCTGTGCATACAGCATGACCTTCAATGTGACCCAGAAGAAGGGAGAGGATAAGCTGACACTGAATGCGATCCTGAACCAGAGATCCCAGGATGTGCTGGCGGCCAATAACTGGAATGTAGTCCAGTACGCAGTGCTTGTCCATATGCTGGCACAGGTATGTGATATGAATGCAGGGGAGCTTGTGCATGTGATCGCAGATGCCCATATTTATGACAGACATATTCCGGTCATAAAGGAGCTGATAGCAAGAGAACAGTACCCGGCGCCCACCTTTCATCTGAATCCGGAGATCAGGGATTTCTATAAATTTACGAGAAGTGATGTCAGCGTGGAAAATTATGTGACGGGAGAGCAGATCACAAATATACCGATCGCTATTTAAAAACAGAAAGAAAATGAGGATAAATACATGAATGTAATTGCAGCGGTAGATGAAAACTGGGCCATTGGGAACAGGAATGAGCTCCTTGTGAGGATTCCGGCAGATCATAGATTTTTCCGGGAGGAAACGACAGGAAAGGTCGTGATCCTTGGGCGGAAGACACTGCAGACATTTCCGGGGGGGCTGCCGCTTAAGAACAGGGAGAATCTGATTCTGTCCGGAAATGAGAATTTCAAGGTGAAGGATGCAGAGGTGTTCAAAAGTATCGAAGAGCTTCTCGAAAGACTGAAGGACTACGACACAGAGGATGTATATGTGATCGGCGGGGAGAGTGTTTACAGACAGCTTCTGCCTTACTGTGATACCGCACATATCACAAAGATAGACCGTGCCTATGAGGCAGATGCCTTTTTCCCAAATCTGGAGGAGGATCCGGAGTGGGAGCTGACTGGTGAGAGTGATGAGCAGGTGTATTTCGATATCACCTATCATTTTCAGAAGTATGAACGCAGAAAATAGGGAAAACCAAAGAACTATTGACTTTTTTTAGGAAAAGGATAATAATAAAAAAAATTCAATATGGTTCTACACAGGAGAGGAGCGTAACAGTATGGAAAAGAAAAATATTGATTGGGCCAATCTTGGCTTTGGTTATCTACAGACAGATTACAGATTCGTTTCCAACTATAAGAATGGTGCATGGGATGAGGGAACCCTCACAACCGATGCTAATATAGTCCTTAATGAATGTGCAGGTGTTCTACAGTATGCACAGACTGTATTTGAAGGTCTGAAGGCATATACTACTAAGGATGGTAAGATCGTAACTTTCCGTCCCGACTTAAACGGTGAGAGACTGGAGCAGAGTGCAGCTCGTCTTGAGATGCCCATTTATCCTAAGGACAAGTTCGTTGAAGCAGTTAAGAAGACTGTTAAGGCGAATGAAGCCTACGTGCCTCCTTATGGAAGTGGTGCTACCTTATATATCCGTCCCTATATGTTTGGCAGCAACCCTGTTATCGGTGTAAAGCCTGCTGATGAATACCAGTTCAGGATCCTGACCACACCGGTTGGTCCTTATTTCAAGGGCGGCGCTAAGCCGATCACCATCCGTGTCAGTGATTTCGACAGGGCAGCACCGCACGGAACAGGCCATATCAAGGCTGGTCTGAACTATGCAATGAGCCTTCATGCGATCGTAGATGCTCATAAGCAGGGCTATGATGAGAACGTATATCTGGATGCAGCTACCAGAACCAGGATCGAGGAGACAGGTGGGGCAAATCTTCTGTTCATTACAAAGGATGGCAAGGTAGTAACTCCCAAGTCAGACAGTATCCTGCCTTCTATCACACGTCGTTCACTGATCCAGGTTGCAAAAGAATACCTTGGACTGGAAGCAGAGGAGAGACCGGTATATCTTGATGAGATCGGAGAGTTCGCTGAGTGTGGACTTTGCGGAACAGCAGCAGTTATCTCACCGGTTGGCAAGATCGTAGATCATGGCAGGGAGATCTGCTATGGCACAGAGATGGGACCGATCACCAGGAAGCTGTATGATACATTAACAGGTATCCAGATGGGAACCATCAAGGCTCCTGAAGGATGGATCTGTGAGATTGATTAAGTAAAATAAAGAATACAAGTGATCTATGAGGCATTCAGATTTTAAGATCTGGGTGCCTTTTTCTCTTTTCAAACATTTATTTCCTGTCGGACGAGCATACGTCGATCACAACAACCCAGACGAAGGAACCTGGTCTTTACTCTGCTTATATCGCAACTTCAGAAGGGGAACAGGTAGCCGGGGACCAGTACCATTATTTTTTATTTGGAAACAGGTGTGACCTGGATGAAAAGCTGAAGACACAGGATCCACGACCAGAATTACAGGAAAGATCATAGAAACGATCAATGAGATCGCTGAACAGACAAATCTTCTGAGCTTAAATGCATCCATTGAAGCGGCCAGAGCCGGAGAAGCAGGTAAAGGCTTTTCAGTGGTGGCACAGGAGATCAGAAAGCTGGCAGATGAATCCGTACATTCCGCAGAAGAAATTGCAGGGATCGTATCTGAGATCGAGAGAAGCAGCCAGGAGGCAGCAGAGGTTGCGAGACAGGCAGAGAGCGTTGTGGAGGATCAGCAGAAGGCGGTAGAGCTGACTACGGAATCCTTTGACAGGATTGGAAAACAGGTTGAGGGTCTTCTGGGAGCATTGTCTGTGATCAATGAAAATGTAAAAAGCATGGAAGAAGGAAGAAATGCAACACTGGCTTCAATTTCGGCGATCAGTGCGATATCTGCACAGACAGCAGCAGGCTCCGCTAATGTAGCTCATTCAGCGGAAAGACAGCTTGCCTCTGTAGAACAGTTGGATGTGGCTGTAGAAGCATTGGAAGAAAAGGCAAATGAACTGAACCGGATTCTGCAGGAATTTGTTGTATAACTGCAGATTATGACAAATATAATTAATATTGATTTTACTTATAATAAAGAATCCTGTATAATAATAAAGTAAAAAGCTCAGAGTAAACAGAAATCTGCGGATGCGGGTTTCTACATGAAAGTGAGGATATTTTTATGGTAAAAGCAGTTGTAGGTGCTAACTGGGGTGATGAAGGCAAGGGCAAGATCACAGATATGCTTGCAGCACAGGCAGATATTATTGTCCGTTTTCAGGGTGGAGCAAATGCAGGACATACTATCGTAAATGATTACGGTAAATTTGCATTGCATACGCTTCCATCAGGTGTTTTTTATGGACATACGACCAGCGTGATCGGTAATGGTGTGGCACTGAACATCCCGATCCTGATAAACGAGATCAAGTCTATCACAGACAGGAATGTTCCGATGCCGAAGATTGTAGTTTCTGACAGGGCACAGATGGTAATGCCTTACCATATTTTATTTGACCAGTATGAAGAGGAGAGGCTTGGCAAGAAGTCCTTTGGCTCCACCAAATCAGGTATCGCTCCTTTTTATTCTGATAAATATGCAAAGATCGGTTTTCAGGTCAGTGAGCTGTTTGATGAGGCGCTGCTGAAGGACAAGGTGGTAAGGATCTGTGAACAGAAGAACGTTATCTTAGAGCATCTTTATCACAAGCCGGCTCTGCAACCAGAAGAGCTGCTTGCTACCCTGCATGAATATAAAGAAATGATCGAGCCCTATGTATGTGATGTATCTGTATTCCTTGATAAGGCACTGAAGGAAGGAAAGACCATCCTTTTAGAGGGACAGCTTGGTACACTGAAGGATCCTGACCATGGTATTTATCCTATGGTTACTTCATCCTCTACACTGGCAGCTTATGGTGCGATCGGTGCGGGAATCCCGCCGTATGAGATCAGACAGATCGTTACGGTATGCAAGGCATATTCTTCTGCAGTCGGAGCAGGCGCGTTTGTGTCCGAGATCTTCGGGGATGAGGCAGATGAGCTGAGAAGACGTGGCGGTGATGGCGGTGAATTCGGTGCTACTACAGGTCGTCCGAGACGTATGGGCTGGTTTGACTGTGTGGCTTCCAAGTATGGCTGCAGACTGCAGGGAGCAACAGATGTGGCATTTACCGTACTGGATGCACTTGGCTATCTGGATGAGATCCCGGTTTGTGTTGGCTATGATATCGATGGAGAGGTTACAACAGACTTCCCTGTTACCTATAAGCTTGAGAAGGCAAAGCCGGTACTGAAGAAGCTCCCAGGATGGAAATGTGATATCAGGGGAATTAAGAAATATGAGGATCTTCCGGAGAACTGCAGAAGGTATGTTGAGTTCGTAGAAGAGCAGATCGGATATCCGATCACTATGGTCAGCAATGGACCCGGCAGAGAGGATATTATTTACAGAGAAAGTCCTCTGCAGAAATAAAGATCAGAACGTGAAGGTGCACTGCAGATCCGGTATAAGGATCTGCAGTGCATTTTTTGAATAAGGACAGAGAGATGCAGAAAAAGAATTACCAGAAAATGCTGGATGAAATTCTGGCAGATAAAGAGAATTACGGAAAGAAGCTGCTGCTTCACAGCTGCTGTGCACCCTGCAGCAGTTACGTGCTGGAGTATCTGAGGGGATTCTTCAGGATCACAGTTTTTTATTATAATCCCAATATTACAGAGGAGCCGGAGTACCATAAGCGGGTAGAGGAGCAGAAGCGTCTGATCAGGGAATGGAACCGGAGGGAGGATGTGGGAAAGGAAGCTTTTTCTATTGAGATCATAGAAGGGGATTATGAGAGAGAGCTTTATTTTGAAAGAATAAAAGGACTGGAAGCCTGCAGAGAGGGAGGAGAGCGCTGCTTTGCCTGCTTTCTGCTCAGACTTGAAAAAACAGCGGCACTTGGAAAAGAAGAGGGAGCAGATTATTTCACAACAACGCTGACCATCAGCCCTTTGAAAAATGCACAGAAGATCAATGAGATCGGGGAGCAGCTTGCAAAGGAATATGGGATTTCCTTTTTGCCTTCCGATTTTAAAAAGAAAAACGGATACAAGCGGTCAGTAGAGCTGTCGGAAGAATACGGACTGTACAGGCAGGATTACTGTGGATGTATTTTTTCAAGGATGGAACGGGAAGAAAAAAAGCGTTCTTGTGAAAAAGCGTAAAGAATGCTAATATAAAAACAGTATGAACCGGAGGCATGGAAATGCGGACGGGAGAAAGGCATGGGATTAAGATAATGAAGAAATTTCTGGATCTGATATCGGAGGAGATCATGCAGGCATTTGAGGATGCCGGCTATGACAGAGAGCTTGGAAGGGTAACTCTTTCAAACCGCCCCGATCTTTGTGAATATCAGTGTAATGGAGCAATGGCAGGTGCCAAGAAGTATAAGAAGGCACCGGTCATGATCGCCGGGGATGTGGCAGCGAAAGCGGAAGGCAGTGAGCTGCTTGCAGAGGTGGCGGCCGTAGCTCCCGGGTTTTTAAATATCAAGGTGAAGGAATCCGCTGTTAGTGATTATCTGAAGAAAATGGCAGAAAGTGAAAGGTTTGGCCTGGAGCCCCCGGCAAAGAAGGAAAAGATCGTAATGGATTATGGCGGACCTAATGTTGCGAAGCCGCTTCATGTGGGACATCTTCGTTCAGCTGTCATCGGAGAAAGTATCAAGAGAATTGCCAGATATGCCGGTCACGAGGTGATCAGTGATATCCATCTTGGTGACTGGGGTCTGCAGATGGGGCTGATCATTACAGAACTGAAGGAACGGAAACCGGAGCTTGTTTATTTTGATGAAAATTATACGGGAGAATATCCTGAAGAAGCACCTTTTACAATTTCAGAGCTGGAGGAGATCTATCCGACAGCAAGTGGTAAATCCAAAGAGGATCCGGCCTACAAGGAAAAGGCCATGGAGGCAACCTACAGGCTGCAGAATGGAGTGAGAGGATACAGGGCACTCTGGGAGCATATCATAAAAGTGTCTGTCACTGACCTTAAGAGAAATTATCAGAACCTGAATGTGGAATTTGATCTCTGGAAAGGTGAATCTGATGTCCATACCGTGATTCCGGGTATGGTGGAATACATGAAAAAAGAAGGCTATGCACATATGAGCGAGGGTGCGCTTGTCGTGGATGTCAAAGAAGATACCGATACCAAAGAGATCCCGCCCTGTATGATCCTGAAATCAGATGGTGCATCTCTTTATAATACGACAGACCTTGCTACCATTATGGAAAGAATGGAAAAGCTCCATCCGGATGAGATCATTTATGTGGTAGACAAAAGACAGGATCTTTATTTTGAACAGGTATTCCGCTGCGCAAGAAAGACAAAGCTGGTAGATAAGGATACGAAGCTGAAGTTCCTTGGTTTTGGAACTATGAATGGCAAGGATGGCAAGCCCTTTAAGACAAGAGAGGGTGGTGTCATGCGTCTGGAAACACTGATCTCTGAGATTAATGAAGAGATGTACAGGAAGATCACAGACAACAGGGAAGTGCCGGAGGCAGAGGCGAGGGAAACAGCGAAGGTAGTAGCTCTTTCAGCAATCAAGTATGGTGATCTTTCCAATCAGGCTTCCAAGGATTATATCTTTGATATTGACAAGTTTACCTCCTTCGAGGGAGACACAGGTCCCTACATCCTTTATACGATCGTCAGGATCAAATCTATTCTGAATAAGTATAAGGAGCAGGGCGGGAGACTGGAAAATGCGGTTCTGCAGGAGGCAGTCAGCGAATCAGAGAAGGCGCTGATGCTGCAGATCACAAGGTTTAGCGCGATGATGGAAAATGCCTTTGAGGAGACAGCACCTCATAAGGTGTGTGCTTATATCTATGAGCTGGCCAATGATTTCAACAGATTTTATCATGAAACAAAGATTCTCTCAGAAGAGGATGAAAAAAAGAAGGCAGGCTTTATCGCACTCCTTGTTCTGACAAGAGATATTCTGGAAACCTGTATTGATGTACTTGGCTTCTCAGCACCGGAGAGAATGTAGGTGACATCTGAGGGAGGAAACAGAAGGTACATTCCATGTATAAGTCAGTTACAGATAAATTTTCCGCACGGAAGACTTTTATAGTCTTCCGTTGCAGGGAGAGAAGAACCATTCCAGAATGAGAAAATTTGAAATGAGGAATTTGCAGCTTGCCGGTTTACAGAAAAAGGAGATAATGCTATAATATAGCAAGTGCAGGAGAAGTCAGACGATTGTGAAGCACTGGCATATGAGTTTTTAAATATTTTATATTCCGCAGATATAGTTCATCGGTAGAACACCAGCTTCCCAAGCTGGGGAGGCGGGTTCGATTCCCGTTATCTGCTCTTCCTTTTTAGATGCGGAAGCCTGTAAAATCAAGGCTTCCGCTATTTCTTTTAATAATTCCCAAGGGGTACACTGGGGTACACCCCTTGAATCAGTTGAAAATCTTGTTGATTTTCATTGTCGTAATAAGTCCGAGTCTGGAAGGACGTTTATAATGATCTGTTGTGCTTGGACAGGCGTGACCAGCAGTGTACTGAATTCCTGCCTGATCAACTCCTGCTTCGTACATTTTCGTTACAGCCTAGAATCTCATTTTGTGTGTAATTCTATAGGTAATATCAGCTTCGCCACAGAACTTATGCAAATGCCTGTAAACGGGACTTTCTGAAACAGGATTTAAACCATTGGTAAAGCTGAAAACAAAGAAATCTTCATTGGCATTCGTTTGTAATTCGTATTCCCTACGAAACAAATCTTCGGCTGTTTTTGAAAGAGGAATGTAACGATTACACTTTTTCCTTTTCCCCCTTTGTATGATTTTCAAAGTCTACATCAGACCACTTTATGGATCGTACTTCACCAAGACGGAGTGGCATGCAGAATAAAATCACGAATATTCTTGCAATCACGTCCTCTGGATGGTTCAAAACCACTTTCAAAAGTTTTTTACGTTCCTCATCCGAGTAAATTTCTTCATAATTATCCTCATCACGGAAATTTAGATCCTTTAAGTTTACCTGTCTGGAAACATTGTAAGGCACAATGTCATTGTTCACAGCCCAGTCAAAAACATAATTGGTTATGGTTTTTAGGTTCTTGATCGTTTGAACACTGTATTCTTCTCCAGAACCGGTTATGCTTTCACAGAAGTTGTGGATATCAGAAGCTTTCATTTTAGTGATAACCTTCTTCTCAAATCTGGTGCCTTCTATGAATCTTCGATAATCTGAAATGTACCGTGAATAGGTTCCGTAAGACCGACCTTCACAATCTACTCTGTTGGCATAGGTTACAAAGGATACTGCAATATCCATACTCAAGAAGATGGAAGAGGAATATGCAACCGAACTTAACTGTATCGAAAAGGAAGAATTTGAATTCTACATAGACAATATTGAGACAGCTTATGAGAGATACAAAGTCTTGCTTATTCAGGCACTATAAAAGTTCCTCTACTGGTAAGACAGTAAAATCAAATTTCTTGGAACAGACACAAGCTCGGTCATGCCTGTTCCGCTTTCAATAGTTCAACCATGGGAATATAATTTTAATAGTTCTGGGTTTTATATCTGTGGTTTAGGGCTCTTTCAACCATGGAAAGGTCATCAATGTCAAACTCTTTTTTTGTCAATTGAATAGAGGATAAAAACTCCTTGTTCTTTCGCAACGACTTAGCAAGTAGCTTCCTGTCTTTGCCATCAAGAGTAATCTCATATAGTAAATTTGCCATAGAAATGACCATATTCTTGTGAGCCTTAAAGTAGAATTCTAATAATTTTTCGGATGCACACAGTTTTTCAAAATCCTGTTCAGAGAATTTAGGCTGAAGTCCTAAAATGGGATTTACGAGCAACATAGTGGATGCTTCCATAAGATTGACATACGCACCCAACTCATATTGTTGTTCTTCGGTCATCTGGCTGTAATCTGTACCGAAAGTCTCAATCTTTTTTATGGCAGTTTCCAGTTTTCCGGTTTCATCAATGATTCTTTTGATACGCTCACTCAGTTCTACAATCGCAAGTTCATAGGATTTGACATCTCTGTTACTTATGCGGGTGTAAATATCCTCCAATCTTTCCTTATCGCCCTTGGTTTTGAAAAACATCAGACCGCTTGCAATTATGGATAGACCTGCGATTGTCCAGCCAACAGGACCGGCAAGTGCCAGAAAAGTACTTCCAGCCGCCATACCACCGCCACCTGCAGCCAATGCACCGCCACCTAACCAGGTTAAAGCAGCATTGGTGGCAGCCGCACCGCTTAAAGCCGAAATAGCTGTTCCTGTAGATGCAACACCGAATGTTGTCGCAATACCCATAGCAGCAGTTGGACCAAGTGTAACAACAGCAACACCTGCACCGATACCAGCTGCACCTTGTCCGGCAGTCTTAACCTCTGCTTTTTTGTATTCCAGTTCAATATTTTCAGCCTGTTGTTTCCATTTAACACGGATAGCTTTGAGCTTTTCGTATGTTAGTCTATTTTCTTCTGGCACATTCCGAATGGGATCAAATGAAGACTGAATTTTTACCAAGGCAGTGTAAAGGTCATTTGTATGAATACCAAGTTCATTAATTTTTTGATTTGTCTTCTTCGCAGCAGCCTCAGCTTTCTGCTGTGCCAATTGAAGTTTTGAAAGCTTTTTAGCCATATCATTTTCCTCCAAAGTATCTGTCAATATCTGCCTTATCTTTCAATATTCGGTTAGCAGGAACATTGCGAAATTCTGCTAATTGTGCAGATTTCTCAAATGCCTCAATATACGCATCACTCTTTTTAAAATCGGCAATGAAGTTCAGCAGACGGGCATCATCATATTTCGTAGACAGGATCTTTAGTCCCTCTATGTAATTCTCAACAATGGTGATTTTCTTAGCAGCAAAATCAGACGATTCCTTTACGTGACCATAAGAAATAGCACGTTTTGTTTCGCCATACAAAGAAATGGCAAACCGACCAACACCAACTACATTGAGCCGCAGAACAAATTCAAACACATTGAAACTTCCTATTCCTTTTTCAAAGCCTCTCATTGTTGCATCGCCAATATCTATTATACAAAATGTCCCATGTGCAACTGTCAGCATTCGTTTTACAGTTGCATTTGAAAATGGTTCACACGATTTCCAAAGCAATACCCAGCTTCTATCTTTTTTAGGTACAGATATATAATACCCAATCAGACGTCTTATTGAATATAACAATCTTACAACCATTTCATTGATAAAAACTGGTATTGCCTGTGTAGTTTGAAATCTTACATCGTATCCCTTTTTAAATAATTTTAATGCAAGTTCATTTACGGATTTATCAAATTCAGTCACTGGAATATTTAGTTTTGCCTTAATTGCAATTACATCATTACTCCAAGCCCATATTGGAGATGGTATTCCCATCCCTCTACCTTTACTACCTGACGAACCAGATACATCTGAAATCAAATGACCAATCCAATTTGCAATACCGCAAAACAGTTTACTTGGTATGTTTTTCCCTTGAAGTTCAAATTTCCCGTCCGAATTGTTTAACGAAATCAATTCTCCATTTGATACGAAATCCGAAGTATTCGTAAACTGATTAAGGATAGAAAAAAACAAACCTAAAAGCGTTGGATTGTGTCCAAACGATTTAAAATGGTGGTTTGATGGAGTCAAATTAATCAACTCACGAAATATTCCGCCCCCAACACTTTGGTCATAAGGAATTTTAAATTTCTCTTCCAAAAAATTTATTGCTGAAGATAAGGAATTTTTATCCCCTTTATATCCACATAATTTTGCGAAGTCTATTGTCCTGTTGGCAAACCATTTATCGGTAATGTCTCCCAGGGGAGATTCACCAGGTTTCCCCACAAGGAAAATATCGATAATACCACATAGAGCACCGGAACTTGCAGCCAAAATATAATCCAATTTGTCACACTGCGGTTTAAGTTCCTTGATGGACTCAACTGTTTCGTTCAATACAACCAGTTCTGCTTCTGCTTGTGCCAGAGCTTCATCAATAGAGGTAGCAAAGCCAAAGCGGTCATCATCTATATTCAAATCAAGAATTATATCTGATTTGTATTTATTTATGTTATTCATTATCCTACCTCATTTGCATTCAGCTTTTACAGTATCGTAATATCCAAAGTTTTTTACAACTAATTTTTATACAAAAACTTCTGTCTAAAATATACCTTAGAGAATCTGCTTTTCCTTTGCGCAAATGTTCATATTTAATTATTTAAGAAGTTCATCTAGATAATGTTCCTCTTTGCTATGAGAACCATTGTGCTTGTGATATTTTTTGATACAATCTACAAGAAGCTTTGGATTTGACCCAAAATATTCTGTGTAGAAGGATGTGCTGTTATCATAGTTTCTTTTTCCGATGGATATATGTTCTTTGGCAAAAATTTTTGCTTTCATCGAAGATTTTAGTTTTTCGAAGTCATGTTCAAGGTTTTCGGCTAGAATAAAAAGCATTTCTAGCTCTGGCTTTGTACAATATTTATCCACGGAAAGTATTTTGCCCTTATATTCCGATGGAATGATAAGCTTATCACTTTGCTTATCACCGATTCTGAGGATCCGTACCTGACCGGGATAGATATTCAATTCTGTTTTTACCTGTCCAGATGTCTTTATTTGCCTTACGTGGTAAGGTGTTAATCCGAGCAGATCATCTTCAGTAAATTTTAGCAGATCATTTTCAAGAAGAATTTTTATGATTTCTTTTTCGTTTGGACCTTCGCACATGATCAGGAGTTTTTCCATACTTTCAACTCCTTTTTAAGCTGCATCAGTTCATCATAATTGACAGCGGTTTGAAATACATTATTATAAAACTGCCTGCTTTTTAGTAATTCCGGTCTGATATTGAATCCTTCGTACATATTGGTAAGATAAACCTTATCGTTGGACTTGGCGATATAGATATTGTCCTGCCGGTTAAAAAGATCCAGAAGCTCACAATAGTGTGTGGTGAAGATAAGCGTTGCATTCCTTCTATTAACGGTTTTGTCTTTATAGAGACTGATCATGTTTTCGACCAGTGTTTTGTGGAAATGATTTTCGATTTCATCAATAATTAAATCAAATCCCTGTTGGAGAGATGCAATCATCAAAATATATAGAAGCATTCCTTTGGTGGTGCCGCTTGACAGCATATAAATCAGTTCTTTGTCGGAAACAGTTTTTGTTTCGCTACAGAAAGATAGCTTAAAGTTGTGATCATCCAGCATTTGAAGATCGTGGATATTTTCGTCAAATATGGAGATAACCTTTGCTAAAAGTGCCGGGCGAATATGATAATCTTTCAGGGTTGCAAAGATGAGCCGATAGGTGTCGGCACCATTTCCAAAACTGTCAAAATAAATCGCTCTTGTTTCTTTCTTTTTTAAAACAAAGAAAAGAATGGAAGTATCTTCAGGAAGTTCGCCGGTTATTTCCACATCAACAAAATCTTCGTCATTATAGAGAGCCTTTGTTTTACTTTTATAGTACTTCTTCTTGCGGAGTCGCTGTTTCACAAAAATTGCCTTGGAAGCAAGGCTGTCTGCGTTTTTTAAAATGGTTTCATAGAGGTAAATAAATCCATCGTGATAAAAATCTATGCGCAATTCAACATTTTCATAGCTGTATGGTTTTCCATCCAGACGGAAATCACTCAGAATAGAATAGCATGCATCAAGAAGTTCAACTGCGGTGGTTTTCCCAGAAGCATTTTTACCGATAAAGGCCATTGTATTATAAACGTGAAGGTCATCAGCAATCTCTTGCAGCTCGTATTCTTTATCTTCAGCAGTCTTTTTGGATTTCGAAACAAAATCTATTTCGAAAGAGTCATTACAGTTTTTAAAGTTATTTGCAATTACATGCAAAAGTTTCATGGTATACGCCCTCCTTTGTCACTTATTATAACAATGAATCGAGTTTTGGACAAGAAAAATGTTTAAAATCAAATTAAAAGCCACAAAGTACTTATTCAGTAGATGGTATGATGCGAATTCTGCTTTTAATCAGCTTTTGTATAGGATATCCGAAAATTTACTCTGTTATTTTTAAGTAGGAACGATTTAGATAAAGTACATAGGTGGATGTGTGTAGCCTGTTTTTCACTTACCAGGGAAGTATTTGGTGGAGGGGATGGTACAAAATTATGCAATGGGAACCATAGGCAAGACCACATCTAGAGATGGAACTGAATTGTGAGAGGTACAGGTTGGAACAAATGTATTTATCAATTCAGCAGGAAGAAACCGGGCGAAAGATCAAAAAATTACTTTTTGAGAACGGCTACACGGTAAAGGATGTACATAGTGCCAGGGGTTTTGAAAATCCACAGTCGATTTACAAATGGATTTCCGGGAAATCACTTCCAAGTTTAGACAACTTTATTATTTTAAGCAGATTGCTGCATACCAGCATAGAAGATATCCTCGTCATTGACGTGGATATTATTTGTTTAAAGGAAATTTATTTTAGCCTAGTAGTTCAATGACAAAGAAAAGGGATGCATTGCTGTGACGAAGAAAATCCAAAGGTTTGGATTTTATTTTTGGTGTATGATTCCCTTATAACAAAAAGGGAGGTC